>Ga0070706_100004035_pt1 | contig 14262 bp, 11 predicted proteins | sample KBSK5501metaG_FD_65476 | JGI IMG/M metagenome (GOLD analysis project Ga0070706, IMG submission 65476) | Corn, switchgrass and miscanthus rhizosphere microbial communities from Kellogg Biological Station, Michigan, USA - KBS K5-50-1 metaG | ecosystem: Host-associated > Plants > Roots >...
CGGTCAACAACACCTTCGCGCGCCATCCACGCCCTCCTGATAGCTCTTCCCACGTGCCCGTGCCCGTGCCCGTGCCCGTGCCCGTGCCCGTGCCCGTGCCCGTGCCCGTGCCCGCCTCCGCCATCTACGGCGCCGCCACCTCATCCGCTGAGCCACGGGTGCATCCAGAACTGCATTGTACGACGAATTGCCGCCCTGTTGAAGGGCCAGGTTCTTCGTCCGCTCTCTAGGTACGTCCCTTGCACCTTATGCATCCCGCATGCCAGAAACAGCCGCGCAGGTACTTGTGGATACGTGGCCGGTGCGCCGTGGGTTGGATATCTCCGCTTGGCACGCTAACATTGTCGGCGTGAGTACGGAATGATATCATGCGTGCGACCGTTCCGCCGCCGATCCAAAACGGATCTAGCTCGGAGCGCAGGTGACGTTCGTGGGCGAGGAGCGTATGCGGCGAAAGCAGACTGCGGCCGGCAGGGATGACCATCCGGAGGATACGCCTCGCGCCGCCAGCCCCGACTCACGGCTGCCCAGCCGGCTGGATCCCACCACCACCACCAGCCGGCATGCCCAGAGCTCTGAGAGCGCCGAGAACCCCCCGTGGGAACAAGAGAGCGGCCGCGTCCCCATCCCCCCGCAGACACCACCAGAGATGCGCGCCTGGCAGTGGGGCTCCGCGCCGGACGCGTCGTTCGCCGGCGTAGACCTGGGCGACATGACCGGCACCGGCAAGATCGCCGCCGTCGTGCCACTCTCGCCGCACGATTCCGGCTGGAGCAAGGGGCTGACGGCTCCGCCGGTCGCCGGCGTCGCGCTCGGTGGCGCGGTCGAGGTGGACCAGCAGCCGTCGGCCCAGATGCGTGCGTTGCGCGTCGGCAACCTGGCGCGCGCCGCCGCGATTGTCACCGTCGCCATGGTCCTCAGTCGCGTGCTCGGTGTGTTCCGCACGTCGTTGTTCGCCGCCACGTTCTTCTCCGCCAACACCGAATCGCGCATCCAGGCCGACGCCTTCACCAATGCCTTTGCCCTGCCGGACGCGATCTTTACCATCGTCGCCGGCGGCGCCCTCGCCTCAGCCTTTATCCCGGTGTTCGCGGACTACCTGATCGAGAGGCGCGACCGCGATACCGCCTGGCACGTTGCCAGCTCTGCGCTCAATCTGAGCCTGGCCGTGCTCACCCTGCTCGCTATCCTCGGCTTTCTCTTTACGGAGCCGTTTCTCAGCCTGACGATGCATCCGTACTTCGTCAACAATAATCCCGAGGGGCCGATCATCGTCGAGCTCACGCGCATCATGCTCTTGCAGCCGATCTTCCTCGGCGGCGCGACCGTCGCCATTGCCATTTTGCAGGCGCGGCAACGCTTCATCCTGCCCGCCATCGGCCAGGTGATCTACACTGCCAGCCTCATCGGGGGCATCGCCGCCACTGCGCTCGACCAACGGTATGGCCTCTTCGGCGGTCACCTGGGCATCGCGGGTCCGGCCTGGGGGGTAGTTGCCGGCGCCGTGCTCCAGTTTCTGATCCAGGTGCCGGGGCTGGTGCAGGCTAAGATGCACTACAGCTTCTCGCTGGACCTCTTCCATCCCGGCGTGCGCGAGATGATTCGCCTGATGGTGCCGCGCATGCTTAACGCCTCGTTGCTGTTCGTCTCGGTGTTCATCAATCGCGATCTGCTGGCGCTGCTGCAGAGCGCGGGCGCGGTCTATGGCTACGTCACGGCGTTTCAGCTCGTGCTACTGCCGATCGGCGTGTTTGGCATGGCGATCTCGCAGGCGGCCTTTCCGACGCTGGCCGCGCTGGTCTCCGCCGGGCAATGGGAGCGCCTGCGCGAGACCATCATGCGCACCGTGCGTGGGGTGACGTACCTCGCCTTGCCCTCGTCGCTAGGCCTCATCGTGCTCTCCGACCCGCTCAGTCGTTTGTTGCTGGCGCACGGCAACTTCGACGCCAGCAAGCTCGCGCTGATCTCGCATCCGTTGATCTTCTTCGCGGTGGGGCTGCTGGGCCTGGCGCTGGTAGAGATTCTCACGCGCAGCTTCTACGCACTGCACGACACGCGCACGGCGGTCGAGGTCAGCCTGCTGCAATTCCTGTTCGTGATCGGCCTCAGCATCGATCTGCTGCACCCGCTGGGCGCCAGCGGCCTGGCGCTGGCCACGTCGCTTGGCTCGCTCGGCGAGGCATGGGTGCTGTTGTTGCTGCTGCGACCCCGGCTCGGCGGCTTGAATCTCAAGTCGTATTATGTCTTTACGCTCAATGTGCTGGCGGCCAGTGTCGTGTCGGCGCTGGCGGCCCTGTTCGTCTACACGTTGGCGCGTGTGGTGATTCCGGACCTGGGCACCGTTCCGCTCACGCTCCGTCTCATGGCGTCTATCGCCGCTGCCACCGTGGTGTACTTTGGCTTCGCGCGCTTCCTCGGCATAGACGAGGTGCTGCCGCTCAACCGTATCCTGCAACGTCTCACCCGCCGCGGCTAGCGGCCCTGCTAACAGAGGGAGCGTAGACCGGTGTATCAAGAACCGCGCTACCGTTCGTCCGTCGTCTATCCCGGCGACCCGCGCCGCGCGCGCAATACAGTGCGCGCGCTCGCCGCCCACGTCAATTGGGAGATCGTCGCCGGTTTTGTGATCGTGCTCGGCTTTCTCAGCTATGTGCTGGCGACTGGTAACGATGTCTGGCGCGTGCCGGGCACTATTCTGCTGGTGCTCGTCGGCTGGATCTTTAGCCTCTGCCTGCACGAGTTCGCACATGCGGCGACGGCGTTCATCGCCGGCGACCGCAGCGACACCACCGCCACCTATCTCTCGTTCAACCCACTCAAGTACCTGCACCCCGTGCTGAGCATCTTGCTGCCGGTGGTCTTCATTCTGCTCGGCGGCATCGGTCTGCCAGGCGGCGCGGTGTATCTGCGGCGCGACCTCGTGCGCAGCCGCGGCTGGCAGAGCGCCATTTCCGCCGCCGGCCCGCTGATGAACGTCCTCGTGCTGGTCGTCATCGCGATCCCGTTCGCGCTCGGTGTTTTCGGTGACCCTTTCCGTTCCCGTTCATTGCTGGCGGAGGCGCTGGGATTGCTGGCGTTCTTCCAGGCGGCGGCGACCGTGCTCAATCTGCTGCCGATTCCGGGCCTGGACGGCTATGGAATCATCGAGCCATGGCTGCCCTATAGTTGGCGCGCCGCGCTGGCGCCCTTCCGGGGCTACGGCATCCTGATCCTCTTCGTGCTGCTGTGGACGCTCCCCCAGTTCAACGAGCTGTATTTCAGCAGTGTCACCAACTTGATGGCCGCTGTTCGCGTTGACCCAGTCTGGTTCGCGCGTGGCTACGACACCTTCAACGCGATTCGCCCGCAACTGTAGGGCGCGGGGACCTCACCCCAGTCCCGCAGAACCTCACCCCCAGCCCCTCTCCTCGTCGGAGAGGGGAGCCAGAAGGTCGCCGTATGGCGATAGCAGGCGCCCGGCGGGTGGATGCGCATTCGCGGGAGAGGCGCTACACGTGGGCGCTGGCGGTCGGGCCAGCTTCGGTATCTGGCGGCGGGACGTGGGGATTCGTGCCGACGAGGCTCGACACGCGCGAGAGCGGCACGATCTGCTTGAGCCGCTGGCCGAGGCGCAGCAGCGCGTAGAGATACGTGTCGTGCGGCCACGACGAATCGTTGCCCTTGAGCGAGTAGGCGTCCCCACCGGCCAGGAGATAGTCGGCGGGATAGTGGCCGATCACCGGCAGATGGTGGGTTTCGGTCTTCTCTGGCAGATCGGCGGCCGAAGGCGCGTCGAGGCGGCTAAAGACGACGCCTACGCGCCCACGCGGCGGCGTCTCGTCGCCCAGGCGCTGGGCAATGCGGTCGGCGGCTTCCTGGCCGGTGCTGCTGAGCTCTGTTACGGCCACCACATAGTCCAGCCCCACGGCGAAGCCGCCCGCGCGCTCCAGCAACGCGGCATCCATATCCAGCAGCATCACATCCGCGCGGCCAGTGGTCTGCCGGCGCGCCTGTTCCAGCACTGGGCCGACGTCCTGTGGTCGGGCCACTGGCGGCGCCCAATACACGAGATTTTTCACGGGGCCCCGGCTCATCAGCGTCGAGAGCCGCGCACGCCGCCCCGTCAGATCCACCAGCAGGACGCGCAGACCGTGCGCGACCAGCGCCCGGCCCAGATAATACGCCATCGTGCTGACGCCGTGCCCACGGTGTTCCTGCGTCAGCGCGACGCAGCGTGCCTGGGGGACACTCGCTTCGTCCTGCGTCATCGCCGTTACCTACTCTCCATGAAACTTCCCGGCTCTCGGCGCGCTCCTTCCCGCCGCTTCGGCCATCGGGTGTCGCGCTTGAGAGCTAAAAGCACATTCCAGGCCAATCTGGCATGCCAGGGGCTGTATTGCCGCTGCAGTTTCGGATCGCAGCCGTCGGGCTCCGCCGCCCGGTCGCCAGCGTGAACTCGGCGGCGCTGTCGTTCGTAGTGACCACTGACGGTGGCATGTTCGCCGTGCTCGTCGGCGATGCTTCCCACTACGATGGCGGGCAACAGTGCTTCACCGATCTCGCTGTGGGAATCTCCGCCCGCGTGTGGGGCCGGCGCCGGAACGGTCGCGCGGTGGATGTCCCCGGCGTCGGTGAGAATCACGCCTCGCACGGCAAGCACGTCCGGTTACCCTGCCAATGTCGCCGCTGTTGACCTGGCACACAGTCTACGAGCGTGCCCGCGTGGAAGATACTAGCTGAGGAGGTGCTCATGGTGTTGAGGCTGCTCACACGGGCGGAAGCCCAGCGGCCGGCGCTACCGGCTCCCGCCGATGCCTGGTGGGCGCTAGGAGATGCCCCGGTGCGTGGCGCCGAGACACTCGTGCCGCTGATCGACGGGCGCGCCGCGATGCTGGCGATGTGCGTGGCCTTCCTGAAGGCGCGGCGCCGCATCTGGCTGGCGGACTGGGGCCTCTATGTGCAGATGCGCATGGTGCGCGGGTGCGACCAGCGGGCCGGGCTGGACGGCTCGAAGACACAATACGCGCTGATCGAGCCGCTGCGCGCGGCGGGGCTCGACCGGCCAGCCATCGCGCTCTGGGAGTCGGGTCCGCTGCGGGTGGTGGATGTGCTGGCCTTCGCCGCGCGCCGCGGCGTGGATGTGCGTGTCCTGCTCTGGGGTCCGTTCGACCCAGGCGGCATGGTGCACATGGTCAACGATCCCGCGCTGCAGCAGCGCAAACTCATCGAGCGGGGCGTTGCCTGCCGGCTGGATACGAGCAGCCGCTCGCCCCTGCACGTTGCGCAGTCGCTGCATCAGAAGTGCGCCGTGGTGGATGACGACCTCGCGTTTGTCGGTGGGGTGGACCTCACGATCCAGCCCGACGGCGACTACGACCGCTGGGATTTTCCCGCGCACCCGCTGGATGCGCCGCTGCGCGGCATCAACGCGCCGCCCGTTGGGCATGGCTGGCACGATGTCCACGTGATGCTTGGTGGGCCGCCCAGCGAAGACGTGGCGCGCAATTTCGAGCAGCGCTGGGACGGCGCGCATGCGAATCTCTTGCAGCGCATCTTCCCGCCCTATACCGATTTTGCGCGCATGCGGCTCGCCGGCCAGCAGGAGAGCGGCCGCCGCGCACGGCACGCAGCGGAGGAGGGGCAGCCCGCGCTCGGCGCCGACACGACATTCCCCGCGCCGGTGGCGCGCGTGCAGGTCGTCCGCACGATTCCCGCGCTCACCTATCCGTTTGCGCCGCGGGGTGTCCATAGCCTGGTGCAGTCGTACATTCTGGCCATTCGCCAGGCGCGCCGCTTCATCTACTTCGAGAATCAGTATCTCTGGCTGGAGGGCTATCAGGGGCTGGACATGTGGCGGATCGGCTGGCAAAGCCCTTCGATGAAGGCGCTGCTGGGTGAGGTGGCAGACGCCGCCGAGCGTGGGGTCTCGCTTGCCTTTCTGCTGCCCGACCACCCGAATGCCGGTCGCTGCTATACCGACGATACGATCGCCTGGCTGCGCGGGCGCGCGCCAAACGCCCAGCGCGCAGGACGCCTGCGCTTCTTTACGCTGGCGGCTTCCGCACCCGGCGACGCTGGCAGCGCGGCGCGCTACCGCCCGATCTACGTGCATGCCAAAGTGGCGGTGGTAGACGACGAGTGGGCGACCGTTGGCTCCGCCAATCTGAACAGCCGCGGCATGAGCCACGACGCCGAGATGAACGTCTCCGTGCTGAATGCCGGCTTCGCGCGGTCCCTACGCCTGGCGCTGTGGCGCGAGCACCTGGACTGCATGGCAAGCTCCGCCGATGCAGCGTTCGTGGCGAGTCCGCCCCTGCCGGAGCCGCTGGCCGCGCCGGCCCATCAGGGGATGCTCGCGCTCCTGCGCCACGACGAGGAGACTCCACGCGGTGACGACGCCCTGCTGGCCGGCGACGCCGTCCAGGGTATAGCGTGCCTGTGCGAGCGCGCGGACGAGAACCTGCGGCGGCTCTGCCGCGGCGAGCTGCTGCGTGGGCATCTGCTGCCGTATCTGCCCTTCGGTGAGGGCGCGTCATGTGGCGTGGATGTGGACCGCGAGCACGGCTATCTGGACCCGCTGCAGAGCCGTATCGAACAGCGCCCGGCGCCTCATCCCGGCAAGTATATTTAGGGATACGAACAGGGGCACTGCCTTCGATCGGCGTGCCGCGATGCGACGGGCATGCAGGGTTGCGGCGCCAGGTCCGCTGGCCACTCCCGGTGGCTGCTGTTTTCCTTTTCAACTACGTTGTCGGCGTGCCCAACCTGTGACGGGCCGGAAGGACGCTGAGCGCGCCGCTATCAACTCACATATAACATGTAGCTGCCGGACTTATGTGGCACGCGATTGCTCGCTATCTAGACAACGTTCCAGTCTGTGTGCATAATGGACACGGGCTTGCCGCACGTCGATAAGTAGACACCAAGCCATCTCATCTCCCCTCTCAAGATCAGCCCAGCCCTCACACGACCAGGGTTTGGAGGGAGCCAGCCCGCTGATGAGATGGCTTTCGTACTATGTGCGAGGTCAATTATGTCTCCTGCTCGGCCAGCATCTCTTGCGCAGCACCACATCACTATCCACCACCTATCCGACCTGCACTACCAGCATCGGTCACAGGCCAACACTGGAGGGGATGCGGCCATCACAAACGATGATCTACTCGTCAAGTATCGCGGCTATCTGGAACGGCTGGAGCCTGATAGGCGCCCGGATTTGATCGTCATCACGGGTGACTTGACCTCCACTGGTGGCATTAGCGATCTCAGCACCGTTCGGGAAATTATCCGCAACGACTTCCCGAGCTGGGCCGGTGAATTGTCTAAGCACATCTTCGTCGTGCCCGGGCCGCGCGATGTCAACTGGGAAGGCAAAGATCCCCCTGGGTTACAGACGTTCCATGAAACGTTTCACGACTTCGGGCTGCCATCCGCGGAGCGCGGCGTTCCTCCCTATATCTTGAAGGCAAAAACGCCGGTAAACTTCGTCGCGTATCCCATCGATACCTGTTACTCGCTCGAAGAATGCCGCGAGGAGATGAATGAGCAATACCACCTCTATGGCACGGCGTTCAAAAGGTTCGTGCAGGAGTATCGGGGGGCACTACGCAACTCCTCAGGCCTTCTTGGGTTGCTTGGCGGGAACAGAAGGAAAGCGCTCGACGGCCTGCGGAAGCGCTATTTGCAATTGACCGAGTCCAACGATCTGACCCTGCTGGATGCCGGCAGGGTCCATCCAGAAGATTTCGCGGAGTTCGCCACCTGGGCAGAAACGCTGGCCAAGGGCCAGGGCGCAGCGGATGCGGAGATTGAACCGCTGAAGATCCTCATCACCCACCACCCACTCATGGCGGAGCCCGACGCACAGTACGCGGTGAAAGGCAGCGAGCGCAAGGGTACACTCTTCGAGCAGCTGGCGCGTAGCGCGGGCAAAGCCGGCTTCCACCTCGCCCTCCACGGACACATCCACAAACCGCAGGTGCTCTCCGATCTGTCACTCCTGCAGGATGTGGATGCTCGCCATCCGCTGCGGCAGGTTGGCGCGGGCAGCCTCGGCGACAATGGAACCTTCAACGAGATTACGGCAACCTACAGCGGCGAGCGCGACCAACGCCATTGGCGGCTCGAGATTCGTACCATCAATTTGAAGGCACAGAATCCCCACGAGGCAACGCGTTTCGTGCTGCTTAATCGCACCGAGGATGTCGCCAAGCGTGCTGAAGAGCTCGAGCGGGAAAAGACACGCCGCGAGTACTTTGACGTTCGTGTGCGCAGCGTCATGCGCCAGTTTTCTGAGGGTGTCTTCCGAGCAGAGCCTGTGGTCAGCAGTGACAGGCCCGCATCCGTGCAGTTGCCACAATCCCCGTTGCAGAGCGTGGAAAGCATCATCCGCGAAGTGGTATTCCCAGGCTTCGGCCTCCGCGTGCGCTTGTTTCTCAAAGAACAGGTACACACGCGGATTGTGCCCAGGCTAAACGCGGTTTACCTCGCCCCGCCCAACAGTGATGGGTCGGGCGGATCGGGCCCGGTCACCTACCCTGTGTCGCTTGCAGCATTGTCACTGGTGCTGGGGAAGACCCTGACCTACCCTCGCGCGCTCAAAATGCTATGGGATGAACGGGACGACGAATGGTTCAGGCGCAGCCGCAAAGATCGGCAGTTGGTCAGAATCCTGGAAGAGCTGGTTGAGGAGGCGAGGGGGGCCAGCTATCCTGGGCCGGCAGTGGTGGGGCAGTACGAAGCACTACTCGCAAAGCTAACCCAGGAGAAGGCGGCGCCATTGTCTGGGGCAGACTTCTATCACGAGGCGCCGCCAAGCTATCCAGAGTTCATCTGCGTGCCCTACCCACAGCGCTCGCCAGAAGGGGTCGTGCCGGAGATGCCAGAGGTCGCCGTTCTGGTGGTCAGTGTGAGGGCGCCGGAGAAGACCAATGAAGTTCGGGAAGAGCCTCTAACATCCGATGGGCAGCAAAATGGCGTCTTCACGCCTGAGCGGGTTGCCATGCTCGAGTCGCTTGGGGAGCTTGTGGGCACGATCCTCGTCAGCGCCAGTGCGTTGGGCAAGCCGAAAGGTGTCTGGGATACACGGCTGAGAGTCTGAGCGAGCTGCGGCGAACCAGTAGCTGATGCGCCGCGCCGGGGCACGCCGGCAACCCTGCGCATCTGCCGGCCCATCGTGCATGTCAGCGCGCATCATCACCGGGACTGCCGGGCTGCCGGCGCGCTCGCGACGATCAGCCCTACGCTGTGTGCCCGTGACGGCGCGCGGTCGGCATGGTATCGTGGTGGCACACCCTTTCACAGAAGAGGCGCCACCATGACCGACATCCTGCGCGAGCTGTCTCCTGCCACATTGGCAGCCGCGATCGAGGCCAATGAAGTGGCCTATTGGCTCTATCATGTGCAAGTCGCCGGCTGGGAGCTGATCGAGGAGCCGGGCATTACCAGCTACCTGAGCGGCCGCCCCGAGATGATGAGGAACGGCGTCTTCTTCACTGATCTCGCGCCTGACGTGGCGAATGATGCCGTCGCCGCCACCATCGAGCGCTTTCGCGCGCGCGGCCTGCCTTTCGTCTGGTGGGGCGGTCCTTCTCGCCGCCCGCGCGATCTCGGCAGGCGGCTGCTCGCCCAGGGGCTTGTCCTCGACGCCGTCGATCTAGGCCTGGCGGCGGACCTGGCGGCGCTGCCAGAAGACCTGCCGGCGCCTGCGGAGCTCTCCGTCGAGCGTGTGCGCGACGAGGAAGGGCTGCGGCTGTGGCATCGCACGCTGGACAACAAGACCGCCGAGCAAATGGCGGCGCAGCAGGGCGCTGACTATCGCTACGTCGCGGAGCGCTTCGACGACGACGACTCCTGCCATCTCTTCCTCGCGTGGCTGCATGGGGAGCCGGTCGCCACGTGCGAGCTGCTGCTGGGCGCGGGAGTAGCCGGCATCTACTGCGTGGGGACGCTGCCCACCGCGCGCCGCCGGGGCATTGGCTCCGCCATCGTGCTTGCCGCCCTGCGCGAGGCGCGCGCCGCGGGCTACCGTGCCGGCGTCCTCGGCTCCAGCCCGATGGGCCTCGGCGTCTACCAGGGGCTGGGCTTCGTGGAATATTGTAAGCTTACTATGCACAGCATGCGGCTATGAGTCGTTGAGGGCAAAGGAGCAGCGTCATGCGTCTCGGATTGAGTCTGGGATACTGGGGGGCGCGGCCAGCTGATGCGGTTCCGCTCGTGCGGGAAGCGGAGTCGCTCGGCTTCGATTCGGTATGGACCGCGGAGGCGTATGGCTCGGATGGTGTGACGCCGCTAGCCTGGGTCGGTGCGCAGACCTCGCGCATCAAGCTGGGCACCGGCATTCTGCAGATGCCGGCGCGCACGCCGGCAATGACGGCCATGACGGCCGCGACCCTGGATCTGCTGAGCGGCGGCCGCGTGCTGCTGGGGCTGGGCGTCTCCGGCCCGCAGGTAGTCGAAGGCTGGCACGGGCAGCCCTATGGCAAGCCGCTGGTGCGCACCCGCGAATACGTCGAGATCGTGCGCACCATCTGGCGGCGCGAGCAGCCGCTGGACTTCCAGGGCGAGGAATATCAGATCCCCATCCGGGGCGGCACCGGCCTGGGCAAGCCGCTGCGCATCACCATTCACCCGCAGCGCGAGCGCATTCCCATCTACCTCGCCGCGCTCGGCCCCAAGAATGTCGAGCTGGCGGGGGAGATCGCCGACGGCTGGCTGCCCATCTTCTATGCGCCCGCGCGCGAGCAGGTGTATCTCGGCGCGCTCGACGCCGGCCTGGCCAGGCGCCAGAGCACGGAGCCCTACGACATTGCGCCCGCTGTGACGGTGGTGCTGGGCGACGACGTGCAGGCATGCCGCGAGATCGTGAAGCCGACGCTGGCGCTCTATATCGGTGGGATGGGAGCGCGCGGCAAGAACTTCTACAACGATCTCGCGCGCCGCTACGGCTACGAAGACGCCGCGCGCGAGATTCAGGATCTCTACCTGGATGGCAAAAAGAAGGCCGCCACTGCGGCGGTGCCAGACGCGCTGGTGGACGACGTGGCGCTCTGCGGGCCGCGCGAGCGCATCGCCGAGCTGCTGGAGCCGTGGAAACGCTCGCGCGCGACCACGCTGATCGTCGGAACGAGCCAGCCGGAGGCACTGCGCGTGATGGCGGAGCTGGCGTTGTAGGCCAGGCGTGCGGAGGTCGGGGGCCGGCATCGCTGATAGCGGTCTCCGGCCCGCCGCCAGCTGCGCATAGAGCAACCGCCGTTGGCGGACTGTCGTATCATGGCAGGGACACAACACAACACACCCCGCACGCCGCGCGAGAAGGAGGATGCCAACATCTATGCCTAAGATACCGATGCCCAACCTCTCAGATCTCTTCAATCTGGTTCCCCGCTTCGGCGACCAGCTGCGCGACCACCGCACGCTGCGCGGCAAGTCTATCGAAGAAGTGGCCGCGGCGGCGGGCCTCGCCCCCAGCGCCCTCAGCGACATGGAGCTAGGTAGGCGCGCCGCTCCCCCGGCGGACGTGGTCGAAGCCCTGGCCGACGCGCTGGGCCTGAGCGGGGACGAGCGTAAAACGCTAACACAAGCGGCCCGGATGGAAAAGCCCAGCGTGCGCGCTGTCTTCGGACGCCCCGAGCCGCAGACGGAGCGACCCAAGCTGACGGCGGCAATCCTCGCCTTCCTCATCGCCGACATCCGTGGATACACCAGCTTCACGCAACAGTACGGCGATGAAGCGGCGGCGCGGCTGACGGCGGACTTTGCCAACCTCGCGCGCACTACCCTGGAACGGTGGGACGGCCAGCTTGTCGAAGTCCGTGGCGACGAGGTGCTGGGTGTCTTCGCTTCCGCACGCCAGGCGCTGCGCGCCGCACAGGACCTCCATGCGCGCTACGCGGAGGCAGCGCGGGCCCATGGCGAGTGGCCGGTGGGCATCGGCATCGGGCTGGATGTCGGCGAGGCGGTGCCGGTCGACAACGGCTACCGCGGCGCGACGCTCAATCGTGCGGCGCGCCTGTGCAGCCTGGCTGGGCCGGGAGAGGTGCTCGTCTCGACGGGCGTCGTCTACGTCGCGCCGCAGGTGGACGGCATGGCCTATGTGGCGCGCGGGCAAGAGCAGCTCAAGGGCTACGATCGACCCGTTCCCATCCTGCTGGCGGCCCCGAATCCGGCCGGGAGTGTGGTCGAGGCGGGTCTAGACTCCGCGGACGACCTCTAGGCGCGTGCCTATCGCAGCAGGGGGGCGTTGAAGCATGCTGACTGCTGAGCGCGTCGTCGCGTTGTTGGGGCTGCAGCCGCTGCCGCTGGAGGGCGGTCACTTCCACGAGACCTATCGCGCGGGCGAGCTGATCGAGCGGGAATGCCTGCCCCAGCGCTATGCTGGTGCACGGCCGCATGGCAGCGCGATCTACTATCTGCTGCGCGACGACACCTTCTCGGCGCTGCATCGCCTGCACTCGGACGAGGTCTACCACTTTTATCTCGGCCAGCCGGTCGAGCTCCTGCTGCTGTATCCTGATGGGCATGGCGAGGTCTTCGTGCTGGGCCCCGATCTCGAAGCCGGGCAGCGCGTGCAGCTGGTGGTGCCGCACGGTGTCTGGCAAGGGTCGCGGCTGAGGTTCGCGGCGCGCGGGCACTTCGCGCTGCTAGGCACCACGATGGCGCCGGCCTACGATCCCGCAGACTTCGAGCTGGGTGAGCGCGCGGACTTACTCGCGCGCTTTCCCAGTCATGCCGAGCTGATTCGCGCGCTGACACCGCAATGAGACTCGCCAGAGCGATGCGCTAGCGAAGGGAGCACGACGACTCATGGACAGCGCGAACCCGGCGCCCATTCCCGCGCCGCCAGCGGTGGGCGAGCTCTTAGACTTCGCTGGCAAGGTCGCGCTGGTGACGGGGGCCAGCAGCGGGATCGGGCGTGGGATCGCCGCGCGCTTCGCGGAAGCCGGCGCGCGCGTGATGGCGCATTACCACAGCAATGCCACCAGCGCGCAGATGGTCGTCGAGCGCATCACTGCCGCCGGCGGGCAGGCCATGGCCCACCAAGCCGACCTCACACAGCCAGACGAGGTGGCAGGGCTGATCCGCGCCACCACCATGGCCTTCGGCCGGCTCGATGTGCTCGTCAACAACGCCGGCATCTATCCACTGGCAACGCTCCTTGAGATGACGCCAGCCCAATGGGACGAGGTGATGGACGCCAACCTGCGCAGCACGTTTCTCTGTACGCAGGCCGCCGCGCGCCAGATGATCGCGCAAGGCCAGGGCTCGGGCGGGGCGGTCGTCAACATTACTTCGATCGAAGCCGAGAATCCAGCGCCGAGCCACAGCCACTACAACGCCGCCAAAGGCGGGGCGCTCATGTTCACGCGCGCAGCGGCCGCGGAGCTAGGGCCGCACGGGATTCGCGTCAATGCGGTGGCGCCTGGGTTGATATGGAGCGAAGATATCGAGCAGATCTGGCCGGATGGCGTCGCGCGGTTTCGCGCGGCGGCGCCGCTCGGGCGCCTGGGCATGCCAGCGGATGTCGCCGACGCCTGCCTCTTCCTGGCCTCGCCGGCCGCGCGCTGGATCACGGGCGCGAGCCTGACCGTAGACGGCGGGGTGATGGCGCACCAGATCTTTTGAGGTGGCGCGGGAACACTTCATATCAACACTTCATATCAAGCCCCATGACTGGAGCAGTCAGCGCAGCGGGTGAAAATGGACTACAGTGGGGCGTGAGGCGAGTGGCGCGAGGTCGGTCTACGGAAGTGGTGCCGAGCCAAGCCCGTTATCAAGCTGACCCAGGTGCGCCCAGAAGTCGCTGGCTGTTGCCCCGTCCCCCTGCGGGAGGAGAGCACGCGGAGGAATCTTGTTGGTTCTACCGCACCCGCTGCTCGCTGCGCTCACGGTTGGGTGTTTGCCAGAAAGGGGCATCCGCGATGCAGGTGGTCTACGCGCGCTGCTGCGGCTTGGATGTGCATCAGAAGACGGTTGTAGTCTGTGTGCTGCTCACCGAGCCCACGGGCCAGGCGCATCGGGAGGTGCGCACCTTTGGGACCATGACGGCCGATCTGCTCGCGCTTAACGATGGGCTCAACGCGTTGGCTGTTGAGCAAGTGGCGCTCGAGTCAACGGGCATCTACTGGCGGCCGGTGTTCAACCTGCTCGAAGCCGACCACGAGATTATCCTCGTCAACGCTCAGCACCTCAAGGCGGTTCCTGGCCGCAAGACCGACGTCAAAGACAGCGCATGGTTGGCCGACCTGCTGCGGCACGGGCTGGTCAAGGCGAGCTTCATCCCGC
>Ga0070706_100004038_pt1 | contig 14254 bp, 11 predicted proteins | sample KBSK5501metaG_FD_65476 | JGI IMG/M metagenome (GOLD analysis project Ga0070706, IMG submission 65476) | Corn, switchgrass and miscanthus rhizosphere microbial communities from Kellogg Biological Station, Michigan, USA - KBS K5-50-1 metaG | ecosystem: Host-associated > Plants > Roots >...
CTAAACGAATCTTCAACCGGGAATGTCCGCGTGGGCGGAGCGTTAGACCCGGCGAGGCGAAAACATGAAAAACAGGCACGCGCTCGGGATCGCCGCATTTCTTCTGCTGGCCGTTCCGGTGGTGTCGAGCGCTCGAACGGTGCCGTCCGCGAAGCCTGCCGCCACGCCCGTGCTCGCGACGGCAACGTTCGCCGGCGGCTGCTTCTGGTGCATGGAGCCGGCGTTCGACGGCTTGCCCGGCGTGGTGTCCGTGACCTCGGGCTACGCCGGCGGGACGAAGGCGAACCCGAGCTACGAGGAGGTCTCCTCGGGCGGAACGGGACACGCGGAATCCGTCCAGGTCCTCTACGACCCGTCCCGCATCGGCTACGAGAAGTTGCTCGACGCCTTCTGGCACAACGTCGATCCGATCTCGGCGAACGGCCAGTTCTGCGACCGCGGGAACCAGTACCGCTCCGCGATCTTTCATCAGAACGAGACGGAGCGGCGCCTCGCCGAGGAGTCGAAGAAGAGAGTGGAGCAGCGGCTCCATGCGGCCGTCGTCACGCAGATCGTCCCCGCCGGCGCCTTCTATCCCGCCGAGGAGTACCACCAGCACTTCTACAAGAAGAACCCGCTTCGCTACCACGAGTACCGCAACGGATGCGGCCGCGACCGGCGCCTCCGGGAGCTCTGGGGAGTCGATGCGGGACATTTGGAGGCAAAGCCATGATCGCCGCAATCCTTCTGGCGCTCGTCTCAGTCTCAGTCGGCGCCGCCCAATCGACTCCGCCCGTTGCGAAAGGATGGGACCCCGTGCACTTCGTCAAGCCTTCGGATGCGGAGCTGAAGAAACGCCTGACGGCGCGCCAGTACGACGTGACGCAGCGGAGCGGGACCGAGCCGGCATTCCAGAACGAGTACGAGCACAACACGAAGCCCGGCATCTACGTCGACGTCGTGTCGGGCGAGCCGCTCTTCTCGTCGCTCGACAAGTTCGACTCGGGCACCGGGTGGCCGAGCTTCACGAGGCCGCTTGAGCCGGGCAACATCAAGGAGATGGGGAGCAATCGGAGCATCTTCGTGGGCTCCGAGATCCGCTCGGCCCACGCGGACTCGCACCTGGGCCACGTCTTCAACGACGGACCAGCGCCGACGCAGCTTCGCTACTGCATGAACTCCGCGGCGCTGCGGTTCATCCCCGTCGAGCGCCTCGAGGCGGAGGGCTACGGACAGTACCTGCGCCTCTTCCAGAAGGGCGCGGAGAAGAAGTGACTCTGGGCGCGAAGCGCCCTGTCATCTCGAGGAGCAGAGCGACGAGAGATCCCAGACTCGGTCCTTGGGCGCCCTCGCGGCGGCGGCAAGGCCGTTGACGCCCGCGCCCGCCGCCGCTATCCTTCGCGATCCGCTCTGCTCCTCAGTAGCTCAATGGCAGAGCATCCGGCTGTTAACCGGAGGGTTGTAGGTTCGAGTCCTACCTGAGGAGCCAATCGATTAGCGTGGCGGCGCCGCGGGCTCGATGTCCACGGCGATGTGCCGCCACTTGCCCTGTCGGAACCTCGCGATGCTCAGGACCGCCCTCGTGAAATGGCCGAGCACGATCGCCAGCCAGATCGCAGACGGCTGAAGTACTCCTCTCGCCTGGAACACGGCGCACAGGCCGATCGGCACCAAGATCTGTGAAACGATCGAGATGTACAACGGGCTGCGGGTGTCGCCGGTGCCCTGCAAGCCGCCGGTGTAGCTCAAGGCCACCGTGATGAAGAGACCCGACACGCTCAGGAACCTCAGCAGCTCCTTCCCGATAGAGGTCACGAGCGGTTCGGTCATCCCGAACACCCCGAACAGCTGTTCCGGAATCGCCAGGAACAGGATGCCCACCACCACGGCCACTCCCAGGCCGATCCGCGAGGCAACCGCGACGCCACGCAAAGTACGCTCCGGGTTGCCGGCGCCGAGGTTCTGCCCCGCAATCGTCGCCGACGCGCCCATCAGGCCCACCGACGTCCAGGTAATGAGGGAGAACAACTCCGTGTACCCCACCGCATAGGCCGCCTGCGCCGCCGCGCTCTGCGGAAGTGAGCCGATGAAGCGCAGCAGCATCACACCGGCAATGTTCATTGCGATGCCCTGTACGCCGGTTGGAAGCCCGAAACGGAAGAGAGATCGGATGATTCCGAAGTCGGGCCTCAGGTCCATGCCGCGGTGGAAGTGGATCACCGAGCCGGGCGCGAAGATCCTCCACAGACCGTAGACGACCACGATCGTGCTGCTCGCGATCGTGCCGACCGCGGCGCCCAGCGTGCCGAGCCGAGGAATGAGCAGGATGTTGAAGACCACCGTGAGCGCGGTCATCGTCGCGCCGAGCCGCAGCGGCGTTCGCGCATCTCCCGCGGCCCGGAACGCGCCGCTGAGCATGAAGAAGAGCATCATGCCGAAGATGCCGAGGAACATCGCGCGCAAGAAAGGGAGCGCCTGGCGCTGCACCTCCGGTCTCGCGTTCACGACGTCGAGCAGGAACGGAGCCGAGAGGTAGCCGACGGCGGCCATCAGCGCCGCCAGGGCGATCGCGGTGAGGAAGGCCTGGTAGACGACGCGGTTGACCTTCTCGGGCTGGTTCGCGCCCGCGAAGCGAGCGACGAGCACGGCCATTCCGGTGAAGAGCGAGCTGATGAAGACGATGACGACGATGATGATCTGCCAGCTCACCCCGATGGCGGCGTTGGCCGTGTATCCGACGAAGTGGCCCACCATCACGTGATCGACGATGCCCTGAAGCCCGGCGATGATGTTCTGGAGCATCGTCGGCCAGGCTAGGCGCCAGACGGCAGGGCCGATCGGCCCCTCGACGATCGAGCGGTCGAACCGCTGCGGCTCTGCTTTCGGGACCGTGGCGATCGTCGGGTCGGAAGCCGGGACGGCGAACGGACCTGGCGCGACCGGGGATTCTTTTCCGTCCACCTGATGACTCAAGACGAGACGATCTCGAAACCGCCGTACATCATGCGCCTCCGGTGGACGTCGCCGGTTCTCTCGGGAATCATCCAGACAGTGTCGTCTACGGTTCTCAGACCTTCTGGGCGATCGCGGTTCGTAGTCCGTCGTCGGCAATCACGTTTCCGACCAGCTTCACTTACGATTCGACATCCGGGCTGGTTTCATGAGGTCGTTGGACACGGCCCTTCCCGCCCCAAATCCGGGTCGAATTCGGTTCGCCGCGTCAGGAATCGTTGCGCTCCAGAGGGCGCGGCTTCAGCCGCGCAGATTTGGGGATCATGAACCTCCAGACCGGCCGGGAGCGTACTCGGTTGCGGGGTTCCATGAACGCGAGGGGCCTGCGCATCCTTCTTCAGACGACGACTTCGGCCGGCGAGGACGACTGGTCGATCGCCAGCTTCTCCCTGTTGCGTCAGCAGATTGAGGCGCTGCCCATCGGGAGTCGGCCCGTCTCGGTGACGGCGAGAAACCGGGAGCCCACGCCTTCCGGCATGGACCCGGTTCTCGCGGAGATCGACCGGTCGGACTTCGACGAGCTGTGGCTGTTCGGTCTGGATACCGGCGAGGGGATCACGAAGGACGAGTGTGCCGCCATCGACCGGTTTCGGCTCCGCGGCGGAGGGCTCCTGACGGTGAGGGACCACCAGGACATGGGCCTCTCGTTCTGCTCCCTGGGTGGCGTGGGTACGGCGCACCATTTCCACAGCCGCAATCTCGAGCCCGATGTCACTCGCCGAGGAGAGGATGATCGAGAGACGCCGACGATCTCGTTTCCCAACTATCACTCCGGGCGAAACGGCGACTTCCAGAGGATCACGGCGCTCGAGCCGGTTCATCCGCTGCTGCGGGATCCCGAAAATCCCGACCGTACCCTCGAGTATTTTCCCGCGCACCCGCACGAGGGCGCTGTGAGCGCGCCGCCGAGCGACGAGTCCGCCCGTGTCATCGCGGTCGGCCGCAGCGTCTCGACCGGGCGCCCGTTCAATCTCGTGGTGGCCTTCGAAAGTTCCCGGGATCCCGGGGGCGATCGGCTCGGGCGCGCCGTGGCTCATTCCAGCATCCACCACTTCGCCGACTACAACTGGGACACCGGAAAAGGCGCCCCCTCCTTCGTCACGGAGCCGACAGGAACGGGCATGGCTTCGAACCCGCGGGCCGCCGCGGACATTCGGGCTTACGTGGCCAACCTCACCCGTTGGCTCGCGCCGGATCGACAGGCTCCGGCTTGAGAAGCTTCCCAAAACCGTAGTTCCCATGGCCCGTATCAAACGGCGGAGCGCGCTACGGCCGAGATCTCGGGAACTCGCCCCGGGTCGGGCTGTCGATTTCGGGTTTCCCCGTTCGTCTTTACTGGGTAGGAGGAGTAGACAGGGATGTTGCGCACGGGTGTCGAGAGCCTGCCGGGGAAGGCGGTGACCCAAGGAGACGTCCGCTCGGCCTGCGTGAGAATCAGAAAGGCCGGCGCCGCGGCCCGCCCATCGCGCAGGGTGGCTACTCTCGGGCACGACCTGCAGGAGGCCGCGGTCACGAGGGTGGGGCTGCTTGCGTTGCTCGTCGCGATCTTCTCCGTAGTCTTGAGACTGGTCGTGCCGCAGGGCGCCGGAGCGACTCCCGCGATTCTCGGCCTTCGCCTTGGCGCCTTCGCCTCGACGGTCGCGATCTCACTCTCACTCGCGGCGCTCGCGTGGCGGCGGGCGTTGCCTGCCAGAACGCTTCTCAACCTCGCTCTGTTTTACGAGGTCGTCCAGGCGCTCCTCTTCGGCATCACCTTCCACGCCGTCTCGGCCGACTCCAACATCGCGCCCCGGGGCTGGAGCACCGTCGCCGTCTGGATCCTCACGTTTCCCTTGATCGTCCCTGCGACTCGGGCAAAGACGATCGCCGCGACGCTTCTCGCCGGTCTGATGGACCCGCTGGGTCTGGCGCTTGCCGTGGCGGCCGGAAGCCCGGAACCGTCGCGGAGCGTCGCAGGCTCGATCTTCCTTCGGACCGGGCTCGCCATCATCGCCTCGCTTCTCGTTTCGAGGCTTCTCCATCGAATGTCCGCGGAGGCCGCCGACGCCAGAGAGATGGGGGCGTACAGGCTCATCGAGCCGATCGGACGCGGAGGCATGGGAGAAGTCTGGCGGGCGGAGCACCGAATGCTGATCCGCCCGGCGGCCTTGAAGCTCGTGCGGCCGGAGGCGCTCGCGAGCAACGGCTGGAGCCTGGACGAGGCGATCGCCCGATTCGAGCGGGAAGCCAGGGCGACGGCGGCTCTCCGGTCCCCGCACACGGTCGCGGTGTACGACTTCGGGGCGGCCGAGGACGGCTCGCTTTATTACGTGATGGAGCTGCTCGACGGCTTTGACGCCGACACGCTCGTCCGACGTTTCGGCCCGCTCCCCCCCGAGCGTGTGGTGCACCTGCTCCGGCAGGCCTGTCATTCGCTGGAGGAAGCCCATCGCGCCGGAATGATCCATCGCGACATCAAGCCGGCCAACATCCTGGTCTGCCGCCACGGGCTGGATCTGGACTTCGTCAAGATCGTCGACTTCGGGCTCGTGAAGGGCTCTCGAGACTCCATCGAAAGCGAGGGACGCGTGACCTCGGCGAGGGCCATCGCGGGAACGCCGGACTACATGTCGCCCGAAACGGTTCTGGGCGAACACACCGTCGACTGGCGCTCGGACATCTACTCTCTTGGCTGCGTGGCGTACTGGATGCTGACGGGAGAGACGGTCTTCGATTCGGGTTCACCGTTGAAGGTGGCCTTCGACCACGCAGAAACGCCACCCGTGCCGCCCTCGAGGAGGACGGACCGTGTCATTCCGAAGGCGCTCGAGGAGATCGTGCTCGAGTGCCTTTCGAAGGACCCGCGGCAGCGGCCGCAGACCGCGAGCGAGTTGGGTCTCCGACTCGCCGAGCTCGGGATCGAGGAACGCTGGAGCCGGCGCGATGCCGAGATCTGGTGGCGCGATCACGCGCCGGACCGGCTTCCCGGCCCCGCCGCCCTGGCCGACGCAGCGCGCCTCTCGCGCAAGACCGCTTGATTCGAGCTCGAAAGGGCGACGAGATGGAGGGCGGCTGGAAGCGTGCGCCCCGCTCGCGACGGTGTCGGCCGGCGGTTCCCGATCAGCGCCGGATCCGGACCTCCAGTCGGCCTCCGATGACCCGCACGTCGTAGGAAGGCAACGCCGCGCACGCCGGTCCCTCCCGGACGCCGCCATCTTCGAGGGCAAATCGCGATTGATGCCAGGGGCACTGGATGACATTCCCGAGGAGCTTCCCCTCTTCGAGCGGCGCGCCGTAGTGCGAGCAGACCGCTCCGACCGCGAAGACTCGGTCGCCGGAGCGAACGAGCAGAATCGGTTGCCCGCCGACATCGACGCGTCGGGGTTCTCGCTCCGGTAGCTCCGCGGCCGCGAGGGCGGGCGCGAAATCCTCGGGGCCGCCGCGATAGGCGTTGCGGTTGATCATGACGCCCAGGTGGTAAACCAGCACGCCTCCGAGAAACGACCCCGCCATCAGGAACGCGTATCCCACGAGCGCGACGGCGAACGCTCCCGGAGTGGTCTGCCACTGATCGCGCCATCGGATCGCGAAGGAAACCGCGAAGAGAATCGTGGCGACCGTGTTCAGAGTCGCATGCACGGCACCCACGGCCTTCTCCGGAGGATTGACGTCCATCCAGTCCATCAACCCCGTGGCGGCGGTCGCCAGCGCGCCGAGCACGCCCAATCCCGCCGCGAGACCTGCGGCAAGCCCCAGCGGCGCCCGGAACAGGAGCGCGATCACGTCGAGCAGAATGGTGACCGTCCAGGCGCCGATCGGAATGTCCGTCAGGACGGGATGGAGTGGATGACCCAACCATGCGCCGTTCAAGAAGAGCTTCAGCGGGCGCAGAGCGGTCGTCTGAAAGCGCCGGTTGAGCCAGGCATCGATCGGCGTGGCGACTCGCTTGACGGCGCCGGATTCGACGATCGCGGATTCGAGACGCTCGGAGAGATCCCGCTTCACCTAACGACTCCTCGACACACCATTCTCAGACCGAGAGGCCGTTCTCGCAAGACCGGCGGCACCGCCCGTCTTACGCCAGCCTGTCGGGGAGCTGCTTGACGATCCCCTCGCTCAGCATGTCCGCCCTCTTCAGGATCTGCCGATGGACCTCCTCGTAGGCCTGCACGTCGGCCTTCCAGTCCCGATGCAGACGCGCCTCCAGCTCGGTCGTAGTGACGCGCAGATGGTTGCGCAGCATCGACTTCATCTCGGCCGCCGGCCAGTTCTGGGGGTTGGCTCCGCTCAAGAACGAGGCGATGTCGTCCGCGTTCGCGGCCCAACGCGCCTTGGCGGTCTCCAGCTTCGCGCTGTCGCCGGCCTTCGCCGCCGTCACGATGTCCGCGGCCGTGAGGATGTGGTCCCTGAGCAATCCGGTCAGCTTCTCGCCGGCCGCGTCGCCGTAGAACGGCTTGATCGCATGGCCGATGTCGGCCTGATTTTTCAGCAGACGGTCGGTGGTCGCCGCCTTGTCCGGAAGGTCGGCGAGCGCGCTGACGATGAACAGGCGAGTCCAGGTGATGTGGTCTTCCCAGAGCTTGCGCATGTCGAGGCGAAGCTGCTCCGCCTCCGGCGGCGTGGCCTGAGGGGGGAGCCCCCCGAGGAACCCCGGATCGATTCCGAGAGCCAGAACCGACACGACCAGAAAACGTTGTAGCCGACGCATGTCGATCTCCTTTCGCGCAGCCGCTAAATCGATTTCAGGTATTCGATGAGCTCGTTCTTCTCCTGCTCAGACAAGCTCAGTCCGAGATGACGATCGTAGTGTTCGACGAGGCATTTCGCTTTGCCGGAAGCCGATGCGTCCGCATGTGGAGAGAGAGGATCCTTCCGGCAATCCGGTTCACCGACCTCACGCGGGCATCACGAACCCGTTGACCCCGACCCCTTTTTGAGGCACGGGCCTTGCAGTAACTGTAATGAGAGAGGTATGCGAGCATTCGCTCGCCTTTGAAAGGAGAAAGCCTATGAAGTGGAAGATGCGCCTGATCGCCTTGGCCTTCGGCGCCGCGGCGACAGCACTCCTCGCGCAGGAGACCACGACGACCAAGCAGGAGTCGACGACCACGAAGATGACGTCGGCGAGCGGCTCGGTCGTCAAATACACGCCAGGGCAGATGATCGTGATCCGCAGTTCCGACGGTAAGGAGACCACCTACACGATCGCGTCCTCGGCCGACGTTCCGGCCGAGGTCCAGATCGGGAAGACGGTGACGATCTCGACCGAGCCGGCCTCCGACGGATCCGGCCCGGCGGTCGTGACGCGGATCCAGACGACGAGCGTGGACTCCTCGGGGCAGACCAAGACGACCACCGAGAAAACGGAGGCGAGCCCGTCCGGCACGACAAAGACGACGACCACGACGGTTGCCGGAACGGTCACGGCCTTCGAACCCGGGCAGTCGATCACGGTCGAGCAGCCCGATCATCAGACCGTGACGTTCACGATCGACACGCAGTCGCAGCTGCCCAAGGACGTCTCGGTCGGCAAGACCGTGACGATCACGACGCGGATGGTCTCGGGTTCTTCGAGTCCGGTGGTCCGTACCGTTACCTATCGCACGGTCACCAAGAAGAGCAGCTCGAGCACGAACCCTCAATAAGGGGAGAAGGGTTCTCTCCATGGAAAAGGCGACCCAGGTGGGCCGCCTTTTTTTTCCTCCCTTGAGTATGATCGAACGAGCTCGAGAGCCGGTAGCCGGGCCGCGTGCGCAGACTCGTTCGACGCCGTCTCTGGCGACCGCAGAGGTCTCTTTTTTTCCGCGCCTTGCGAGAGAGTCCACCCGGCGGAGGACTGCCTTGAGAACCTCCGGGCGGCTGCCGAGAGCTCGAGCTCGAACCCTCGGACTGAGGAACGCCGCTAGCTGCCCGGCTCGCGCTCCCTGCTCGCGGAGACGAGCAGCTTGCGCTCGGCGCGTTCGAGGCGACGGATCGCATTTCTGAGGATCCGCTCGCGCCGTACGAGCAGTGTCTTCAGGCTCGTGGCCGCGGAGCGCGTGATCGTGTCCCGGTTCACTTCGATGAGCCCTCGCAAGAAAAGGGCCCCCGGCTCACCGGGGGCTCAGGATGGATTCGGAAACGACGCCTGCTCCCCTACAGCCGTCCCGTGAGGACCAGAATCAGAACGATGACCAGCACGACTCCCAGAATGCCGCTGGGCCCGTATCCCCAGCTGCGGCTGTATGGCCAGCTCGGAACCGCTCCGAGGGCGAGGACCAAAAGCAGGATCAGAAGTATCAAGCCCATACGACCTCCTCATTCTGACGAGGCACCGACGGGAGCTAGTGCAGGGCGCGTGCCATGTTCTCCCGCCTTTTTGCCGGCCGTCGACAATCGGGTGAACCGGATTGCTACCATCGGGGAATGGCGAAGACCCGTGTTCCCCGCCCCGGTTCTCGCGCCGAGTGGTGCCGGCGCCTTTCCCGGTTTCTGAGGGACTACCAGGCGCTGGTTCGCAAGCATCGTCTCGCTCTTCGCGCGAGCGAGGTCGTCGAGGTCTACGACGTGCAGGAGCTCGGCCTCGACCGGATCCACGGACACCTCGTGGACGTGTGCCGCGACCTGGCGCAGGACTGGGACCCCGAGGAACGCAAGCGGCTGGCGCGCAATCTCGGCCTGGGCAGCCAGAAACCGAGTCGGCTCTGACGGCCGACCGTTTCAGGTTTTCAAATTTCGAGTTTCGAGTAGCCGCCGGTCCCGAAACGTGCAACTCGAAACGCCCACCCTCCTCATGGACACGTCGCGAAAGCGTGTGTGTCCTGGATCGCCTTGAACGGGACGCCGAGCGTGTTCTGGTAGTTCCTGACCGTGCCGGTCGCGGTGTCGGTGTACGTCAGAGTCACACCGACGTTCGTGAGTCCCGCGGCGAAGACCCAGTAGGCGTGCGATGCGATCCCGCAGGCATTCAGCACCTTGGTGACGACCTCGATGTTCGTGGGGCCGAAGAACCAGAAGTAGCCGGTGTCCGCGGTCAACGACACCGCGGTGCCCTGTCCCGAGCTCCCGTCGTTCTTCTGCCAGCGAGCGGTCACCGAAAATCGGCCGTTGCTGAGGCAGAGCGTCGAGGCGCTCGGCGAACATCCGCCGCCCGCCGCGGGCACCACCGTCACCTCGACGCTGCCCGTGAGTGAGGAGCAGTCTCCGAACGACGCCGTGACCGTGTACGTCCCGCTGTTTGCGGCCGCCGCATTGGGGATCGCAGGGTTCTGCAGGCTCGATTCGAATCCGTTCGGCCCCGACCAGGAGTAAGCGGCTCCGGGAGAGGAGACCGCCGTCAGCTGGAGAGTCTGTCCTTCGGCGATCGGGCCGTTGCTGCTCGCCGTCGGAATGGCGGGGGCCGAGCAGATGACGGCGGTGCGAGCGATGAAGGTGCCCCAGGTGTCCTCCGGCGAGGAGGCATACTCTCCGACCAGCCAGATCTGGGCGGGGCTGGCGGGATCCACAGCCGCGCGGAAGTAGTCGCCCCAACGATTCCTCTTCGTCGTGCTTCCGATCGGGCTGACGTAGCTCGTCTCGCCGGCCTTCAGGGCGGTGCTCGATTGCAGCGAGGAGTCGTTCGCCGATCGGGCGGTGAATCGCGCGCCGGCGTACTTGTCGTCGCAGCTCCGGCCGAAAACCATCACGAGGTTCTCGCTCGGGTCCACCGCCACCGCCGGATAGAAATACCAGCACCCGTCGGTTCCGAGCGACTGGTCCTCGTCGGCTCGGTGGCCGACGGTGTCGAGCCGCACGTACCGCGCGCGGCTGTACGCGTTGTCGGTCCCGCCCGCCACGGCGTGCGCGAACCAAAGAGAGCCGTTGCGGTAGACCGCGCTCGTGATCCGGCCGTCGCCCGTGTCGATCAGACAGGGGGTCGGACAGCCGGTCGTCCCCGGCGAGCCGCCGGGCTGATCGGCATCTGGCGGCGCGGTCGTCGCAGTCACCGGCACGTTGACGCCCGAGATGTCCAGATTCTGGCTGCCGGCGCCCGTGATCGACCAGAGCGTCACGTAGGTGCGGGTTTGGAACCCGCTGTTGCTGACCAGGTACTCGGCCGGCGAGGCCGAGAACGTCTCCGCGGGCCGCAGCGAGAAGGCGGTCGTATCGGGCGAGCCCGGATCCCGCAGGTCCCAGAAGTCCGTCCAGGTGGCATCCGTGCCGGCATAGAGGGGCGCTTTGTCGAAGACGCGAACCTTCGAATAGATGAACGTGTTGTCCGAGTAGGTGAACTGATTCGTCGCGACGTAGATCGCATTGGCGTCGACGGCCATCGCGGGGAAGTCCGTCCAGTTCGCGGCCGAGGTGCTTCCGTTTTCATCCCCCCGAACGGCGTAGTTGACCCACTGGCCGTTGGGGTCCGAGGTATTCGAGACCGAGATCAGGATCCACGATTCGGTCTTCTGGTCGGTCGCGAGATAGAGAAGAACCCAGCGACCGCTGAAGGAATCGTAGACGACCTGGGGATCGTATGGGTTTCCGAGCGGATCGGAACCGAGGCCGGGCACAGAGTCGTGGAACCAGCTCGACGCGGACGTCTGAAAGAGGCTCGTGCCGTCCCTGGTGAAGATGGCCCAATCGCTGTTGACGGCGGCGACGACGTGATTCGGACCGACCGCGAGGACTGGATCGGGCGGAACCATCCCGGTCGCTTCGATCCCGGAAAACGAGATCGTCGGGTCTCCGAGCCGCGGCGCCAGGGCAGGACGGTTTCGAGGCGCGTCGTCGACCTCGTTGGCACGAAACGGAGCGGTCGGGGGGGGAAGATTCTCGGGATCGGGACGGCTCGGAATGTCGTGTTCGGGAGGCTGCCAGCCGGTCACTCTTCCCTTGATGCGAACGGCCGAAGGCGGAACGCTTCGCGTATCCATCGTCCCCGCCGGATGCGACCGGCCGCTCGCGGGACCGCGAGCAACGGAGGCGCGCCTCGGCGCGGCGACCATTGCACCGGCAACGGCGTGCCCGCGCGTCGCGAACGCCGCTCCTCCTCCGGGCAGCGGCTTTCCGAAGGAGAGAACCGGAAGCAGAGCGAAACTGGCGGCGCAACAGAATTTCCTCATCGCGGCTCCGTCGTCCCGTTCTCCTCGATCGCCATTGACTTTTCTCTACTCCCCTTCGGGGTGTCGACCCGTCGGGATGTTCCGCAACATCGATCCGTTGAAGTGTTGAGGGATTATACGGGACCGATGCGCCGGTCGGTTCGCGACTCCGACAGCGTTTCCGGCACGAATGGCCTCTCAGACTTTCGGGCGCAGGCGGCCGCGTGGCGAACCGCGGACGAGCGATTCTGCGCGGGCTTTCAAAAGGCCGGGAAGCCGCGAGCCCTTCTCTGTCTCTCTCTGTCGCGCGGGCGGGTGCCGTCGGAGCTTCGAGCTCACGCTCAAACGCGCGTTCCATGGCTCATTTTTTGCATGTCCCCGACGCAAGATCCAGGACACATGAAGGACACAAGTTGAACCGATTCTCGCGGCCGCGGGTGACCTCACTCCCTCGCGGTGTCTCGTCGATGACCCTTGCGGTTTTCATCCGGAGGCGACGAAAGGACGCTGTATGAGAGCTGAAACGACGGGTTTGCGTTCGCGCCGTACCTCTCCTCCCTTCTCGTCGAGGTCGGCGGCTCCAAAGCCGACCGACGCGCCGGAGATCCTGGATCGACGGCAGTTGCTGGGAGCGCTCACGCGTCTGAAGAAAGGGGACTTCGCCGTCCGTCTCGGCGTGGGGCTCTCGGGAGTCGACGGGAAGATCGCCGACGCCTTCAACGACGTCGTGGAGCTGAACCAGCGGATGAGCCTGGAGCTCGCTCGGTTGAGTCGAGTCGTCGGCAAGGAAGGGCGGATCTCGGAACGGACGTCGCTCGGAGACGTCACGGGCTCCTGGGCGGCGTCGGTTCGCTCGGTCAACGCGTTGATCGGCGATCTCGCGCGTCCGACGATCGACACCTCGCGGGTCATCGGGGCGGTCGCCAAGGGAGACCTGTCGCAGACGATGGACCTCGAATCCGGCGGGCGGCCTCTGCAGGGCGAGTTCCTGCGCACCGCGCGGACCGTCAACACGATGGTCCATCAGCTCTCGTCCTTTGCCTCGGAGGTCACGCGGGTGGCGCGCGAGGTCGGGACGGAGGGCAAGCTCGGCGGTCAGGCGCGCGTCAAAGGCGTGGCGGGAACCTGGAAAGACCTGACCGAGAACGTGAATCTGATGGCCGGCAACCTGACGGGTCAGGTGCGCAACATCGCGGCCGTGACGACCGCCGTCGCCAAAGGCGATCTGACGAAGAAGATCACCGTCGACGTGCGGGGAGAATTCCTGGAGCTGAAGGCCACGATCAACACGATGGTCGACCAGCTGCGGTCCTTTGCCTCGGAGGTCACGCGGGTGGCGCGCGAGGTCGGCACCGAAGGCAAGCTCGGCGGACAGGCCCGCGTCGAGGGCGTCTCGGGCACCTGGAAGGACCTGACCGACAGCGTCAACTCGATGGCCGGGAACCTGACCTCTCAGGTGCGCAACATCGCGGACGTCACGAAGGCCGTGGCGCAGGGTGATCTCTCCAAGAAGATCACGGTGGACGTGAAGGGGGAGATCCTGGAGCTGAAGAACACGATCAACACGATGGTGGATCAGCTCTCCTCCTTCGCCGCCGAGGTCACGCGCGTGGCGCGCGAGGTCGGGACGGAGGGCAAGCTCGGCGGGCAGGCCGACGTGCGCGACGTCGCCGGCACGTGGAAGGACCTGACCGACAGCGTCAACTTCATGGCCGGGAACCTGACCTCCCAGGTACGCAACATCGCGGACGTCACGACGGCGGTCGCCAATGGAGACCTGTCGAAGAAGATCACGGTGGACGTGAAGGGGGAGATCCTCCAGCTGAAGGACACGATCAACACGATGGTCGACCAGCTGCGGTCCTTCGCCTCGGAGGTCACGCGCGTGGCGCGCGAGGTCGGGACGGAGGGCAAGCTCGGCGGACAGGCCGAGGTGCAGGGCGCCGCCGGCACATGGAAGGACCTGACCGACAACGTCAACTTCATGGCCGGGAACCTGACCTCTCAGGTGCGCAACATCGCCGCGGTGACGACGGCCGTCGCGAAGGGGGACCTCTCGAAGAAGATCACGGTCGACGTGAAGGGCGAGATCCTGGAGCTGAAGGACACGATCAACACGATGGTGGATCAGCTCTCCTCCTTCGCCGCGGAGGTCACGCGCGTGGCGCGCGAGGTCGGCACGGAGGGCAAGCTCGGCGGGCAGGCCCGCGTCGAGGGCGTCTCGGGCA
>Ga0070706_100004039_pt1 | contig 14252 bp, 18 predicted proteins | sample KBSK5501metaG_FD_65476 | JGI IMG/M metagenome (GOLD analysis project Ga0070706, IMG submission 65476) | Corn, switchgrass and miscanthus rhizosphere microbial communities from Kellogg Biological Station, Michigan, USA - KBS K5-50-1 metaG | ecosystem: Host-associated > Plants > Roots >...
AGCGCTCGGGCTCGGCTAGCGGGCAACGATGTCCGTGACCTGCGTGTTCTCGGTGGGCGCTGAGGGGCTCGAACCCCCGACCTTCGCCTTGTAAGGGCGAGCGAAACCTGCAGGTCAGGGTGGTACGCAAGGGATTCGCTATCCTCCGGTGTCCCCCTCCGTACCTCGGAGTGACTCGGCGTTGTTACGCGAAGTGTTACGCAGAACGCCTCCACCATGAGTGTCGCCTTTCGGGGGCGAGTTCGGGAATTTTGGCAAGCTTCTCGAGCTCCGTGTCGATCTCCTGGCGAGCCCCGGCGGCATCAGCTCTCGCCTGGTCCACGGTGATCGCCGTGTCGACTAACTGCACGGTCAACGGTAGTTGATCACGCAGTCCGACGACGGCCTGTCGGAGTCGGTTCCGATGCTTCTGCCAGTAATCGGGGCTGCCAACCAGCGCTTGGTGGTGAACCTCCTCGACCAACTCTCCCACGCGTTCCAGGCGGCGAACCAGGCGGTCGTGCTCGTCCGCCCGTCTGGCCTTGTCAGCGATCTCGACCGTATCTTTGGCAGCCTTCGTGGCTTTCCATGCGAAGTACAGGCCGATGGTGGCAACGATGACCGTCGCCACGGCGGCGATCCCGGTGACTGCTGCCCATGTGTCGCCCGAGCCTGGGCTAGGACTCGGAATCCCAAGCCTCCGATTCGCCAATCGGCTCAGCCAAGGAGGTTTCCCCACTCCCCTGAGCTCCTTCGTGCATAAGAACGCCTCAGGTCGGGCTACTCGCAGCCCAACCCGTTGTTGTTCCCGTCGAGCCGATACGGATCGGAACCGGTGACCTGGTAGACGACACCGGACTGCGTGTAGTACGGCCCGTTCCCTCCTTGGCCGTAGCAGTCGTAGTCGGCGCCACCGTGATACACGAGGCACGGGTTGTAGCCAGGCGTGCAGGTTCCGCCACCTCCGCCGCCTCCACCCCCCGTTGACGCCTTGTGGCAGTCGCCTTGGAAGTTCAGGACGGGGTGCAGCTCGATCCCGTTCGGGGCGATGCCGGTCTGCCCGTGCTTCTCGTCCCAGAACCCGACCCCGGTGATCGTCACGGACCCCGCGAGCTTCAGCCACGACGAAGACGAGACAGCGCCGCAGTTGTTCAGGAAGAGTTGCCGGGCCGCCGCGATCTTCGTGCGCTTGAACGGCGAGGCGATGCATGCCTTCCTCGGGAACTCGACGATCATCGTCTTGGCCGGAGCGGTGGGAACCGAGATCACGAAGTGGATGTCGTTGTCGTCCTCGAGCTTCGCCTGGATCGGACGAGCCTTCACCTTCCAGGTGTGGAACTCGACCGCTCCGTAGCGAGGCGTGCTCGTCCCGAACGTGATGCCGGGGCGGGTCCGCGTTCGGAACTTCGCGACGGAGGTTCCGGCCGGGGTGAAGTTCACCCGTGTCCGAGCGGGGTCAGACAAGGTCTTGATGGGCCAGCGCCACACTCCACAGGCAGCCTGAGCGGTCTGTTGCGCGACGGTTGGGATGTAGATCGCCGTCGTGAGCGCGAGCGCCACGACCAGCTTTCCCCAGCCCCTCATCGGGGCCAAGACTCCTCCCTGTTGCCCATCCGGTCAATAGGAGGCCCTGACTGAGAAGGCCCTCGTTGACGACTGTGGCGGATGCGCTCAACCTCGACGGCGAAGGAGACGCGATCGGATGCGAGACCTGAACGGCCATCACCCTTCGCAGCGCAGGGCCCGCTTATGGATGTCGTTCAACACGCCGCCCGCGGAAGACTCGCGTGTCATCGCGCTCGTCCTGTTCCGGCTGCGATGGGCACTAGCAGTCATCCTCGGGTTGGCAGCGGTAGCCACCGTCGGCTACGTGATCATGGAGGGGTATGGATGGATCGACGCCCTTTACATGACCGTCATCACGCTCGGTACCGTCGGGTACGGGGAGACACATCCCCTCGATACGGCGGGCCGGCTGTTCACGATAGGCGTGATCATCATCGGGTTCACAACGTTCGTGTACGGCGTGTCGGTACTTACCAACCTGTTCGTGACGGGTGACGTGTTGAATCAAGCCCACCATCGGAGGTCGAAACGCATGCGCGAGGGATTGAGTAATCACGTGATCGTGGTCGGCTTCGGACGAGTCGGCCAAGCCGTCGTCCGCGGCCTGAGCGAGATGGGCCAGCAATGCGTCGTCCTTGATCGAAACGGTGGCATGGAAACTCAGATCAGAGCGGCGGGCGGTATCGAGATGATCGGGGACGCGACCAATCCAGATGACCTCGGGAAAGCCGGGATCGACCGCGCCGCGGCGCTGATCTCCGCCTGCGATCAGGACTCTGAGAACCTCGTGGTAGTCCTCACGGCCCGCTCGACCAGGAAAGACCTCAGGATCGTCTCACGGGTGAACCATGCGGCGTGGGTGGAGCGGCTCCAACATGCTGGGGCAGACGTCGTGCAGTCTCCGTATCCAACCTACGGGATGTCGCTCGCGGCCGCCTCCGTGTCGAGGGCGGTTCTTGACCTCCACGATCTCCCGATGCTCGGACTGGGCACGGAGGAGATACGTGTTCTCGAAGGATCAGCACTGATCGGTTCCACGATCTCGGAGATCCTGCGTGAGCACCCGTTCGCGTACGTCGTGGGCCTTCGGCGGGCGGACCGCCTCCATCCGTGGCACGCCATCGACGGCTCGATCCAACCGGGCGACGTGCTGGTGGCGTTGGGAGCCCCGGACTATCTGATAGCGCTGGCGAGCGCCGCAACGGGCTCGATCAACACACCGTCGATTGCTCTCGAGTAGCTCGCCTCGAAGCATTCGCCTGGGTGGGTGTGGATACAGGTTGAACCGCGAGTGGAGATTCGGAGGCGGTAATGGCGAAGAACATCGATCGGGTGCTGAGGATCATCGACGCGGCGGCAGCTCTGATCCAGGTCGAGGCTGCCTGGAACGCTGGGAAAGGCGGTCGCGGGTCTCCAAGCCGCGAAGCGCGAGTTAAAGGCCGCCTACGACGACTACATGACCCACCACGCCCAAGACATCAAGTAGGGGCTCAACGCCTTTTTTCGCCTGTCGAAGCTTCCCTCCGGACAAGAATCATCGGCGTCCACGAGACGCCCACGCCCGAGGGAGCGCCCACCCAACGAAAGAAGATGCGCGGGCGACTCGCCCGGTCAAGTCGAGCGGTCGAAGCGGAGTCCATCCAGGATCGCTAACAGTTGCTCGAACCTCGACTCCGGTATCGAGGGCCCATATGCCACGTAGAGCTCGAAGACCCGGCCTGCGTCCGAGAACGCGATGACCCGATGCGAGAAGTCCTTCGGCGACGAAAGACATGCCGGCGATTCGTCGGTCCCTTGGCTCAGGAGGGCGGATCTGAAACTCGCAGGACGCGGTGGGGCGCTCGCTGGTCCTGCGCGCTCGGCCAGCCAAAGGAGTGCATCCCCGGGGCCGAGGTCTCCGATCGCCTGGACGGGAAGCTGGGCGCACTTCCGGCCCCCTGGTCGCAGTGGATACGTACCGAGCGCGAGTATCTCGTGAGGATTGGAGAGGTGAGGCGTCAGTTGCTGGGTCGCTCTGAACCACGAGATCGGATAGCTCACCGTTAGGCCACGGGCCTCGTCTCGGTACGTGATCAACCTCGGTGGAGAAGGAACCACGGCCGATGCCCCGCTCACCTCCGGAGAAGGCCTCCCGAGCGCCTGCCACAAGAGCCCAGCCGCGAGGGCGAAGACGACTAAAGCGACCGAGCCGGCCATCACGCGGCGACGGACCGATCGGGCGGGCGGTTCAAGTGGTCGGTCGGATGGCTGAAACTCGACGACACGCTGCCACAGATCGGGGCCTTCAAGGCTGTCGAGTTGGTCAAGGTGTCGTTTCGGTTCAGCCATCTTCCTCAACCTCCAAGAGAGTGCGGAGCCGCCGTCGGCCTTGGCTCAGATGTACGTAGACGGTGGCGCGGGACGAACCGATGATCTCGGCAACCTCGGCCGTCGGTCGGTCCGCGTAGTCGTGCATGACGATCGCGAGCCTCTGGTTCGGGGAGAGCTGACGCAGGGCTGCCACGATCTCCGGGACCTGATCGGCCATCTCGGATGTGGTCGTGATCGGATGGCCGCCGGCCAAATCGTTCCGTTGCCGGAGCTCAGCCGTTGCGAGCCTGAAGGCGACTCTCCAGGTCCAGGCTGCGAGGTCGCGGATACCAGCCTCATCTCGTACCGCACGAGCAAACGCCTCTGCCACCGCATCACTCGCCACCTCTGGATCCGACGAATAGCCGACCAAGGCCCGCCACATCCTCAGGCCCTGCTCCCGATAGAGCTGCTCCACCCTGCTGTCTCGATTTGTCACGAAGGAATCCTGCGCCACCGCTATAGAGCGCGTCGGCAACGGAACTCTGTAGGGCCTGAAGACAACATCCGGGCAGGTCGCCCCCCATGTCCACGAAACGCCCACGGGAGCGGGAGCGCCCCACCAAGCTCCTCAAGTGCAAGAGGGGCTGGGGTGGGGCGCTCCCCCGGGCATGGGCGTTTCGTGGACAGGAAGGCCAGCGATTGGGATCTCGAGGAGATTCCCTAAGGTGGGCCCTATGCTGGCGCCATGGACCAGAGGCCCATGCCTGGTCGAACCGTCGGATTCGTTCCCCTTTGCGTTGGCTGTCTGGGTCTTCTGCTCATGCTCGCCACTTCGAGCGATCCGGGCACCGGATACACGTGGATCGACTGGGCGTTCGGTCCGTTCTTGATCGCAACCGGGATCGGTCTCTTCTTCAGTCAGCGGTGGGCCTGGGCGCTTGCCGTGGTGTTGGCTCTCGCCGGCGTCGTATTCGGTGTCATCGCGGTGACGAGTCCTGGTGACATCACGGAACTCGGACTCCAGATCGGTGGACTAATCCTGTACCTGGTCCCGGGTTCCGTCATCCTTGCGATCTTGCTGCGACCAGCAACGCTTCGGTGGGTGCTGCACAGGGCTCCCGTCTCACCTCTCCCGGATCGTCCGGACTAGCCGTCTGGCGGACCATCTCTGTCTGGGTGGGGCGCTCCCGCTCCCGTGGGCGTTTCGTGGACAAGAAGGCTGGCGATTGGGGCCTTCTAGGATCCCCGAAGGTGGGCCCTATGCTGGGCCGCCATGGACCAGGGGCCTATGCCCGGTCGAGCCGTCGGGTTCGTTCCCCTTGCCGCGCAGCCAGGTAACGAGGTTCCTCAACGACCACGCCGACGTTCGTGAATCCTCGCGAACCGCGCGACCTGAAAGCTCGCGACAAGCTCCTCAGGATGCTGATCCATGACCTCATCGATTTCCTGATCCTCCACAAGGAGGAACGGCGAAAGGCGCTACATCTGCTCCGCGAGCTCGAGGGCAACGAGGAAGGTTGACTCGCTCGCGCAAAGTCTGAGCCGTATGCTCGCAAGGTGGCGCGGATCCTTCGATGGTCGGCGGCGGTTGCTGCAATCGGGATCCCGGTCGTCATCATCGTCGCCGCGATCACCGAACCGCTCTACCAGCTAGGGGTCAACTGCAGCGCCTCGCGAATCTGCGAAGGGGTCTTCGTGAAGCGAGAGCATCGATGGGGCCCGTTCGCACTCTTGGCGGTCGTCATATGGATCGTTGTCGCTTTGCTGATCGCAGCAGTCATCGATCACGTCGAGCGCAAAGAGCGACCTATGGATGTCCTGACCTCGAAATAGGCTGACCCTCGTGTGGACACCACGTTGGGAGAAGCCGCTAACCCCCCGGCTTCCCAGTTACGTTAGGGGGAGATCGCCGCAAGCAATCGCACGACCTTCCGCCGCGCCTCCGAACGCATCGTGAGCATGTCGATGATGTCAGCCCAGTCGTCGCCCGGTCCATCGCTGTAGCGGAGGAGCCGAGAGGCGATCGCGTCGCGGTCAGCTTGGTGTGTTGCCCGGGTAGCCGAACAATCGTGACGTGATTACGCGGTTGAGACTCGGAGCAAGCGCTCCGGGTCGAACTTCGCCACCCATGCCTCGCCGCCGTCTGCAGCGATCCACGCCGGCGCGAAGCCGACCTTCACGGCCCGGCCAACAGGCTGGCCCGTATCGGCGTCGAACGAAACCACGAGGGAAGGGTGGCGTGGGTCGGGGATATAGACGGTCTTCGATCGCGAACCCGTATCGGTCAGGATCCACACTCGCCCAGCCGCCTCGGCCAGACCTATCCCGGAGGGCGACGGGAAGGTCGCGATTGTGAGACCGCTTGACGGATCGATGTGGAGGATCTCGCCGCCGCTCGCTAACGCCCAGACGGATCCGTCGCCGAAGGTGAGCGCAGACACATCGCCAGCGGAAAGGTCCACCGTCGCAGTCGAACCGTCTGATCCGAAGCGGCGAAGCCCGCCCCCCTCCGCTACCCACGCGCTGCCCCCGCCCGCTGTGAACGGCAGCCGGGGCGAAGTCGACAGCTGCCCGCGCGACGTGACGACGCCAGTCGCGCCGTTGACGCGGTAGATCCGGCCGACTCCATTCGTCGCGGAGATCACCCAGACGTTCTGACCGTCGGCAGCCACCTGAACCGGGATGTGGGGAACCCTTACCCTCCGCACGATCTGAGCGGTTGCAGGGTCAATCGCCACGACCTCATGATGGGATCCATCCGTGACCCAAACGTCCGCCCCGATCGCGATGGCGCCCTGATCGCTTAGCCCCGGAACAGGGATCGAGGCGGTGACGGTCATGCTGGTCGGGTCCACTCGTAGCACGTGCCCGTAAGCGGCGACCCACACTGAGTTCGCACCTGCAACGACGCCGAAATCGCCGAACGGAAGCTTGAGCGTCCCAGTGATCGCGAGAGGCCGGACAGGCGCCGTCGGGATTGGGCTCGGAACGATCGCCTTTTCGTTCGGGGGCGCCAACACGTTCCACGCGAAGATCCCGGCGGCCGCGAAGATGATGATCGCGACGGTTGCCGCGGCTAGCCGGTGCCTGGGTCGGTTCACGAGGCGCTCTGGCACCGACGCCACGCTTGGCTGGTTCGCGGCGCGCTTCTTGGCTTCACCCCACAGGTCCGGGGGCGTCAGCTCGTCTGCAGCGGCAAACTTCTCACGCAGGTCGATCATGGTCGTCTCCAAGTTCTCTTCGAAGGCGGTTCCTCGCCCGATACAGGTGGACGCCGACGGCTGAGGCGGTAGACGCGAGGATGTCCGCGATCTCCCGGACGGAGTAACCGCCGTAGTAGTGCAGGACGACGGCCGCACGTTGGTGCGGCGTTAGCTTCTTCAGAGCCCGAACCAGGTCGATGAGCTCGTCCGAGACCGCGCCAGGATCGCCAACCTCCTGCGCGGGAGGCATGGTACGTCTCTTGTCCGGCATTCCTTTCGCCAATCGGAAGGCCGTCTTCCACACCCACGCGGCGGGATCACGGATGGCCTCGCCCCGCCGGATCGCCTGAGCGAACGCCTCGGCCACCGCGTCGCTGGCAGCCTCCCGATCGCCGGTGTGGAGCACGAGAGCCCTCCACAAGCGGGGGGCCTCAACTCGATAAACGTCTTCGAGCGAGTTCCTGGTCTCGACGTTCATCCTCCCAATGTTGCGCGCATGCAGGAAAGGGAGCCATAGGGACCAATCCATTAACGACGAGACAGGGCGCAGGGACTTTGATCAGTCGACGCGGCCAGGTCTTCCAGGTCGGCACCCTCCAGATCGTTCGTGCGTGGCCCCTCGTTCGCCGCCGTGATCTCCGACTGATGTCGGACTCCGTTCTCATCGATCAGCAGAACCCATCGCGACGGCGTGTGGGTCAACCACGGGGGCGGCCTCTCAACGAGGCCCGACGCGATGAGCCTGTCTGGGCGGCCCTCGTCATCCGAGTCGTCATCGAACGCGGACGCAAACGTTCCACTGTGAAGGGCGACGGCGTCGCCGTTCGCGTCTTGACCGCTCTCATGATGCGACAGGCAGAGCACCGTTCCGAACAAGCCGTTGAAGTCGGCGCGGAGCAAGGGGTGCGGTCCTGGGGAGCCGGTTCGGTTCATGCAGTGAGTATCGGCCAGTGAGCGTGGAGTAGCGGCGTCGTCGAGGCCAGGTATTTGCTAGTTCCAGGGGTGCTCAGAGACGCTCGCAGTTGATCCCCGCGGTGGCGGCTTGTTCCCCATGCGTTCGTTCTCTGATCGGCTATCAGTCACCGACGACCTATAAACGTACCGCTTGAAGCGCAACCGGATTCGAGCGGAGGGGATGACGTGCGGAAAACAAGTCGAGGGTTCCTGGCGGCATTGACCTGCTCCACGTTGATCGTTGCAGCGGCCGTCGACCCGAGCTTCGCGAGCTCGGCCGAGGGTGGCCACGGGGGTGAGCGTCCCCAGCACGTGCTCCTGGTCTCGGTCGACGGGCTACATCAGTCCGACCTGATGTGGTTCGTTCACACCCATCCCAAGAGCAACCTCAGCATGCTCGTCCGACGCGGTGTCGACTACACCGATGCCAGAACGCCAGTGCCATCCGACTCTTTCCCCGGGCTCATCGCGCAGATAACCGGTGGGACGCCTCGGACCACGGGCGTCTACTACGACGACAGCTTCAACCGTTCTCTTCTTCCTCCCGGCAACCCGTGCACCCCCGGGCAGACCACTGGTCTTGGAACGGAGGTGGCTTACGCGGAGAACCTCGATGTCAACACGGATTCTATCGATGTGGGGTTCGGTATCCCCAACCTCTATCCGGGGCTACCTTCGAGTGTGCTGGAGCTCCCAGGCGATGTAACGACGATCGAGAACAAGATGATCGACCCCTCGCTTCTGCCGCTCGATCCATCGACCTGCAGCCCGGTCTGGCCCCGCCAGTACCTGAAGGTGAACACCGTCTTCGACGTCGCGAAGCAGGCCGGCTTGCACACGGCATGGTCAGACAAACACCCGGCGTACGAGATCCTTGCTGGCTCGAACGGCCTAGGCATCGACGATCTGTTCACTCCGGAGATCAACAGCTCGACGACCGACCCCGCCTTGCCGCCGGGGCCCGGACCAGACTGGACCAAGCACAATCAGGACACTCAGTTCTACGACGGCATCAAGGTGCAGTCCGTCCTCAACGAGATCGATGGCTTCGACCATGGTCGATCCATCCCGACCGGAGTACCCGCGATTTTCGGCATGAACTTCCAAGCGGTCTCGACCGCCGAGAAGCTTCCGCTCTCACCGATCGCGGGTGTGCCGCAAGCCGGCGGCTACGTCTTTGTGAACCAGCGCTGGGTCCCCGGGCCCGTCCTGCAGGACGCGCTGGGGTTCGTTGACGCCCAGGTCGGCAGAATGCTCGCTGAGCTGGATAGCCAACACCTCATGGATACGACCACCGTGATCCTGTCAGCCAAGCATGGACAATCACCGATCGAGACGTCGGCCCTGAAGCGGATCGACGACGGCAACGTCATCGGCGCGCTGAACGCTGCCTGGGTCGTGCGAGGAGGCAGCGGCGATCTGGTGGCGTTCGCGATCGACGATGACGCGATGTATGTGTGGCTCAACGATCGCACGCCGGGCGCGCGCGATTTCGCGAAGGCGTTCTTGCTGCATTACGATCAGCCCGCCTCCGCTCATGCGGCGACCAACTACTCGGGCAACTCGATCGGATTCTCTGACTCAGGTCTGAAACGCGTGTTCAGCGGGCCTCGCTACTTCGGTGTTCCTTTCTCTGATCCTCGGGTGCCGGACCTCGTTGGGCTCGTCCAGCACGGGGTCGTCTACACCGGGGGCACTGGCAAGATCGCCGAACACGGGGGCGCTGACCCTCAGGATCGCCATGTTCCAGTTGTGGTGTTCGGCGCGGGCTTGCAGCACGCGTTCGTCGACACGGGAGTTCAAACCAAGCAGATCGCACCCACGATCCTGCGTCTGATCGGGCTTGATCCTGACCTGCTAGAGGCTGTCGCCGCCGAGCACACCAGGGTGTTGCCTGGGATCTAGAGGTCACCTTTTGGCCCAGAGCGACGCTGGCTGACTGAATTGAACTGACGAAGGGTTCGACGGAGCTCTTGCCGCTCGCCCGAGGTGAAGGCCGAGAGCCTCACCGCCGACTAGGGCCGTCTGCGGGCGTCCTCAGCGCGTTCTAGGCTCTGAACCTGCCGACATTGGCCGGCCGCATACCCGGGGATGATGCAGCGCGCTCGGAAGCGCGAGGGACTCAGGGTCTGTCTCGCAGCCTGGTTGATCGGTGTCAGCGTTCGGGAGTATCGAGAGCCTCGAGGAGGAGACACCTACCCGTCGCACGGCGAGTGGGTCAGGATGGTCGACGTGTTCGAGTGGCCGCGGAGCTTCGCGTGACGATTCCCGGATGGATCGACGTTCTCCTACTCGTCGCGGCCGTCGCATCAACGGTGGCCGTTTCGCTGTACGCCGAGACCCGCTGGCCCAACGGCGAGGGGTCGTGGCGATGGGTGCATGCCAGGCCGAGGGGAAGCAACGGCTGGCGCGTCGCGCTGTGGGTGAGAGCCGTGCTCTATCTGACGTTGGTCGTTGCGCTCAGCTGGATGGGATCCGTCGCCCTTGCCGTCGCGTTCCTCGGGTTCCTCGGGACGGTCGCCGGCACGCGCTGGCTGTACAGGTCCGCCAGGCCGCTAGATCGCCGATGAGCACGAGCGTAGCCGACGGCCTCCCCGAACTCCTGCTCACCCTCACACAGTCGGCGCGTGAACACCTCCGCGACGTCCTGATCCGGGACGATGCCGACCGCAACGCGATCGCTTCGACGCTGATGCGCTACCGGGACGAGAACGGGCAGCGTTGGGCCGACATCATCGACTCCCTGACGATGTATCCGGAGGCGCGACGGAAGGTGATTCGACTCCTGGGAGAGATCGATGCTCGCGATGAACTAGGTGTGGGACGGAGGCCATGCTCCGATGGGCACACCGATCTCCCACTCGTGGCCGAACGGGTCGATGATCCTCCCGAGTCGCCAGCCGTGCTCATCTTGCACCGGGAGGTTTCCCGTGCGCCGGCACTCACAGCCGTTCGGAGGACCGAGTCGGGGTCCTCGACCACCAAGAGCGGCCGCAAACGCCAGGGGAAGTCAACGACCCGGACCGAGGCGGCGTATGTTCTAGAGGGCCTCACAGCCCCGAGGGGCCGAAAGTGGTACGGGCAAGTCGTCAGCCCATGACGCGGCAACAGACTCCAGCGATCGAGAAGCCCCTCATCCATAAGAAAGCGGTCAACACCGCAGGTCAGAGCCCTATCCTCAGGTCCGTCGGGGCCAAACTAGATGCCGGCCGGAACCTGTCCCCCCGAGCTGGCGTCCGGTTGACGCCGGGCGCTTGCCACCTCGGTCACCGGCCCGATTCGAGCCCGCGCTTCAATTGCAGTGGCAACCCCAGCAAGCACAGCAACAGGCCTCCCAACGCGAAGCCCGCAACGACATCCGTCCACCAATGAACGCCTAGGTAGATCCGGGACAGACCGACGAGCGCGACGATCACGACGGCTCCCGTCCAGATGCCGATCTTGACGCGGATCGATCGCCCGGCACCGAGCAGCAGCGCGGCCATGCCCCAACATGCGAGTCCCGCCGTCGCGTGGCCGGAGGGAAAGCTGAAGCCGGATACCTCGATCAGATGGAACGATTCTGGGGGCCGCGGCTTGCCAACCCATGACTTCGTGACTCGGTACACGAGGTTCGCGCCGACCAGCGCGGTCGCCATGAGGGCCGCAGGCCACCAGTCCCGATCGCGGATCAGGAAGTAACCGCCCACGACCACGACCAGTGGGATCAGCACGGCGTTTGAGCCGAGCCAAGTGACCATCTTCATGAGCACCGTCGCCCACGCCACTCGATGGTCCACGATGAAGCGCGTGACGCCCGGGTCTGAGAGGACAGCCTCTTCGTGCGCGACCACATCTTGGGTCAGCCCGATGAATATCCAAGCGCACGCTGCACCCGCCACAACGACCACGCTCAATAGGAACCCGCTCGGTGAGTCGGTGTCGATCCGTCTCGCGAGCCACGCCGATCCTCGCGGGAACCTCGCGCGTGCCCACGCCACCGGAGCGATCCGAGCGAGGCGATCGGGGAGCCGCTCGCCATGCTCACGGACGTTCCGCAGGACGCGGCCGACGACGAGCCCGACGAGAACCAAGACGAGCAGCACGAGACCCGCCCTGCTCGCGTCGGCGGCGACCCGGTGCCAGGCGGCCCCGGCGAAGTAGCCCAGCAGAACGAACCCCGTTCCCCAGATCAGACCCCCGGCCGCGTTGTAGAGCGCGAACCGTCCGTACGCGATCTCTGCCATCCCCGCGAGGCCCGGAACCATCACCCGAAGCGCCGCGGTGAATCTCCCGAAGAAGACCGCAGCGCCTCCGCGGCGGCGGAGATACGCCTGAGCGCTCTCGAGGTGCTCATCGATCCGGTGGCGGAGGAACGGCACGCGACGACCGGCGCTCCGGAGGATCCGGTGTCCCCAACGGCGACCGACGAAATAGCCGATGGTGTCTCCGACGACCGCGCCAGCGACGGCGGCGACGATCACAGCCGGGAGCGGGACACGGCCGTCGTAGGCGAGCACTCCGCCGAGGAGCACCGCGATCTCGCCAGGAAACACGAAGCCGAGGAAGGCCGACGCCTCCAGCGCCGGGACCAGGAAGACGATCGCTAGCGCGATCGACCCGTTGAGCGACAAGATCCAGTCGGTGATCCCTGCAAACATCGATCCTCGTTATGTCCCTGTGGCGTGCGGGCTCACCGTATGGGAACGCTCCAACGCGCGACGCGCTCCCGCGTGTGGAGTTCCTGTCGCGCTCTTCACTCTGATGGGTCGGATCGCGGTCAATCGCTCGATCCCGTACCCGCCCCGGCCGGCGCTGCGACGTTCCCCGTCTCCCAGCCGACCAACGGATGCAGCTCCCACCAGTTGTGGAGGCCGTCGTGCCGCACGACGCCCCAGGCGGTGATCTGCTCGCCGATGTGGGGTGGGACGAGAGGGAACTCGGGCATGATCTCGAGCACGACGAACGCGCCCTGGCCCTGGACCCGGATGTGGTAGTCGCCGTCGAGCTCGTGGCTCACCTGGGTCACGTCGCCGACGACGGTCGCGTAGGTCGCGCGGCTTTGCCCCGCGGCGATCGCCTGGATCGGGATGGTCGCGTACTCCACGGGTGGGACGGGCGCGGAGCTCGCGTGCAGCGCCGCCTGGGCGCGAAGCGCGGCCGCCTTCCAGCCGTGGTCCTGGATCGCTCGGATCCCGTAGGCGGCCCCGAACAGCACGATCGCGATGGCGGCCGAGATCCCTCGCCGGTGCCGGTGGGTGAAGGCGTGCTCGGGTTTCGTCTCCGGCTCAGCGATTCCGGGGTAGGCCGCGGCGATACCACGGGAAACGGGCCCACGGAGCGGCAAGAGCACGAAGAAGCAGCCAGCCCCGACGGCGGCGCCCGCGAGGCAGTCGCTCGGGTACTGGACGCCCGCACCGATCCGTCCCAGTCCCAGGAGTACACCCAGACCCAAAGCCATCCACCCGAACGTCCGTCGCGCGAGGAAGAGCGCGGCCACAGCAGCCCCCGCGACCGCCAGGTGGTCGCTGAAAAGGCTCGAGTCCACGGCTTCGGGGAGCAAGGGATGAACGTCCAGCACGAGGAACGGGCGGGCTCGGTAGAAGAGGTGGCCGAGGGCGAGGTTGAGAAGCAAAGCCCCGGTCGCGGCGAGGAACCCGATGAGCAACTCGGACCGACCTTTCGGGGAGTTCGAACCGGGGGTCGACCATGCGACGACCACGAGGATGCCGATCAGCACGAGCGGCACGGTCGCAAGGGCGCGGCAGAGGTCAGCCCGGAAGGCGTTCGCGGCGAACCACCGGTTGAGGTGCTCGACGAGTTGGGTGTCCATGTGCCGGATTCTGCCTCGCCGAACCTGGGAGACACAGGTGTGACGGTGGCGGCGCCGCGCGAGCAGCGGCTTGCGCCCGGAGCCGGAGCCTGGAGGGTGGGCCAGGCGGGCGACCGGAGAGGGACTCGCCCGCTGTTCGCGTCCCCCCGTGACGCTAGGCCCGCCCCCTCCCAGGCTACGGAGCGGCTCGTGGCTCTGGTCTGTGGTTAAAGGCTTTTGTGGGTAAGACGGGGGATGCACTTCCCAACAATTCGGCCGTACGTTCGGTACGTCGAACGTCTTAGGCAGAACGCCTACACCCCGTGGGGAGGTGACGACTGGCCCGGGGAGGCGTCCGATCGATGTTCCACGAGGGAGGGGAATCAGATGCGTCGAGTAGGTCTGGTTTTGGTTCTGGCTTTGACCTTCCTGGGTCTGACCACGCAGATGGCCCTGGCGTCCACGTC
>Ga0070706_100004040_pt1 | contig 14247 bp, 18 predicted proteins | sample KBSK5501metaG_FD_65476 | JGI IMG/M metagenome (GOLD analysis project Ga0070706, IMG submission 65476) | Corn, switchgrass and miscanthus rhizosphere microbial communities from Kellogg Biological Station, Michigan, USA - KBS K5-50-1 metaG | ecosystem: Host-associated > Plants > Roots >...
AGGCGTTTCGTCACCCGGCATACGGATACGTTGGTCTCCATATCATGTACAAAAGGCTTTGAACAAAGCAACGAATGGTGGCTATGGCCGAGCGCCAGGGTCGCCTGCGACGGTGTCTGACCCGGCCGGCGGGCCCGCCAGAGTACCGGCGGGCCCGCCGGGTCATTCTCCGGTTACTGCTTGGCGAAGAACACGTCGGAGTCGTTGCGGCCGTTCGGGAACAAGAAGTCTGTTACCGTGCCACGGTTGTCGCCCCAGGCGAAGTACTGGTGTGAGCCGTCGCTGACGTTGGCGATGTAGTCGCCCATGTAGCCAAAGGCGATGATGGGGTCGAATTGCGGGATGGTCAGCGACCCCTGGAACGACTGGGTGGTCACGCGTTTGGTGGCGAACCCGGTGCCGTTGGTGGAGTTGCCCACGAGCACGTCGAGGGTGTTGTTCGGGTTGCGCTGGTAGTAGAGCAGGTGAATGCCGCTGGCATCGGCCGACAGCGCCGGCTGGACCTCGTCTCCGGAGCCGTGGGTGACGAACCTCACCGCCCAGGTGTGCCCGCCGTCGGTGGAGGTGGCGAGCCGGATGTGGCTGTGGCCGAGGGCGCCGTCGTTCCAGGCGACGTAGATGGCGTTGCCGCGCAGGGCGATCGCCGGGAGCTCTAGGTCGCGCATGTACCGGCCGGGCCCCAGGAACAGCAGCCCGTTCGGGACCGCCTGGGTCGCGCTGGCGATCTGCACGCCCGGCCCGAAGGTCGCGCCGCCGTCGGTGGAGCGGAAGATCCACTCGGACCGTTGCAAGGGCAAGCCCTGGCACTGCGGGTCGTTGACGGCGAGCTTTTCGGCCACCACGTACAAAGTGCCGCTGGCGGGGTCGACGATCGGCGTGGCGCCGATGAACTGGCTGAACGAGCATCCTCTCATGGGCTGAGGGAGCTTGGCGGCGTAGGCCAGCGTCCAGGTCGCGCCGCCGTCGGTCGAGTGCGCGACCGGCAGCCCTGCGACTACCGTCCCCGCGGCGGGGTCGAAGGTGAAGTCGTCATAGGCGACATACAGGTCATCGCGTGCCTTGACCGCCGGGTCGGGGCCGGCCGCCAGGGCCGGCTTGTCACCGCTGTAACCGACGGTGCCCGGCGGCCGCGGCTTGGGCCGGTGCCGTCATCACCTGTGCCGCCTGGGTGCTCAGAAGGTGCTGAGCGAACTGCTGCCTGCTGGGCGTCGGGCCGCCCTGGCCGTCAAAGCGTTCGTAAACGCGCCCGTCACCGCCACCGTGGTCACCACCGCTGCGGCAATGGCCAGGATGGACACCGGCGCGCCAATGCGCTGCCGGCCCCGGGCCGCACCGGTCCTGCGTGTCTTCGGCCACCTTCCCATGGCGTGCGTCTCCTTCCAGCTGGGTAATGGGTGTCTGGCACCACCCGAGGGCCAGCACGCGAGGCTGTCCCGCGGATGCCGTCGGGGCCCGCGCGGAGGTCCTCATGCGGCGAGCCTGTGGCACGAAGCGCGCCAGGCCAAGCCGGTGAGCGGCCGATCCGCCGGTGAAGCTGCTGACGCCCTGGGTAACGGGCTCCTGGACGAACCGCGCCCCGCGGGCCAGCCCGGCCCGCACCCCGTGTGGTCTCCAGGGGAACTGCCCCAGCCCGGCCGCCGTGGCGGCCGCCGTAACACCACGTGCGTTTGTCATCATCAGCCTCGCTGTGACCCAGTTCGTACTGTCGCGCGCCGATGACCCGCATCTGTCGTTTGCGCTCCCGGGACTGCCGGGGGCGCAGGGGCTGCGGTAGAACATGGAGGCAGTGCAGGTTACATGGGCAGGCTTGGAGCGCAGATGGCCGCAGGCTGAAAGGATTCACCATGATCGAGCCTTATCAAGCCCTGGGACTGGTCCCCACCATGCGGGGTATCCGGCGCCGTGACGAGATCAGCGCGAACCTCGAGCATCTCTCGCATCTCATCAAGGCCGCATCGTGGCTGTCCAGCCTGGACTTGCCGGTGCGGCTGATCGCCGTCCCCGAGGGCGCCTTGCAGGGGTTCAACGATGAGGTCCTCGACATCGATCATGAGGAGTTTGCGCGGGAGTGCGCGATCGACATCCCGGGCCCGGAGACGGACGTTCTTGGCGACCTTGCCCGGCAGTGGGGCGTCTTCCTGATGGCGCAGGCCAAGGCCCGCCATCCAGAGTTTCCGGGGCGGTTCTTCAACGTCGGCTTTATCCTCAGCCCGGACGGCGAGCTGATCCTCAGGCACCACAAAGTGGTGCCGTTGCTGCCGGTCGAGCATTCGGTGACCCCGCACAATGTCTGGGACCGGTGGGTGGAGTTGTACGGCCGTAACCTTGACGCCTTCTATCCGGTCGCCGATACCGAGATCGGCCGGCTGGGGTTCCTGATGGCCAACGAGGGGTCGTACCCCGAGAACGCGCGTGGCCTGGCGATGAACGGTGCTGAAGTTGTCTACCGTGGCCCGTACCCGCATCCGCACGTCGGCAATGGGCTGTTCGAGATCCAAAACCGTGCGCGTGCCCTTGACAACAACCTCTACCTGATCGCGTGCAACGTCGGCACCTATTACCTGCACGCGGACTCCGCCGTGCCGATCGATACGTTCGGCGGTGGCTCGGCCGTCATCGATTACCGCGGGCAGATCGTCGGGCGGCACGATTACAGCGGCGGGTCTTCCTGGGTGGCCGGGACCATCGACGTCGAGGCGCTCCGCCGGTTCCGCGCGAACGCGCAGTGGGACAACTGGATCAAGGACCTCACCACTGAGCAGTACCAGCTCATCTACGAAGAGCCGATCTACCCGAAGAACATCTACCTTGACCAGGCCCCCTACGGGCACGATGAGTACCGGCGCCAGGTGACGGACCGGCAGATTGAGCTCATGCACCAGCGAGATGTCTGGGTGCGGCCCAGCAGGGACAACGCCAGCTGAAGCGTCGGCGGCCGGCGTTAACGTCGTCGCATGGCTGACTTCATTCGCACCGACCTGCGTGGCGCCCGGTTCGAGCGTGCCGACCTCAGCGGCGCGCAGCTCTTCGCCGTTGACCTGACCGGCGCCCAGTTCCGCGGCGTCGACCTGAGCGGGGCCGTGATGCGCGGCGTCGAGCTGGTCGGCGCCGTCATCCACGGCGAGATCGAGAACCTGACGATCAACGGCGTCGCCATCGGGCCCCTGATCAGCGCCGAGCTCGACCGCCGGTACCCGGACCGGGCCAAGATGCGCCCGGTGGATCCGCCCGGCTTCCGCGAGGCGTGGGACATCATCGAGCAGCTCTGGGGCGGGACCGTCCAGCGGGCCCGCCGCCTGCCACCTGAGCTACTGCACGAACCGGTCGACGGCGAGTGGTCTTTTACCGAGACGCTGCGTCACCTGGTGTTCGCCACCGACTCCTGGATCCGGCGGGCGATCCTCGGCGACCCGTCGCCGTGGGACCCCCTGGACCTGCCGTGGGACGAGATGCCGGACACGCCGGGGGTGCCCCGCGACCGCGGCGCGCGGCCCTCGCTGGAGACGGTGCTCGAACTGCGCCGCGACCGGATGTCCACCGTGCGCCAGGTCATCAAGGGCCTGACCGACGCATCGCTGGACGGCCATACCGAGCCGGTCGAGGGTCCTGGGTGGCCCGAGCCCCGCAGCTACCCAGTCCGTCAGTGCCTTTTGATCATTCTCAACGAAGAGTGGGAGCACCGCCTGTACGCCGAGCGAGACCTGGACGCCCTGCAGCCGCGCAGTGCGTAGCCACCGTGGTGGCCGGGCGGCGGAGCCTACCGGGGCACTAGCTCGTCGATCAGCCGCTGGAGGCGTTTGCGGCCGCCGCCGAGGCCGCTGACCATGATCGTGTACGAGCGTGGCCTGCCCTCATCGGTAGCAAGGATGTCGAGCCGCCGCCACATGGCGTTCCCGCTGCTAGTCACCTGCACCTGGTCCCGGGGCAGTACGGCGAACGCCTGAGTGTCCGGAACGGGCCCGCTGAACAGGTAGATGTGGCGCGCGCTCAAGGCGACCACCGGAAAGCGCGGCATCGGCACCGCATCCACCCGCCGGGCCCGGCGCAGCTGGTGGCGCAATACCCCCGCGCCCGCCGCACCACCGGGCGCCCCGGCGGAGGTGGCTGACTGTGAGTACCTCGATTCCAGGCTCTGCCCGTTGCACCAGCACACCAGCGCCTCTGGCGACAACCGCCGCACCGCCGCATCGATTCGGTCCGCTGGCATGCGCCGATCATAGGCCTCGGACGCTGCCGCAGGTGCCAGTGCTGCGGATCATTGCCGCGTTTCGCCCGTGACGGGGACCTATCCGATCGGACCTACCTTATACGGGACGTATTCTGTCGGCACCAGACTTCACCCCGAAAACCGGATTGCGGACTCGTTTGATCCTAAGCTCCACAGGGTAATGATTGGTGCGTATAAACCCCCTTTGATGAGCCCTCTGCGATCGTGGCAAGGCGCGGTTGGCCCTTAATATAAGGGGGAGTAACATGGCGAATTCTGGTGACAGGATCTATATCGGTACACACCTGACCTTGATCACCGAGCAGAGCGACTCCGGCCCGGGGGCTTACATCCGGGGCGTCGAGTTCAATGGCGTGACCGGGATGACGGGAAACGAAGACCGTGACTGGCCTGTTCTTGACCCTGCGTTTGGCCTGGCCGAGAGGCTGGGGTGCGAAGGCATCTGGTTCAAGCACCGCAGCGGCGTCGAGTTCGTGAAGCAGGGCGCGGAGTCGGCGCAACGGTGCCACGAGCTCGCCCACGGGTCTGGTTCGTGACGCGCCACCCTCAGGTCATGCGCGGGGCTGCGCCCCTCCTCAGTCATGCCGCCCAGCCTAGAAGCTCAGGCTAGGGGTAGCTTGGCGCCGTGGCTACCTCGGTTGCGGTGCGCTCGGCTACTGTGCGAGCGAACGGCCTTGAGTTCGGGGTGCTGGAGGCCGGGTCGGGCCCACTGGCGCTGTGCTTGCACGGGTTTCCGGATGCCGCCTATACCTGGCGGTATCTGCTACCGGCCCTGGCCGGGGCGGGGTTCCACGCGGTGGCCCCGTTCATGCGCGGCTATGCGCCCACCGAGGTCCCGGCCGATGGTGCCTATCAGATCGGCGCGCTGGTCGCCGATGCGGTGGCGCTGCACGAGGTGCTGGGCGGGGACGAGAATGCCGTGCTCATCGGGCATGACTGGGGGGCCGAGGCCGCTTACGGGGCAGCCGCCCATGCGCCAGGCCGGTGGCGGCGGCTGGTGACCCTCGCGGTGCCGCCGGCGGCTCTGGATCGGGTGCTATACCGCGATTACGAGCAGCTCAAGCGGTTCTTCTACGAGTTCCTGTTCCGGGACCCGGCCGGGTTCGCGGAGGCGGTGGTGGCCCGCGATGGGATGGCGTTCGTGGACAAGCTGTGGCGCGACTGGTCGCCGGGCTACCAGCCCGGCGAGCATCTGGCCCTGGTCAAACACTGCCTGGCCGAACCGGCGAACCTGGCCGCCGCGCTCGGCTACTACCGGGCCGCGGGCAGCTCCGGCTCGGCACCGGGAACCGCAGCCCCGTATGCGGCCGAACAGCAGGCGGTCGGCCGTCAGGCCCCGCAGCCCACGCTCTACCTGCACGGGGCCCGCGACGGCTGCATCGGCGTGGGCCTGGCCCGCGCCGCCGAACGCCTCCTCGCCCCTTCCTCACGCATGGTTGTGATCGGTGATGCGGGCCACTTCCTGCACCTGGAGAAACCCGGCGAGGTTAACGACCACATCCTCACCTGGGTCAGCTGCGCGTAGGGTCCTGATGTGCCCGGGGGTGAGTTCTCGATTGACGGCCCGCGCGCTGAGGGCGCCGCTTCGGCGCACCCGGTGCTGGTTGGCCGGCGTGTCACGCTGCGGCCGGGATACCCGGGTGACGCGGAACGGTTGCACGCGATCTTGTCCGAGCCATCGGTGTCTCGGTGGTGGGGCGGGCCGGACCCGGTCGCGGTGATCGAGGGTGACCTGCGGGGCGATGACTCCACGGTGCTGCTGGTGGTGGAGATGGGCGGGCAGGTCGCCGGTGGCATCCAGTACCACGAGGAGGACGACCCGCAGTACCGGCACGCCGGAATCGACATCTACCTCGGCACCCGGTTTCAGGGCCGGGGCGCAGGGTGCGAGGCGGTCGGGCTCCTGGCCAGCTTCCTGTTCACCTGCCGCGGCCATCACCGGATCACGATCGACCCGGCGGTAGCCAACGACCGGGCGATCCGCTGCTACGCCAGGGTCGGCTTCCGCCCGGTCGGCGTCATGCGCCAGTACGAGCGTGGCAGCGACGGCCAGTTCCATGATGGGCTGCTGATGGACCTGCTCCGCGGCGAGCTAACCAGCGACTGGTAGAGCAGCCACGCCCGCCGAGCCGGTCGTGCGGGCGGCCGCGTCAGTCCTCCGCCGGTCCGACATGCTCGCCGAACCAGTCGCACAGCGGGATGAGCTGCTGCCAGGTCTGGCGCACCAGGGTAAGCGCCTGCCGGGTGCGGAGCTGCGGGCCGACCGGCCAGTCTCGGTTGGCGGTCAGCGACCGGTGCCGCAGCAGGTCCACCCGCGGGTGGTCGGCGGGCACGCCGCGCGGCCTGGTCTTCAGCAGGTCGCCGCCGATGCACAGGGTGGCTTCCCGCAGGTCGGCCACGATGGCCGCCAGCGCCGTGCCAGACCCCGCGGACTGTACCGCCGCGCGGTAGCGCTCGACCTGATCCGGCGCGTGGCTGTGGAACCCACCGCTGGCGGCCAGGCCGTCGGCGGAAACCTGCACGTAGAACCCGGTTCCGGCGAACCGCTCCACGAATGCGCCCTGGTAGGTCTTGTACGGCGACTTGTCGGCGGAAAAACGGGTGTCCCGGCCCGGCCGGAACACCGCCGCCGGGCCAAACTCAGTCTCCAGCTCACCGACCAGCGCAGATACGGGCTCGCGGACGAACACCTCGTAGTCGCTCTTGTGTGCAGCCCAGAAGGCCCTGGAGTTGTCCGCCGCCAGGCGCTCATAGAAGCCGAACGCCTCAGCCGGGAAGCCCTGGAACGCCACGCCGGACAGCCTACGGCTTCCCCCAGATCGCAGCGCGGAACACCAAAGCCCCGCCGGGATCGTTCAGCCTGGCTGCTCGTCGAGGAAAGCGAGGGTGACCGCGGCGAAGAGCGGTGAGCTGAAGATGTTGTAGTGAGTCAGGCCGGGCAGAATCGCCAGTGCGTGACCACCTTTCGGCCGTCCCTCGCCCATCCAGCCACCGTCGCGGAGGCCGCCGTCGAGCAGGGTGAAGACCTCGACGTAGTGGCTCGGCGGCGCCATGTCGGCATCGGCGGCGACGATGAGCGCCGGCACCTGGAGATCGCGCACATCGTCGGTGAAGTCGAAGGGCTGGGCCATCGCCTCGCCGATCTTGTCCAGCAGCCGGGGGAAGTCCTCGGGGTGCGGCGCGACCCGCTGGTAGAGCTGGTACATCGGCGTGTCCTTCATGAACTCCGCGGCGGCCGCGTTCACCTGGCCCTGCTGGGCGCGCCGTGCAGCAGGATCATCGGCCGGCCAGCGCCGTGCGTTTCGAAGTAGAGGCTGACGCCGTTGACCTCGGCGTACTGTCCAGCGCCCGGCGCGCCGGCTGTCCAATCGGTGGCGGTCACGGTGATGCTCCTCGCGTTCTCGATGGTGGCCTGACGCCGGTGCAGACCGCGCTTTCGGCTGGAACTCATCGGCGGCCAGGCACAAGTCTTACTGAGATGCGGTGGGGCCGTGGCCGTTGGCAGGATCGCCGGTGCGCGGGTGGGTCCAGGCCCACTTCGGATGTGGGTGCCGCCCTCTGGCGCGCCGCGACCGTGCGCGCGAGGATTGAGGATCATGGGCGAAACGAAGCCTGCCCCGCTGTGGCTTTATACTGACGGTGAGCGCGAGTCATCTCCTGAAACGCACGGGAGAGGAGTTAAGGGTGGAAGAGGGCAGTGAGTTCTGGGGCGACGTTCTTGCGGTCGGTGCCTCTCCCGTTGCGATAACCGCGGGATTCGCCAGGGGTGCCTTCGACGCCGCGACCGGTAATGGGCCCTTCACCGATGGTTTCAATGCGGCGGCCAACCCAATAGTGCGGGGAGCCAAGAAGTTTGGCCATGAGCACGGCCCAGCCATTACCAAAGGGCTGCTTGGCGGCGCTGCCACCGCGTTGGGAGCGCGCATTCTGAATGAGACGCTCAGGCACCTGAAGCGTTAGGGTCACAAAATCGCCCGGCGCCCCAGCCGATGACTGGAGCGCGAAAATCGCGCGCTACAGGCGTGGCCTATTCCGGTGATATCTGTCGGCCTCGACATGGCTTCACACCAGCTCGGTCGCGACGGGGCTGTTCCGCGGGCCGGCGTGCGGGTGCGTTAGAGTCGCGCCCGTGACAGACAGCAACGACTGGCGTGTGACGATCTCGCTGGCCAGCGGGGAACATGCCGAGCGGGCGCGGCGAGCGGTCTCCGAACGCGAGGTGGAGGAGGACGTTCACCGGCGACTCGGCCGCAACATCGCGGTCGGCGCGGGCGACTCGGAGATCTTCCTCTACGCGGGCACGGAGGTCGCCGCGAGGGAGGCCGATCGGGTAGCCCGCGAGGTGCTAGCCCAGGACGGCATCGACGCGGAGTTCGCCCTGCAACGCTGGCATCCGATCGAAGAGGAGTGGGAGAGCCCGGACGTGGCGCTGCCGCGGACCGAGGCCGAGCGCGAGGCCGAGCACCAGCGGCTCGACGACGCAGAAACCGCCGAGTCGCTGGCCACCGGGACCGCCCACTGGCAGGCCCGGGCGGAGCTCCAGTCGCACCGTGACGCGGTCGCGCTGGCGACCAAGCTGCAGAGCGAGGGCCACACGGTCGTCCGGCGCTGGCGTTTCCTGGTTGTCGGCGCCAACAACGAGGACGAGGCGCGGGAGCTCGCCGAGCATATCAGGCAGGAGGCCCCACCGGGCGCGACCGTCACGGCCGAGGCCGCCGGCGTCCGTCTGCCATTTATCGCCTTTTAACCGGGTGCTCCCTTGCGTCCGCCGGCTCCGGTGAGCACGATTCCCCGCACCGAGCCGCCGCTGCCGAAGTACCGGAGGATCGCGGCAAGCTCTCTGCGCATGTCGGCGGTGAGCGCGTTGAGCTTCTCCGGCCGCTGGAGCGTCACCACGGCGACGTCCTGCCGCACGGCGAGTGCTTGTCCCGCCCCCGCGCTCTGCTTGTCCCGCCCCCGCGCAGCGCCCGCCCCCGCGCAGCGCCCGCCCCCGCGCAGCGCCCGCCCCCGCGCAGCGCCCGCCCCCGCTCTGCTCTCCCCGTCAGCCGGTCCACAGCGCGTCGAGGTCGGCGTCGATTCGCGCGGCGATCCGCCCGGTCTGGGGGAGCAGCGGCTGCGGCGGCGCGGCCTGGACCGATTCGCACGCGGCCAGGGCCGCGTGGTCGAGGAACCGGCTCAGCTGCCCGTAACTGTGCCGGTCGTCACTGGCCAGCCGGTGGTGGTGCAGGCGCATCGGCGCGTACAGGAACAGCTGATCGCGGGCCCGCGTGACCGCGACGTAGAACAGCCGCCGTTCCTCGGCCAGCCCGGTGGCAGAGGCCAGCGCCATGTCGCTCGGCACGGCGCCGTCGACCAGGTGGGGCAGGTGGACAACCGGCCATTCGAGCCCCTTGGCCGAGTGCACGGTCGAGATGGTCAGGAAGTCATCATCGGGCCGGGGCGGCCCGGCCAGATCCGAGGCGGACACCGGGGGATCGAGCGCAAGCTCGACCAGCGCGTCGTGCAGCGACGGCCTGCTCGCCGCCGCATCCGCGAGCCGTTGCAGGTCCTCGATGCGGATATCCGCGTCGGGGTAACGCGCCCGCAGCGGGTTCGCCACGGCGGCCAGGATCGCGGCCGCCCGCTCGCCGGCCGGTTCCACGGTGGCGGAGTCGGCCAGCCCGCCGATGGTCGCGGCCAGGTCCTCGCGTGCCCGCCGCGGCGCTGCGTCGACGGCGTCCTGCCAGCGGCCGAACGGGGCGGGTTCTGCCAGGCGCAGGACTTCTATGATGCGCCGGGCGTGCGCCGCTCCGATGCCCTGGTGCAGCCGGAGCACCCGGAACCAGGCGACGTCGTCGGCGGGGTTGGCAACGATCCGGGCGGCCGCCAGGAAGTCCTTGACGTGAGCTGCCTCGGTGAACCGCAGCCCGCCGTACTTGACGAAGGGGATGCCACGCGCCGCCAGTTCGATCTCGAGCACATCGCTGTGGTGCGCCGCACGGACCAGCACCGCCTGGTCGCGCAGGTCCAGCCCGGCCTCATGGGCGTCAAGGACCCGGGCGCAGATCTCGCGCGCCTGCGTCGCCTCGTCGTGGCAGCGGACCAGCATCGGGACGGCCCCGGCGTCGCGGGCCGCGGTGAGCGCGAGCTCGAGCCCGGAGGACTGCGGGCGTACCGCGTTGGCCAGGCGGAGCACGGCCTGTCTTGACCGGTAGTTCCGGCCCAGCCGCACGACGGTGAGTCCGGGGAAGGTGTCGGCCAGCCGGCGCAGGTGCTCCGGATCGGCGCCCCGGAACGCGTAGATGGCCTGGGCGTCGTCGCCAACGCAGGTGAGGCAGCCGGCCTCGGGCGCGAGCAGCCGGACGATGTCTGCCTGTACGGCGTTGACGTCCTGATACTCATCGACCAGAACCGCATCGAACATGCCGCGCAAGACCGGCCCGGCGGCGGGATCGGCCAGCGCGGCCCGCCACAGGAGCAGCAGGTCGTCGAAGTCGACCAGCCCGTGGCTGCGCTTGTGCGCGACGTACGCGCGGAACAGCTCGGCGAGCTGGCCCGTGTAGTCAGTGCACCAGGGGAAGCCGCCCCGGACGACATCGGCGACCGTCATCTGCGTGTTCACGCACCGGGTGTAGATCTCGGCGCAGACCGCGGCCCGCGGCGCGCGGCGCTGCGTGCCCACCAGGCCGTGATCCACCCGGCGGGCGTCCAGCAGATCCGCCACGTCGGCCGGATCGATGACGGTGAACTGCGGCGGCAGCGAGAACGATTCCGCGTGCTGCCGGATGATCCGGTGGGCGATCGCGTGGAAGGTCCCGCCATTGATCCGCCCGCTGGCCGACCGGGCACGGGGAGCGGCGCGCGACAGCATGTCGTCAGCGGCGCGCCGGGTAAAGGTCAGCAGCAAGATCCGGCCTGGCTGCACACCTTGCTCGCACAGCCAGGCCGCGCGTGCCACCAGCGTGCGCGTCTTCCCGGTGCCGGCTCCGGCCAAGATCAGCAACGGCCCGCCGGGGTGCGCCGCGGCCAGCCGCTGCTCCTGGTTCAGCCCGTCTAGCGCGCTCGCCGATTCGAACATGAACACGAATGTAACCAAACCGTCCGGCGTGACCGGTCCGCCACGCCCTACCGGAACGCAGGCCTCAGCGAGGCAGAGCTGCCCTCGCCCCGCACCGCGAAGACTAGACCGCGCAGCGGCGGGCCTAGAATCCGGCCGTGAGCACGCATCCCGCCCGCCGCTTGTGGGCCACGCTGGAATCCCTGCACGACGTCACCTACTTCGCGCCGGAGGTGCGGGCCACCGGGATCGCGCTGGGCCTCAGGGGCTTCGTGATGACCTACTTCGCGTTCCGGGCCGCGCCGCTCGGGCCCGTTCCCGCGGGTCCCGTGGTGGCGGCGTTCGCAGGGTTCAGCCCGGCCATGGTGACCAAGGCGCTTCCGGACGCCTGGTCGCGCACCACGCCGGAAGCCTGCCTGGACGCACGAGCCGCCGTCAGCACCGCCGCGCTCCGGGACGCGGGAGCGGACCCAGCGGCCTGCGAACGGGCGGCCAGCCTACTCGGCCCGGTGGCCGCGGCGGCCGATCCGACGGGCCGGCCCTTGTTCGCGGCCAATGCCGCCCTCGAGGCGCCCGGCGATCCGGTGGGCAGGCTCTGGCAGCTTGCCACGACCCTGCGCGAGCACCGCGGCGACGGGCACGTCGCAGCCCTGGTCACCGAGGGAATCACCGGGCTGCAAGCGCATCTGCTGCAGGTCGCGGCCGGCCGCTTCCCCGAGGCGCTGATCCGCCAGGCGCGGGGCTGGCCCGAGGAGGAGTGGGCCGCCGCAGCCGAAGCGCTGCGCGGCCGGGGCCTGCTCACCCCGGACCCGCCCCCGGCGCTCACCGCCGCCGGCCGCGCCGTGCTGGAGGCCATCGAGGCGCACACCGACGAGCGGGCCTGGACCGGCGGGCTGTCCCTGCTCGGCGAGGAGGGCACCGAGGAGGTCATCGCGCTCCTCGGGCCATCGGTGCGCGCGGTGATCGCGACAGGCATGCTGCCCGACGTCAACCCGACCGGCCTGCGCCACCCCAGCTAGGGCCTGTTTCGGCCCTTCACAGCCGCGGGAGGCGCAGCACGCAGGTCAGCATCGGGAGGGTGAACTCGCCGTCCGCGGTCTCCGGATCCTGGCGATCTCGGGTCCCGCGACGGTCATGTCGAACCAATGCATGGCGTTGCCAGCGAGCACGGCATCGACGGACGCGTCCGGCAGCGGCATCGCCTCGGCGCTACCCGGCAGGGCACGGCTGCACGCGGGTGGCCACGCCGAGGTATTCAGGCCTCGTGGATGAGGTACTTGGCCATCAGGAGGTCGTCAACGTAGCTGCCGTTGATGAAGAACTCCTCGCGCAGGACCCCTTCGCTGATGAAACCGAGCCGCTCATACAGCGCGATCGCCTCGTGGTTGGTGCTCAGCGCGCGCAGGCTCAGCTTCCGCGTCCCCCGGTCGCGCAGCAGCTGCTCGGCCGCGGTGATGAGCGCGGTCGCGATGCCGCGGCGCCGGTGGCCCGGGTCGACGGCCAGCCCCTGGATCTGGATGACGTGTGCGTTCTCCGGCAGGTGCGTCGGCACCTTGAGCCGGATGTACCCGACGACACGGCGCCCCAGAACGGCCAGCAGGTGGGCGTCCGGCGGACTGTCCGCGGTGAAGAAGGTCGGCGGGCCGGGCGCAGCCCGTGACATCACCGACGGAAAGCCCGATTCCGGCGTCCACGCGGCCGCGTCAAGCTCGGCCAGCGCAGTGTTGTCCGCCAGCCGTGCGGGGCGCACCCGGACCTGTGTCTGGCCGATCAGGGGGCTCCGGAGAGGGAGGCCGTCTGCGCAGAGGCGGGGCAGTAGTAGTTGCCCGACGAGGTGTAAGGGGACACCACCGTCATGGTGCCGGACCAGTCGCTGGCCGTCCACGCCCCGTTGGTCACCTGCGCCGTTTTGAGCTTGACCCGGATCCGCAGGGTGGACCGGATCGGGAAGGCCGTGGAGCCTTTTCCGCAGGGAAACACGTTGGAGTGTGCCGTCCCTCGGTATACGGCTCCCGCGCGGGCCATGGTGACCTTGAACCTGTGCCCGTTCATGGCCGCCGCGAGCCGCACGGTGCACGGCCCCGATGTGCATTTGGGGGTGGCCACCCACGTTTCGGTCCACTTCTTGGTGCCCTGGATCGTGGCGCGGCCCTTGATGATCTTGATGGCCACGGTCGACAGCCCCTGCCACCGGGCCGCCGAGATGGGCGGGATGGCGGTATGCACCACGAGCGCGGCGGATAGGGCGGAACGCTTGCCGCCGCGCTCCGCCGCCACCCGGTATGCGTAGGCGGTGTCCGGCGCGAGCCCGGTGGTGTGGTACGACGTGACGCTTCCGGGGACCGAACCGATCACCTTGCCGCCCCGCAGGATGAGGTATTTGTCGGGCGGTGGGCCGCTCGCCGGGTTCGCCCAGTGGAACGCGACCGAACTGATCGTCGACGCGTCCGCGGTGAGCCCGGTCGGCTTCAGCAGCGGAGGGCTCTTCCAGGGAGCCCAGACGGCCAGTCCGCCGGCCAAGGCCAGCACCACGACGGCGATCGCCACGATAAGGCCCCACCCGCGCCGTTCGCGCGTCGCCGCGGCACGGGAGGGCACGCCAGCGAACGGCGCGGTCTCAGCCGGGAGAGCCAGCACCGGCGTCCGCGCCGGCTGGGTGGGGGTCTCCGTCGCCGGCTCCGGTGACGGCTCAGCGGCGGGCACCAGCGGCGGCTCGGCGGCTGGCTGCTGCACTGCGGCCGGCTGTTGTACCTCGGCCGACGGCTGCTCCGCGGCGGGCTCGGCGCCGAACTGGTGCACAGGCTGCGGCGGAGCCTCCAGCGGGTCGGTCGCCGTGATCCCCTGATCCGCCACCCCCGCGGTCCAGGCCGTACCGTCCCAGTAGCGGTACTCATGCCGGCCGGCCGGATCGGCATACCAGCCCGCCGGCACCATGGGCGGTGTCGCCATCACGCCCCCTCTGTCCTCGTCGCGCGCAGGACCC
>Ga0070706_100004042_pt1 | contig 14246 bp, 14 predicted proteins | sample KBSK5501metaG_FD_65476 | JGI IMG/M metagenome (GOLD analysis project Ga0070706, IMG submission 65476) | Corn, switchgrass and miscanthus rhizosphere microbial communities from Kellogg Biological Station, Michigan, USA - KBS K5-50-1 metaG | ecosystem: Host-associated > Plants > Roots >...
GCCGCGTTCATCGGCGGCGGCGGCTACGGCACGCTGATCGTGACCGGCCTCGCCCTCAACGACGTCGCGACGATCCTCGCCGGCGCGATCCCCGCCGCCGTCATGGCCCTGGTCATCCACGGCGTCTTCGAGGGCATCGAGCGGCTGATCGTCCCGCTCCCGCTCCGCGGCCACCACGGCTGAACCGGCCGGCGGGCCACCGGGCGGGCGGGGCGGGTAGGGCTCTGGGAAACCCGATCGGACCGTCTGGCAGACCGCCCGCATGTCGGTCGTCTCGTGCGGGACGCCGGCGGCGCTCAGCACTTGGCGAAGCTGAGACACTACCGCATGTCGAGCTCCTTGCTCAGCTCCTGGCAGGTCGCGATGACGTCCGCGTGATAGCCGGGAAACCACGCGGCCATCCATTCCGGACGCTCGAAGAAGGCCAGGGAGGGCTGGCCCGCGCGCCGGATCGCCGTGCGCTCCACGAGACCGCTGGCGTTGATGAAGCTGACGTCGTCCAGGATGCGACCGGCGGCCGCGAAGCCGGCCGTCACGGGGATCAGACCGGCGACGGCCTCGAGGCTCTCGCCGACGGCGCGCAGACAAAAGGCGTGCATGCGACGCCGAGGATCGGCAGGCCATGCGGCTGCCACCGTGCGCATGGTCAGGCCCGAGAAGATCGTGTCGTCGACGATCGCGATCGACGGGGCCTCGATCGCCGGGCCCAGCTGGGAGGCGAGGGGCGCGGCTCCGGCGATCACGTACCCGCTCTGACCGTCCTCCTCGCGCCAGAGGTCGACGCGATGGATCGACGGAAACCAGCCCGTCCGCGTGTGGACCTCGGCGGCGACGCGCGCGCCCGCGCGCCCGATGCCGATGGCGCGCGCAAAAGGGGCGTGGTCGCCGCGGGCGATCAGCGCGTCGAGCTGCTGGGCCAGGGTGAGGATGACCACGCGGCCGGTGTCACGGCGTAGCATCGCGAGCAGCTTCTGACCGAGTCGCCACGCCCGCGACTCCTCGCCGAGCGCGCGCAGGGCGTCCGAGAGATCGTCGTGGACGTAGAGCGTGCGCGGCGCCGGTGTCGCGGCGGTCACGCTCTCGTCAGGGCGACCGTCCGGAAGCCGGCGAAGATGTTGCGCCGGTGACGCATGTAGAAGTTCCGCCACGTGGCGCGGATCAGCCGCGATCGCGTCGTCCAGCAACCGCCTCGGAGGACCTTCTTCTGGCCGAAGTACGGCTGCGAGTATTCGCGATACGGATCGCAGACGAATCCCGGGTAGGGCTCGAACGTGTCATCGACCCATTCCCAGACGTTGCCGATCATCTGGCGGCAGCCGGCGGGGCTGTCGCCGTCGGCCAGGGCGCGCACGTCGATCGTGCCGCCCGCGCGGAAGTCGAGACTCGCGCGCTCCGGCGTCGGCGGGTCGTCGCCCCAGGGAAAGCGGCGCTTGCGACCGGTCGTCGGCTCGAAGGTGGCCGCCATCTCCCATTCGGCCTCGGTCGGCAGGCGACGGCCCGCCCAGCGGCAATAGGCGTCCGCCTCGTACCAGTTGACGTGGACGACCGGATGCCACGGGGCGAGGGGCATCACGCGATCGAAGCGGCGCTCGGCCCACCGCCCGTCGTCGCCTCGGGTCCAGAACATGGGATGCTCCGCTCCCTCGCGGCGGCGCCAGTCCCACCCCCGGCGGTGCCAGAGCTCGCGTCGGCGATACCCCGCGTCGTCGACGAACGCCACGAACTCCGCGTTCGTGACCGGCGTCGAGGCGATCCGGAAGGGCGCGACCTCGACGGGATGCGCCCACTTCTCGTTGTCGAACACGAACGGCTCGTCGTTGTGGGCGCCGAGGGGAAACACCCCGCCGGGCATGGCGACGTCGTGGGGGCGATAGTCGGCATCCACGGCCGGTGAGGCCCAGGCCGCCACGTAGTTGTCGAGACGCGGGCGCGCATAGCCGTGGGTTTGCAAGATCAGCGCGAGGTTCTCGGCGTGCATGTCCTCGTGCAGCGCCGCCAACGTGTAGAAGTATGCTTCGTCCGCCGTGGGCCGCCGCGACTCGAGCCGCCCCGTGCTGCGCCGGACGACGTCGCAGATGTAGTCGAGCGTCTCGCGCCGGGAGGGATAGCGGTGATCCCACCGCTGGGTGTACCGCACGTTGAACGAATCGTAGATGCCGTCGGAGCCGGGCAGCAGCGTCGGCTCACCGCCCAGGTGTCGCAGGATCCAGTATTCCTGGAACCAGCCGACGTGGCCCATCTCCCAGATCGGCGGCTCCACGAAGTGCGCGGGGGCCCCGAGCATCTGCTCGTCGGTGAGCCCGTCGAGGAGCTGCATCTCGACGCTCCGCGCTTCCAGCAGCGCGTCGGCGAGGGAGGCAGCGGTCACGCCATGATCGATCATTTCACCGCTCGTCTCGCCGCGAGGCGCGGCTCAACTCGCACAGCGTCCGTCATCGTCCGTGGAATCGTATCACGCGCCGGCTTGACAGCGTGGGACGGCCCCGAGTAGCGTCGGCCGCGACATGGCGCAGACGGTCTTCGAGGCGTTCATGACGACAGCGGCAGCCGCGCCCGACAATGTCTTTCTCTGCGCACCGCCCGCCGCGGGGCGCGCGTACCATCCCGACGGCGTCGAGCTCACGTACGGCGAGACGCGGGAGGCCGTGCGCGGGATGCGTGAGGCCTACGCCGCGGCCGGTTACGGTCACGGGCACCGCGTGGCGCTCCTCCTCGAGAATCGCCCGGAGTTCTTCTTCCACTACCTGGCGCTCAACGCGCTCGGCGTCGGGATCGTGCCCATCAATCCCGATTACCGGCACGACGAGATGCTCTATCAGATGGCGCACTCGGAGGCGGATCTCGCCGTCGTCATCGCGAGCCGCGTACGGGACCTGGAGGCGGTGGCGCGCGAGCGCGCCAAGCCCTTGCCGGTGGTGAGCGCCGAGCGATGGCCCGCGGCGCTGCCCACGCCGGGGCCCGCCCCCCGGTCCGGCGAGCCGGGGCTCGACACGGAGACGAGCCTGCTCTACACATCGGGCACGACGGGGCGGCCCAAGGGCTGCATCCTCACGAACTTCTACTATCTGAACGCCGGCGCCTGGTATCGCGATCTCGTCGGCCTCGAGCACGGTCGCGAGCGCATCCTGAACCCGCTCCCCCTCTTCCACATGAACGCTCAGGCCGTCACCGCCACCGCCGCCATCCTCAGCGCGAACTGCCTGGCCCAACCCGAGCGCTTCAGCCCGGGGCGCTGGTGGAACGACGTCGTCGCCTCGAAGGCGACGGCGATCCACTATCTCGGGGTGATGCCGCCGCTCCTGCTGAACCAGCCCGAGCGCTCCGAGGAGCATCGGCATACCGTGCGCTTCGGGCTCGGCGCCGGCGTGGAGCCGGAGCTCCACGGCGCGTTCGAGCGCCGCTTCGGGTTCCCGCTGATCGAGGTGTGGGGGATGACCGAGACCGGGCGCATCTACGGCGACACCGACGAGCCGCGCCGGATCGCCACCCGCGCCTTCGGCCGTCCCCGCGATCGCTTCGAGGCCCGGGTCGTGGACGACAAGGACCGAGACGTCGCTCAGGGGATCGAGGGCGAGCTGCTCGTCCGCTGGGGCGGCCTGGAGGGTCCGCGCCACGGCTTCTTCTCCGGCTATCTCAAGAATGCCGAGGCGACGGAGGAGGCGTGGCGGGGCGGCTGGTTCCACACGGGCGACGTCGTGCGCCAGGACGACGATGGCGTGCTCTACTTCGTGGATCGCAAGAAGAACATCATCCGCCGCTCCGGCGAGAACATCGCCGCGGCCGAGGTCGAGGCGTGCCTGCAGGCCCACGAGGCCGTCGGGCAGGTGGCCGTGCTCGCCGTTCCCGACGCGGTTCGCGAGGAAGAGGTGATGGCGTGCATCGTCCCGATGACCGGGACGAAGGGCGATCGCGCGCTGGCCGTCGACCTCCAGGCGTGGTGTCTCGCGCGCCTGGCTTATTTCAAGGCGCCGGGCTGGGTGCTCTTCGTCGACACCCTGCCCACCACCGGGACCCAGAAGGTGCAGAAAACCCAGATCTTCCCGCGCGGCGAGGACCCCCGGCAGCGTCCGGGCGCGGTCGACCTGCGCGAGACGAAAAAGCGAAGGTGACATGAACCTCCCCGAGATCCTGGCCGAAGCGAAGGCGACCCTCGACGAGACGATCCAGCTGCGACGCCGGATCCACCGGCATCCCGAGCTCGGGCTCACGCTGCCCCGCACGCAGGCCGCGGTGCTGGAAGCTCTCGATGGCCTCGGGCTCGAGGTGACGACCGGGCAGCGCACGACTTCCGTCGTGGCGCGGCTGCGCGGCGCGGCCCCCGGGCCGACGATTCTCCTGCGCGGCGACATGGACGCCCTGCCGATGCCCGAGGACACCGGCCTGCCGTTCGCCTCGGAGGTCGACAATGCCATGCACGCGTGCGGTCACGACGCGCACACGGCGATGCTCGCCGGCGCGGCGCGGCTGCTGGCCCGCCGGCGCGACGCGCTCGCGGGCTCGGTCCTGTTCATGTTCCAGCCCGGAGAGGAGGGCTTTCATGGCGCGCGCGTCATGATCGAGGAAGGGCTCCTCGACGGCCCGGCGGCGCCGACCGGGGCGTTCGCCATGCACATCACCCATCGGCGTCCGGCCGGGGTCATCAGCGCGCGGCCGGGACCGACCGCGGCCGCCGCCGACTCGCTGCACATCGTCGTGCGCGGCAAGGGCGGGCACGCGTCCGCGCCGCACGACTGCCTCGACCCGGTTCCGATCGCCTGCGAGATCGTGCAGGCCCTGCAGACGATGGTCACGCGCCGGGTGCCCGTCTTCGACCCCGCCGTCATCACCATCGCCAAGATCGAAGCGGGCACCACCCGCAACGTCATTCCCGAGACGGCGAGCCTGCTCGGCACGATGCGCAGCGTGTCCGAGGCCACCCGCGAGCTGGTGATCGAGGGCGCGCGCCGAGTGGCCGAGGGCGTCGCGTCCGCGCACGGAGCCGAGGTGACCGTGGAGATCACGCGCGGGTATCCCGTCACCGTCAACCACGAGGGCTTCGTGCGGTTCGTGCTCGACACCGCCCGGGATCTCCTTGGCCCCGAGGGCGCTCAGCCCGCCCAGAATCCCATGATGGGCGCCGAGGACTTTTCTTACGTGCTCCAGCGTGTCCGCGGCGCGATGGCGAATCTCGGCACGCGCCCCGACAGCGGCCCCGTCTACCCGAATCACTCGAACCGGATGCTGCTGAACGAGTCGGCGCTGGCGGCTGGCGTGGCGATGCACGCGGCCGTGGCGCTGCGGTTCCTCGAGCGGAACGGAGAGGTGGCATGAAGACCAAGGCCAAGAAGCCTGCCGGCAAGAACACGGTGGCCAAGAAGGCGGTGGCCGGGCGCCGCCCGGTGCGACCGATCCCCGAGGGCCACCCGGCCGTCTCGCCGTACCTCATCGTCGACGGGGCGGATCGGGCGCTGGCGTTCTATCGCAAGGCGCTCGGGGCGAAGGAGCTGATGCGCCACGCGGGCCCGGACGGTCGGATTGGGCACGCGGAGATCCGGATCGGCGATTCCATCGTCATGCTCGCGGACGAGCATCCCGAGGTCGGCGCGCGGAGCCCGAGGGCGTTCGGCGGCTCACCGGTGCGCCTGCACGTGTATGTCAAGGACGTCGTCGCGGTGGCGCGTCAGGCGATTGCCGCCGGCGCCAAGGTCGTCCGTCCGGTCGAAGACCGGTTCTACGGCGATCGCAACGGCGCCTTCGAGGACCCGTTCGGCCACGAATGGCACGTGTCGACCCACATCGAGGACGTGTCGGCCGCGGAGCTGCGCAGGCGCGCCGCCGCCGAAGCGGGCCAGTGAGGACGGTCTGCACATGGGCAAGACGACGTTCGACTTCTCGGGACAGGTAGCCGTCGTCACCGGTGGCGCCAAGGGCATCGGCAAGGGCGCGGCCGAGGCGTTCGCGGAGGCCGGCGCCCGGGTCTACGTCGTCGACATCAACGAGAAGGCGGGCGAAGCCGTCGCGCGCGACCTTCGTGAGCGCGGCGGTCGATCGGCCTTCCTCGCCTGTGACGTGACGGACGCCGGCAGCGTGAGCGCCACCTTCGATCGGATCGTCGCCGAGGCGGGGCGGCTCGACGTCCTCGTGAACTGCGCGGGTGGATTCTGGCAGCAGCTCTCGGTCGAGGAGACGCCGGAGGACGAGTGGGACAAGGTCATCGACCTCAACCTCAAGAGCATCTTTCTCTGCGCGAAGGCGGCGATTCCCACCTTCAAGCGCCAGCGGAGCGGGCGCATCATCAACATCGGCTCCATGGCGGGCGTGAGCGCGCTGACGCGGTCCTCGCCGCCGTACTCGGCCGCCAAGGCCGGCGTGCACTCGCTCACGCGCGTGCTGGCGTTCGAGCTCGGCGAGCACGGTATCACCGCCAACGCGCTGGCGCCGGGCACGACGGCGACCGAACGCGTGGTCGCGGTGCGCAGCCAGTCTCAGCGGGACATGATCGGCAAATCGACGGCGGTCGGGCGGATCGGCGAGGTCTCGGATATGGTCGGCTGGGTGCTGTTCCTCGCGGCGCCGGAATCGGGGTACCTCACTGGCCAGACGCTCTCGGTCAACGGCGGACGGCTGATGGTCTAGGCGCGCGCGGCGCTGTGGGGCGGCGGTGGTGAGGGGGAGTGGGTCGCGCGATCACGGCCTTGGCAGGTGCGAATCGCCGACATCGAAGTTCCCAATCCGGGCGGGTGTGCGTGCGATGGTCGCGCGGCGGGAACGGATCGTCGTCGACCCACTCCCCCTCACCACCGCCGCCCCACAGCGGCAACGGTAGCTGTTCAAGCTTCCTGTCGGGCGTTAATTAGTTCTTCACTGAGCCGGCCGTTAGGCCGGCCACGTAGTAGTCGACGAAGAAGGAGTAGATGATCGCGACGGGCACCGAGCCGAGGAGGGCGGCGGCCATGAGCTGGCCCCAGTAGAAGACGTCGCCGCGGATGAGCTCGGTGATGGCGCCGACCGGGACCGTGCGCACCTCGCTCTTGGTCAGGAAGATCAGGGCGTAGAGGAACTCGTTCTGGGCGAGGGTGAACGCGAAGATGCCGGCCGAGAGGAGGCCCGGCGTGCACAGCGGCAGGACCACGCGGAGCATGGCCTGGAAGCGGCTCGCGCCGTCGATCCGCGCCGCCTCCTCCAGCTCTCTCGGCACGCTCTTGAAGTAGCCCATGAGCAGCCAGGCGCAGAACGGGATCAGCAGTGTCGGGTAGGTGAGCATCACGGCGGAGAGCGTGTTGCCCAGACCGAGCCGGTTGATGATGTCCGCCATGGGAATGAAGAGCAGCGGCTGCGGGACGAGGTAGGTGGCGGCGACGCCGATCGCGACCACCGCCGCGCCCGGGAAGTTCATGCGCGCCAGGGGATACGCGATCATCACGCCGAGCACGAGCGAGACCACCGTCGTGACCACCGCCACGAGCAAGGTGTTGTAGGTCCACGTGAGGAAGTTCGTCTGGTCGAAGAGGTCGATGTAGTGCTTGAGCGTTGGCTGATGCACGATCAGCGGCATGACGCGCTGGCTGTACAGCTCGCGGTTCGGCTTGATGGACGTGATGGCCATCCAGTAGAACGGAAACAGCATCGCCACCAGGAAGAACGCGAGCGGGAGATAGAGCCGTAGCGTCCGCCCGGCCAGACCCCGTCCGCCGGCGATCATGAAACCGTCATTCTCGTCTCAGGTAGAGCGTGAGACCCACGATGAGGACGGCCAGGGCGGGGAGCATGGCGAGGGCGACGGCGGCCCCCATGCCGAGCACGCCCGCGGACATGCCGATGTCGAACGCGTAGGTGGCGAAGAGGTGGGTGGCGTTGGCGGGCCCGCCGTGGGTGAGAATGTACGGGAGCTGGAAGTCGGAGAACGTGAAGATCACCGAGAACATCGTGACGATGATGAGCACGGGCTTGAGCACCGGGAGCGTGATGTACCAGAACCGCTGCGTAAGGCTCGCGCCGTCGATGGCGGCGGCCTCGTAGAGGTCGGGGGAGATCGTCTGCAGCCCGGCCAGGAGCGTGATGCCGTAGAAGGGCAGCCCCCGCCAGGTGTTCACCATGATGATCGCCACCATGGCCAGGGTGGCGTTGCCGAGCCACGAGAAGTTCTGGGTCACGATCCCGCTGTGTAGCAGCGTCCAGTTGATCACGCTGAAGGTCGGATCGAGGATCCACATCCAGGCGACGGTCGACAGCACGGTGGGCACGATGAACGGCAGGAGGAGGAAGGCGCGCGCGAGATTCCGGCCGCGAAACTGCTGGTTGATGACGAGGGCCATGACGAGGCCGCCCACCATCTTCAGGAGCGTGGCCGCGATCGTGTAGACGAAGGTGTTGCGCGTGACCTGCCAGAATACGGCATCGTGCGCCTGGGCGGCGAAGTTGGCGAGGCCCACGAAGGTGCCGGCGCTCGCCACCCGGCGGTCCTGCAGGCTGAGAAAGATCCCGTAGAAGAACGGATAGGCGACGAAGGCGAGCAGGAACAGCACCCCCGGCGCCAGCATCACCCAGCTGAAGACGCTTTCGCGCTCGAGGAGCCTCCGCCGCGAGGTCGCCCGGCCCGCGCCCCTGGCAGGCCGGGCGACGGACGCGGGACCGACGGCCATCGACTACTTCGCTTTGTAGATCTGCTTGAGCTGACCGGCCGCGGTGGCGATGACGTCTTTCGTCGAGTCGCCGCGGCACGCCTTCGCGAACATGTCGACGAGCACGTACTTGGCCACGCTCTCGGACGCCGCCGGTCCTTGCGGCCCCGGCCAAGTGTGCGGCCGCGAGGTCTTGAGCGACTCCTTGTAGGGCAGGTAGCGCGGCTCGGCATTCCACATGGGATGGTTGTCGTAGCCATGCAGGAACGGCGCGTAGTACGCGTCCGCCGAGGCGAGCCAGCGCGACATCTGCTTGTCGTCGTAGAGCCAGCGCAGGAACGCCTTGGCGGCCGCCTGGTCGGGAGCGTGGGTCAGGAGGGCGTGGGACACCGAGTTGATGACGTGGAACCGTCCCTTCGGTCCCGCGGGGTTGAGCGCGTGGTCGGTCACCTTCGCGATCTCTGGGAAGTCGCGCTTGCCCACGACGAGGATCGACGACGCGTTGTTCGTGCAGGAGATCTGCTCGCCGAAGAACGCCTTGTTGTTGTTGACGTCGGTCCAGCCCAGCACGTCCTCGAGCATCGTCTCCTGGTAGAACTTGCGGCAGAAGTCGACGGCCTTCGCGGTCTCGGACGAGTCGATGACCACCGTCTTGCCGTCCTTGTCGACCTCGCGGCCGCCATAGGACCAGAACAGCGGATAGAGCCAGCCGTGGTTGTCGCCGAAGCCGTGGCCGAGCTCGAAGCCGAAGGGATGCCCCTTCTTCTTCAGGAGCCGGCCGGCGGCGAGCAGGTCCTCCCACGTCTCCGGGAACTTGGTCACCCCCACTTCCTTGAACCAGTCCGTCCGGTAGACCTCGAGCTGGCCGATGTTGCCCCAGGGCAGTGCCTTCCACTTCTTGTTTACGACGACGACCTCGAGGATGTTCTCGTGCCAGCCGCCGAGCTGCTTGCCCGTCTCACCGGCGATGTCGCTGACGTCGGCCAGGCTCTTGTCGAACAGGTGCGGCCAGTTCAGCGCGGTCATGGCGATCTCGGGCCCCGACTTGGTCTCGGCGATGGTCGTGAGGCGCGTGAGCATGCCGCCCACGCTCGTGGCCTCGTAGACGATCTTGATCCCGGTCTGCTTCTCGTACTCCGCCGCCAGGGTCTTGGCGAAGTAGTCGTCGAAGGGCTTGATGAACGAGCTCTCGCGGACGACGGTCATCGCCTTGGGCGCGGCAGAGGCGCGACGGGCGGGAAGGGTGGCGCCGGCGGCGGCGGAGAGGGTGACGGTGAGGAACTCGCGACGTGTCGTCATGTCGGCCCTCGCGTCGGACGGAATCGGCGGATGTCGGAAAGTAAGCGCACGCCCGTCGACGTGTCAAGGCGAGCCCCGGCCGGGGGCCGGCAAGCAAGGCTTGCCCCGTGCGGCGCCGGGTCGTATCCTCCGATGAGAGTCCGAATCCGTTCGACGAGAAGAGGAGGCGAGCCGGCGATGGCGAGTGAGCTTCACGGTGTCGAAGCCCGGATGGATGCAGCGAACCTCTACCGTGAGGAGATCTTCACCGACCGTCGGGTGGGCACGATTCGCTTCCTCACGCCGGTCACGAAGGAGGGCCTGATGGACCCGAGTCGCAAGGCCCTCTACGTCGGCGAGACCCAGGTGCTGACGCCCGCCGGGATGCTGCCCATCGCCTTCGAGATCGACGCGCGATCGCTCGGCGACGCGATCGACAAGTTCGGCGACGGTGTGAAGCAGGCCGTCGAGCAGACGATGCAGGAGCTCCGCGAGCTCCGGCGGGAGGCGGCGTCCTCGATCGTCATCCCCGATCGGATCCCCGGCGGCCTGACCGGACCGGGGGGCCTCGGCGGCCCGGGCGGTCCGCCCCGCGGCAAGATCCAGCTCCCGTAACGCGCGGGGCTGACATGAGCGCCCGGCGGGTCGTCAGGATCTTCACCGGTCAGCCGACGTCCGACGGCGCCGGCGTCCGGCTCACCCGTGTCATCGGCACGCCCGCGCTCGACCACCTCGACCCGTTCCTCTTGCTCGACGAGTTCAAGTCGGACAAGGCCGACGACTATCTGGCCGGCTTCCCCGATCATCCGCATCGTGGATTCGAGACCGTCACCTACATGCTGGCCGGCGCCATGCGCCATCGTGATCATGCCGGCAACCAGGGCGAGCTGGTCGCGGGCAGCGTGCAGTGGATGACCGCGGGGCGCGGCATCGTCCATTCCGAGATGCCGCAGCAGCAAGACGGCCTGATGTGGGGCTTTCAGCTGTGGGTCAACCTGCCCGCACGCGACAAGATGACGGCGCCGCGCTACCAGGACATCCCGCCCGAGAAGATTCCCGAGGTCGAGCTGAGCGCGGGTGTGCGTGCCCGCGTCATCGCGGGCGAGGCCGGCGGCGTCCGTGGGCCGGTCGAGGGGATCGCCACGCGACCGCTCTACCTGGACGTTCGTATGGGCGCGGGAGCCCGGGTGTCGCTCGACGTCGCTGCCGGGCACAACGCGTTCGTCTACGTGTACGAAGGGCGCGTCACGGTCGATGACGGGTCCGGCGGCGCGCAGGAAGTCGGCGCCGGCCAGCTGGCGGTGCTCAGCGACGGGGATGCGGTGACGGCGACGACGACGGGCTCGCCCGCGCGCTTCCTGGTGCTGGCGGCCAGACCCCTCGGGGAGCCCGTCGCGCGCTACGGCCCGTTCGTCATGAACACCCGCGAGGAGCTGGTCCAGGCCGCGGAGGATTACCGGAGCGGACGGCTTCTCGGTTAGTATTTCCGGGATGATCGACTCCCGGATCGCTCCCCGGCTGCGCCGCGTTGCCCTCCTGTCCGCGCTCATGTTCTCGATTCTGCTGGCCGCCCCTGCCGTTCAGGCGGGGCCGGCGACGGACCAGCTCCGCAATCGCGTCGATCGCATCCTCCAGGTGCTGTCGGATCCCGAGATGGCCAAGGAGAGCCGGACGGCTGAGCGCCGGATGGCCATCCGGCGGATCGCCGGCGAGGTCTTCGACTTCAACGAGATCTCGCGGCGCAGCCTGGGACGCTACTGGCAGCCGCGGACCCCCGCCGAGCGCGAGGAGTTCGTGCGACTCTTCGCCGATCTTCTCGAGCGCGCCTACGTGTCGAAGCTCGAGCTCTACTCGGGGGAGAAGATCGAGTATCCCGGCGAGGTGCCGGATGGTGACGTGACGACGGTGCGCACGCGGATCATCACCAAGCAAGGCACGCCGATCCCGGTGGACTACCGGATGTTCCAGCAGAGCGGCCAGTGGCGGGCGTACGACGCGCTGATCGAGGGCGTGAGCCTCGTCGCCAACTACCGCACGCAGTTCAACAGTGTGATCCAGCGAACCTCGTACGAGGACCTCGTGAAGACGCTGCGCGCCAAGGCGCAGGAGGGCGCGCCGCCCCCGCCGGGCAAGGCGGGCGCGGTCACTCCGACGGGAACCGCGGTCCCGCGCCCGCAAACGCCGTAGCCGCCGATGCGTCTCTTGCAGACGACCGTCGCTCTCGTTGCGTTCTCGCTCTTGCCCCTCGGGGTGGGAGCGGCGCAGCCGCTCTCCCCCCTCGTCGTCGACTGGGATCGGTACTTTGTCGTCCAGCCACAACCGGGCATGGTCCAGGGGCGGACCGTCACGGTCTGGAACACGAGCCTGTGGAACGCCAGCAACATCCAGCTCCTCGTCGAGACGCTGGATGGCGGCGGCCAGCCCACCGCTCAGCGGGTCATCTGGCTGGGATCGGACCTACCCGCCGGCAATCACGCGTCCGTCGACCTGCCGGCGTCGGCGACAGCACCGTACCGGGTCCGCGTGTTCGCCTTCGTGCTCGATATGGCCGCCGGTCCCCGGTAGCGGTCCCTCAACCCACGCGATAGCGCTTCACGGCCTCCTCGTTCCACTGAAGGCCGATGCCGGGGCGCGCCGGCGCCTCGATCGTGCCGTCGACGGGACGCAGCGGCTCGGCCAGGATCGGCGCGGCCACGTCGAGGTACTCGATGTAGTGGCAGGTCGGGGTCACCGCGAGCAGATGCGCGCTCACCTCGATGAAGAGGTGGCTCGAGCACGGCACGCCCGCGGCCTGGGCCAGCGCGGCGGCGTGTAGCCATCCTGTGACCCCGCCGATCTGCTGCGGGTCGGGCATGACGAGATCCGAGGCCTTGAGGGAGAGCGCCAGCTCCATCTCGTGCACGCCGTTGAAGTTCTCGCCGATCTGGATGGGCGTGGCCACCTGCGCGGCGACCTCGGCCGCGCCGCGATAATCCTCGGCCCGCACCGGCTCCTCGATCCAGCTCACTCCCTCGCCGTCGAGCACGCGGCCACGACGGATCGCCTCCGGGATTGTCAGGGACTGGTTGAAGTCGACCATCAGCGCCGCGTCGCTCCCGAGCATCTTGCGCGCCGCGCGCACCACGGCGAGATCCTCGGCGAGCGTCGGCCAGCCGACCTTCACCTTCATCGCCGTGAACCCGGTGGCCGCGGTCTTCGCCGCCGCGTCGGCGGCCTCGCGCGGTGGGATCATCCCGAGGCTGTTGTAGGCGGGGATCGGTCGCGGGCGCCCGCCCAGCAGGTTCGCCAGCGGCACCCCGGCGGCGACGGCGAGGGCATCCCACGCGGCCATGTCGATCCCCGCGACGGCCATCCCCTGCAGCCCGCGCGTGCCGAACAGCGTCATGCGCGCGCGCAGCTTCCGGTCGAGCTCAACGGGCGCGAGCTCGTCGCCCTTGACGATCTCGCCGAGCGCCATCACGAGCTCGCGCAACGGACCCAGCGTGAACGCGTGATACCCGAAGAGATAGGAGCGCCCGACGACGCCCCCGTCGGTCGCGAGGTCGATGAGCAGCAGCGGCGCCTGCGTCACGTGCCCCGACGCCGTGCGGACGGGCGGATCGAGCGGGGCGACGACGGTCCGGGCCTGAAGATCACGGATTTTCATCGGGAGCCTCGTGACTAACCGGCTTTTTCGATCTTCGCCCACGTGTCCCGCAGACCCACGGTGCGGTTGAAGACGGGGCGTCCGGGAGCATGGTCCTTCCAGTCGGCGACGAAGTAGCCCTGGCGCTCGAACTGCCAGCGCGTTTCCGGTGCGACCGATGCGAGTGCGGGCTCGACCTTGGCGCCGCCGAGGACCTCGAGCGAGCTCGGATTCAGCGCGGTCTTGAAGTCGTCCGCCTCGTCGGGCTTGGGCGTGGAGAACAGCGTGTCGTAGAGCCGGACCTCGACGTCCACCGCGTGCTGGGCGGAGACCCAGTGGATCGTGCCCTTGACCTTGCGGCCTTTGGCATCCCCGCCGCGGCTCTCCGGGTCGTACGTGCAGCGCACCTCGGCGATCGAGCCGTCGGGGGCCTTGCTGAAGCCGGTGCACTTGACGATGTAGGCATAGCGCAGGCGGACTTCCGCGCCCGGCGCGAGACGGAAGTACTTCGGCGGAGGCGTCTCGCGGAAGTCGTCCTGTTCGATGTACAGCACGCGGCCGAACGGGACCTTGCGACTGCCGGCGGCGGGGTCCTCCGGGTTGTTGACGGCCTCGAACTTCTCGACCTGGCCCTCGGGATAGTTCTCGATCACGAGGCGGAGCGGCCTCAGCACGGCCAGGCGGCGCTCGGCGTGACGGTTGAGATCCTCGCGCACGCAGTGCTCGAGCAGGGCGACGTCGAT
>Ga0070706_100004045_pt1 | contig 14243 bp, 15 predicted proteins | sample KBSK5501metaG_FD_65476 | JGI IMG/M metagenome (GOLD analysis project Ga0070706, IMG submission 65476) | Corn, switchgrass and miscanthus rhizosphere microbial communities from Kellogg Biological Station, Michigan, USA - KBS K5-50-1 metaG | ecosystem: Host-associated > Plants > Roots >...
GCCCGCGAGGAGGCGCTGTCCTTCAATCACCAGTATATCGGGACCGAGCACCTGTTAGTAGGTTTGTTGCGCGAACAAGAGGGTCTCGCAGCCCTGGCTCTGGAAAAATTGGGGGTCGCACTTGATCCTGTCCGTGCTGCTGTTGAAAAGAAAATGGGGCGTGGAGACCAACCTGTCGAGGAGGAAATCGACTACGTGCCCCGAGCTCGCAAGGTGCTCTCACTTGCGCTGGACGAAGCAGAGCGGCAGGGAAGTGCCTACGTTCGCACCGAGCATATCCTCCTGGGAATGGTGCGCGATGGTGGCGGTGTCGGCGCGGATATTCTCGATACGCTTGGGGTTTTGGGAAAGGTACGCGCCCAGGTGTTCGAGCTGCTCGGCTAGCTCTTCACAGGCTCTAAAAAAGGAGCAAACACTATGCGTGATTCCAGTGATGTTTGGACGGGCAAAGCCAGCAGCTACAATCGGGTGCGTCCGACCCCGCCACCGGCTTTGCTCGATCTGCTGACGCAGTTGATTGGTATGCCGCATCCCGCCCTGGTGGTGGATGTGGGCAGCGGGACCGGACTGTCCACCGCGATCTGGGGTGAGCGAGCCGAGCGGGTGATTGGGATCGAACCCAATGCCGACATGCGGAAAGAGGCCACACATAACGTCGAGGACCATCCCTACGCAGCCCATATCGAGTATCGAGAGGGGCTTGCTCATCAGACGGGCCTGCCTGATGGGTGTGGGGATATCGTCACTGCTGCCCAATCGTTCCACTGGATGGAACCGACTGCGACCCTGGCCGAGATCGCTCGGATTCTGCGACCCGGAGGACTCTTTGCGGCGTATGACTATGATTCGCCACCAGCAATCCATTGGGAGCTTGATCGGCTCGCTCAGGAGGGAAGTTTGCGCTTAGTGGAGCTTGTAAGGGCTCGCGGGCTGGCGCATTCCCTCAAGATCTGGCCGAAGAACAAATCTCTCGACCCCCTGCGCGAGAGCGCTCACTTCCGCTTCACCCGCGAGGTGTTGCTTCATCATATCGAGCAGGGAGACGTGGCACGGTTTCTTGAGATGATGCAGAGCAGTGCGCTCAGCCACCAGTTCCAGTTCACCGAACAAGAGATCGGTTTTGATCGCCTCAGACAGGCCGCGCTCCAACATATCGGGTCCGAACCCATTCCCTGGTATTTTAGTTACCGAGTCCGCATCGGGATCAAGTGAGTTCGGAGAGGTGAAAAAGCAAGCCCATCGTGTTTTGCCCGCATGATGGGCTTTTCTCTCTTCTTTCCTTGCGTTGCTCTCGTTGTGCGAAGTCGTGGGCGTGTCACTTTCAAAGCGCATCGAATCCTCTTGTGACATTATAATAGAGCCACAGCGTCATTAGTGGACCAAAGAAAGGATGTTTGATGCTTGCGCTCTTCTTGGCTCTTGGACTGCTTGTCGTTGGGACTCTTCTGCTCGTGCTTGGAGCCGATTGGTTTCTCGATGGGGCAGGTGATCTCGCACGAGCCCTTGGGGTGAGCGCTCTGGTGGTAGGCGTGCTGCTGGCAGGGCTGGAACCAGAAGAGATGCTCACAGCTGCTATCGCTTCGGCGCGCGGTGCCCCGGCCCTCGCGGTGGGCAACGTCATTGGCACCAATGTCACCATGGTCACAGTCGCCCTGGGGCTTTCAGCGCTCATCTTCCCCATGACGATCTCCGTCCGTGTGCGGCGACAAGCCCTCATCGCGACCCTCGTGTCGATCATCCCCATTGTGCTGCTCTTCCTGGGAGTCGTCACTCAGATGGAGGGGGTGTTCCTGTTGGTCGTGTTTGTAGGCTATACCCTCTTCTTGTTTCGGACGGATCGGGAGGCCATGAAGCGCATGACGGAGGCGGAAGCAGAGGATGATGACGATGGTGATGAGGACCAGCAGCCGCACGCACGTCCTCGGCTCCGATGGAAACCCGTGCTTCTTACCTTTGCAGGCCTGGCAGCGATGGCAGTTGGTGGTCCAGCCATTGTCGAGGGAGCGCTGCGCCTGGCACAGATCATCGGACTGGGTCAAGGAGCTGTAGGAGCAACCATCGTCTCGCTGGGCACCGGGGCCGAGATGATCGCCCTCGGCGTGAGTGCGGCACGGAGGAAACAGTCGGATATCCTGGTCGGCGGGATTCTTGGCTCCTTTGCCTACAATTTGCTGGTCACGCTGGGATTGGCTGCCGCGATTCACTCCATTCCCGTGGATCCCCAGGTGACCTTCGTCGCCTTACCGGTCATGGTGGGAGTCCATCTCGTCCTTTTGGCCCTCGTCTGGTCTGGGAAGATCTCCCGTGTCATGGGTGGCCTGCTGGTTCTCGTCTACGCCGCCTACCTGGTGGGCGTCGTCGTGCTGCGCCTGCCGGGAAGCTAATCCACCGTTCAGCAGTCGTGGGAACCTCCCAGGGGAGTGCCGAAGATCTGGCAGCGGGTGAGACCGACACGCTGCCAGGAAGTCTTCCCCAACCCACCTAGTTAACCGTTTCCGTGACCATTACCAAAGTTTCCGAGAATGTAGATGGGCAAGGCAGCGAAACATTCATCCAAGTAGCGATGATTCGGCTCCTGGTTGCTCGTCTTGGGCGGATCCGCTGAGCTGTTCCAAATACGCTCTCAGCGTTCTTCCTTTTCAGGCAGGGGATAATGAACTGCAGAGCAGAAAAACAGCGCTCAACCGTCTTTCTCTCCTCTTTCGGTTCAGTAACCGATTGGCACGGGAGGGGGGACCCGCTCCAGAAGCTCAAGAATATGTTGAGAGGGACAAGGCAGGCCAAGCTGCTCACAGAGAAAGATGGCACGATCAATACGGGCCTGGACACCCAGTTCGTGATTGCAGTTATCATACCAGGCGATCTGTTTGGGTTTGCTGGCTAACTCGAAATAGTGCTCTGCATCCTGCACCGAAACAAAGTCATCGTGACGCGCAAACTGGAAAAAGAGAGGCGAGGGAGCAGCTCGACCGATGTAATGGCAGGCATCGTAGGGAGCCTCAGCAATCAACATGGCCTCCCATGCTTCTGGTGGAGTGTTCTCACGCACTCTGACTAGCAAAGGATGATTCGAGGTTCGCATGATCTCCGTAGCTGAGGCTGCCCCCGCCATGAAAACATATGCTTTGATGCGATGCTCAACCCCGGCGATGACTCCCCCGAAGGATGCACCAAAACTGTGACCGACATAGCCAATGTGCTCGGGGATCAGCTCGAAGCGATCCTGTAAGATATCGATGGCCCGCCGCACATCCACAATCCACTGGAGATCAGCCTGTGGCAGTGCTTCTTCCGGTTCATACTCTACAGGCCGTCGAAAAGAAGCATCTAGGCAGAGTGAGACAAAGCCCAGACGGGCAAGCACGACAGCCTCATCCACAAACTCCCCTCGATCCCCCTCACCCCAATGTCCAAAGATCAGACCTGCCCGGGGTAGAGGCTCGGAAGGAACGATGAGATAGGCCGAGACTTTGCCGCGAAGAGGACTTTTAAATGATATATCTTGAATACGCTCGTCATCTTTTACCCGTTCCGAAAGGGCGGTTAGCTCAAACGGTGCCTCTGAGTTATATGCAAAAGTGGATAAGTCAAGCATAAGAGGTTCCTTCCTTTCTTCTTCGCTTTGCGCTTTGAAAGCATACCCAATTTTTGCGCTAAAAGCAAACGTCTTGATCAGCAGGGGGAGGCGCCTTCCAAAACACACCCTGACATTGCTGATCAATAGCGAGGCAGCATAACCAATTACCAGGCCGGCCAATGGCATGAGCGTCTCCGCCAGTGAGAACAGGATGGCGGTATGCAACCAGGGAGGCAACCTCGCGCTTCTCTCCCCCGGTTTAGGGGGTTCTTTCCGCTGGCTTTTCATGCCCAGGCTGACTGATACCCCAAGGGTATATGACAGTTGCCTAAAACCGTGAGCTATGCTATACTGGTGCCAACAAGGACAGATGTTCGTCACAGGAGAGAACATGCGTGCAGGCCGAAATTTTCAGCCTTTAAGCTACGATCTTCGCCCTCCCGATGAGGCCCAGGCAGGTGCCTTACGACTGCTGGATGCCTCGCGTGCCGTGGTAAACGCGGCACTGGTCCAGTTATGGCCCTACCTCGATGGGTTTAAGGCAGAGCAGCAAGGACCGGCCTGGAAACAGGTCGGGGCGTTCATTGGGTCCCCACAGCCGCACGGTGATCGCCAATGGCGATGTGAAAGTGAGACCGCTGGGCGTATCATGCGTGCCCAACATGTCCGCAAACAGGTCTTTGAACTCATCCGGCCGATCCTCTCCGACGGCTTCATTCGTCCGAAAACTGAGACGCGACCCGCGGGCAAGAACCGTAAGACGATCAAAGAGGCGATCGAGGCCCTGCAAAAGACGCTTGAGGACGACGACACCGCCTTCGTCACGATGCAAAATGTGGTCGAGCAAGCGTGCAACTACTTCCTCGATCATGGGGAGTTCCCCACGACCTACGAGCAGATGCAGGGCATTCCTTTGCTCACCGTCGGGATGCTGACCTACGCTGGAGACGATGGGGGCGCGAAAGGTCAGGCATACCGCCTCGCTTTCGATGCCCAAGCCGGGAGGGCAGAGTTGTTGTTGCGCTTCCCCGATGAGACCGGCCGATGGCAGCCGCATCGCGGTTCTCGATGTGATCGTTCAGGTGCGGCAAACGCCGCTTGCCGAGTGGAAAACCGTGGAACGCGTGATCGGTTTTGACTGGGGTGTCCATGGCTTGATCACGGGGGTCGTGCTCAGCACCAATGCGAGCGAGCAGGAGACGCCGGTGCAGGTCTCGCGACCGCTCTTTGTGAACACCGGCGGCCTGGATGGCCACCAGGCACGCACCCGTCGCCAGGTTGACACGTTGAAAGCCGCACGCGATGGCCTGACCGAGGGGGATCCCGGGCGAGCGAACTACGATCAGGAGATCAGCCGATGCTGGCGGGTGTATGAGGCCCGCAATCGCGAACTCGCGCACCTGGCGGCCAATCTGCTCTTGCTCTTTGCCGCCGTCTGGGGATGTGCACTCATCAGCGGCGAGTCGTTGGAGACGCTTAAAACGACCGGGCGGGGCAAAGGAGTGCGCGGCAAGTGGCGCAACTGGAGGAACAACACGACGATCCGCTCCGAGATCTGGCACATTCTGAGATACAAAAGCCACCTGTTAGGGATCCGCTTCCGCTCGGAGCGTCCACGTGGAACCTCTCACACCTGCCCCCGTTGCGGCAAGGCCGCCGAGACGTATCGCTCCGCACGAGCGCACGATCGCGGTGCCCCCGTGAAGTGGGGGCGCTGGCTGGTGTGCGCCCACTGCTCCTACAATGCCGACCGAGACTACTGCGCGGCCATCAACATCGCGCGGCTCGATGTGGCATTTCTGACCCAGATGCAAGCCACAGGCAAAGCACAAGCTTGCGACGTTTCCGATGCGAAGTCGGTCAAGCCGTGTCCCTATATGGCACACGGCGCGGTGCCGCTGTTTCCGCCGCAGACCCTCGTGGGTCGCCTGATGCATGCAGGCAAAATCTACCTCAATGGATGGAAAAAATCCTGTACCATTCGCTCTTCCTATGCGAGGCCGCTGCTCTTACGACTGTGCAGCTAGGTGTGTCGCGGATTGTTCAGGATTCTAGACTTAGGAAACGGTATCTAACCCTAAAGGGAGCACAAGTGAACTACCGCTCGGCTGAAGACCGAGCGGCTTCCTCGGAAGCCTGGGTTCACCAGACTGAGCCGTCGAAAGACGAGCTATGTTTGGAAGGTCATGATACCTGTGGTTGACGCATCAGACCGCCGCCCTATCGCCTGGATTTAAGTAGGGGTGAGGCAAGCCCCGGTGATCCAGGCAGGACAAGCCTTCTGAACCTTGTCGAGATGAAGTCGGATTCCTCTCGTGGTCATAGCGGGGGGATACGCACCACCTGCTTCATGCAGAGCATTTTTCCGAAAGGAAGTTTGATGAACGTTGTGTATGTGCTTGCACCGGACGACACCCCGTTGATGCCGTGTTCATGTGCTATTGCACGGTTACTGCTTAAAGACGGCAAGGCCAAAGTCAAGAGGAGAACCCCCTTTACGATTAGGTTGCTGGTTCAGCCCGCAACGACGTACACCCAACCATTGACACTCGGAGTCGATACCGGCAGTTCCGTGATTGGTTCAGCGGTGGCGGATTCGCAGGGGCAGGTGGTATATCTCTCGGAAGTGGAGGTTCGCAACGATATTGCCACCGCCATGAAAGCGCGTGCAGTGTATCGTCGGGATCGACGCAACCGGAAGACGAGATACCGCAAAGCGAGATGGCTCAACCGAAGGAATTCGATCAAAACGGGTCGCTTCTCTCCCACGATGAGGAGCAAGATCGAGGCCCACTTGCGAGAAATTCGCTTTGTGCAATCCTTACTGCCTATTCGCTCCATTGTGCTAGAAGCAGGAACTTTCGACCCACATGCCCTCAAGAATCCTGAAGTCTTGAGGCATAAATGGCTGTACCAGAAAGGTATCAACTATGGGTTTGCCAATACCAAAGCCTATGTGCTAACGCGAGATAGCTATACCTGCCAACAGTGTAAAGGGAAATCGAAGGATCGAAGATTAGAGGTGCATCATATCATCTTCCGCAGCCAGAACGGCAGCGATGAGGAGGCCAATCTGATCACGTTATGTAAGACCTGCCATGATGCCTTGCATGCAGGAAAGATTGCGCTGAAACGGAATGACAAGAAGAAGGCAGACTTGAAGCATGCCACTCAGATGAACAGCATTCGTCTTCAATTACTCAAGCAGGTTCCGGCGGAGGAAACGTGGGGATTTGTGACAAAAGAGCACCGTCAGTTGGCAGGATTACCAAAGGAGCATTGCTTTGACGCTGCCGTGATTGCCACACGAGGCAGAGTCCCAAGCCTCCGTACCACCACGCTTCTGGCAAAACGCTGTCTTCCTGATGGCGATTACCAGCAAACCAAAGGACGACAGAGCGAACAACGGATCATCACTGGCAAGATCAGAGGTTTTCGTAAGTTTGATAAGGTGCGTTACCAGGGGCAGGAGTACTTCATTAAAGGGAGGATGTCTGCTGGCTATGCAATCTTGATGGACGTCGATGGAAACAAGATCGATCTCAAGCCAATTCCGAAGTTTGAGCAGATGATGAGAGTGAGTGCGCGTGCCTCATGGAGTATGAGTCCCAAGCCCATGCCAAATATCTCCTCCTCTATCACCTGATTTTGGTGTGTAGGTACCGCAAAAAGCTCTTGCTCTCCTACGGGGAGGAGGTGAAACGGATCTTTGAGAAGATTGCCGCGAGATCGGACTTCTCCTTTGAAGCAGAGGCAGTTTTGGAAGGAACGAACCTTCTGGAGTGATGGAGACTTTTGCTGTACGATTGGCAACGCCAGTCAAGCAACCATCCGCCAGTATATTGAACAACAAGGGTGAAGGAGGGCAATTCATCCACGAAGCTGAAGACTTCGTGGTTTTCTTGCCAGTCGTTTATAAAAGTAAGGAGAAGATAGACATGGCTGCGTCCTCGCGCGTGGCTCTCTGTTATTTGCTAAAAATAGACGAGGTTTTCGAGCCACTCGCTTCCACCAGGACCTAATAAGCCTGCCAGCATAGCGGTTACATCATCGCTCAGCAGCACACTACTAGTGTTACGATAGAGCTTCAGGAAACGTGGAAGTATTGCTGAGCTGTAGTTTGCCAGTAAGTCGGCGGCAAACTGCTCAAGTAGTAGACTAAAAACTAAGTAGTCTGCTGCAGAAGTATCGTCATACCAGTCGAAGCCACGTACCGTTACAGGAGTTTTGCCATCCGGTTCTGGCTCGAAAATCTCTGCACGTTGCTCGCGCAGGTCTGCCATAACGATGCCATGCCATCCGTCTATCTGTTGCAAAAGCCAGAGTGAGGCGAATTGCAACTGCCACTCATCCGCCCACAAGGGACTTTCACCGGGCCAGGAACGAGGATCATCCTCCAGAAATGCCTGTGTTAATGCAGAATAGAGAAGAAAAGCCAGCTTTTCCTGCGTTGGTGCGCCGATGATTGGATCGAGTTGCAAGGGTACGACAATCGAGGGAGGTTGAATGGCGTTCGTCCAATAGGGAAGTGCATAATCCGGTTCTTCTGGGTCTTCTCGCGGTGCAAAACTCCAATCGGTTGGGGCAACCAGGATAATTTCCAATGCTGGCACAGGCCGATCAAGCAGTTGTGCTAGCAATTTTCCTGCTTTTTCAATAGATTGAGCTATCCAACGGGCCAGAGCATGCTGACCTGTTGGATAATAAGCAGTCAGTGGTTCCGCCAGCGTCTCATAGTGTTCATATGGAAACGGCATAGTCTACCTCTTACTATCAACCCCAAAAACTTACCCTGGCGCTTCCAACTCCAAAGGTGTATCCTTGCCCTCGAGTGCGTACTGACGCACCTCTTCCACAGTTTTTTGCTTGCGGAAGCGATGATAAAAATCAGCGTACAACAACCGCAAGCGCTGGGGACTGATCTCTCTTCCGCCCTCATAGTATTCAAGAGCCACCTCGCCTATAGCCCAGGTGGCAGCGCTCGCAATTGCGCCGGCAATGAAATCTCCACCAAATGGGATGGCTTTAGCGGCCTGTTCTGCTAGATAGCGCAAGCTCAGTCCGCCCGCCATAGTCACGACAAGCTCGCGAGCATGTTTCATTACATCCGCTGAATCTACCTGCTCACCATACAAAGCTGCCAGACGCAAGACCAGACGAATCTGGGCCCCGAGCAGAATAGGAATGTCTACAAACGGAATGGGTTCCAGGCCCGCTGCCAGGCTCACAAGAGTCGAGTTACGGATGATACGCTGAGCAGCGCTTCGCCGATAAGCTGGTAATTCGCGCCCGATCACTAAAGCAGCCTCGGGGCTTACTTCAATGATAGCGGGAATAAGTTCATCGGCAACATTTTTGCCTGTACGAGCCGAGATAGGTATAACACCCGGAACGCCGAGCATCACTGCCACTTCGTTCGCCAAGCTGTCTCCCCCCTCTTTACTGCTCAATGTATCGATTTTATTTACCGCGATAATTGTGGGCTTGTTCATCTTTTTGATGGTTTCATACAGTTCGCGATCTTTTTCCTGCAAGCCCTTCGTGGCATCAAGAAGAAACACGATCACACTTGCCTGATCCATGCCGCTTTCCACGAGATCCGGCAGGTGTCCAGGAGTGTCAATTAAAGTGAAAGGACCAAAATCAGTTCTTACCAGGGCACGTGTTGTGCCAGCTTCTGACGATACGGGAGAAAGTTGCTGGCCTTTTATGTGATTGAAGAGAGTGCTCTTGCCAGTATTGGGGAGTCCTACGATCACAATTGTGTTTTTAAGGCCCGCCAGTACTTCACCCTGTGCTTCTTTCCAGTTCACAGCGTGCATGAAATTGCGTACCATGCCGATGTTAGCGGGCAAGTTCGTTATTGCACTGATACCCAGCTCGCGCAGATTTCTCGGGCGCACGCTTTTGCGAAATACGCCCAGGAGTATCCGTTGAAGCAGGCTACTTCTAGATGGCTCTTCTATAGAGCCGTTCTGCTCATTAGTGGCCACACACTATTTCCTTCCTGATGCGACGAGATGAGAGTCAGGTTATAGGCCCCATCTACTGATTATACGTACACGTATTGATACAGGTTTTGCAAATATAGCAAAATCTGGCATTTTATGATCAGCCTTATTTTGTCGTCTCTCCTGTAGTCTAAAGTCAAGCTTACTCAATTTTGTCCCATTGTGCAATAGAGCCGTCGAGAACGTCACCTAGTTCCTCTTCAGCTTTCGCATACTCGATAGCTTTTCGGCCCAGGAATCGTCTCATGCTGTAGATACGTTCAAGGCGGCGGCGATGGCCCTCTCTTTGAGAGATGTCTGCTGCTCGGAGAGCTAACGGTAAACCCTCGTCTACCTGCCCATTATATATTAGAATCTCTGCTCGTGCTATACAGCACCTATAACTGTAAGTAGATACAGTGATGGCACTACGGAATGTCAGTTTTCTGCCTCGAACGCGGTCCCTTTGGACCAGGTTTGCGTTCTTTGTTGAGAAATTGCTCCAGGGAGTCGGTGTAAATGAACCAGTCTCGTGAAGGACGAAAACCTTCGAGCACTCCTTTTCTGAGCAAGAGTGCAAGGTAGTTCCTACTCAAGCCTGAACGTTGTTCGGCTTCTAAAGTGGTGATGTATTCACGATGTAGCTGTATCTGGCCGGTCGCATTTGGTGCTTGCATTTATGCCCTCGTAAGGGAATTATAGCATGGACAAAATGCCTTGACTAATCACTCCCTTATATGTTATTATTTACCTTATAAGGGACAGATTACAATACAGTCTTCATTCCTGTTGAGGTTTTAGAGACAAGCGCTTTGTCGATCGCTCTTCGTGAGGAGTGCTGGCGCATGTGCACTCACACATACACCAGCGGTTTGAGCGTCTAGTTTCGTTGTAAACCCAGAAATCTGGACCCTCGTGGTCTAGTATGCCTACCTGCGCGTCTAGCGTCAAGCGCAGAAGGAGCTTGAAGCATGTTGCACTATGCAGAAACCGCTCGCAGTCGTACCACTGTCCACTTGCTACCAGTTCCCGGTAGTCACCAACCAGAACGTAACACCGAACGTGTCTCGCGAACAACTTGCTCACGTCATTGGGTGTGCGGCCCAGGAGCTGGCCCCAACGAATCTTGTTGTCTGAGGAAAGAAAACAGATGAAGCAACGTAAGCAGCGCCACAGGGGGCCATACGAGCCGCAGACGATCACCAGAGCCGTGACCCACATCCGGCTGGAAGCAGCCAATGCGGGCAAGCTTGCCGCCCTCGATGCTCTTGCTCAGGTGTACCTGCCGCTCTGCCAGCAGTACGTCACCTTGTTCTGCACCGATGAGCGTCCGAATAAGGTACGTGCCCCGCTCTTTGCCACCCTCCTCTCTGAACGAGGGCCTCGGGTGGCCATCCAGCAGGCGGCGGGCATCGCCCAATCCTGGCGCACCAATCGCGCACAGGCCTACCAGGACTATGCGGATGATCTGCTGGACTATCACGAGCAACAGACGGAGGGCATACTGGAGGCAGAGGCGCAAGAACCTACGTGGCGCGAGTGGCACATCCCGGTGCTGCGGCAGACCTGCATCCAGGCCAACGTCAACGTTGTCGCACTGGAACCTGCGCAAGACTCCGCCTTTGACTACTGGCTCACGATCGGCACGCTGGAATTCCGCAAGCAGGTGCTGGTCCCGCTCAAGCTGGCTGCCTACCACCGCGAGGCGCTCAAAGACAAGACCATCAATACCAGCGTGACCCTCAACAAGCGTGGTGATGGCTGGTGGTTGACCCTCAGTTATGATAAGGAAGTCCCGGTCCACACCGCCCCATCTGCCCCGGTGGTCGGCGTGGACGTGGGCATCGCCAACTTCCTGACGACCAGCGACGGCAAGCACTATGGCACCTTTCACGGCAAACTGCGTGAGCGACAGAAGCGCGACCGCGAGAAGCGACGGCGCAAGGCAAAGTTACGCAAGTGCCTAGAAAAGAAAGGCGTCAAGAAACTTCCCTCGACCAGCAGTAAGAGCGGGCAGCGTCTCGCCCGGCACGTGCGGCAATCGATCAACCGCGCAGTCAACCAGTGCTTTACCCAGCACGAGGGCTACCAGTTCGCCTACGAACACCTGTCGGTCGCGACCATGAAGTACAAGGCACGCGCCATGAATGCTTATTTGTACGCCTCCAACCTGGCCCACATCCCCAAGCAGATCGCCTGGAATGCCGCCAAGCGAGGCGTCGCCGCAGTCAGAGTCAAGAGTGCGTATTCCTCGCAGGAGTGCAGTGTGTGCCACTATACAGACAGAGCCAACCGACCCAACCAGCAAACGTTTTGCTGCATGGTCTGTGGCTATAGCACGCATGCCGATCTCAACGCAGCGATCAACGTCGAGCATCGCTGGGAAGACGATGAACTACGCGCCTGCAAGGGCAGGAAAGCAGTCAAAGCCTTGCTGCTGCAGCGACATCAGGAGTGGAAGCAGCAAAACGGTTGGCCGTAGGACCCGCCGCCCGCCTAGTTCGTTCGTCAACGGGCGTAGGTTAAAGTCAGGGATTTAGGCAATGCAATACTTGTCTAGATTTTTGGCAACTATTATAGTCATGTTTAGTTTGAGAGAGCACCTAGCGGGCTCTACCGAGTACATGTTTTTGATCATCTAAGTGGGGTTCATCCAACCCGATGCGCACTGAGATGCACCTTCGGCTGAAGTGCCTTCACAGGCCCGTTCAATTCTCTAGCTTTTTTCTGACAAGAGAGCAGAAATACCTCTGCCTTATGGAAACATCGGAGCGATGAAGGATGCTCTCATGCTAACTCACTGATGAGGTAAAACTCGTTGCGCATCCCGTGGGATGAGCCCCTTTTTCATGCTCAAGTGGCCCCCCATTTACGTGATCGGAAGTGGGGTACGCTCACGAACCGCAACCGCGCAACGCAAACATATTGAGCAATTACTTGTTACGGGTACCGTTACGTTGCTTGCCGTACAACTGCTACAATAGTAAGTAATGGTTGGATCAGGGAATCGTAGCAGTAACAAGAAATCTCGACATTTCGTGGCAAATTTCCACAGATCTGTGGAGGGTTGTGGAACAGACGTTCCTGTGGTAGAATAGCCCTTGAGATGTATGTTCACCAGGAGGTGGCCGATGAGATCAGCCGTCAAAATCGCGCTTGAGGCGAGGAAGGAACAGGCGGTCATCTTGGATTCCCAATCTAAGATTGCCAACTGGCTCTACAATCGCCTGCTTGAGCGCGCCAATGACTTGCGGAAACGGTATCGCGAGAGCCAGGACAAAGAGGTCGGCAGGACACTCTACACAGAACGTGGCCTGCGCGACCTCATCCCCGATCTCAAAGCAGAGCACCCCTTTCTCAAAGCGGTCTACTCCTCAGTCCTCAAAAATGCCGCCCTGCGGCTCTCTAAAGCCATCAGGGATTACCAGGATGGCAAATACGGGCGGCGCGCGAATACGGTGCGCTGGCCCAAGTTCCGTGCCTGGAAACGCAAATGGTTTTCCTTGCAGTATGACGAACCACACAAAGGCTATGCGCTCTGCGGGCGTACCCTCACCCTCATCCTGGGCAAAGATGCCGCGGGCAAGCAACTGACACTTGTGCTTGAGTTGGCCGAAATGCTTCCGCCTTGGGTGAATCAGCAGAACATTCGCCAATGTCGGATTGTGAAGGAAGGCCAGATCTACAGCGCGATCTTCACTGTTGAGCGGCAGCTTCCCAACGGAAAGCCACTCTCGCCTTCTAAGATCGTTGCACTCGACCCCAACCACAAAAACTTCGCCTACGCTGTTGGTTCAGATGGCAAGGCGACCGAGATTCAGAATCCTTACTTTCTCAAGAGCTTCGACAAACGCATTGATCGGCTCAAATCCAAGCGCGATCACTGTCAGAAGCAAGCACGCCTCATCACGCGTGAAGATGGCTCGCAGTTCTGGCTGCCCTCTCGACGCTGGCTGATGTTGAATAGCAGGCTGCAAGACGTGTTGCGGAAACGGCGAGAACAGACCAAGCAGTTTTTGTACACGGTGGCCAATCGACTCTATCACGACTACGACGCGGTAGGCGTCGGGGACTATGTGCCCCACGGGGGCGGCATCACGAAGCAGATGCGTCGCTCCATGAATAACCGGTCCTTGAATGGGCGTTTCAAGCAGGTCATGGCCTGGGTGGCCCTGCGCTCAGGCAAACAGTATCTCGAATGGGAGGAAGGCGGCTCAACCCGCACCTGTCATGACTGTGGCTGTGTGGTGGAGGAAGGCATTCCCGTCGAAGTCCGAGAGTGGGATTGCCCCAACACAGCGTGTTCGCGCCACCACCTCCGAGACGAAAACGCGGCACGCAACGGCTTGACGCGCACCCTCAAGGCTTTGGCGTTGCCTTGCTCGGGCCGTCGGGAGGTCTCCTCTCGGCGTGCCTGGCGGTTCAACGGGCTAGGACTCGCCTCCGGGGTCCGCTGACGGATGCTGCAACAGGCATCGGCTGCCAGGAAATTCAATAGCAACCATGACAGGTTGCTGCCTAATTTTGTCTAAGATTGGGAGAGCGGTCTCAGTGCTTCTGTAGAAATTTGGAACACGAATACACAGTCAATAGACCTGCGCACAGAGTGCGGAGGCTTGCCATCAAGCGCCTTCGGGTCGTAGGAGAAGCAAGCCGATTGACCAGATGATGCCTCT
>Ga0070706_100004047_pt1 | contig 14240 bp, 11 predicted proteins | sample KBSK5501metaG_FD_65476 | JGI IMG/M metagenome (GOLD analysis project Ga0070706, IMG submission 65476) | Corn, switchgrass and miscanthus rhizosphere microbial communities from Kellogg Biological Station, Michigan, USA - KBS K5-50-1 metaG | ecosystem: Host-associated > Plants > Roots >...
TGCCTTTCTCTGCGGTTCTCTGTGAGGTCTCCGCGTTTCTGTGATGAATGCCTTTCCCCGAAGGTTCACCACAGAGACAACCACCAGCTCAGAGAGATCTATAGACTGGTTCCGTGCGGAATGAAAACCCGGGAACAACTCAAGCGCCGACGTCTTCAATCGCTTCTCGCTCGATCGCAGCGTTTGAGCGCAGCAGTTCATCAAGCTGCTCGGCTACGTCCGCAAGATTGTTGTACCGCACGTGCGCGACCTGCTGTGCCTGGCAAAAAGCGGCGAGCTGGTCTTTTGCGAAAACCAAATCGGCGCTGGTCGCCGCGTACTTATCTGACAGTCCGTCGCCGACGAAAACCGTTGGCCGTCCGTCGCGATTGAGCAAGCTCATCATTGCAGGCTTACAAGTCGCGCAGCCATGTCCGCATGACTGATGGAACGCAGGGAAGTCAACTCGCCAACAATCTCCATCCGGCTCCATGTGGCTAGAAAGAATTCGTGCTCTATTTAGATGTTGCCTTAGATTCAGTGACGGCCGCGAAAGAATGCGATCGATGCAGTAATCGAAGCCGTCGCTGATGATGTGAGCTTCGACGTCGTGCGCCGCGCATGTTTCCAGCAATCTGACGAAGCCTTCGTCAACGTCGATCGAGTCGAGTAGGACGTCAACCTGTTCTTTCGTTGCCCGCACGAGGCGCATTTGCGCGGCCAGACATTCGCGCGATCCTATGCGGCCCGATTTCCAGTTCTCTTCAATATCCAGCCAGCGCGAATCGGCAAACGTTTCCAGGATGGCGTCAACTGCATCACGACGCGTGATCGTGCCGTCGAAGTCCAAAAAAACGATTGGCTGCTTTGGCCTGGCCTTTCTCGTTCCAAAACCGTTTCGCTTACCAAATCGCCGCGCTCCTCTCGGCTCAAGTAATTGCGATAGCGGTACCACACCCAGGCCGCGCGCCTGCAAGCCCTCGATGATCATCGGCAGCGCGGCGACGGTGGCACTGCGATCGCGTTTTAGAGCGCTATCGCCGTCATGAAGCAGAATGATCGATCCGGCGCTCGTTTCTCGTAACACTGAGTTGGCAATCTCCACCCCCGTTCGTTCCTTCCAATCGAATCCGGCAACGTTCCACTGCACTGTGCGCAAGCCTAAACGTCGCGCGGCGGCAAAGTATGCCGGGGTGCGCACACCACATGGCGGTCGCGCGAGTCGTGGTTGTTTGCCGGTGACTCCGGCGATGATCGCCTGCGCACGTTCGAGCTGAAGCCGCGTCGCGCCCGAACTGCGAAAGAGATAGACCGGATGCGAGTACGAATGATTTCCAATCTCGTGTCCGTCGGCAACTACGCGTCGCGCAATCTCCGGAAACAGTTCGACCTGACGGCCAAGCATGAAGAACGTCGCTTTGAGTTTGTAAGCACGAAGCACTCCGAGAACGCGCTCGGTGTCTTCAGATGGGCCATCGTCAAACGTCAAAGCTACCGATGAAGTATCGGTGCGCCCGCGCCAATCGGTCGGGCCGAGCCATTGCGAGCGCACGGCAGACGTCGCGTAATAGACGCCAGCGGCGCCCGCGGCGAGCGAGCCGGCGCCTGCAATCATTGGTATTCCGAACAGCATCATTCGTAGTTAAAAGTTATCACGCGGTCATTCGGCGCGGCATCTCTTTGGCCGGCGTCGCCAGATCGAGCACGAGTTGCGCAATCTCTCTGCGAGCCTTTGGACGAGCGAGTTTGTTTGCTCTTGAAAACATCGCTTGATGCGTTGGTTTATCGCGAAGCAACTTTACAACCATCGATGCGGTTTCGTTCGCGCCGTTGCTGATCACAGCCGCGCCCGCATCGACCGTCCGCTTGGCGTTAACAAATTCTGCGCCAGGTATCGGATCAAAGAACACTGTAGGCAACGAACACAACGCGGCTTCGGCGATCGTGAGCCCACCGGGCTTCGTCACTAGAATCGTTGCCGCTTGCATCAATGCTGCCACATCATCCGTCCAACCAAGGACCCGTAACGAGGTTGGGAATCTCAGCTCCAGGCTTTCAAGTTTTCGTCGCGCGCGTTTGTCGTGTCCGGCAACGGCGATAATATGCATCGGAACTCTGCTCTCGCCAAGCTGTCGCGCTACCTCACCCATTCGCGTCGGCCCCATCCCGCCACCCATCAGGAGCACGATGGGAAGATCGCGGTTGACCTGAGCTGCTCTGATGCTCCGTGCCGGATCGAACGCCGGATCGACCGGTACTCCGCTGATTTCGATGCGCTCCGCAGCCGCGCCCCAAGCGATCAACTCAGCCCGGACGTTTTCGTCCGGAACCATAAACGCATCGACCTCCGGCTTGACCCAGATTGGCTCAGCTTGGTAATCGGTGATCACATTTACGATTGGCGCTTGCGTCGTTCCCAACTGCCTCGCAATCACGGCCATCTCGCACGCAGCCACCTCGCCAGCAACGATGACGTCTGGCTTGAAGTTCTCGATAGCCTCGAAAACCTTCGGGCAGCCAAACCTGAAAGCCCACTGCGGCGCAGTGCGTTCGTGTTTGTGCTCGAGCCGCGCGCTGTTGAGGCGGTCCCACAACGCGGGCGCGTGGCGGAGCATTAGCCAGTAGGGCCATTCGTAGCACGCTCGAAACAACAGGCGACATTCCTCGAGCGCATCCACAACCCACACCTCTGCGTGGGGTGCTATATGTTTCAACTCTTTCGCGATCGCTTGAGCCGCCCGGAGATGACCGGAGCCAAAGGAAAGAGTCAAGACCAGAATACGAGGCATTACATTCATGCTTGAACCGCCGAATTGTAGTGACAATTAATCGTTCAATTTTCTCTAAACCGCATCAATTTGAATCCAAGTGAAAGACTCACAATCGCCATTGCGCCAAGAATCGCCAGATCCTTTGTTGCGTAGTTTCCAGCAAGGGCTGCCTGCACGGCGTGTGCCGCGCGGGCTGTCGGCAGCCACTCAGAAACCATTCGCAAAGCGGGCGGCATGGCCTCAGGGGAGTAATATACCGGCGCAAGAAAAACCAGACCAGCGCCGAGCGAATCCGTCAGCAGCGAGCCTTCGCTGAAGCTGCGCGCGCGCGTCGCGATGATCACGCTGATGCCGCTCAGGCAAAGCATCGTCAGCAGAATCGTCGCGGTCAGCGGCAGCACGCCCAGTTGTGTTCGCGCACCCAGCAAGCGCGCGACGATCAGCAGCGCGCTGCTGCCGAGGATCGATTGCGCGACGCCAAAGATCAGAATGCCGAAGACGTATGAAGATGGGGCCAGCGGCAGCGTCGCAAAAAGTTTCAGCCGTCCCGCGAAGCGATTCTCCAAAAGCAGATAGCCCAGCCAGCTAATCGCAGTCAGCGAAAGCGAAAACACGATCGAGCCGGCGAGAAAGCGAAATCGATTCTGCTCTTCGGCCGCGTCGCCTCTAATCGCGTTTGCAAAAAGATACATCGCCGTCGGGAAGACGAGCGCCGCTAGCAGAAACGGTCCTCCCTCTGCCCGCAAGCGCGCGAGATGAATGCGAAAGACGCTGATTGTGTCCCTCAAGCTGGGCAAAGAACGCTCTCCTCCGCTTGTTCGTCTTCGAAACGATGACCGGTGAGTTCGAAATAAACGTCTTCGAGCGAAGCGCGCGCTAATGAATACTCAGCAATGCGCTGTTCAGCGACATAGCGTTGAGCTTCCGCGAAGGTGGCAAAGTAGCACACCTGCGTTTCGTCTAAAAGTTCGCGATAGCTCAGGCGATAGCTTTTCCTGAGCAGCGCCAGAAGTTCATCAAGCGTGCCGATGGCGATCATCTTTCCGGCGCTGATAATGCCGATGCGATCGCTCAGTCGTTCAGCTTCCTCGATGTAATGCGTGGAGAGAAGCACCGTGCAGCCCTCGGCGACTCGTCGCTGGATCACGTTCCAGACCGCGCGCCGCGACACCGGATCCAAACCAGTCGTGGGCTCGTCGAGCACTAGTAATGGCGGATTGCCCAGTAAAGCGAGCCCGATCAAGATGCGCCGCCGCTGGCCGCCAGAGAGATCGCCGACGCGCTTATTAGCTTCGGCATCGAGATCGAGTTCGTGGATTATCTTGGTTGTTGAGAGGCGCGCGGCGCGCTTAGTGAGTCCCTTGAATCGCCCAAACAGCTCCAGATGCTCACGAACCTTGAGCGTTTCGAAAACGCCGGCTTCCTGCGGCGTGATGCCCATCGCGCGCTTCGCTTGTTGTGGCGCAGCGATTCCATCCATGCCGAAGATTTCAACGCTGCCCGAAGTCGGTCGCAGTTCAGTCGTTATCTGGCGTAGGAAGGTTGTCTTGCCCGCGCCGTTCGGGCCGAGGATAGATACAAGTTCTCCGCGCCGCACTTCGAGATCGATGCCCCGATTGGCCTCGGTCCCGTTGCGATATTGCTTCACGAGATCACGCACACGGATCGCCGCCCGCGCGTCTTCGGCCGGCGCAAGTTCTTTCGCCCCGTGAAGATCTTCCACGACAGGTTGGTCGACTTCGCTGATTACCGTAGTGCTCAAGGGTTTTCGACTTCTCAACTCAATTGCATGAAATCCATCGCGGATCTTATCGCCGTCAGCGGACTGTTGCGGTAGGCGGAAACTTCATACGGGCAACCGATCTTGCAGCCCTTGCAGAAATCCCACATGTCGGGCGACTGCTGAATTATTTCTCTCACTTCGGACGACTCATAAATTTCGCGCAGGCTCATCTCCGGAGCGCCGCGATGCAAACTGACGAAGGCGCAGGGAAATTGAATCGAGCCGTCGGGTCGCATATTGATCAAGTGCGAAGCCGAACGACACGGGAATTTCTTCGTGAATCCGTCATTGCGATAAAATTTGTAGTAGTCCTTATAAAAGCGCACGCACTTATATTCTTTCTGGAGCTTCGTAACGTAATCGGCTACGCGGTCGAGCGCGTCGTGCTCCATCTCGACGTCTTCAGTCTTCCAGGTTGTGCGCACCACGTTGTGAACGGCTTCGGTGTGCAGCAGAAACTTTCGCTCTTCGCAGAACTTCGCCAACGCCGGCAAGTCGTCGAGATTGTCGAGATCGACGGCTGCGTTGATTTGAATCGTGTGATGATCCAGCTTGCCTAGGATATGGTCCAACGCTTCGAGAATTACCGGAAGACCATCGATGCCTCTTCGCCTGGCAAACTTTTCGCGGTCGAGCGTGTCGATCGAGACTTCGAGTTGATCGAGTTTCACGCACGCCTCTGCATATTTCTTAAGCGCCAGCCCGTTGGTCGGCATTGAGGTGAAGAAGCCTTTGCGCGCTGCGTATTCAATAAAATCCGGCATGTTCGGATTCATCAACGGCTCGCCGCCAGAGAAGCTCCACGCGAATACGCCGAATTCCGCCGCCTCGTTCATGCGCGCGAATACACGCTCGCGGACGGCGCGATCTTCGGGTTGCTGGTTCTGCCAAATCGCGCAGTAGCCGCATTTCATGTTGCAATGCAGCGTCGTCTCGAACATCACCATGAACGGACGATTGAATCCATGGCGCAACTGACGCAGCACATTCCTGAACATAAAACTCTTTTTCATTCTGCTATCGCGCTGGCTAGACAACCGGCGGGTCCAACCTGCTTCTTACTGCGACGATAAGATAAGGTCGCAAGTCCTCACTTGTCCTGTTCCGAGTTTCTGGAGGGCGAATCGGGGAAACTATAACACATAAGCAATACTACCTTCCTGCTTGCAGTTTCAATCAGTATGATCGATTAATGGTGTGAGTGGTTGTCCGTCTTCGGTCGGAAGGGACCTCGTCCGCGTTTTGAAATATCTGAGATAGGAGCGCCTGAGAAAACACGATGATGAGACAGGTCATGCTGATAATCTGTCCCCAAAGCTCCGCCCCGCTTCGCTTCAAGCGCAACTGAATTTGATGATCTCCTGGAGGCACCCGAAGACTCAGCAGTCCGTCCGGTTCAGAAGGGCTGAGCGGTAAGCTATTCGGTTCGCCAGCCAATTGCGCGGTCCAGTTGGGATAATAAAACTGAGGCACGACGAGCGATACGCCGGTTGAGGTCTCGACGTGCAAATCGATCTCTCTCGGTTTGCGAGCATTGATCTCTGCGCGACCGATCCCTGCGATAATGATTGGATCCGGCCGATGTTCGGCGGAACTGCCGACCCGGTTCAGAAGTGATTCAATGTCTCTGGTCATCAACTGGTCCCAGAGATTCTCATCTACCGACAATTCCCAATCTATGGCGGCCATTGATTTATTCCACCGGGGTCGATATTCAGTCGGGTCCCTGCTCTGTTCGATCTGTTTTTTTCGCTCGCTGATATCGTGCTGTTTTGGATTCGTTTGCGGAAATGACTTCCAAGCTTTCCAGACCGTCGGAGGAATCCAGGCCAGGATCAGCAGCAAAGCCAGAGCGCTAACTATTCTGAGTGATGAAGAACTCCGCTTTCCCATTGAAGAGATGGCCATAGCCAAAAGGGCACTGGCTGACAAGCAAAGGGCTGTATTGAATCTCCAGGGGAACTGGATTTTTTGCAGCACCGGAACCACCAGCCAGACAGGTTTACTAAGCTCGGTCATCATCAACACGCTGGCTATTGCTACGGCGTACCAAAAGCCGCTCATCTTTTTACGCTGAGGGTCACGGCTGGAGCGAATGATCAGGAATGCGCAAGTTGCAATCAGAAACATATCCGCAACCAGCAACGCAATCGTCACCTTGTCTTCTTTCCACAACGAAAGCTTCGCGAAAAGCAGCCAATTTTGGTACCAGAAGTAGCCCGTGTTCATTCTGCTCAGAAGGACAAATTGCTGGCTCGTCATGGCCGGCAACAAATAAATCGCAGCCAGGCCAACCCCCAACATCGCCGCCCCTGAAATGGCACCCAGCGTTTTCAACTTTCTCTTTTTCGGCCCCAGATAGATCGCATAGCAGAAAAGAACCACAGAGAAAATGAGTGTGGTTGGCAGATGAGTCAAAATCAGTAGCGCATAGCTAACTGCTACTCCCGCAAAGGCGAGCTTGTACCCAGAGGCTAGTCGGTGAATGAAATATAGAACCAGAGGCATCCAGACAAACGTCCAGTACTCTGCGAACGAAGCGCGCACGTAAAGATCTGCCGCTAAGTGATATGGCATAGTCATGTAAAGAATCGCAGCCATCAAAGCTGCGTTTGGATCAGCCAGGTTCTTCAGCCAGAGATAAGCAGTCAGACCAGAGGCAATCAACGCCACGGAGGCCGCCACGCCAAGCTGATGCAACCCTGCGGGATCATTCGGGAAAAAGGGCCGCAGCATACTCGTGAAAAAGTAAGGCGCAGGTGGATAAAAGAAAAAGACGGGACTACCGAGCCCGCCGTTCATCCCCATCAGCCATCGCGGATACAGATCGCCCATCCAAAGCTGTTTGGAGAAGTGGCTGTACCATACGGCGTGAAAGCCGGCATCATCACTCAGAAAGGGAAGGCCGAAGATCAGGACTGGAAGCGTGAGAACGAGGCCCGCCCCGGCGATCGCAGCGAGATGTGTTGCCTTCATCCCTTTGAGAAACGGTTCGCTCAAACCGGTGGGCGATTTCGTTCAAATTCGAAAGCTATGTCGTGGTTTTTCATCATACTCTGTCAACCATCTGAAGGATACCAATTGAAGTTCCAACGCAGGCTGGTCAAATTCGGTGATGCTCGATGCTGCTCGGCGGCTGCAAAAACGGGATGGCCGCGAGTTGGCTAGTCTTTCGGAATTGACTTAGTTAAAATGTGCAGGATTTATGCGCCTGATATCCCCCATCCTCCGAAGTTGCATACTGTTCCTGTCCGTCGGTTGCGTTGTTGCCGTGTGCTACGGCCAGACGCCCAATGCGCAAACGTTAAAGGTCGTCGTGAAAGACGCGCGAGACCTGCCCGTTGTCGGCGCAAGCTGTTCGTTGTCGGCGGTCTCTGCGGGTAAAACTCCAACCGTCGCGGCGACGTCCGACGATCAGGGAATCGTGCGCTTCACGAACATTCTGCCGGGCAGATACACGCTTACTATAAGCAGGGAAGGGTTTGCGACACTCTCCAAGAGCGACGTTTTAGTTGGCGAAAAGGTTGATAGCGAGATAGCCGCTGTTCTCGCGGTCGCTGCGGTCCAGGAGAAGGTCACGATTACAACGCCGGCGGAAGCTGCAACCGGCCTCGCGGCCGGAGCGACGACGCCATCAGGCATCATCAAACGCGAGACACTGCGCGCATTGCCGTTGGCCACAGCGCGAATTGACCAGGCGCTGCCACTCATCCCCGGCGTCATTCGTTCGGCCAAAGGCGAACTCAGCATCAAAGGCGCAACCGAACAGCAGAGCGCGTTGCTTGTAAACGGAGTCAACGCCAACGATCCGGCCACGGGAAACTTCCGGTTGAATCTGCCGATCGACTCGGTTGAAGCAGTGCAGGTTTTTAAGCATCCATATACGGGCGAATTTGGAAAGTTCATCGGCGGCCTCACGCGGATCGAGACCCGGCGCGGAGGTGATCGCTGGCACTTCGAACTCAACGACTTTTTGCCTGACTTGCGCTTTAAGGGCGGCAAGCTTGTTGGTGTCGCAGAGGATCAACCTCGATTGAACTTTAACGGGCCTCTCATCGCCGACCGCTTGTATCTTTCGCAGACGGCCAGCTACACCATTGCCAAGCGTCCGGTCAGAGGCCTTTCGTATCCCGACAACGAGACCAAGACGGAATCACAAAGTTACTTTTCTCAGTTCGATCTGATTCTGAATGGCCATCACACACAATCCTTCACGCTCGGCTATTTTCCGGAGCGCGATCAATATGTAGGACTGGACTTTTTCACTCCGAAACCGACCACGCCGAACTATCACCAGCGCGATTATTCGTTCAGCGCCCGCGACCACTACGCGCTCGGCGCGAGCTTGCTGGAATCGATGTTCTCTTTCAAGCGGTTTGACGCGAACGTCTGGAGTCAGGGAATCGCAGCACAGACGCTGACACCGACAGTGGAGCAAGGCAACTACTTCGCCACTCTCGATCGGCGCTCATCGCGAATTGAGCTTTTCGAAGTTTACACTTCTTCGAAGAAGGAGTTTTGGGGCGGATCGCATGAAATCAAAGCCGGCGTCGATTTCAACCAGGTGGGCGATGAGCTTCGCTACGGCGCGCGTCCGGTTCGGATTGTGCGCGCCGATGGTTCACTCTCCGAGCTGATCGAATTTGGCGCGCGGCCGTCTCGGCGGATCCTGACCACTAACAACGAGTACAGCGCTTTTGTTCAGGATCGCTGGCTCGTGAAACCCAATCTCAGTATCGATCTCGGCTTAAGGTTCGAGGACCAGCGCATCGCCCACGAAGACAATCTCGTGCCGCGCGCGGGCTTTGCCTGGTCACCGAATCACTCTGACCGGACAGTCGTGCGCGGCGGCGTCGGCTTGTTCTACGACAAAGTGCCGCTGAACATACGCGGCTTCTCTCGCTACCCGGAACGCACCGTCACGAGTTACGGCGCAGATGGGCAGACGGTCATCAGCCGAATCCATTTTGAGAATGTGTTGGTAAGTTCGAAGCCGATCGCGCCGCTCGATTTCCGAAACTCTGATCGGGACGCGGGCTTCGTTCCCCTGAACTTGACGTGGAACCTCGAGCTGGATCAAACCGTCAGCCGGCGAATTCTTTTTCGCGCTAACTTCATCAACAGCCGCACCCGGCACATATATGTAGTCAATCCGGAATTAGACTATAGAGGGACCAGCGCGATTGTGTTGCGTTCGGCGGGAGACGCCACTTATCGCGCGCTGGAGCTGACGTCGCGCTTTAACCTCAAGAAGGACGATGCGATTTATGTATCTTACGTAAGATCGCGTTCGCGTGGCGACCTCAACGACTTCAACAGCTATTTTGGTGATCTCGGTTCTCCAATCATCAGGCCCAATCAGTATTCGAATCTTGAGTTTGACGTTCCGAACCGCCTGGTCGCCTGGGGCAAAGTATCTTTGCCCCGACGTTCGAGCATCTCGCCAATCGTTGAATGGCGCAGCGGCTTCCCGTTTTCAGTGCGCGACGAGAAACAGGACTTTGTCGGCGTCAGAAATTCTGATCTGACGCGCTTTCCAGAATTCTTTTCGCTCGATCTCGAGCTCGCAAAAGAATTTCAGTTGACGAAAAAATACGGAGTGCGCTTGTCAGTGCTGGGTTTCAACCTTACGAATCACTTCAATCCGCGCGACGTGCACTCGAACATTGCCGATCGACAATTTCGCGAGTTCTTTGCTTCTTACCGACGGTATTTCACCGGTGGCTTTGATATCCTCTTCTGAGGCTATTTCGGTAGTTAAGCTTCGTCTCTAAATTCTCGAATCACAGTTCCGCCAATGTTCGCTGACGGCTTTCGTGTGGCCAATGCGTGGACAAAATAACCGCACGCGACGTATTGGGTGGTAGCGAATGGGAGCGCATGTAAGAACCCTTGACCACGGTTCACAGACCGCATCGTTTCGCTTGCGGAGCTGAACGCTCGTGGTCTTCTACATCTTATTTTCAGCACTATGAAGTGACGCTTCTTTCCAATTCTTAAGGATGACTTCTTGGCTTAGCTAGGCTAAGCTAGTGCCGGATTATGTAGCTGTACAAACTCAGAATCTGGCGAGGTTCACTCCTCCTGTCGGGTTCGAATTCGACCTCCGGCACCACGTACTGTTTTTGGACCAGTAGCGGACATTGATTTCCATGAAGGTCCTGCTCGTCTATCCCTGGTTTCCAGATACTTACTGGAGCTTTCGGCACGCCCTCTCGTTTCAAGCTAAGCGCTCGGCGTTCCCGCCTCTGGGTCTGATGACGGTTTCTGCAATGCTGCCGGTCTCATGGGAGAAGCGGCTGGTTGACATAAACGTTCGCGCGCTGACGGCCACCGACATTAAATGGGCTGACGCAATTTTCGTTAGTGCCATGCACGTTCAGCGAGATTCTCTCAAGAAAGTAATTAAGCTCGGCAAGGCATACGGGAAGCGAGTCGTGGTTGGTGGACCCTACGCCTCGATCTGCGCAAACGAATTGGCCGAGGCTGATCACGTTTTCATCGGCGAAGCCGAAATGACCTTTCCAACGTTCTTACGCGATCTGGAGAAGGGCGAGCCCAAGCGTATCTACGCCGCCGCCGAGCGTCCGGCGCTTTCCATGGCACCTATCCCACACTTCCGGCTCGCGGATCTTAAACTCTACAGCGCAATGTCAGTGCAGTACTCTCGTGGTTGTCCCTTCAACTGCGAATTCTGCGACATTATCGAGATTTATGGTCGTGTGCCCCGCACCAAGTGCAATCAGCAAATGCTAGCTGAATTTGATGCGCTGTTGAAGGCTGGTTGGCGCGACGATGTCTTTATTGTCGACGACAACTTCATCGGCAATAAGAAAAACGTCAAACGCTTCTTACCTGAATTGGCACAGTGGTCCGCGCAGCACAAGTATCCTTTCTCGTTCGCCACCGAAGCCAGTATCAACCTTGCTGATGATGATGAGCTGCTGCATCTGATGAGATGCGCCGGTTTTTGTCGTGTTTTCGTTGGAATCGAAACTCCAGTTGAAGAGAGTCTTAAAGAAGCGCAGAAGAGTCAAAATAGACGGAGGGACCTTATTGAGTGTATTCGGAAGATCCAAAGCTATGGAATGGAAGTAATGGCCGGTTTCATCGTGGGCTTCGATAATGATCCCGAAAATATCTTTGACCAGCAGATCGACTTTATTCGCAAAAGCGCGGTTCCGCTATCGATCGTCAGTCTGCTGGCGGCCATACCGGAAACACAACTGTGGCGCAGGCTTGAGCGAGAAGGGCGGCTGTTAGGCGATCACACCGGCAACAATACCGATTGCACCTTGAATTTTGTGCCCAAAATGGACAGGGCTCGCCTGATAGCAGGGTACAAATCAATACTGCGAACAATCTATACGCCGAATGAATACTATCAGCGGGCTCTCGACTGTCTGGCCCAAGTGAATCGCAACGGCGCGCCCGAACTGCGAGGGACTGGGACTACTCTCAACGACATCGCAGCACTGATGCGCATAGCGCTTAGGCTTGGCATACAAGACGCGTCACGGGCAGAATTTTGGTATTTCATCAAGCGGGTTCTTGCTGAGCATCGCGAGAAGTTCGGACAGGGTATCGTGCTTGCAGCGATGGGCTACCACTTTCGAAAGCTCACCGAACAGTATTGCCCGGAATGATGTTTCGCTTAACTGATACGTGAAACTGTGGTGAGCGTCATAAGCATGGTCGCACGAACCCAAATAACATTGACGAGGAGCCCGCGCCTGATTCGACGCGATTGCCGCGTTGATTCGGAAAGCGACTCGATGCTTGAAGGCGCGATGGCGCGACTTAATTTGTCCGCGCGGGCTTACGATCGAACTCTTAAAGTCAGCCGCACACGATCGCCGATCTAGAAAATGCCGACGAGATCCCCGCCGGGGATTGCTTCGGCACAAAACCGAAACGCTTCACGGGCCTCCCTTTTCTCTTTCGGCTGTGAGTTGTTTATTTGTGCCCTACTTATCTCGGGCAACCTTGCACGCAGTTGCGATGCGCTTCATTTGCCGCTCGCTCGCAAGCAGCACGGTCTGCTCCTGTCCGACCGCGACAGGCACGTATCGCATTCTTGTGCGCTTGGTTGGTAATGCTCTGTTGTAACTGTGTAATAGCGTGCGCGTGCCCGTGGGACGGAACGCTTTGGCTTGGTCGCTTCATCGAAAGCCATGCGCTTGAAGCCTCACGCCATCGACATTCGTGTTTCAGTTGATCCCGTGCCCTACTTTCTGAACGAAAAGGACGATACGCGATCCAGCTATTATCTCGAAGACGCGGCGACCGAGTTTCAGGTTCAGGGACTGGAACTCGATTGGGCTTGTGTGACGGGGATGCCGATTTTCGGTTCAATCGCTCTGAATGGAGCTACCACGATTTTCGTGGCAACCGATGGTACAACATCGTAAATCCTGATAATCGCGTTTATCTCCGCAACGCGTACCGGGTGTTGCTCACTCGTGCTAGACAAGGAATGGTCATTTTTGTGCCTCCGGGCGACCCGTCCGATCGTACACGTTCTCCTGAGTTCTACAACTCGACCTTTGATTACCTTCTCAAACTTGGGATTCCGTCCCTCGCCTGAGTTGCTCCATCAATCACAAATCATTTTAGCCAATCTATCGTTATCTCCTGCTCGATCTGCTTGAATTCTCGATCGCCTGTAACCAAGTGCGCCTTGCGCTGCCGCGCTAAGGCTGCTGCGAAGCAATCAGCAAATGACATTTTGTTCTTCGACTTGAAGTGGCCGGCGTTCTTCGCGAGATCCCAATCGGCATCAACGAATTCGATTCCGAGATCGCGAAGCTGCTTGATGCTCGCATCGGCATCTGCGGCAGAAGTTTCGCGAGCGACGATGTACCACACTTCGCCTGCGTTTACGACCGTCATTAGCAACGTGATTTCCTGTTCGTGCGCGTCGGCAATGATGTCGGCGACTTTCTCTGCCGCAGGTTCGTCTTCGAGATAGGCGATGGTCGCCCAGGAGTCGAGCACGATAGCTTTTGGCTTTTTCGGCATTTAGAGTTCTCGCTCGCGTTTCTTTTCGGCCATTAGGGCTTTCATTAACCCTTTGCCTCGGAACTTTCCACGCAGGCTGTGAACGTATTCACGAGTAATCGGCTTCAGAATAATCTCGTTTCCGTTCTCTTCGATCTGAATGCGTGTTCCCTCTTTGATTCCGAGCCTGCGCCGGATTGAAGAAGGAATCACTATCTGTCCCTTTGATGTTGCTGTGGTTTCCATCGCCAAGTCCTTTCTCTGACCAGCGAGCAAATGTATATCACGCCGACTGTTGTAAGTCAAGGACAGGGGTGTATTACATTGGGCCTGTTCTCCTACGCCGCCGGGCGGGGGTGAGAGAGTGAAGGTAGCCAAAAGCCCAATCGGTTAAGGTTCGGCCCGGGTTAACGTACAGCTTGCTCGCTCACCCGGGGCTAAATTCTGTCGCCGCTACGCGGCTTGTTACTCCAAAACCTTTATTCATCGGTTCGATCGCGATCGCCGCCTCCAATTCTTTCAATAACTCAAGTTGACTTGAACTCGATTAAGCGACCTGCCATAATGCGTGTGGCAGATTGCCACTTAGAGTCAAGGAGTAGGGATAATGACATTCGCAAAGGCAAAAAAGGTGAGCACGGCAGACAAAGACAGAATGCATTTTCGTCTAAATCCCGACATTAAGGCGCGGGTGGCTAGGGCTGCGG
>Ga0070706_100004048_pt1 | contig 14239 bp, 9 predicted proteins | sample KBSK5501metaG_FD_65476 | JGI IMG/M metagenome (GOLD analysis project Ga0070706, IMG submission 65476) | Corn, switchgrass and miscanthus rhizosphere microbial communities from Kellogg Biological Station, Michigan, USA - KBS K5-50-1 metaG | ecosystem: Host-associated > Plants > Roots >...
GTAACGGACACCACGGCGATCCTCCACGGCCTGGAGAATCACTCCTCGGCCGCGATGCGGATGGCGATACGGCTGGGAGGCCAGCGACTGCACCGAGCGATCAACGCACTGCTTGCCCTTCTCGAGCGACTCGAGGCGGCGCCGACGCGGTATTTGACCGGGGCGTTCATCGCGGCCCGGGCGATCAAACCGGACCGCACCGACGGGCGTTGAGTCCGGCCCTCTGTCTTCTCGGATGACGGCGCTTCCAACATTCTCGATCGTCATCCCAACGTACAGCCGTCCCGACCGGCTCGTCACCTGTCTTCAGGCGCTCGCCGCCCTCGACTATCCGCGTGACCGCTTGGAGGTGATCGTCGTCGACGACGGTAGCCCGACTCCGGCGGTCAGCCAGAGCCTGGGAGCCCGCGATGCGATCGACGTGAGGCTGCTGAGACAGCCTCACGCCGGTCCCGCCACCGCACGGAATACCGGGGCCGCGCAGGCCGGTGGGGACTACCTCGCCTTTACCGATGACGACTGTAAGCCGGACGCGGACTGGCTCCGCGCCCTGGCGGCGCGGTTCGTCAGCGCTGGCGATCACGTGATCGGAGGTCGCACGGTCAATGCGCTGCCGGACAATCCATACTCGAGCGCAACGCAGCTCCTCATCGACTACCTGTACGAGTGGCACACGGCCAACCGGGCCGCTGCCTTTTTCGCCTCCAACAACCTCGCCGTCCCTGCCGAACTCTTTCGGGCGCGCGGCGGTTTTCACCCGGGCTTCCCACTCGCCGCCGGCGAGGATCGCGAATTCTGCCGACGCTGGGCGCGGTCTGGCGGTCAGATGACCTATGCACCCGAGGCGGTCGTTCGCCACGCCCATCCCCTCACGCTACAGAGCTTCTGGCGCCAGCACTTCACATACGGCCGAGGCGCTTTTCACTTTCACCGCCTTTACGCTGGATTCCCAAATGAGCAGCAAGATCCTACGCCACTGACGTTTTACTTGAAGCTCGCAACCTTCCCGCTGTCGAGACGCGGGATTCGGCGAAGACTCTCGCAATCGGCACTCCTGTCGCTGGCGCAGGCCGCCACAGTGGCGGGCTACTGGCACGAGCGGCTTCGATGAGGAGGGAGCCCACAGTGCTCAACATTCATCAGCCGAGACGCGAGTAGAAGACGCGGCGCCAGCAACCGACCCGGAGAACGCGAATCCCCCCGCATCGCTGATAACCCGCTTTCTCCAGGGGTCGAAACGCTCGCGTGTTCTTTGGCCACACCACCGCTACGAGACGGCGGAATCCGGCGTCGCGAAAGAACCGCGCCATCCAGACGACCCGGGCCGCGGCCAGGTCCAGTCCTCGAAACGCCGGAGCGGTGTAGGAATCAAACTGATACACGTCGCCAGACTCCAGTGGGAGCTCGACGCCGAGGTACTCGATCCACGCGCCGCGCATCGCCGCCCAGCCCGCGTGCACGATCTGCCCCTCGTGCCAAGCGACGAAGCACCGGTGGCCGTGGTCCAGGCGACTTCGGACTGCGGATATGTCTTGGTCTGGTCGGAAGCAGGTGTACCACTCCAGTTGGTCGACGGTCAGCAGCGCGATCCGGGCCGACAGGCGTGGCGTGACCCCGGGAAGCGGACGGTCAAGCAAGCACTCCATGACGACGACGCGCCGATAGACGGTTTGGCCGATCACTGGGACCGCCGGTCCAGGTTCTCGTTGTGCAAGACCTCGAAAGTCCGCCCGACGGCGTCCACCGGCTCACGAGGGATCGCGCCCATCACTCCTTCCGAAGCCCCTCGCGGCGAGCTCGACCATTAAGCGCCGCGCCCACGATCCGAACATCGCTCACGTTTACCACATCGCACAGCAGGAGGATCAGGAGGTAGCAGACGACGGCTGCCACACAGAGGACTCCCCGCGCCATGACCGACGAGCCGAGCCAGAGGAGAGGTACCGGGACAACCCCGAGCACCACCGCGGTCACCCATCGCCGCGCCGCCGAGCCGAGTTCGGCACGCATTCGCCATCCAGCATATGCGGCATGGGCGATCGACGCGCCGGCCACAGCGAGGCACGCCCCCCAGCTCCCATGCCACCTCACGAGCGGTACCCCCAGCGCCCAGAATGAAACCAGCCGTATCGCCGAGGCGACGAGAGCTTCGCCGGGCCGGCCGTGGACGAGGGCCAACAGGCTCGTCGCCGTCCCCAGCCCCAGAACCACGAACGCGACCGACAGGGGAACCAGATTGGTCGCCACGGGAGAGTAAGCTTCGCCGAAGACGAGCGGTGTAACAGCCTCTGCGAGGAACAGGCAGCCGAGTGTCACGACGACGCCGACGACGGCGAGCCAGGTGACGAAGCGCTCGACCCAGAGGTTGATGGTCCTGGTGTCGCCGCTTTCAAGGCGACTGCTCAGAAGCGGTACAAAGGACCAGGCGAGTGGGGGTATCGAAGCGGCCGCGGTCTGGTAGACGCTGTTGGCCAGCGCGAAGTAAGCCACCTCTACGTAGTCGCCCGAGATCGCCCGTACAAGAACCTCGCCGCCGGCTTGGAACGCGGCCAACAAGAGCTGGCTGCCGAAGAAGATCAACCCGAACCGGAGATAGGGAGCCAGACGTGCTGGTTCGGGGCGGAGATCCGGCCAACTAAGACGGAGCGGCATCAACCACACGCCCGTGGCGATCACGGTTACCTCGGTCACGATCAGCGCCGCCCCAGCTCCGCGGAGCCCGCCGAGCCAGACGCAGAAGGGAAGGAGCAAGACCGTGAGCCAACGGCGCAGCGTATCTCCCGTGCCCCACAGGTCGGCACGATTGAGCCCGAGGAACACCGCGAAGAGGAGCGTGCTGAGGCCTTGGACCCAGACGTTTAAGGCGATCAGCCACAGCAGCAGGCCGTCAAGCTCCGTGAATAGCAGCCTCATCACGACGAGGTAGAGAAAGGCTGCTAGACCGCCGCTTAGGATTCGTAATACGACGAGGTTTCCAGCGAAGCGCTGAAGCACGGAGCCCTCTTCGCGACCAACGAGCCCCGGCATATAGCGACCAATGACGTTGGTGAGCCCGAGCCCGCCGAGGAGCACGAACCATGCGGCGAGTGAGGTGACCAGCGCGTAGGCCCCGTAGGCCTCTGGCCCCATCAGCCGCGGTACCACGACGGCGAAGGCGAGCGCCCCGAGCACCTGGAGCCCGCGCTGGATGAGCATGAGCGCCGCGTTGTACGCGGTGGCGCGGGCGTCGACGACCTGTCCGTCGACTATCGTGAAGCCGGCGTTTCCGCCGTCGGGCGCGACTGAGATTTGATGATCAGACGCTTGCCCGAAGGCTCGAGTGGGATGCTATCGACGACCTCGACGGTCACAGCGACGCCGGGCCCGAGGAAATTCTCGAGATCCACTTGAAGCGTCGAAGCGAATTGCGCCGTGAACCTGCTCGTGGGGGCGATGCGCAAGGTCACCGCATCCGGGGCGGTCTGGACCGCCTGGTATTCCCACACGTAGGGGATCATCCCCACGACGAACGTCAGGAATTGCCCGAGGACCACGCTGTTGACTTCCCTTCCCTGGCGTGTCCGGATTACCTCGCTGTCCCGTCCTTCCACGTGACCCAATGTCGGCAGCCCGCGCCCGCACGGGCACGGCGTGCCCGCTACCGCCTGGTCGCCGACCGAGTAATTGATGAAGGGCATGACATAGTTGGCGAGATCGGTCACGACGACGCGGCCCGCTTCGCCAGGAGCGGCATCGAGACCATCCGGCCGCACTACACGTGCGACGACCCGTTCCGCGTTGACATGAAGCACCTTCGCGTTGTCCGGGCAACTGTGGGCGATCTGCGGAACCTCCCAGGAGGAGTACCAGTTGACGACACGGCACTGGAACACGCGCTGTATGGCCTCGGCGTTACCAAGCGTCAGCGTCTCGCCAAACGCCACGACGACCTTGGGGTGGCTCGCGAGCGGGACCGCCTCCTCCGAGAGAGCCTCCGCCAAGCGAGCGACAGCGCTTGGATAGCCGCGGATGAAATAAGGCCCGCGCCGCGCCTCCTCTGCGACCAGTGAGCGGAAACGGGCGGCCGTCGCCTGGTCCGACGACAAGCTCACGCTACGCTCTCCGAGGACGGCACGCGCGGTGAGTTGCCGGAGGCGACTGCGCGGCGCGACATGGTTGTAGAAGTAGGAAGGGCTCGCGATCACGACGCACGTGTGCCAGATCGCGGCCCCCGCCCAGCCTAGCCAGAAGAGAGAAGTCGCACCTAACAGCGAAGACGTCTGACGGTCCCAGTGGAACTCGAACGGCAGGCCGGTGGAGCCGGAGGTCATCATCGTTCGCCGTCGGCTCACGGGGATGTTGTCGGCTGTCGTCGATGTCGGAAATCCGGCGCGCAACTCTCGCTTCGTACTTACAGGAACTCGGGCCAGATCCGCCAGTGACTTGATGTCGCGCCAATCAAGTCTGGCGCGGGAAAATAGGTCACGGTAGTAGGGGACGTGGTGCGCAGCGTGCTCAAGGAGCGCCCGAAGACTGGAGAGGTTCCGCGTCTCGAGCTCGTCGGAGGTGCGCCACTGGAGATCGGCCAGCCGACGCGTCGTGGTCCACATCGGGCGGCCCAGGCGCTCTCCCAATGGAGCGACAACCCGGGGCACGAACCAGCTATGTAACGGCTCGCGACTCACGCGGACGGCTCGCCGAGTTGCCGCTCCGCTCGCTCTTGCATCGAAGCCAAGCCCATTTCACGGAATAACTCCACGGCGGCCGCGAGATGCTCTCGGGCGGTGCCGCGAAGTCCCGCCCGCGCGTGGAGCTCGCCGAGGCCGAGCTGGCAATGCGCCAGAGCTGGACGCATGCCGAGCCCGTCAGCGATGGTCATCGCCTGTCGATAGAAGCGCTCAGCGCCTTCGACGTCGGTGGGATCACGACGACGGGAGATCTCGCCGAGCAGGTGGAGTGTCCAGGCCTCCTGGCCCTTCTCCTTGTGTCGCCGTGAGAGATCCAGCGCGTTCTGGGCCACCGACCGGGCGGGCTCGTACTCGCCGGCAACGAGATATCCCTCGGCGAGCCACGCCAACCGAAGGGCATGCCCGAGGGCGGCGTTCTTGGACTCGGCCTCCTTCACAGTCTCGACGATGAGTGCCAACCCCTCGGCGACACGTCCAGTGAGGATGTAGAGCCGGCCGACGGCGGCGGCGACCGTGTAGACGTAGAGGTAGATGCTCCCGCGCCGGCCTACAGCCAATCCGCGCTCCAATACGACGCTCGCGCTATCCAGATCCTCCCTGCGCATGTGAAGGGTCCCGAGCCCAAGGCACATTGCCGTCAAGCTCGGCGCGTGGTCGAGCTCCTCGGCGATCCGCATGCCTTCCTCGCCCACTTTGATCCCCTCCGCGAACTCGCCCAGCTCGCCGAGACAACGAGCCAGACGCTCCCGGCTCGTGACGGCGGGAAAGGTGGGAAAGATGGGCAGGCCAAACCGCTCGCGGACCCGATCGCCGGCGAGCATGTCGATGTTCCGCCGCAGGACTTGTGCGGCCTGGCGGTAGTCGCCCGTCATGTGGAAGGAGTAACCCAGCAGCAGATTGACGGCGATCTCGTGCGCCAGATCCGCACCCCCACTCAGGGCAAGGGCGCGCTGCCCGGCCTCCATCGCGAGCTCCTGGTCATGAGCGAGATAATGGCAGTGGGCGATGCCGTACGCGATCCAGCTCAGTCGTCGCTGGTCGCCGAGCGAGCCGGCCAGAGCTTCCGCTTCCTGCATGCGGTCAAGGATCCGGGCTCGATCGGCCAATGGAACCAGCGCGCGTCGCAGGTCGAGTCGGATATCGATTCCCTGCTCGATGGTGTCCTTTCGTTGGGGAAGGTGCTCCAACGCTCCCAACGCCTGCTCGAAGAAGGCGATAGCTCCGTGGCTCGCCGAGCGCTCGAGCGCCCTGGCCCCGGCACGGCGCAGGTAGGTCACCGCCTGTGCCCACAGCTCTCCACGGAACGCGTGGTGAGCAAGGTGATCGACCTCGTCAGCGAGACGGTCTGCCTGGAGTGTCTCGATCATCGCGACGATGCGTGCGTGAAGCTCGCGCCGCCGCCCCAGCAGCAGCGTCGCATACGCCACCTCCTGGGTGAGGGCATGCTTGAACGTGTACTCGAGCTCCGGGAACAGGCTCCTCTCGTAAAGGAACTCCGCGGTCTGAAGGTGTGCCAGGCACTGGCGGAGCTCCGCCTCGGGCACCTGCGCGACGGCCTGGAGGAGGGAAAAGGACATGTCCCTGCCGATCACGGCAGCGCATTGGAGGACGCGCTTATCATCGGGCGAGAGCCGGTCAATCCGGGCGGCTAGAATCGCCTGGACGGTCACGGGCACCTGGATCGTAGAGAGCGCTCTCCCGAGACGGCAGGCACCCCGCTGGCCCACCAGCACCTTCGTCTCGACGAGTGTGCGGATGCACTCCTCTAGGAAGAACGGGTTGCCCTCGGTTCGTTCGATGAGAAGCTTCTTGAGCGGGCCGAGCTCGGGGTCATCGCCAAGTACGATCCGAAGCAGCTCGTCGGCGCTCTCGGCCGGAAGCGGGTCGAGGCGAAGCTGGACATAGTAGGTTTTGCTGCCCCAGCGATGCTGGTACTCAGGCCGATAGTTGACCAGGAGGAGAATGCGTGCCGTGGGAAGACTCTCGACGAGGTTGTCGAGGAAAGCCTGCGTCTCGGCGTCGATCCAATGAAGGTTCTCGATCATCACAATCAGGGGCCGCGCCTGGCTCAGACGTATGAACAGACGCTTGACCCCATCGAACATCCGCTGGCGGCGTTGAGCCGGGTCGAGCTCGCGCCACGTCGGGTCATCGACGGGCTCGTCCAAGATCGCCATCAGGGCCGGGACCGCACCGCGGAGCGACTGGTCCAGCTCGGTGACCTTGCCGACGACCTTCGCATGGACTTCGCGAGCGTCATCGCGGTCCTCGATCTGAAAGACCGTTCGCAGAAGCTCGCGTAGCGGAAGATAGGGGGTTAGCTTCCCGTACGAGACGCCGCTGCCCTCGAGGATCGTGCAACCGCGCGTAGAGGGCGAGTCAATGAACTCGTAAAAGAACCGCGACTTGCCGACGCCGGGCTCGCCGATGACGGCCACGGCTTGGCCCTGCCCGGCTTCCGCGCGCCGGAGGGGCTTCCCCAGAACCTCGAACTCCGAGCCTCGTCCCACGAAGCGGGTGAGACTGCGTGCCGCAGCCTGGAATCGGCCGCGGGTGGGCTCGGCGTCCACGAGCTCGAACAATTCGACCGGCTCCGTGAGTCCCTTGACCGCGACGAGGCCAAGGGGTTTGAAGTGCAGGTAGCCTTCGGTCAGGCGGACGAACGCGTCTGTGACCAGGATCGTGCCGGGACCGGCGAGCTGCTCCAGACGCCCGGCGAGGTGAGTCGTCTGGCCGATGGCGGAGTAGTCCATCGCGAGGTCGTTGCCAATGTGACGGACGACTACCTCGCCCGCATTCAGCCCGATCCGGATCTGCGGGACAACCCCGTACGCGCGCTGGAGCTGGTCAGCAAGCGCACGAATGGATTCTTGCATCCGGAGTGCGGCGTAGCCCGCACGGACCGCGTGATCCTCGTGCGCGATCGGCGCCCCGAACAGCGCCATGATGCCGTCGCCCATAACCTGGTTCACCGTGCCCTCGAAGCGATGCACGGCGTCGATCATGCGATCGAGGACCGGGTCGAGGAGGGCGCGCGCCTCCTCGGGGTCGCGGTCGGCGAGAAGCTCGAGGGACCCCTTCAGGTCGGCCAACAGCACGGTGACCTGTTTGCGCTCTCCCTCGAGCGTCTCCCGGCTTTGGAGGATCTTTGCAGCCAGGAAGGCCGGTGGTTGCGCTTGCGAGAGGCCAGCAGCACGGCCGGGGGGCTTGGCGATGGCCCGGCCGCATCCGCCGCAGAATTTCGCGTCGAGCCCGTTGGCGAACTTGCAGACGGAGCAGATGTGCATGAACGAGGCACCGCATGCGGCGCAGAAGCGGCGCCCGTCGGCATTCTCAGCTCGACACTGCGGACACAACATGTCGGCCCTCCCGGGCGGCCCTCACGCTGCAGACGCGATTCACGGTAGCCCACTCCCCCCGCGACGGTCAAGGCAACGGTCGAACGGCGTTAGCGAGCACATGATCTGTCCGTTGTTCGTAACGAGTGATTCTCTCCGCTCGGCTGATGTCGGCCTGGGCTGAGATGGTCGCCCGGGAGGGTGACCATGCTCTATCCGCCGGCGGCCCTGGAGCGGGCCATGACGATTTGCGAAGTGATGCTGCGGGCGGATGAGTGGAGCGATCAGTTGGATGCAGGCGGCCCCAGATCATCGGGTGCGCCGACCGGACCGTGCGGCGCTGCGCGCCCTGTCTGAGACCATCGTTGAGGACCCCGGCAACCCCACGACACAGCCCGGCCCAGCGAGGCGCTCGGCCAGCGGGACGAGCCAGATCCCCGGAGCGCGGGCCGCGTGGGCCACCGGCAAACTCGACGTAGCTCCTGTCTCCCCGCTCGTCATTCCTACGGATGTCGGTCAGTCGTACTCTAGCTGGGTCGGCGGCTCGCGTGATTGCTCGCGCTCTCCGGAGGAGGAGCTCAGGATGCCGACGAACGAGTGTGCGGACATTTCCGGAAGATGGCGCGGTGAGGGGTGGATTTCGGCTATGCCGGCTGGTACTGTGCGCGGTGCGCCGAGGCGTACCGCGTGCTCGGGCTGGTCAATGCTGATCTGACGGAGGTCGAGGTCGGTGGTGCCCCGTGTGTCGGTCGTCGTCCCCGCGTACAACAGCTCCCGCGAGCTCCGTGAATGTCTGCCGGCTCTCGTCCGATCGGTCCCGACTCCGCTCGAGATCATCGTCGTCGACGACGCCTCGACGGACGACACGTCGAGGGTGGCGACGGAATACGGCGCGATCGTCCTACCGCTTGCTCGGAACTGCGGACCGGCGGCCGCACGGAACGCGGGCGGCCGCGCCGCGCGGGGGGACATCGTCCTCTTCGTCGACGCCGATGTCGTCGTCGCCGCTGAGGCCATGGGACGGGTCGTTCACGCCTTCGAGAACGATCCTGGCCTCGCGGCGGTCTTCGGCTCCTACGATCGCCACCCGCGGGCGCCCGGCCTGGTGTCTCAGTATCGAAACCTGCTGCACCACTACACGCATCAGATCGGCCGTCCCGAAGCATCGACGTTCTGGAGCGGTTGCGGCGCCATCCGGCGATCCGTGTTCATCGGCGTCGGCGGATTCGACGCCGACCGTTTTCCGCGGCCGTCGATCGAGGATATCGAGCTGGGCTATCGCCTGCGCGTCGCCGGTTATCGGATCCGGCTCGATCGAGAGATTCAGGGAACCCACCTCAAGCGTTGGGGATTGCTGTCAGTCATCCGAACCGACGTCGCCAGCCGCGCCGTTCCGTGGGCACGGCTGATGCTCACGGGTCGCGGCGCGCCCGACGATCTCAACGTGAGATGGGATCAACGTGTCAGCGTGGGTCTCGTGGGCCTCGCCGTGCTCCTGGGCATCGCGTCGCCGCTTCGCACCGAGCTCACCGGGATAGCCGCCGGCGCGCTGGCGGCGGTCCTGATCATCAATCGCCGCTGGCTCGGCTTCTTGCGGCGCGAGTGCGGAGTCGCGTTCGCCCTCATGTGCGTTCCGCTCCACCTCGTCTACTTCCTGTACAGCGGTCTGAGCTTTGGCTACGTGTGGCTGGCGCTCCACGTGGGTTCGGCTCCGTCGCCGCGCGGTACCCCGATCGCCGCGGATCGCGAGCCTCGCCGCGCCAAAGACGACCCTTGATGGATGAACTGCTGACGCCAGCGAGCGAGTCCGGGGGCGATGCCGAGCGCGCCTTCCTCGTCGTGGGCGGCGGGCCGGGCGGGCTGACCGCGGCGTACGAGCTCACACAGCTCGGGTTCCGGCCCACGGTTCTGGAGAAGCTCGACGACGTCGGCGGGCTGGCGCGCACGGCGTCATTCAAGGGCTTCCGCTTCGACCTGGGCGGCCACCGCTTCTACACCAAGGTCGCCGAGATCGACAAGCTTTGGCGTGAAGTCCTCGGAACCGACTTCATCCGCCGGCCTCGACTCTCCCGCATTTACTACAACGGAAAGTTCTTCCACTATCCGCTCCGCCCGCTCAACGCGGTCGCGGGACTCGGCATCGGACCCAGCATCCTCGCGGTCCTGAGCTACCTCCGCTGGCAGGTCTTCCCTTCCCCACACGAGGATTCGTTCGAGCAATGGGTGACCAACCGGTTCGGCCGGCGTCTCTTCGAGACGTTCTTCAAGACGTATACGGAGAAGGTCTGGGGCATCCCCTGTTCGACTCTGCGGGCCGAATGGGCGGCTCAGCGCATCAAGGATCTGTCGCTCCGTACCGCAGTCTTGAACATGTTCGTGAAGCCGCGCCGGGCGATCCGCACGCTCATCGAGGAGTTCGATTATCCCCGTCTGGGACCGGGGATGATGTGGAACGCGGTGAAGGACGAGGTCGAACGGCGGGGCGGCCACGTCCGGTTGGGCGCCGAGGTTGTCCGGATCAATTGCCGGGGGCGCCGCGTGGAGAGCCTCGTGGTCGCCGGCAAGGACGGTGAGGTCACGCTCGCCGCCAGCGACTTCATCTCGAGCATGCCGATCACTGAGCTCATTCAGAAGCTCAGCCCCCCGGCGCCCGCCGATGTCCTCGCCGCGGCGGGCCGCCTGACGTATCGTGATTTCTTGACCGTGTGCCTGATCGTGGCCGAGTCGACGCCCTTTCCCGACAACTGGATCTACGTGCATTCGCCCGAGGTCGCGGTGGGGCGGATCCAGAACTTCCGGAACTGGAGTCCGGACTTGGTCCCCGATCCCGACAAAACGGCCCTCGGGCTCGAATATTTCTGCGTGGAGGGCGACAGCGTGTGGACCACGCCCGACGCGGAGCTGGTCGAGCTCGGCCGGCGGGAAGTCGCCCGTATCGGGCTCGTGCGGTACGAAGACGTCGAAGATGGATGCGTGGTCCGCGTCCCCAAGGCCTACCCGGTCTACGATTCGCGCTATCGTGAGGATCTCGCCGTCGTCCGGGGATTCCTCGACACGCTCGAAAACTTACAAACGATCGGGCGAAACGGGTTGCATCGGTACAACAACCAGGATCACTCGATGCTGACAGGACTGCTCGCCGTCCGGAACGCAGTGCTCGGCCGGCACCATGACCTGTGGAGCGTGAACACCGAGCCGGAGTATCACGAGACGGTTCACGAAGTGGCCGCGGTCTCCACCGAGCGACTGACGGAAGCTGTCGAACACGCGTTCCCGAAGCTCGACCGCGTCGCGTTCGGGGTCGCTGTGGGCCTCGTGGGTGGGCTCGCGCTCTTCTTGGCGACGATCATCGTTGTCTTGAAGGGCGGCAAGGTCGTGGGACCAAACCTCGCCCTCCTCGCCCAATACTTCCCCGGCTACACGGTGACCTCACATGGCAGCGTGCTGGGGCTCCTCTACGGTTTCACAACGGGCTTCGTCGCGGGCTGGAGCATGGCGTTCTTGCGCAACGCCACCGTCTTCATCTATATGGTAGCGAGCCAGCGACGCACCGAGCGTCAGTTCCTGAGGAAGCTCCTCGAGTATGTCTGACCGGCGCGACGCCCCACGTCCGACGAACAACACGATCGCGCCGGATACCGGCGGCAAGCGGCTCGAGGACGTGATCCTGACTCGCATTGTTCGACTGAACGCGATAGTGCAAGGGCTGGTCACGGGTCTCCTGGGCGGCCTCGCGGTCTTCATCGCCACGAACTGGCTCGTGTTGAAGGGGGGGCCAGTTGTCGGTCCGCACCTCGCCCTGCTCGGACAATTCTTCATCGGCTACCGCGTCACGTTCCTGGGCAGCCTGATCGGTTTCGCCTACGGTTTTGCGACTGGATTTCTGGCGGGTTACTTCGTGGCGATCGTCTACAACCGTGTCGTCGACAGCCGGGGCAGCGCATAGGAGCCGTCGCAGTACTCTCGTGGCGGCTCGCCTCCGACCGCGCCATCCGATAACTGTCCATGTCGTTGTTGACTCGTCGTGGTCATGGCCTGGTGCTCGCTGTCGCCGTTGTCGGCATCGGTCTGCGCTTCTTTCGGCTCGATGCCGATCCGCATTACTACGACTGGATCGGGTACATCACCGACGAGGGCCGCTGGATCGATCAGGCCCGCGAGCTGACGCTGTTCGGCTCGACCGACGCGTGGCCGTCGCTCCACGTGTCGGTGGGGCCATTCTTCCAAGCTTTGAGCTATGCCGTCTTTCAAGTCTTCAACGTGAGCATCCTGAGCTCGCGGCTGATCAGCGCGGCTTCTGGAAGCGTCCTATTGATCGCGTTCTGGCTCGGTATGCGACGCTGGAGCTCCGCGCCGATGCTCCTGCTGATCATGACGATGCTGGCCTTTACGGAGGATCTCGTCTTCCTGAGCCGAATCGCCGTACCAGAGATGGCGGTGATGGCCGCGTCCCTCTTGATCTATCTCATGATCATCTCGGGGCGTCACCGATCGTTGCTCCTGGTCCTCGCCGGGGTGACGGCGTCGATCACAGCCGGAATCAAGGTCACCGCCATGCCCGTCGTTGGCATCTTCGCTCTGCTCGTGCTGATCCAGCCTCGCGATCCCGCGAGGGCCCGGTCACGCTGGCATGACCTCGCCCGCTTTCTCGGCGGCCTCTTGTCGCCCGTCGTCATCGTTGTGGCGCTTTGGGCCGCCGCCCGTGGGCCCGACGCCGGCGTCCCGCTCACGCGCTCAGCGCAACTCGTGAACGCCTTTGTCGCCCCGAACAGTCTCTATGGCGCGGTCGGCTTCGTGTTCAACGATCCCATGGCCCCGGTACTCAATCTCTGGTTACTGGCGCTCTGGTGCGCTCTCGTGGGCTGGTGTGCGGCGGCCGATCTTGTGGATGTCACGTCGCGGCGCGTCCTGGTCACGTCGGTGACGTGGGTCGGCGTCTACGTGGTCGTGATGCTCGGAATGAGCTATTTCCCCAATCGATACAAACTCCACCTGCTCGTGCCGATGGCCGTCGCGAGCGCGACCGGGCTCAGCTTGCTCCAGCGGGCCGGGCGAGCCCGCCTGGACTCCCTCGGCGATGAGGCGATCGGAGTGCGCGCAGCTTGCCTCGCCGGTTTGCTCGGGCTGCCCACCGGCGTCATGGCCGCTCCAGTCCTCGCCGGAGCAGCGGGGCTTCTCGGCGCAGATCCCGCCCGGCTACTGATCCAGATCGTCTGCACTCTGTTCGCGGTGATCCTGAGCGGCCTGACCCTCTTCCTGCTCGGTCCGCGGCGGCCGTCTGCCGTGTTCCTTCTCGTGTTTCCGGTGACGGCCGCAATGATCTGGGCCACGGCGCAGCGCATCGGTCTCTATGAGGTCTCCTTCTGGCCAACCGTGGACTTCGCACGCCGCTTGATCGCCTGGGTTGTGATCCTGGTGGTGTCCGCCGGCGGGGCGGTGGTCGCGGCGGTCGCCCGGCCGCAGTGGCCCGGAGCGACGCTCGTGTTCGCCGCGCGCGTGAGCGCCCTGTGGTACTTTGCGCTTTGCTTGCCGGCGCTGGTGCCTACGGTCCTCACGCCGCACTACTCGATCCGCAGCGCGTCGAGACAGCTCGCGACCTCGCTGGCTGACCTCGCGGAACCGATCGGAAGTTCCGGCGCAGACGGACTATTCCGTGAAGGACACACCCGCTTTCGTACTGTGTGGGACCAGGCTTGGCCGCCTGTTCGGCCCGCAGTCATGGCGATCGCGTTCGACTTCCGAGACCCTGACGGGATCCTCGAACGCCAATACTGTCTTACGGACGTATTTCCGCTTTACGTCTCGCCCAGATACTACGGGACCCACGCGTGGACCAAGCCAACGAGCAAGCTGGGAGAATCGGTGCGCATCTATCGGAGGCGTGGCGCGAACGGCTGCGGGCGCTGACCGCGCAGGGCCGCTCACCGGCGAGCTTTGGCCTCCTGGATCGCGCGCCAGACCCGCTCGGGCGTCACCGGCATGTCGAGGTGCCGTACGCCGAGTGGCGCCAGCGCATCGTTGACCGCGTTCAGGAGCGCGGGCAGTGCCCCGACCGTCCCTGCCTCGCCCACCCCCTTGGCGCCGAGCGGATTGACCTCGGTCGGCACCTCGTGGGAATCGACGTCGAAGGCGGGCATGTCGTCGGCGCGTGGCATCGCGTAGTCCATGAAGGAGCCCGCGAGCAGCTGACCCGTCGTCGGCTCGTACGTGAGCTCCTCGTAGAGTCCCTGACCG
>Ga0070706_100004051_pt1 | contig 14237 bp, 15 predicted proteins | sample KBSK5501metaG_FD_65476 | JGI IMG/M metagenome (GOLD analysis project Ga0070706, IMG submission 65476) | Corn, switchgrass and miscanthus rhizosphere microbial communities from Kellogg Biological Station, Michigan, USA - KBS K5-50-1 metaG | ecosystem: Host-associated > Plants > Roots >...
CGGGCATTAGCCGCTCCCGCCTAAGCCGCGTAGCGACACCTCTTTGACGCCTTTCACCTGCACGAGCACCTTGATACGGCCAAGACCGGCGGGGTCCACAAGCTCGGAAACGGCGCGCCGCCGCGCCAGCCGTCCTTCTAGATTCAACTCATCACGGTGGGCCGGCAACGCTTCTCCAATCCCCAGGTTCGCGAGCAACTCCGCCTGTGAGATAAGGCCCAGAGTCTCGAGCCCGGCCCTTTCGCCCGACTTTCGGAGGCTTGTAAAGTCCACGTGGCTGGTCATATCCTGGCGGCCAATCCGAGCGTAAGGGTCGTTGCTGGGGTTGTGCTTGTAGAAGCAGAGCAGTGTGCCCTCCTTCCGCCACGGTGCGTACAGCTCGTCCGCCTCGTATCCATAGTCGAAGGTCAGCACGAAGCCCCGGTGAAGCGCGGCCCCAGTGCGGGCCATCCATTCGACGGCGGCGAGATTGACCTCTGCCGTACATCCGTCGTCTGGGAGCAGGCGGAGCCGCTCCAGGTAGCCGGCGATCTCCGGCGTGGAGGGGTCACGAACCTCCTCGCAGAATTGCTTGCCATCCCAGGCGACGAAGATCTCCCGCAGATCGCCGTCCTCGAGTCGCACGCGATGGACTGGCATGCTATCGAGAAGCTCGTTGCTTAGCACGCATCCTTCGGTTACCTCCGGCATTTCGGTCAGCCAGCTCACTTTAGCGTCCAGCGATTCGGGCTCGAGGAGCCGACGCTGACGAGCGTGCAGGCTGGGAATGGGCTCGACGATTGTGTATTTGGTCGCTTCGAAGAACTCGGGCGCCCGCCGGGCCGCCCAGCGCAGGATGTCGCGGCAAAGCGTGCCGTTTCCGGCACCGACTTCGGCGATGTCCCATCGACTCGGCGACCCCATCACCTGCCACACCTCGCGCAGCTGCCGCCCGACCATCGTGCCGAAGATCGGGCTGACTTCCGGGCTCGTCAAGTAGTCTCCCTCTTGCCCCATCGTTTCGCGTTCTGTCCAATAGTAGCCGAGGCCCGGCTCGTAAAGCGCCATCGCCATGAAGTCGCGGAACGTGCTCGGCCCTTGGTCGCGAATACGGGCGACGATACGTTCCTTGAGCGCCTGGTTCTCTGTCGCCGCGTCGAATTCGTTCTCCACGGCCCTATCGTACCCTCCCTGTCGGGAACCGACGAACGAGAAGTAGGTGTGGTAAACTATTCGCGATTCCGCAAAGGTTGTACCGAATGCAAATATCTGATCACACACGTGACGAAGCCTTCCGGCTATTTGGAACGCTGGTGGCGCGCTCCGATCCTGGCCGCCTGGAAGCCTTCGCTGATCTCGGACTGACCATGACGCAGCTAAGGCTTCTCTTCTTACTGCGCCAGGCCGACGGCCTCTCCGCAGGCGCACTCGCGGACCAGTTGGGCGTCACCCCCTCGACGCTCACCCGTATTATGGACCGGCTCGTGCGCCACGACCTCGTACGCAGAGAGAACGACAGCAACGACCGCCGTTTGGTCCGCCATCATCTGACCGCTGAAGCGCGGCGGACCATCGAGGAGATGGAGCGATTCGGGCGGGCGCGTATGGACCGCATCCTCGCCCGGCTGAGTGCGCTGGAGCTCGAACGGGTGGTTCTGGCGCTCCGCGACCTGTCTGCGGCCGTCGATGCAGCGGAGGCGGAGGAGAAGACGAAGCAGGCGGTAGCATAGTGGCCGCTCCCGCGCCCGCTTTCCGCCCCATTGCCCAGATGGGCACGCGCACAAAAGTCATCGTCATGGCCGGCACGATGCTCGGTATGTTTACAGCGGCGATGGACCAGACGATCGTCGGCACTTCGATGCCCCGCATCATCGCGGATCTGGGTGGCTTCGGGCTTTACAGCTGGGTCGGCACCGGCTTCCTGCTCGCCTCGACGGCCACTGTACCCATCGTGGGAAAGCTGACGGACATCTACGGCCGCAAGCCGTTCTACATGGCGGGGATTTTCATCCTCATCCTCGGCTCCGCGCTCTGCGGCTCATCCCAGAACGTCGAGCAATTGATAGCCTTCCGCGTCGTGCAGGGTCTCGGCGCGGGAATGATCATGGGCATCGCTTTCGCGATTCTCGGCGATGTATTCACCCCGGCAGAGCGCGGCCGCTGGGTCGGCCTCATGTCCGGTGTATTCGCCTCGGCGAGCGTGATCGGCCCTCTCATCGGCGGGACCCTTACCGACCATGTGCACTGGCGCTGGGTCTTTTACGTGAACCTTCCTCTCGGCGCGCTGGCGCTGACCGTTCTTCTGTTCGGGATGCCGAACATCAAGCCTCCGGTGAAGCCGAGGCTGGACTATCGCGGGATCGTCTTGCTGTTGGCGACCGTGGTTCCTTTGCTGCTCGCCTTCTCGTGGGCCGGCAGCCGCTACGACTGGATCTCGCCGCAAGTCATCGGCTTCTTCGGCTGGGCCGCGCTGGGCCTTATCGTCTTTGCGTATGCCGAACTGCGCACAGAAGAGCCGCTACTACCGATATCGCTGTTCCGCAACCGTATCTTCGCGGTCTCCGCCTTGATCACCCTCATTACCGGCGTCGCCATGATGGGAAGCCTCTTCTACATACCACTCTTCGTCCAGGGCGTGATCGGCCGCTCGGCGACGAACTCTGGGCTCGTGACGATGCCTATGATGATCTCGATGGCGATTGCCAGCTTCATCGCCGGCCAGATCATGTCGCGCGTCGGGCGATATAAGTTCCTAGGCGTCCTCGGGCTCTCGATAATGGTCGCGGGCGTGGTACTGCTCGCCCGGATGGACGTGCACTCGACGAGCACGGACGCAACGATCGCCATGATCCTGTTCGGAATCGGCCTCGGCACGGCGATGCCTCTGTTCATGCTCGCAGTACAGAACGCCGTGCCGTACCGGCTTATGGGTGTCTCTACCTCGACAATCCAGTTCCTGCGCTCCGTCGGCGGCACTATGGGCGTTGCTATCATGTTTTCGCTCATCCAGAGCCACTACAACCAGAGCTTGGTGAAGAACGTGCCCGAGTCGGTCCGTTCGCGACCGGAGCTGTCGAAGGCGCTCAGCGACCCGCAGTTCATCCTCGACACGCGGGCCTACAATCAGGTGCAAGCGGCGTTCGCTTCCTTCGGAGCGCAGGGGCAGGCGCTCTTCAGCCAGACGATCGAGGGCGTGAAGGCGTCCCTAGCCACGGCTATTTCCGACGCCTTCCTCGTTGCCGTCTTCATCCTCGCCGCTTCGGTGGTAGTCGCGCTCTTCATGAAAGAAGTCCCGCTTCGCAAGCAGCACTACACGCCTGAAGAAGAACTGGCGGCGGCCACGCCGGCGGCTCTATCGCCTGCTTTCGAAGGGATGCCGGCTCATGGCATTCCGCCGGTGGCAGGCGGCTCCGGCGATGAGCCGGCCTCGGCCAGCACCGCACCTCCACCACAGGCCTTTCGTTAAGCTGGCCTGAGACTGTCGCATCGTCACCTGAGCATGTATCATCCGTTCGCGGAATGTGGCGCCTCGGACGGGAGATCGCTCTTGCTTGGCCGACCGCGATAGCAGTTAGCGACGGCCCGACAGCCCTACTACTTCGCCGTTAAATGTCAGGACGTCTCGCGGCGCTCGGCCTGGTCTTCGCGTCTCTGTCTCTCGTCGCATCTTCGTGCGGCGGCGATAACAATGAACTGGTGCTCGGCGCCACCACCAGCATCCAGGACACGGGATTGCTCGACGAGATCATCCGTGCCTTTGAGGGCATCACCCATTACCATGTAAAGCCATCCGTCGGCGGCTCTGGAGAAGTCCTCGCGAGGGCGCGGCTGGGTGAACTGGACGTCATCATGACCCATTCGCCGGAGGACGAAGACAAGTTCATCGCCGACGGCGAGGGGCTGGACAAGCGGCCGGTCATGCAAAACTTCTTTCTGATCGCCGGACCGGAAGCCGATCCCGCCGGCGTACGGGGTGCCGGGAGCATGAGCGAGGCGTTCAAGCGCATCGCGGGCGCCGAAAAAACGTTTATCAGCCGGGGGGATCAGTCCGGAACTCATATTCGTGAGCTTTCCATCTGGGCGGAGGCAGGCATCACGCCACAGGGGCAGTCGTGGTACCAGGAGTCCAGTACGGGGCAAGGTGAGAACCTGATCGTCGCCTCAGATAAGGATGCTTACACGCTTGTCGACAGCTCCACGTTTACGGTATTCGAGAAGAAGGTCGGTCTGCGCGTCTTGCTGACTGACACAACTAGCCCCAATATCTACTCAGTGATTCGCGTTGCCTCCGACAAGCACCAAAACGTGAACGCCGCAGGCGCGATCGCCTTTGCGGAGTTCATCACATCGCCGGCCGGCCAATGCTTGATTGCCGACTTCGGCGTGGAAGAGTACGGTAACAGCCTCTTCGAGCCTGCCGCCCGCTGTCCAGCAGCTAACGTTGGCGGCTAATCAAATAGAATGGCATCCGAGCCATGGACCTCATCTGGGATGGCGTCAGAGAAGCGCTCCGCCTAATCTTCAGCGGCAACGGATATGTCTACGAGGTCACCTTCACCTCGTTGCTCGTCTCCGGAAGCGCGACCCTCATCGCGCTCGTCATCGGCCTGAGTATCGCTACGTTCCTCGCCTTCCGGGCGCCGCCCGGCCGGACGCTTGCGCTCAGCGCGTTCAATGCGGGAATGGCGCTGCCACCGGTCGCGGTGGGTCTTTTGGTCTCGATCATGCTCTGGCGGACCGGCCCCCTCGGCCAGCTGCACCTGCTCTACAGTCGGACCGCCATCGTAATCGCTCAGGCGGTCATCGCTACGCCGGTCGTTGCCGCCCTTGGCACTGCGGCGCTCCAGGGCCTGAACCCGAACCTCCGCCTTCAGGTGCTGGCTCTTGGCGCCTCGCGCTGGCAAGCCGCTCTGCTCCTCTTTCGGGAAGCGCGGCTAGCGTTGCTCGCAGCCGGTATGGCAGGCTTCGGAGCGGCCATCTCAGAGGTCGGCGCGACGATCATGGTCGGCGGGAACATCAAGGGCTCGACGCGCACGCTGACCTCCGCTATCGTCCTCGAGGTCGGCAAGGGCAACTTTGAGACCGCCATCGCCTTCTCTTTCATCCTGCTCGCCGTCATTCTGGCGATCATCACGGCTTTTACCGTGCTCCAGCAGAGACGCCCTCCCGCGTGAGCGATCCGATACTCCAACTTCAGAACGTTGTCGTCGAGCGCGGCCGAACGCGAATCCTCGACGTGCCGTCGCTCGACGTCCTTCCGAATGAAGTGCTCGCGGTCGTGGGTCCAAACGGTGCTGGGAAAAGCACGCTGTTGCGCGTCATCGGCCTGCTCGAACGGCCGTCGCGCGGGACCGTCCTGTTCGGCGGCCGCCCGGTGGCGGGCAGTCCTTTGCCGTTCCGGCGTCGCATGGCGTTTGTTTTCCAAGAGCCGCTGCTTCTCGACACGACGATCGAAGGCAATGTGCGCTCAGGTTTATCCCTGCGCGGCGTCCCAGCGAACGAGCGGACGCGGCGGGTCGACAAGTGGACGGCGCGCTTCGGCATCTCCGGCCTGAGACGCCGCTCCGCCCGCACTCTTTCCGGAGGCGAAGCCCAGCGCACGAGCCTCGCACGGGCCCTGGTCCTCGAACCCGAGGTCCTGCTTCTGGACGAGCCGTTCAGCTCACTGGATGAGCCCACCCGCGAATCACTGATCGATGACCTCGACGCCGTTCTCACCGCCAATCGCGTGGCGACCGTCTTCGTCACGCACGATCGGACGGAAGCCCTGCGACTGGGCGATCGCATCGCGGTATTAATGAACGGAACGGTGCGCCAGTTGGGGACCGCCGCCGAGGTGTTCTCGTCGCCCACGGACAGTGAGGTGGCCGCGTTCGTTGGAGTGGAGACAATCGTGCCGGGCAGCATCTGTGAGGTTTCAGGCGGGCTTGCCTCAGTCGCGGTCGGCGAGAACAGGATCGAAGCTACAACCGAGCTCCAGCCGGGAGCTGATGTGCTCGTCTGCCTCCGGCCCGAAGACGTGACCGTCAGCGATCTCGCCGACGCCACACTCATGAGCGCCCGGAATCGACTGCGCGTGACGGTAACGCGTGTGCGACCAGCTGGGCCTTACGTCCGCATGGAGCTCGACGCCGGGTTCACCCTCGTTGCCCACATCACGAAGCAGTCACTGGAGGAACTCGCCCTCTCGCCTGGGACGAACGCGGTCGCCAGCTTCAAGGCTACCGCCGTTCACCTCATCCCTCATCGGCGGGGCTGACCGCTTCGCTGAGCGCTCCCAACAGCTCGAGGTCGTTGCTGATGATGCCGTCCACACCGGCCGTGGCGAGGCGCCTGCACTCTTCGCGATCGTCCACTGTCCAACAGTAGACATTCACACCCTGTTCCTCCAGAAAGCGCGCACGCTCCTCATCCAGAAAGCGGTGCTCTATACAGACCCGCCGTACGCGTTCGTCGTCGCCCACTAACCGCATGAACTTCTCCCACTGAAATGTCCGCTCGATTGAGTATCGGACCTCCACGTCCGGCGCCTCCCTGCGGACATCGTCGAGCACGGGCCAGAATTGTCCGCAGATCGCGACATGGTTCTCCGCACCTTGCTCGCGGACTGTCCGCACGAGCGCCAAGGCGAATTCCTCGATCTCCCGGCCGGAATAAGAGCCCTTTACGTCAATCAATAACCCCTTAGCGCCTGCGACCGCATCGAGCACCTCCTGCAGACCGAGGCGGTTGATGTCCAGCCGGACGTACCAGCGCTTGCCGAGGGCCAGGCCCCATGGGGGCAGGGAGTGCCCGCGCATCCGTTTGTCTACCAACAGCGGCAACGGCCGCAGCCGCGGCTCGTGGCGTACCCAGACTTTCCCCGCTCGATACCAAACATCAGCCTCGATAATGTCGGCCGCAGACGTCAACGCCGCTCTCAAGCGAGCTCGAGTATTTCCATAGGCATGCGCGATCCGTAACGGGCGATCGAGTGGCGCAGTCACTCCCCTGCCGGCCTCCTGAGTACCGCCTCCGAGTGGGCGGGACCGGCCTGGCGTCACTGGCTACCGGCCTGAGCTATACCGGCCTGTACCTGCCTCACCTGCTGGGCCCGCAGCGCGTAATGGGCCGTCGCCATCTCCAGTATCTGTCGCATCGTGTACGACCCCAGCTCAGGGTCCGCCGCGACTCGCGCGAGGTCGCTGGGCGTCAGGTCGTGGAGGAGGTTAGTGAACCGCCGGTGCGCGACCTGCAGCGCGGCCATCGCTTCGCGCAGCGACGAAAAATCCGCGCGCTGAATGCAGGGTGGCTGCGGCAGTGATCGCGCCCGCGCGGTCAGCCGGCCGTAGTAGAAGTTCACATCGTCCGATGTCCGCTCGACGATCGCCTTCACCGACTCGCCGTCGTCTGGCCGGGCGAAGCGCTCAGGATCGGCGTTCTTCAGCGCCTCGAGTAGCGACCGGTGAGCCTCCTCGAGCCGTTGCAGGAGCTCCTCAACGTCGCCCTTTCCCTCCGAGCCAACATTCGTCATCCGGGCTCCAATGGTTGCCGCCCCGCGAATCCGGTATGCAGTTCGTGCCACCATTCGACCCGTTCCTCGCCGAGCTTCCAGCAGAGGTAGACCTCGCGCCCGTCCATCTCGGTGCGAAAATCAATTAGGCCCTGGTCAATGTCCTTCAGCTCGCACCCCAGTTCGTTCATCTGCTCCCCCAGGCTATTCAGCGCCGCCACCGCCCGCTCCAACCCCTCTTGCGCCGTCTTCAAATCCGATTGCGCGAGCTGCCCATTGCCTCGCATCTTTTCGCTTAGTTCCGCCGCTTGCGCGGCGAAGCGATTGTATTCCGCCCTCCGCTCCCGCATGTCGACGAGCAGCTCCGTGAGGCGTGGCAACAGCTCGTCGGCTTCTTCACGTGTGAACTGCCTGGGCGGCATCCCGCCCCATTGTAGACGCGAGGCTTACGGCTTTGCTAGACGAGTTTAGGCCCGCCGAGCTGTGATCTCTTCCGGGATGCGGGCGAAATCGCTGCCCGCGAGCCAGTCGCGCACATCCGGTTCTCGGTGTGGAATCGCTCGCAGAATGTCCTGCGTGTGGTTCGGGTCGTGCAGGGCGATCGCCCAGAGCAGGTCTTCGAGCCGCACCTGCGTGGGCGGCAGGTCGATCACTTTGCGGTCGCCGCCAAACGGGATCATCATGTCTAGCTGCTCGTCCGAAAGCGCCGAAAGCACCCGCACGTATTCCGCCCGGTGCTTCGCCGCCTCCGAGAGGAGTTCGTCGACGGAGACGCCGGCGCGCAGCGGCACTATTGCCTCGTTCCATTGGTCGATGTCGAACGGCGCCGGCGGCGGCAACTCGGGGCGCGACACGTCCGTGATTCCCACGAGGGGTGCGAGAAACGGTGAGATCAGCGAATCGATCGTCGCCAGGTGCGCGATGTACCCGTGGACCGTCCACGGCGTACCGGGCACCTTTTCGGCCAGCTCCTCGTCCGTCAGTGATCGGGAGAAGGCCTCCAACCGCTCGCGATGACGCGCTTGCTCGTCAAGAATTGCCTGCGCGCGGGGAGTCATCACGGGCGGCAGTCTATCACACCTCGAAGGAGCGCGGCCTTTGCGAGCCAATGTCCCTGCGTCCTCGACTCTCATTATTGACTCGCCGGTGATGTACTACATATCATCGGCTCACCGCGAGCCGCGTGGCAGAAGGAGGTTCCGCTCTTGAAGATTTCGATGTTCCACCTGATGCCCTACCGCGATCTCCCCGATGATTTCGAGAAGCGCTACCACTCGGTTTGGGTCGACCCGCCGTTCCACGAGCTGACTACGCCTGAGAAGGCCGGCCTTTATTACAACCAGACGCTCGACGAGCTGATCTACGCCGCCAAAGCCGGGATGGACGGCATCTGCGTCAATGAGCACCACCAGAACGCCTACGGCAACATGCCCGGCCCAAACCTCATGGGCTCGGTGCTCGCCCGCGCGACGGCCGGCATGGATGTCGCGATCGTCCAGATGGGCGCCACGCTCCCCACAACGCAGCCGCCCATCCGCGTCGCCGAGGAGTACGCGATGCTCGACTGCATCAGCGGCGGACGCCTTGTGGCGGGTATGCCGCTCGGCAGCCCCATGGACGCGAACCTCTGCTACGGCATCACGCCAATCGAGCAGCGCGAACGCTACTACGAAGCCCACGATTTGATCCTGAAGGCCTGGACCTCTAAGGAGATCTTCCCGTGGAACGGCAAGTACACGCAGCTGCCGATGGTCAACCTCTGGCCGCGGCCCGTGCAGCAGCCGTACCCGCCCGTTTGGGTGCCCGGCAGCGGAAGTCTCAGCACCTGGGACTTCGCCGTTCAGCACGACCATTGTTACTGCTTCCTCAGCTACTTCGGCAGCAAGCTCGCGAAGGGCGTTATGGACGGCTTCTGGGAGTTCGTGGGCAAGTCAGATCGGGACTCCAACCCCTATCGTGCCGGCTTCCTCCAGCTGCTCGTGGTCTCCGAGACCGACGCGCGCGCGGAGGAGGAGTACTACCCTCACATCCGCTACTTCTACGACAAGTGCCTGCACATCGCCCCGGAGTTCGCGGCACCCCCGGGCCACCAGGACTACCGCAGCCTCGTGAACACGATGAAGAAGCAGTTCAAAGACGTCCGCAGCATGCGCGACGAGCTGCCCAACTTCACCTTCAAGGATTTCGTCGAGAAGGGCTTCGTGATCGCGGGCGGCCCCGCTACTGTGCGCGACCAGCTCGTCGAGGCGATCAAGGACCTACGGGTCGGGAACCTGATGGTGCTGCTCCACATTGGGTCGATGCCGCACGAGCTGACGCTCAAGAACATCGAGCTCTTCTCCCGCGAAGTCCTTCCTCACGTCCGCGACCTATGGGACGACGAATGGGAGAACGGCTGGTGGCCGGAGAGCCTCCGAACGAAGCGCGAATTGCCCGCCGAGGCCGTTGCTGTCGGTGGAGGTTCGTGATGGTCACCACTCAGGACCGCACCGTGACCGCGTGGCGCGACGAAGTCGAGGCACGCGTCAAGACCGCTGGCAGTGGCCCACCCGTGGTGTTTCTGCACGGCGCCTACGGACTCCAGTGGGACGCGTTCCTCGACAGCCTGTCGCAATCGCACACGCTCTACGCGCCGGAGCACCCCGGCACAACTCCCGGCGCGCCGAATGCCGTCAAGCCTCTCGATAACCTTTGGGACCTTGTGCTCTACTACTACGAGCTGTTCGATAAGCTCGGCCTCGGCTCGCCGGCGGTCATCGGCCACTCCTTCGGCGGCATGGTTGCCGCCGAGATCGCGGCCACCAACCCGGAGCGCGTCGGCAAGCTCGTCCTGATCGATCCCATCGGCCTATGGCGGGACGACCAGCCCGTTCGCAACTGGATGACCACGTCGTTCGGAGACCTGCCAAAGTACCTGTTCGCCGACCAGAACCTGCCTCTCGCCCAGATGATGGCGGCCGCATCTCGCCTGACCAACCTCACGGACGAGCAGATCGACATGCAGATCCAGATCATGTGGTCTGCAGCCTGCACCGGAAAGTTCGTCTGGCCGATCCCCGACAAGGGGCTCAAGAAGCGCATTCACCGCATCCAGGCGCCCACGCTAATCATCTGGGGCCGCCAGGACGGCATCGCCCCGCCCGTTTATGCGGACGAGTTTGCGTCGCGGATCAAGAACTCGCGCATCGAGCTCATCAACAATGCCGGCCACGTGCCCCAGATGGAACAGCTCGAGACGGTGTCCCGCCTCGTCTCCGACTTCCTCGTCGACTGATGGCCGCCCGGGCGGGCTAGCGGATCTCGCTGACCAACACCGGCCGTCCCTCGCTATACGAACCGAACGCCCCGATCCCGAATACCAGCGCCGCGCGACCTCGTATCCCGTGACCTCGGGAGAACCTGATCGGCCTGGCGCTGGCCGGCAGCGGCGCCGGCTGGCTCCTCGATCAGACCTGGCTGATCGTCCTCTCGCTTGCGATCGGCGGGGGAAGAGACGCCGCCTCGATCATGCACTTCGCACTCACGCGCGGCCGCGATCTCCGCGCAGAGGCCGGTCGTTAGCCTGGGAATCCCTCCATCGACCGCAGCTTCTCGATCTGCTCCGTGTGGGCCTGCGCGTGGACGCCAAGGTAGCAGTACCATTCGCGCCAGTTCAGGTCTCCAAAGAAGGAGTTGTTGGCCGTCACGTCGAGCCGGTCCGTCCGAGCGGCCTCGTCGAAAATAAGATTCGCCTGGGCCGGTAGCTCAGTTAAGCGCTTCGAAACGTCTTTCACGTCCGAGGCATCGCCGCGGAACTGAGGCGGCGGGTCCCAGTCCTCATCGGCTACCGTTTGCCCTCTGGCCAACAATGAGATTATGTTGCCGAGAACGCCGGTGCCAAGGACGACGTGATCGCCCACCTGCGCCGCCGACCACTCTTCCTTGTTCGGCTTCCAAATCGCCTGCTCGGGTTGGAACAAATCGAGGATGGCGTGAAGGCGCGAGTAGCCATCGCTCACCGACTGCTTCAGCTCAGCGTCGCTCAGTTCGAGCATCGGGCCCAGTACCTGCTTTCGTTTCTCTACATATTCGGCTTCGGTCGTCATCGCGCCTCACCTCTAGATCCGCCTCGACGTTTTCCAACGCGATTCTATCCGAAGGTCTTCAGCAGTTCCACCACGGATGTTCCGAGTTTGCAACAAATGACCCCGTATTCCGAACTTGAAATCGCGAACTGGCCGGAAGTAAAATGCTCGCACCAACGCGAGGTGGAAGCCCGCCACCCGAAGGATACTTCGTCCCGGGCGGGCCAGAACGGAGTCGCCCATGGTCGCCAAAGGTGCACTGAGCCGGGTTGAGGAGCCGGCCCGCCTCACCCAGCTCGCATCGTGCGCGGGCTGCGCAGCGAAAGCGGGCGCCGATGTGCTAGCGCAGGTTTTGGTCCATCTCTCCGACCTTCAAAACGGTCACCATCCCAACCTGCTCGTCGGCTTGAGCTCACCCGATGACGCGACGGTGTACAGGCTAAACGACGAGCAAGCGGTTGTCCTCACCGTTGACTTCTTCGCGCCCCTCGTCGATGACCCATACGAGTACGGCGCTATCGCCGCGGCCAATGCCATCAGCGATGTCTATGCGATGGGCGCAGAGGCCGTCCTCGCGCTCAACATCGCCGCGTTTCCCGCAAGCCTTCCGTCGCAGACAGTGGCCGATATATTGCGCGGCGGCGCGGACAAGGTCTCCGAGGCCGGAGCGGTCGTGGCCGGCGGCCATACCATCATCGATGAGGAGCCCAAGTACGGGCTCTGTGTCATGGGCCTCGTGCATCCCGGTCGCATTCTGACCAAGGCCGGCGCCAGCCCGGGCGACGCGGTCTACCTCACCAAACCGCTCGGTACCGGACTCGTCACAACCGCCGCCAAGTTTGACGAAGCGACCCCTGCACACCTCCACGCGGCCGTCGAAAGCATGACCTCGCTGAACCGCCACGCCTCGCACATCGCGCGCGAGGCGGCTCACGCCATGACGGACGTGACCGGGTACGGTATTCTAGGCCACGCCTATGAAATGGCGGCCGCCGGGAGCGTTTCCATTCGCTTTGCGGCGTCCGCGCTGCCCTTGCTTCCAGGCGCCCTGGACTACGCCTTCAAGGGAATCACCACCGGCGGCGGCGCCCGCAATCGCAATTACCTCGAGGGAAAGGTTGACATCTCGCCCACAGTGACTGAGGAGATGCGGCATATCCTCTACGATCCTCAGACATCCGGCGGCCTACTCTTCGCAATTCCGCCGGAGGCCTTCGGCGAAACGGAATCAGCCTTCGAGCGGGCCGGCCTTCCTCTCTGGCGAGTCGGCGAGGTCCGCGAGGGACGGGGCGTAGCCGTCGTCCCCTAATCGGCGCCATCCGTGAAACCCAAATACGGCATGGTCCACGGCCGGTTTCAGCCGTTCCACAACGGTCACCTCGAGTACCTGAGGGCCGCGCTCCCGCTCTGCCAAACGCTTATCGTCGGTATCACTAACCCCGACCCATCCATGACTCTTGAGGAGCCGACAAGCGAGCACAGGCACTTGCCGGAGTCCAACCCTTTCACTTACTTCGAGCGCCTATTGATGGTCCGTGCGGTGCTGCGCGACGAGGGCATCCCTGAGGGGCGCTCGATCATCATCCCGTTCCCGGTGAATTCGCCCGAGCGCTGGCGCTACTATCTGCCAGCAAACGCCGTTCATTACCTCCGAGTCTTCTCCGACTGGGAGCAGTCGAAGGTAGACCGCCTGCGCGAACACGGATATGAGGTCGAAGTACTGCACCCGGGCGTTAAGAAGGAGATCGAGGCCAGCGAGGTGCGCCGGCGCATGACGAGTGGTGAGGACTGGCGATCGCTCGTGCCGCCCGGGGCCGTTCGCGTCATCGAGCGCCTTCGTGAAAGCGCGCCCGCGCTGTAATGCGCGTCCTGCTCATCATCTTCGACGGCCTCGCTGATAGGCCCGCCCCTGAACTCGACGGCAAGACCCCGCTCGAAGCGGCCCGCACGCCGAACCTCGACCGCCTAGCCGCCGAAGGGATCAACGGGCTCATGCACCCGAAGTCCCCCGGCTATCCGCTCGGGAGCCCGCTGGCACTCCACTTGATGTTCGGCTATCCCGAAGACGATTTCCCCGACCGCGGACCCCTCCTCGCCTCGGCCCGCGGGCTGTCTATCGCGCTCGGCGATGTCGTGCTCGCTGCACGTTTCGCCTCCGTCGAACAGCAGCCGAACGGCCGCCTCCGCCTCGTCCAGCGGTTCGTTCGGGGTCGCGAGGAAGAGTGCCGCCGTCTCGCACAGAGAATCGCAGAGCATGAGGTAGACGGACTTACCTTCCGCTATCTCTATGCCGGCAACGGTGACGGCAATCTGTTCATCAGCGGCGGAGCCTCGTTCCAGATCACCGACACCGACCCGCTCGGGCTCGACCTGCCGGTTCTGCGCTCTCAGCCGCGTGCGGAAGCTTCCGATAAGGATAATGCTGCGCCGTCCGCCAATGCACTCAACAAGTACCTGATCTGGGCTCACTCCCAGCTGAGCGCCGAAGCCGGAGGTGACATGCCGCCGATTAATTTCCTTATCACCAAGTGGGCCGGTCCCAAGCCTCAGTACGAGCCGTTCGCCGAGCGCTGGGGGATGCGCGCCGCTAGCCTGCCGGACGAAGAGGTCGTCTCGGGCCTCATGCTCGAGCTCGGGTTCCATATCGAACAGATCGAAGACGCAGACCCCGAGGCGGATTTGCAACGCCGGTTGACCCGCGC
>Ga0070706_100004052_pt1 | contig 14234 bp, 15 predicted proteins | sample KBSK5501metaG_FD_65476 | JGI IMG/M metagenome (GOLD analysis project Ga0070706, IMG submission 65476) | Corn, switchgrass and miscanthus rhizosphere microbial communities from Kellogg Biological Station, Michigan, USA - KBS K5-50-1 metaG | ecosystem: Host-associated > Plants > Roots >...
GACAGCCTTGCGTGAGGTACGCAATATCCGAGCAATCTCACTCGGATAGTAGCCATGAAAGAATCTCAGGATAAGCACGCAGCCGGCCTTCGAGCCCTCTTTGCGCGCGCACGCGTATTGGCAGATTTGGCGTAGCTCGTCCTGCACGTCAATGCGCTCGAGCGTATCAACCGAGCGCAGACCAATCTCAAAAGAATCGAAGTTGGCAATTGAGAACGAGGTGTCCTGGACTACCGTCGAGCGGCGAATTTGTGAGAGGTACATATTGCGCAACATGCGATTGAGGTAAGCATCCGTGTTCTCGATAGCCCCAAGATCAGACCGCCTGACAGTGAATTGGATGAAGGCATCATGAACCAAATCTTCAGCCTGCGTCCGGTCGTTTCCCGTCAGGGACAGCGACCACTTCATCAGCAGGTCATACCGCTGAAGAAAGACGTCTTCTGGGCTGGCAGCTTTTAAGAGCTTGAGCATCCGGTTCACGTGGACTTAACGCCTGTTACAAACATGTGTCTGACTATATGACGGACAGAAAAGGCTAATGAAACACGAGCCAGGTGACTTTTTTCTGATCTTATTCCTGTGGATGGATTCTTGGAAGGAGTTGGGAGGCCCTTCAGTGCGGACGCACGCAATGCCAATTTCGGCATTTAAGTCTGCCTACAGTTGGAATGGCTGAGGGGTCGGGCCGGAACTAAGTGCTGACCCTGAGTTCGGACATAGCCGGTAGTCGGTGTACACACCAGCTTTGGTCGTGAGGCTCGGCTGGTTCAGGCTGGATCTACCTTTGGTGAGAGGGGAGGCATACTTCCTTATCGGCAGCAGCAATTACTGATGATTCACGGAGAGTTAGTACTTCGGGACGCCCGGATCAACCTCGTCGGACCATGCAGTAATTCCGCCTTTGAGGTTGAGGAGGTTTCCAGCATAGCCCGCTCGCTTGAGCGCCTCGATCGCCTTCGCGCTGCGTACGCCGCCCTTGCAGTGGATCACCGTCTCGCGCGCTGGGTCTATCTCATTAGAACGACTTACAATCTCTTTGAGTGGAATCAGCTTTGAATTTGGAATGCGCGCAATTTCGTACTCGTTTGTTTCACGAACGTCGATGATCTGGCAAATCGTCACCACGGTCAAGCCGCTGCTTTAGTTTCGTGGCGGTAAGCTCCACGATCGCAGGTTCCCTAGTCTGATCAGAGCCGCGCTCCGTGCCTGATCCTCGCAGTCCGCAGAACTCCTCGTAATCAATAAGCTGTTTGATAGTCGCACGCTCACCGCAAACAGGACAGGCGGGATCTTTTCTCAACTTCAATTCCCGGAACTCCATCTTCCAGGCATCGAAGAGAAGGAGACGATTGATGAGCGCGTCTCCGTCTCCAAGAATCAGCTTAATGGTTTCATTAGCTTGAATCGCTCCTACTATTCCCGGCAACACTCCGAGCACGCCGCCTTCGGCGCAAGACGGCACCAGTCCAGGAGGAGGAGGCTCAGCGTAGAGGCAGCGATAGCAAGCGCCGTGGCCGTCCTTAGCGGCGGCCCAGAAAACACTTGCCTGTCCTTCAAAACGAAAGATCGAGCCATAAACATTCGGCTTGCCGGTCAGGACGCAGGCATCATTGACCAGGTAGCGCGTCGGGAAATTGTCGGTGCCATCTACGATGATGTCGTATTCGCGAAACAGCTGGAGCGCGTTGTAACTCGTCAATTGCGCGGTCGCGACTCGCAGCACTAGCGTGACCATAGCGAAGAATCATTGTCCGATCACTTTGCCCAGTGATAGATCCGAGCGTGGCCAGGTCATGGCCCTCATGAAGCCGAGTGGAATACAAAGAACTAATCAAAGAGAAAGCAGCTTAAAACTTTATTGTCTCCGCCAATCCCTCCAGCTTGATGGTGCGCGCCTCAATACTGTCACTTAAGTCCCAGTTAGGCGATACATACTCATCTTTTTTCGTGGGTGGACGCACTAATGCAAACCAACGTTTGCGCTCGCGCCCCAACCCCGCTTCTATTGACGGGGTGAGTTCTAAGAACTTTTTCTTTTCGTCGGCACCAAAAATTCGACCAATGAACGCGGCAGCATCTTGCTCCCAGACCTTTAGCTCTTCCGCTATAACCTTTTCTTTCTCGTTTCGTTCCGCCAGTAGAGCAGAGTCGAAGGGATTGTCTAAAGCTTTTCCTTTCTCGTGGATCTCCGTTTGCACGTCATAAAATCGCATTACAAATTCGTGTGCCTGATGTCGAAAGGTAGATATATGTTCTCGCTTCCAGAAGTAGGCCCTAGAGAACGTAAAGGCAAACTCTGGCTTTAATGAAAGCTCAAGAATGTATTCGGTTTTTCTGATCAAAGCACTTGTGCCTTCGTGCAACAGCGAGACTGTAAAGCTCAGAAGTTCTTCCGGCCGGGGTAATCTTAATCGCTGCGATTGAAACCCCCTCTTTGTTCCTGGCGAGTCTCTTCGGATAGCTGATATCTGAGGGTCATCGGCATCTCCCTCAAACGCCAGTATTATCAATTTTCTTGTGTCGCCTTGCTCAAAATAAACTCGATGACTATCTTCAGAGAGCCACGCAATGCGGTTTAATTCTTGCACCACGTCACTATCAAAGGATCTGATGACCATCCTAGCGACGACATAATCAGCAGTGCCAATCGGTTTATTTTCCGGTATGCGATTTTGAAATGGTAACGCCAGAACGCCAAGATTCTTGCTATCCTGCGCCCACCTATAACGCTCGATGATTTCACCTTCAACAATTATCCCGTCCTCTTGCTCGTGAGCTATAAACAACTCTGTCTCTAGTGGCTGAATGTTCGGGTCAATCTCTACGGTCTTTGTGACCTTGCGTGGTGCAGCTTCGTTGAGACCACTAATTAACTCAGGTAATGGCCGAACGACCTGTAGTTGGCCCGTCAAGTGAGATATTCGACGATCTAATTCCAGAAGACGCTTGTATTGGGCTCCGATAACCACAAAAGGGGCACGAACAATTGCAACGATTAGGTACAACATCGCACCTAATGCCAGAGAGTAGAACAGTGTCTCGCCGGTAGCCCGCCAGTCGAGCCGATCCGCAAGATAATCGTTCAGCAGTTGGATAATTGTCGCGCTCAGCGCTGTTCCAGCTGGCAGACCAATTTGCTGCCAAGTAAGTTGGCCAAAATCTCGTCCGATTTGAACCAAAATCGGATGGCGTTGCCAAAAGGTCAGAGCCTCGGAATGACGACGAGCGGGGCGGGATTCATGCACTGATTGGGATTATCTTCTTGGGTTATTACCGCGTCAACCGCGTCAAGCTCTTCTAGCGCGGGTATCCCGGGCCATGTGTGGACATTGAGAGCACTGCTGACAGCGTGCTATAAGGTGGGCCATGAAAGACAAATACATGCTCGAAATCTATGAGCCAAATAGCAGCCAAAGTTGTTGGGTTGTGTTCAAGTCAGAGACGCCCTTCCAAACGATTACTAAAGGCGACATTATTAACCCTGGTTTCTTCCCCGACGCGACCGTTCAAAAAGTGCTCAGAGTCGAATCGGTCGAGCATATCGTCTGGTCACTTGAAACCGGCGAACCTAAACACAAGCTCTGTGTTTACACCAAAGAAATAGATGATACATGGGAATCCCGTTTCCCAAACGGCTGAACGCCTCCGTAACCCAGTTGCCCAGTACTCAACTGTTCCTCAGGTTGTGCCTCTTTTGATTTTGCCACGAGTTTTTGCCGCCTTTTTTGGACTCCCTGCACGTCCTTGCAGCAGGTGGTCACAACGACCGTTTGTGCCCGTAATTTACCAGTCCATGTTTGCGGCTTCGTCAAAGCGATAGCTTAGATGCTCAACGAATTCGCTCATCGATTTATCGGATCGCATAGCGTCCGCGTACGTTCCATCGGCGGCCATTGTGAGGATGATCGGCAAGTGACTTTCTTGGATGTATTTCTGAGCGGGCGATCTGCGACCTGACCACAAGAGAGCAATAAACCGCGCGATCTCCTGAAGCGCGGTTTCTGAGTCGAAGTCGAGGCCGTGACCTAATGTGAACTTCTTGCTGCCCGTTCGGTGTGGAAGAAGCACGGGAACTGCGCCAACGCTCGAGTGAAATGTGAAAGCTTCACCTTGCTTTCCGAATGCGCCGTGGGCCACATAGTTGCGAAGTTCCCTTCGCATAGCGATGAGAGCATCGAATGAGCTCTTGACAGCGACGTCCGTAAGATTGAGTGCGGCTTTGAATTTGGCGGTCCAGTTGGCCTCGGCTAGCTCCGCAACTTGCTGCGCAGAGTTGAGGGTGCCTAGAAGGATAGCAAGGTGAATAAAAACATGCTCGGTCCAACTAAAAAATGCATCAATGGCGGCCATCGCAAGCCAGTCGGCCTGCCTGTTAAGCTGCAAGGCGGGAAAGGAGACGGTCTCCCATTTGTGCCCGCTGGTGGCACTCTCATGCTTCTCGATATTTACCTCATCCTTTCGGAGTTTCGCCTCGTCGCTCTTTGACCGATAGGCATCCCGCAGATACGTGAACCGTGCGAAGAGAGCGGAGCTATTGTTTACGACATTGACGGCTGAGGCCGCGACGGCCTGATCGGCTAGCCAATCAAAAAACGGGCGGGCTGATTTTACTGCCTTCTGAGTCCGTGCGACGATCTCGCTGGCTTGGGCTTCTTCATTCTTTGGATCGTGGGCAAAGACACCCACGCCAAACTTTCGATGCTCAATTAGGAACGCTTGACCCTGGAAGTCGATTGGGACGGACCACGAAACCTTCTCAAACTGTCCTAAGTTCTCAAAGCCGAGCAGGTCTACTAACAAGAAGTAGACGAGGTAGTAGGGTGGGAGTTGTCTGCCGGCATCGGTTCGCTTAGCCACCAACAGGAAGTTCTTATCGGCGCGTGTGTTCGAGTCAGCCGGTTTCACCGGCCCCAGCGCACGCAGCGCGGCCTGCTGTATCGGTTCCATGTTTGATGGGATGTTGATCTTTTGTGGCATACCTTTTAGTTCGATCGGCCCCTGACCGACCTTGGAGGTCTCCCTCCGCGCAAGGCGATGGGACAATGACAGGACCAAATTTCGAGAGTACACTAAAGTTACCATCTTTTTTAAGCCGTAGCGCCAGGCATCCCAAATGCGCAACTAACGAAAAGGGCCGCGAATTGCGCCGCCCCCTTTTGTTGGTTTCTTAGAATGAATACCCCGGAATGTTCAGGTCAGAATCCAGCATGACAGAGCCCACCGCTCTCTGGATGCAGCATCAAGGCTTAATGGTAAAATCCGAATTCATAACGCCCTGGGGGAAGTGCGACCTTGTGGGCGCTTCCTTCAAAACGAACAGCGTCAAGCACCGGCGACGGTTGGAGCAGATGGGCGCAGTTAGCTCATTGACCCGTGCTGGGATGTTGATGCGAATACCCGAAATCGAAACTGGCAAATCACTTCGGTTGAAGACTCTTGCGAAAGAGTATCTGACGCTAATGACGGAAGAGGATGTCATACAACATGCCGAGCATTTGATCGCCCAAAACTTTGTGCGATGCTCACGCGGAAACCAGCTACAGCGGCTAAACGGTTGGTTCCCACTTCACAAGCGGCTGATGGCGATCGAGCTCAAATTATCTCGAATCGATCAGGTGATGACCCAAGCGCGAAACAATTTACATTTCGCTGAAGAGTCATATGTTGGGCTGCCTCACGACGTCGCGTTGAGAGTATTTTCAAAGCGCGAACGGTGGACAGATTTCTTCAACCAAGGGGTTGGTCTTCTGTCAGTCAGACTAACAGGTTGCAAGGTTTTGATTCGCTCCCGTGCTCGGATTGAGAGAGACGCAGCGCTTCAATTCTATTGCGTGGAAAAGTTTTGGCGTAGTTATATTAAAGGCAGTTGAGCATTAAAGGTTCAGCTATTGATTCTGGCCGTCGAGATGGTCCTTCGTCCGGAATTTCTAGCAGCGACTTTCCAGTCGTATAAGCGGCTGACAAGTCCTGAAACAAAGCCAGCGACCGGCCCGATGGGGGCGTAGCCGCTAGTATGTCCAACCAGGTTTTATAAAACCGCGCAACTTGTTCACGAGCTCGTTCGTAATCACCTAAAAACGTGAGACGCTTTTGGACAGCTTCTAAGTCCGCATACGCTGGATGGTGGGAGTCGAGGTTTTTTAGCGTTTTTTCGAGCCAAGGTCTGAGGTGGACCGTTATCGCTCTGCGCCGGAGCGGGCCCAGAGCAACGCGAGAGGCGGGTGTGCTTCCAGGTTTATGGTTACCTGAAAGATTGTAATGATACGTGCTTCCGACTCCAATTGCCGGGTACTCAATTAAACCCCTGGCCCACAAGACAAGGTTTAGTCCCCAATAAGGACCCGCGATTCTAATGCGCGAAGAAATTTCGTCGTTCAGCTGTTGATGAAACTGGATGAGCGAAGTGAATCGGGCGCCACGAAGTGCTTTTGATCCAGTCTCGTCGGAAAAGCTCTTATCCACTACCCATATCCCATAGGCGTGAGCCTCATGGTAGTTGCGTCCCGCCTGCTCGACTTTCTTGTTGCGCTCCACTTTCGCATGTGTCTGATTCTGATGTGTGAGTATTAACGGTAATATAAGCCGGCCTGAAAATTCGCGAGAAGCCTTCCATTCACCCGTCGCCTTTGCCAAGGCACGATTGATCTTGTTGCGAGACGCGTCATCCACGACGGGCAACTGAGGCACACTAATCAAAGAAGGTTTATGCGCGAGACAACGATCAAGGATCGTGACGACAAACTCCTTAACCACCTTGGGAACAGGCTTTGTCAAAAATGACGGCGAAGCAATCTTATCGAAACCCGGAACATGCTTCATCCCGTCAAACCACGGAGTGCTTATCTTTTTTTTAGGATCGTTTTTATCTGGGCGCGGACGTCTTGCTTCGAGGTCATCCAGCCCATCGACGCCCGGATCTAACCACAGTTTTAGCGCTGGAGGCAGTGTTAACCGCTGGGCTATATCCAACGGCACACGGATACCTGCCGCATCTGAATAGATTGTCTTTACCAATTGAAGCGCCTTCGGGCTGGTGATAAAAGGAATGTATTGCATAGGCCGTATCCCTTAGAGTCTCTCTTTCCGGCGAAGATAACTACACACATGCTCTGGTTCGGGGAAGATGAACATTTCACCAATGCCAACACGCTCTAGCTCACCTACTAGCGACTCTTTATGCTCCCTGAGTACTGGTACACATATCAGTGAGCTGGCTTGTCCGCTATCCAAATCAAACTTGCGAGAACCATGGAGTGTAAAGCAGCCGTGTTGTAATGCGATACGTTCGGTGTTCCAAGTTGGATTAAGAGCAATTGTCCGTTTCCCCCTCCTATTTATCCGACCGCCGAGCCTAAAATAAGGTTCAATAATTTCAGCGTCTCTTTCACCATCCATTATTCTAGGGAGCTTTGGATTGACGGCTTGATTAAGCTCTGTGGGATTAAGAATTGCCACGAGTCCGTCGGCGTCCAATGCTTCAGAGCACGCGAAGAAAAGTGCCACTGCTGCATTTTGCGTCCAGTCCAATAAACGCGTGGGAAGCCCGTGATGTTGTGCGACTTGCATCCAGCCTAGGCTATCGCCAGGTGCCGGTGGACGATCCAAGCGCATCCCTACAAAACGCTTCATGTCTGTAACCAGACCTAATGCCCTTTCACGCTCGTCTAACTTATCGTAACGCAGGGCCGAAGGAGCCAGTCGGTACTCCAGACTGGCGTGCCCTCTAAACCAAAACATTTGTCCTGGCTCTAGCAGAAAGTGAAACACTGAAAAGAAGTCGCTAAGACTTGCTATCTCAGTGTCATAATACTTCGGGCAATCGATCGGACACTTGCGATATCTTTCGACGATCTCACGTTTGCGTGTGCGGCTCAACATACGAGAGGAATCTGGCTTGAACTTACAACGCTACCACGGCTCTTCAAGCTTGTCCCGCGTTTCTTCTTCTGTAAGGCGGCCGAGGTAGGCGGCGAGCTTCATCTTGAATCTTACGCGGCTCCGATCGTCCATCTGCAAAATCTTGTGCGCGAGAATACCTGGGAATTCGCTTTTGGGAAGCGAGACTATCTGACTGTAGTCCACCATCCACTCCTTACCGTCGAGGCGCTCGTGTGGCTCTACGTAGAAGTAATCGAAAAAGCCAGGTGCGGAGCTTCTTGGGTCTCTGTTTGCTTTAAGGCTTGCCAGTTTTTCGCTGTCGGCAAGAATGTTGTCTTTAACTTGAATTAGGCGCGCAATCGAAAACGATGAGCCGATCAACTTTCCATTCCGTGGTTCCAGTTCGCAGCACTGTGAAATGACGGCCCCGAATGAAAGGCGCATGAGGACTTGTCCTGTGAAATAGTTTGGATCGTTACGATGCGTGCTGAGGATCGCATCGATGTTGGGATAACTAAGTTCGGTAGCAGCGGAGCTGATTCTTCCCAAAACCTGCAGGCTTCCCATCGCAAGTAGCGGAAACGGAATTCTTTTGAGAATGTCACCCTGTCGCAGGCAGTCCAACTCCATGTTCGTGTCTTCCACAAACACGCTTTAGATCTCCTCTTCGTCAAAGGCCCGGAGAACGTTTTCGCTCGGACGAGCTTGAAGAATAGAGTTCAGGGTTTGCACAGAGACCTCGTTTAATGGGGTGGATAGACGGTCTACATCTTCATTCGCTTCAGGCCTGGGCCTTAGTTGATTCAAGAGGGCCCTGTAATGGAGCACCTGGACCTCCAAGCGACGAATGATCTGCTGGTAGGCCTTGATAACGCTAACATTCACGAGTACCGCTCCTCCTTGGTTAATGAACCCAGGCAACGCGGTATCCGCCTCGATCTCACTCATAAAGTCAACATCCCCAAATAGGGGAATTGAACTGCCGGACTGTAGGGTCGTCGCTTCAGTATTTAGTCTCATTTTCTGCCTCTCATTACCTGTTTGTACTCCTCGGTAACGTGGTCTAGAAAAACGCGTTGCGCGCTCTCATGGAACCGATCGAGCAAGATTGGATGCTCGGCTGCCGAACTACGCGCGCTCGTGTGGCAATCGATATCTAGAACATACGTGCGTACCAGACCCGGCAAAAGTGCCGACCGGACGGTCATAGGGTGCTCGCGATACTTAGCAAAAACTTCGACCGCGAATTGGTCCACCAGTTCTTCAGGAAAGCTCGTAAAACTTAACGAAGGACTCAGATACTTCGATAGAGGTTCGGCGTTTGGAAGGGCGATTTCATTCACGTAGCGAAGTCCTATCCTAGAAAATTCTTCAATCCCGAAAAGTCCGCAAAATTGCTCTGTTTGACGCAGAACCTCAGACTTAAAATCGTCGAAGCGAACATAGCGTGTAAACGCAATAACGAAATTCGAATGCGAAACTTTGATTACTCTCCGTTCCTCAGAGTTCTGGAACACAGCGACATCACTGACTGCGCCGGTGGCTTGCATCGTTGCTTCCTTACCCACTTCTGGATAGGCTTGGACCAACTGATCTTGAAGACGCCAAATTTCCGCCGGAACTCGGAGTCGCGGGGGAAATCTCAACTCAAAGGCAACCTCACGCAGAGGCGAGTGCAGAAACACCTCCCCAAGCTCCTGAGGCGTGAAGACTCTTGTTGTTATTCCGTCCAAGGCTTAGTCCCGATAGAAACCGATAAGTCTCGCCAGCTCGTGGAGACGCTGCACGTTGCGTAGCATAGAACACCGACGCGGAGGGGTCCAACCTCACACCTGAGTTTATTGGGGGAGTCTCCAAAAGTCCATGCCGGGCGGGCCGCATTCGAGTCCCAACCGAGTCCATCATGTTCCGTTTCACCCTCGTTATCCGCACCGTCCGCGCGAGAGCTCAAACGTGAAACGTTGGTCTTGACTGTAACTTACGGCAATAACAGGGATTCACTGATTGCGCCGAACGTCCGACCTCCGGCATGATCAAGTGGCGGCTATAGCGTGAGATCTCTTCATTATTAAGCGATGACAACTCATTGTTGCCGTGGGCGCGGAACCGGTTCCAATCTCCTCGAAGGTGGTCGCGCCGCCAGCGATTGAAGGCACGATCGTCAGGACATCCCCATCCTTTACGGGAGTATCTAATCGCCGCTGATGACGAATGTCTTCATCATTGAGGTAGACGTTAATGAAATTGCGCAGCTCGTTCCCATCTCGATAGAGGTGTGGGCGGAGTTCTGGATAGGTGCTGGTTAACTGCGCCAGTGCCTGCGCGACCGAGCTAGCCTCAAGCTGCGACTCAGAATGGCCGTCTGTGAATTGGCGTAGTGCCATGGGTATCTTGATTGTCACCGGCATGATTAGTCTCCCTTGATAATAGCTTCTCCCTCGAACTGCGACCGATCCGGTTTCAGCTCCCACGAACGCACCTCACGAGCGTTGGCTTTGCATACCGAGACGATGACGTAAGAGTAGGTGGGCCAGGCGTGTTCCAGGTCATAAGTGGAAGGCCGTGCCTCCACGTCCGGGTGCGAATGATAGAAGCCCACTACATCCAGGTCCCGCTGACGCGCATGTTGCTCGCCGCGCTGCAATTCTTCCGGGTGAATTAGGAAACGATTGCGCTTGTGCTCCTCTTCGCGCGCGTTGGAAATTGGGAATACTTCCGAAACGACTTTTAGTCCATCACCGAATCTGCCGATTAGGAGTCCACAACATTCATGTGGATAGTCGCGCTCGCCGTGTTCGCGGATTACTTTGTCGTGTTCGGGCAACCATTCGATCACTACTCACCCCCCCCGAACCTGATCGCTCAAGTAACGTTCACCGGTATCGCACAGAATCGTCACTACGACTGAATCATGTCGCAGTGTGCGCGCCAGGCGCACTGCGGCAAAGACATTTGCGCCTGAACTTGTTCCCACCAGCAGACCTTCTTCGCACGCCAGTCTCGCGGTCATCTCCTGGGCTTCTTCTGTTGTGACTTGGACTTGTTCATCAGCAAGAGTGGGATCGTAGATGCCAGGCACCGCGGCTGTCGGGAGATGCTTAAGTCCTTCAATGCCGTGAAGCGGCGTGTCGGGTTGCACAGAGATGGCGCCAATTTGCGTATTGTATTCTTTGAGTCTGCGGTTGGTGCCTACAAAAGTACCGGTCGTCCCCAATCCGGCGACAAAATGCGTGACGCGGCCTTCGGTCTGCTGCCAGATTTCCGGGCCGGTGCTCTCGTAGTGGGCCCGCCAGTTGGCCTCGTTGTTGTACTGATCCGCATAGAAATATTTTTCCGGACTAGTTTCATTCATTCGACGCGCTTCTGCTTGCGCCCCATCGGTGCTCTCGGTCGGGTCGGTTTCGATTACCTCAGCACAGTAGCGATGCAAGATGTGTTTGCGCTCGGCGCTCGCATTAGCAGGCATGCAAATCGTGACCCTGTAACCCAAGGCAGCACCTATCATGGCGAATGCTATGCCGGTGTTTCCGCTGGTAGCATCCAGAATCGCTTTTCCTTGATAGAGGAGACCACGTCGCTCGGCATCAAGAATCATCGCCAGGGCCGGCCGATCCTTCACGGAGCCCCCGGGATTCAAATGCTCTGCTTTGGCAAACACTTCGACACCTGCGGGTAAAGCGCGCGCCACACGACGCAGACGGACCAAAGGCGTACGGCCGATGTGCGTTTCGATCGTGTCGCGCGAAATGTCACCCTCTTTCTGTTCTGGAACACTGGTGGTCATTTATGGAAAATCAATTCCTCGGTGTAGCGCTATTGAACGGGGCCTGTTCTAAAGTAAGAGCCGGTCCGCGATTCCATTCTCGTTAATCGCGACCGGCTCTCGAAACCCTGCAGTGTATGGCTTCTAGGTCAAAAACTCTCGGCCGCCTCCACAGGTGCTGCGATCGCGTGTCGCTATACAGCAACAACAAGCGAAACGGTTGTGATCGTAGCAAGCCTGATTCATTTCTTTTCTCTTTCCAGATAATCTCCAGATAATCCGATAATCCAACGCGCGTGACTATAGGAAGGGCCCGCGACTCCTGTCAATCATTTATCGCGTGCCGCAGGGGCAAAAGTATTTAACTCAGCGTAAATATTATTGACTTGACCCTCTTTAGGCCCGGGGCTACAGTGCGGTGCTTGAAATCGGCGGCAATTGGACGACCGCATTAAATGTCGCATTAAATTTGGTTGAGGATTCGAGAAACTTGAGAAAGAACGCGCAAATGTTTGGCTGCTGTTGCTGCTGCTGTTGTCAGTGTAAGGCGAGCGGTGTGGTTTGGAGCGATTTGAAACAGCAGCAGACGGAAGGTTCGATTGATGAAGGTTATGAAAGAGGAGAACAGAGTTGAGCAAATAGAACGCGAGCACAACACGCTCGATAATCTTGAAGTCTCCGTTAGTGACGCCCTCGGCGGTTTTCGAGGGCGTTTTCCTTTTTCTGGAGAGCACTATGAAGAATCCCGTAGAGAGGGAGACCTGCGAGTATGACCATCGCACTCATAGAACCACAGAGCCCAAGCGTTCCTCCGTATGTCCTTGAAGAACTGGCTCATTATGAGCAGCAGATTCAGAAGTACCGCGCCGGTGAAGTCGACGAGACCAAGATGCAAAAGCTGCGCCTGCACTTTGGCACCTACGCCCAACGGCAAGAAGGCGTGCAGATGCAGCGCATCAAGATTCCCGGTGGGTTCTTGACTGCGGATCAACTGGTGCGCCTAGCTGATGCGGCCGACAGGTTTGGCAGTGGCTTCATTCATTTCACCACGCGAGAAGACGCCCAAATCTACTACGTTAAACTCGAGGAAGCTCCTGACCTTTTGCGGTTCCTGGCTAAAGGCAGCATCACTTCTCGCGAAGCCTGCGGTAACACAGTACGCAACATCACTGCCTGCTACCGCGCCGGCACGTCGGCGACCGAGGCTTTCGATGTTGGGCCTTATGCCGACGCGTTGTTCCGTTACCTGGTGCGAAACAAGTACAACCAGAACCTCGGTCGAAAATTTAAGATCACCTTCGAAGGTTGCAGTGAGGATCATTCGGGCCTGCGGATTCACGATATCGGTTTAGGGGCTGTCACCCAAGCTTGGAACGGCAAACTGAGGCGCGGCTTCCGAGTTTATCTAGGCGGGGGCCTGGGCGCCGCGCCTCATCTCGCACATCTCTACACTGACTTTCTTCCGGTTGAGGAGCTATTCAATCTCGCTGCAGCTGCCTTGCGACTCTTCGACCGGTACGGTGAGCGCAAAGCGCGCATGAAAGCGCGCATGAAATTCTTGATCCAGTCGATGGGTTGGGAAGCGTTTCGCGCCGCCCTCGACGAAGAGCGGAAAAGAGTTGGACCAATATCGCTAACCGATTACTTACAAGAAACTGACGAGTTCAGTCCTGAGACTACGCTGCCGCCGCACAGTTTGCGGGTATTGAACCCTCTGACCGCCGATGCTCAATTCCAGTCCTGGGTGCGTGACTCTGTAATCGAACACCGGATCCTGGGCTTTCGCGGGGTCCACGTGCGCATCAAGCTGGGCGATCTGACAGCGGAACGCGCACGGAATCTGGCCGAGGTTGTACGGGGATTCTCCGCCAGCCAATTGAGGATTTCGATTGAGCAAAACATCTATCTGCCCTGGGTGCGCGAAGAGGAACTTTGGGATCTCTATGTCGCGCTAGGTGAGCTGTCACTTGCCGATCGTGGCGCGGGGACTGTTGCTGACGTGACTACGTGCCCAGGATCGGATACCTGCAGGCTGGGTATTGCGTCGGCGAAAGGCCTGGGCAGCGCGCTGAGCGACGCGTTCAGTGGATCGCTCGGAAAGTATTCGGAGTTGGCGCGGCCACTGCGAGTAAAGATCTCCGGCTGCCCAAATGGGTGCGCCCACCACTCCATAGCCAACATTGGATTCTATGCGGCGGCTCTTACGCATGACGACCGCAGCGTGCCGGCTCACTTTGTCACTGTGGGTGGGCAGGCACAACGGGATAACGCACAGTTCGGATCACTCGTCGGCAAGTTCCCAGCGAAGAACTGCGTGAAGGTGACCGAAATACTGCTAGAGCTTTACGAAAAGGAGCGACTGCCGACGGAAGAATTCAATGTCTTCGTCAGGCGAACCGGCGTTGAACGCCTGCGGGAGATCCTCGAGCCGTTACGGCAAGTCCCTTCTTTTGAATCGGACCCGTCGTTCTACGAAGACTTCGGCCATGAACATGAGCGCTTTGCCGTACGCCGTGGGATAAAGGGCGAGTGCGCCGGCTCAACAGTGGCAGAAACTCTGCCGACAATCGATGCGGCGCGGGAATCGCTG
>Ga0070706_100004053_pt1 | contig 14232 bp, 15 predicted proteins | sample KBSK5501metaG_FD_65476 | JGI IMG/M metagenome (GOLD analysis project Ga0070706, IMG submission 65476) | Corn, switchgrass and miscanthus rhizosphere microbial communities from Kellogg Biological Station, Michigan, USA - KBS K5-50-1 metaG | ecosystem: Host-associated > Plants > Roots >...
ATGCTCAACTCGATCGGGCTGCAGAATATCGGCATCGAGGCTATCCTCCGCGATGTCGCACCCGTCTGGGCAACTTGGCGGGTCCCTGTTATTGCCAACATCGCCGGCGAAAGCATCGCGCACTATGCTGAGCTCGCCCGCCGCCTGGACCGTACGCACGGAGTGAGCGGTATCGAGATTAACGTGAGCTGTCCGAACGTTGAAAACGGCCTCGAGTTTGGCACCGATCCGCGGGCGGCGTCAGAACTGACCTATGCCGTCCGGCGCGAGACAGACCTTCCATTGCTTGTGAAACTCGGCCCCAACGTGACTGATATCGTTAGCATCGCCGCAGCTGTGGCTGATGCCGGGGCAGACGTGCTGACACTGATCAACACCTTCCCCGCGATGCGAATCGATATCGAGGCGCGACGCCCGGCGCTCGGATGGGGCTCAGGCGGGCTTTCGGGCCCAGCTCTCAAGCCGATCGCCCTTCGCATGGTGTATCAGGTAGCGAGATCGCTTGACATACCGATCGTCGGCTGCGGAGGTATGGCAAGCGGCGAAGACGCCATCGAATTCATGATGGCGGGCGCGACGGCTGTGCAGGTCGGAACGGCTACCTTTGCCAACCCTCACGCCCCGCTCGACGTCATCGAGGGGATGAGCGAGATCATCCGAAGGGAAGGAATCGAGAACCTCCGCGAGATCGTCGGAGCGGCCTTACCGGTCCGGAAGGAAAGTGGGGACAGAGATATCGGCAACCTCCTGGCAGGGACCCGCGGTCCCAAGACCTAACTTCTCGCGATCACGGGCCCGCCGGCGTTGACCCGGTTAAGGCGCCACTACCAGCTGTTAACCATCCGCCAACGCGGGGGTGGCGATATTATGGCGAGTAGCACCCGCGATACTTCATCGCAGGAGGAAGCGTTATGCTATTTCGCATCAGGGCTGCTCTTCGGCAGTTCCAGGCGCAGGCGGGCCAAGGTATGGCGGAATACCTTCTGATTCTGGCCCCAGTCAGCGTCATAATTGGACTCGCTGCGGGCATGCTTCTACTCGCCAGCTCAAAGTAAGAGCCACGTCGGCAGCGAACCGTCGGAGTGTTTTTTTCTTCTTGACCCGGCTGCACGTCGCCCTCTAACCTGAGATACGCGGGGTGTAGCTCAGCTAGGCTAGAGCGCCTGGTTTGGGGCCAGGAGGCCGGCGGTTCGAATCCGCCCACCCCGACCACCGGCGACCCCTGGCCGCGGGTACGCTACCCGGCGGTTCCGGCCCCCTTTGCGATATGCAGGAAAACGCGCCCGAAGAAGGCGACGCCCAACCGGGTCCCGCACAGCCACAAATGCCGCTCGGCATTGTCATCGCGCGCATACTGGTCGTCACGTCAATGAGCTTCGCGGCCGCCGCCGCGATATTCTTTCTCGTGGGCGGACTCTGGCTGCTCGCGCTTTTGAGCATCGCCGCGACGGCAATCTTCTTGGGTCTGATGTTCGTAATTGAAAGAGGAGCGGGGAGTAGCGTGCGCCACAGTTAGTTGTGAGAAACGAAGGGCGGTGTTATTCTTCGAAACGGGAGTAGGTGATACTAGTGTTCCAGAGTTTGGGTGCTCCAGAGCTACTCATAATCCTCGCGATCATTGTGGTCCTTTTCGGCGCCACCCGCCTGGGTGACATCGGCAGGGGTTTCGGCCGTGGCATCCGCGAGTTTCGCCGTGAACTGCGCGAAGGCCAGGACGAGGACAAACACGATGAGGCCGCGAAAGAGCCAGCCGCAACCGACGACAAGACTCGCTAATAGCTTCTGACCGGATAGAGCGACAAGTCGAGCCTACCGTCGCCGGGCTGTTTGGTTAGTTTAAACGACCTTCGGCTCGACGATGATTTCCTTGATCACCAGCGCCGAAGAGAGATCCTTGTCGCAGTTAGCAGAACCTGCCACCGAACATGGCACCAAGTTGCTCAACCCTTCCAGAATGCTGGTGCCGTCTACGACCTTGCCGAACACGGTCTCCTTGACGTTCGGCCGCGGGTCGTCGCGGTAGAGGATACGGAATTGGCTTCCGCTCACATCCTGACCGCCCTGCACCAGTGTAGGCGCGACTACGTCCCATTGCGTGCGGGGCGCGTCCGCGTTCTGTAGCGGCAGCGAGTATCCTGGGCCGCCCGCACCCGAACAGACGCCGGGCGCGTCTTTGCGGCAGGTTGGGTCTCCCGCCTGCGCAGCGTACTGCTTGTCAACATAGAAAAATACGGTGTTGTTGTAGAAACCGTTGCCGGCGAGAAAGGCGAAGCTGTTCACCGTATCGGGCGCGGCCGCATCCAGGTCGATCTTGATATCTCCCTTATCCGTCCTGATCGTCGCGAGGTACGGCTTCGAGCGGTCAATCGTCGGCGCGGGCGCGCTGAAGGTGAGAGAAGCGTTCGGTGTCTGTTCCGCGCTGACCCGGTCATCCGGAGTGGGCACCGCCGAACGTTTGCTGCCACTTACGTTGCTGGCAATAGCCGTGGCGGCTAGGCTCGCAATAATAAGTACGATGAAGATGATATAGAACGCCTTGGCGTTGAAGATTACGTTTATCGGGAACGGCGGCTTGGCTCGTCGCGGCCCTTGATATTCGGTGGTGCCTCGCCGTCTGCGCCTCTGTCTTTGGGGCAAGTTTGATCACCTCTCCGCTCGGGGACTCTTCAAGTATAACAAACGCACCCGAGTTTCAGTTCGGTGTACGGGCCGTGGGCGCACCAGCCATCCTGTAACGCGCCGGTTAAGGCTTCATCTCAATAGACAGAACACTCGCGACTAAGGACGAAGATGAGAGCGGCAGCAGCACATCACTCCACAGTCATCGCTCACGCCTGGGCAGATGCCAGCGGCCGCTGCTTCTTCGCGTGGCGAATGGCCGCTGCTTGCGAGGACGCTCTCCGTGAGGTGCATCAGGCGATGACGGGGCAGAACGACCCGGAACAGGCAGAGGCTTTGCGCAAAGTCAGCTCCCTTCTCCGCCGTCAGATGCGACGCTGGGTGCGCCAAGGGGAAGCGCTCGACGAGGTGGTGGGCCATCTTCCCAAGCAATCAACCTAGCACGACGCCTCACAAGTAGCGGCGATCCTTCTCGTTCAAGGAATGACGGCGCTCGCTGAACCAAGGACGACTTTGGTGCCGTCCCCCTTCTCACACCAGGTCTGCAGATTCGCCCTTTGACGGGATCCTTCCGGCGAGACTTCCCGCACAATTCCGCGGCAGGTCAAGACGTCGCCGCGCCAGACTATGTTGACCAGGTTCACGTTCATCCTACCGCCGGCAAACCACCCCTCACCAAAGCGATTGGTCATCATCTCGGAGAGAAAGCAGAGCGGCATCATCCCCTGTACCACGATGTCCGGGAACCCGAGCTTTCGCGCCTCTTCCACATCGTTGTGGTAGCTCTTACGCGGAGAGAATAGCTGGCACATCTCAAGGGTCACCTCTTTAGAGGGGCCGGTCACGTCTTCCAGCACTTCTCCTTCGCCGAGGTCGAACCGGCGATCTGAACGCTTCTCGCGCTCTTTGTCAACGACCACGCCCTCGGGTTGCCGCTCAAGAAGGAAGCTTTGATGCGTGCGTCCCCGGTTCAGCGGCCTACCATCCCCGCCGAAGCAGGTTACTTCGTTTACAACATACTCGCGATCGCGCTTGATGTAACGGTCGACGATCAATGACCGGGTTGTAACCTTGTCGTCAATCAACGCGGGGTGGAAGAACTCCCACTCCTGCCGCGCGTGCAGGTTGCCGTAGATTCGTGGCAGGTACCACGAGAGCGTCTGGTACACCTCGGAGTGGAGCAATAACGCCGGGGCTATCGGCCCGCCAAAAGGTGATTCGCCCGAATACCAGCGATTTTGATCGTCTACGGCTTTCGAGTAATGGTACACAAGTTCGGGCGTGATCTCGACAACTCTCTCGCCCATGTACTGTCCGACATAGACTTCATTCGCGCTGATCATCCGTCCCTCCTCATTGCTTGATGCTCCCCGCAACGGGGTTCTCGTCGTTGGTTAGGCGAACGAGGCCGGAGCCATCGACGTTCATCACGTATATATCTCGCCTGCCAGAGCGGTAGCCGACGAACGCTAGCCGCGAGCCGTCGGGCGACCACTCGGGCGAAAGGTCTGGCTCGGGATTATTCGTCAGGCGAACTTGACCAGTGCCGTCCGCGTTCGCTACATAGATCTCTCGATTGCCATCTCTGTCCGAGACGAAGGCGAGCTGAGTGCCGTCTGGCGACCACGCCGGCCAGGCATCCTCCCGCTGTGTTGCTGTCACTCGCGTTAGAAAGGAGTAGTTTGTGTCCATCACGTAGATATCGTAGTCTGCCGTTCGGTCGGAAACGAAGGCCAAGCGCACCGAGTCCGGCGCCCATACAGGATACTCATCTCGGAGCGGTCTGAGGGAAAGGTTGATCAAGTTCGATCCATCAGCGTTAACCACGTAGACCTCGACGTTGCGACCTGTTGCCGATTCAAACGCGATCCGGCTTCCATCGGGGGACCACTGCGCCCCGACAGCGTTTCCTTGCAGCTTCGTGACCCGCTTAACGTCACTGCCGTCAGCTTTCATCGTGTAGAGGTCAAGATTGCCGCTTCTCCCGGACGAAACTAGGAGGCGTTGACCGTCGGGAGACCAACCGTAAGGTATATCGAGCGCGGGATCATCTGTGACTCGTTGGACACCGGACCCGTCCGCGTTCATTGTGTAAACATCGCCCTGCCCGTCACGCTCCGAGTAGAAAGCAAGCCGCTTCCCATCCGGCGACCAATATGGGAACGCGTCTGACGCCGGGTCGTCGGTCAGCCGCGTTAGGCCCGTCCCATTGGCGGCCATCACGTAGATATCGACGTTGTCGTCCCGGTCCGGCAGGTCGAATTTGCGGTCGGAATAAAAGGCGATCCGGCTTCCGTCCGGCGACCAAACAGGCTGCGAGTCCCATGGAAGCACCCGGCCGAGCTCCACGGGCTGACGATCGTTGCTAGTGCGCAGGCGGATGTCATAATCGCCTGATTGCCAGGTGAGGAAAATGAGGCGGTTAAATAGCTTCGGCGTAGTATCGCCGCCGCCACACCCGGCCCCGATCCCGACAAGGACGGCGAAGGCGCATGCAGATGCGGCCGCCAAGCGCACGAACAGCATCATCCACCACCCACGAGGGGCGGTCGCCAGGAGGGTGCGTCATCGCCTCCACCCTCCTCCGCGGTTACTCTGACTAGCCCGCCGCCGTCGGCGTTAACTGTAAAGATGCTCTTGGTCCCACCGCGCTCCGAAACGAAGGCGAGATACTTACCGCTCCGAGACCAAACGGGCCCGGTGTCATTAGCGGGGTCATTGCTGACGTTACGCAAGTCAGAGCCATCGGCACGCACGACAAAAATCTCTTGGTTTCCGGTCCGATCCGACGAGAACGCCAAGCGAGAGCCGTCCGGGGACCAGGCGGGCGAACTGTCCCGGCCAGAAGCGCTCGCGATGGGAGTCAGCCCAGAGCCGTCGGCTCCTATCACGTAGATGCTGGCGTTTCCGCCAGCTTCCGACTCAAACGCCAGGCGCGATCCGTCGGGCGACCAGACCGGATTCTCGTCTCGGCGCGCGTTGTTCGTCAGCTTCACCAGTCCCGTACCGTCCGCCCGCATCAAATATATTTCTGGATCACCATCGCGATCGGATGTAAACGCCAGGCGGGACGCGTCCGGGGACCAGGCCGGCGCGTAATCGGCAGCCGCGTTGTTCGTTAGACGCTTAGCGTTGGAGCCATCCGGTCGCATTAGGTAGATCTCGCGATTGCCATCGCGCTCCGATTCGAACGCGATAAAATTGCCATCCGGAGACCAGACCGGCCTGTGGTCCGCAGCGGGGTTGTTCGTCAACCGCACCTGGTTCGAGCCGTCGGCGTCCATGACGTAGATCTCGCTGTTGTTGTCTCGATCTGACTCGAAGGCCAGCTTGCTGCCGTCGGGCGACCATGCGGGCGATCGGTCAGAAAACGGGCGGTCAGTGAGGCGCGTTAGCAGTGAGCCATCCGCCTGCATGACGAGTATCGACAGCTTGCCGTCCTGGCTCGATGAAAAGGCGATTCGCGATCCATCCGGGGACCAGGCCGGCGCAAAGTAGACTGTGTCCCCGTGGGTCAGTTGCGTTAGTGCCCCTCCGTCGGCGTCCATGGAGTAAATGTCCCGGCTGCCGCCCCGGTCGGAATAGAACGCGATCCGGCTCCCGTTCGGCGACCAGGCCGGGTCACCGTCGTCGGCTGGATTATTGGTGAGGCGCTGTAAATTCGAACCGTCCGCGTTGATCACATAAATCTCGCTGTTCCCGTCTCGGTTGGAAGCGAACGCTATCTTCTGGCCGTCCGGAGACCAGTGCGGAGCGAAATCGACCGCGGGGTCTGCAACCAGTGGCTTTTGGTCTGATCCATCGGAGTTCATGACGTAAATGTCCGTATTGCCCGCCCGGGCTGACTCGAAAGCAATTCGCGAGCCGTCCGGTGACCACGTGGGGAAACCATCGTAGCCGGGGCTATAGGTAAGCCGCTTCTGATTGCTCCCGTCCGCGCGCATCACGTATATCTCGCTATCGCCGTCTCTGATTGAAACGAAAGCGATGAACTGACCGTCTGCGGACCAAGCCGGAAAGCCGTTCGCGCCTGGGCCGCGAGTGACCCGCACCTGGTCGCTGCCATCCGCATTCATAGTGTAGATGTCGCCCGGACCTTCGCGTTCCGAAGTGAAGGCGAGCCTTTTCCCATCGGGAGACCAGCTGGGGTGGCTGTTCTGTGAGCCCGCCTTGGCCGAAAGGTTCGCGAGTGCCCCTCCAAACCGGTTCGCCGCGTGGATTTCGACCCCGCTGCTGCGCTGCGATTCGAAGGCGATACCTTCAGTGGCGATAGGCGATGACGTCGGTCGCGGAGTACCCCGCACCTTGGAGCTGCCCTCCCCGGCACAAGCGCCGAACGCCGTCAAACCGAGTGCGATAGAGAACAGGCAAAGCGCAAACCGGAATCGCCAGTTACGCGCGAAAATAAGGGAGCACATTTGGAGCGAAGGTCAATCTCCTAGGACTGATAACTTGATACGGGCGATGGATGATGGTCTTCGTCTACGACGAAATCTCCTTGCAGGCTAACTTGAGCAACACGTAAACTACAATCCCGCGGTCCCTCGATGCTACTCGTCGCGCGCAAGAACCTGTTTGCCGAGAGGACGCGCCTCGGCATCTCTGTCGGGGGTGTCGCCCTCTCTGTCTTTCTGATCGGCATTCTTCTCTCGCTCTACCGAGGCTGGAGCCAGCAGGTCGGCGGCTTCGTTGAGCACGTCCCAGCGGACCTCTGGGCGACGAGTGACGGAACGACCGACTTCGTTGCCGCCGGCTCGGTCCTCCCGGATAGCCTGGGCGTGCAGCTCAAACTGCTGCCAGAGGTCGATTCGGTGAGCCCTCTCATCGTCAGGCCAATGCAGGTGCACAGAGCGGGCACGCCCCGCTCCGACAACTTCGATTTGCAGTTGGTTGGATACGATCCGAAGGTCGGTCTCGGCGGGCCGCTCGAGGTCGCCGAGGGTAAGAGCCCGCCGGGCCCAGGAGAGGTCGTTGTCGATATCGAAATGCATAGGCGCCACGGCGTTCAGATCGGCGATAGGCTCGTTAAAGGTACGAAGTCACTCGTGGTTTCGGGCTTCTCGCGCGGAGGCGACTTCATCTACACGCAGGTGGGCTTCGCCACACTGGATACGACGATCGAGTTCCTCGACTTACAACCGCGCACGCTGCGCACCTTCTTCCTTGTTACGCTCCATGATCCGTCCCAACGAGACATCGTCGCTAGTCGGGTGGAGCTAGCCGCACCCGGAGTGCATATGATTACAGGCACCGACTTCGCCGGCGAGACCAGGCACCGGATTCTCAGCAACATCTTGCCGATACTCATCGTCGTGCTGATCGTTGCCTTCGTCGTCGGGCTGGCCGTGGCCGGTCTGACAATCTATACGGCAACCGTCGAGAAGTCTCGGGAGTATGGGATACTGAAAGCCGAAGGCTTCACAAACCCGTATCTTTACCGGGTAGTTTTCGAACAAAGCATGATCACTGGCACACTCGGGTTTCTTATCGGCGCGGGCCTTACCATGCTGGTTGCGCCGTTCGCTCAAGATACGGTGCCGCAGTTCGTCGTCTGGGTGCGCTGGCAGGACATTGCCACGATCGCGGCGGCGACGCTGCTCATGGCCCTCATCGCTGCCTACATACCGGTGCGCCGCTTGAGCAACATAGACCCCGTGACGGTCTTCAAGGGCTAGCCTGTGCAGGGCGCGCCGCCGCTGATCCTTCAGTTGGAGGGCGTCAGCAAGATTTATCGCTCCGGCGACTTCAGCGTCACCGCTCTTGCTGATGTCACGCTAGATATTCGCGGCGGCGAGATCGTTGCAATCATGGGGCCTTCCGGCTCCGGTAAGACCACGCTTTTGACAATCGCCGGCGCCTTGCTCAGGCCAACTCACGGGAGCGTCCACATCTGTGGCACAGAGGTAACAAACATGGACGAATCGCACCTCGCCTCGATCCGGCGGCAAAAGGTAGGCTTCGTGTACCAAAGCTTCAACCTGCTCGAGGCGCTGACGGCGCTCGAGAACGTCCGCGTGGTTATCCAGAACGGCTCGCGCAACGGGCGGTCCGATGCAATGGAGCGAGCGTCGCATCTTCTCGAAACGTTCGGTCTCGGCCACCGTATTCACTCGCTCCCGAAACGTCTGAGTGACGGCGAGAAGCAACGCGTGGCGATCGTGCGCGCGCTGGCCAAAGACCCAGACCTTATCCTAGCGGACGAACCCACCGCCAACCTTGACGCCAAGCGGGGCCACGAAGTCATGGAGCTTTTGGGCCAGAAGGCTTTGGAGCTTCACAAGGCCGTGGTCGTGGTCTCTCACGATAACCGCGTGCGTCAGTTTGCCGAGCGAGTGCTCTGGCTGGAGGACGGTCATCTGACCGACCACCCTGGAGAATAGCGCTCCGCCGGGCCTAGCTTCGCGAAAAGAGGCCGTTGATGCGCCGCAATGTCTGCAGAAACGGCTTCTGCAGCTGATCGTAAGTCGCTTCCGCGGCCAGCTGAGAGATGCTCGTCGAGAAGGTGGGGTAAACCTGTACGAGGTTCCCGAAGTCAGGCGTTAGGCGCATCTCCTTGTTTATTGCGAGCGTGAACTGCGCGATCATTTCGCCCGCAGACGGCGCGAGAATGTGCGCTCCAAGGACCTTGAACTTCGAGTCCGTCACCGCCATTATTCGTCCGTCCGTCGCTCCTTCGGCGCGGGCCCGGTCGGAGTGGCCGAGCTCCCACTCAAAGACGCGGACACTCTCCTTCCCGAGCTTCCTTCGCGCCTCATCGGCAGTCATTCCTACGTGCGCAACCTCCGGGTCGGTAAAAGTGGTCCAGGGTACGACATCCGGAGCGCTGGCTGACCCAGGAAAAAACATGTTCCGCAACGCTGTGACGGCCTCCGCGGCAGCGCTGTGCGTGAACAAATACCGCCCCGCGCAGTCCCCAGCCGCGTACACCCAGCCAGCCGCCGTGCGCAGCTTGTCGTCGACCACGATCCCGCGCCGCCCCGTCTTGATCCCCACCGTTTCCAGCCTTAGGTTCTCGATGTTCGGCGCCCGCCCCGCTGCAACCAGGATCTCGTCCGCCCGCCACTCCCCTTCCTCGCCTCCCGCTCGTCCGCGCACGACCTTCTCGTCGCCTTGGCGCCCCGCGCTTGCGAGATCGGCTCCCAGCTGCACGTCCACACCTTCTTCGCGCAGCCTTTCGAGAAGCATCTCGGCAAGCGCCGGTTCGTCCCTCTCGAGGACCCGCCCGGCCCGCTGCAGGACGGTCGTCTTCACGCGCAGCCGGTTCATCGCCTGCGCCATCTCAACACCGATCGGTCCTCCGCCGATAATGATCAGCGAGCGTGGGGCGCGCTCCAGCTCGAAGATGTTCTCGCTGGTCAGATAGCCGATGTCGGACAGGCCCTCGAGAGCCGGAGAAGCCGGGCGCGAACCAGTGCATACGAGCGCGTACTGCGAAGAAAGAACGCGTTCGCCGATTCGAATCCGGTGCTCACCGTCAAACGAAGCCTCGCCCCACAACAAGTCGACTCCAAGCTCCGCATATTTGTCCGGGTTGTCGTCCGTCGCCGCTATTTCCTTCTGAATCTCGCGGATTCGTCGCCATACGGGGGCAGTATCCGGCTCGATGGTTGCGGGGACGAGTCCGTACTTGTCCGCATGACGCATCGTGTGCGCGGCTTTGGCGCTGGCGAGCAGCGCCTTGCTTGGCACGCAGCCTGTCCAGAGGCAATCGCCGCCGACGCGATGGCGCTCCACGAGCGCTGCCTTCACACCCATCTTGGCCGCCACTTCTCCGGCGATCATTCCGGCGGACCCCACTCCGATGATCACCACGTCGTGCTGATACTTCATCGTGGACCTCCAGTCTCGGGCCGCCCGGGGCTAGACGACCGGCCGGGCGAGATACACCGCGCCTGCTGTTCCGACACCCGTGTGGGCACCAACGGCGGGGCCCACAACGTATTCGATGACTTCCGCCACGCCATCGATTTGGGCGATTCGCGCCCGCATCGCAGCGGCTATCTCCGGCGCGGCTCCATGCCCAACCCCGACCCTTAGCCGGCGGCGTCCGGCCGCTCGGGCCGCCTCTTCGACATGACGGGTCATCAGCTCGGTCGCCTCATCCAACGTCGTAGCGCTACCCATAACCTTCATCCCTTCACCCGTCAACGCCATCACCGGAATGCCCGCCGATACCTCTTCTCCACTCGCAAGCCGTCCGCCTCGCCTGGCGAGATCGAGGGCCTTAACGACAAACGTGTTCCCGACCGCCTTCGAAGCGGCTTTCACCCGCGCGCCCGCCTCCGCCACGCTCCCCCCCTCCGCCAGCGCCTCGATGCCTTCGAGTACACACAACCCTTCCGCGAAGGACGCCTGTCCTGTGTCGACTACGGTGACGGGCACCGAGGACGATTCGGACGCGAGCCCGGCGGACTGCACCGTACCCGATATATTGGAGCCGATATGGATCGACATGACCTCATCTGCGCCCGCGCCCGCGGCCATGCCATATAGTTCGATGAAACGGCCAACGGAAGGCTGTGAGGTGGATACCGACTTCGCCGAATCCAGTCGCTCGTAGAATTCTTCCGCCGTTATGTCGATTCCCTCGCGGTACTGCTGCCCATCCAGTTCGACACTCAGTGGGGCCACCAGGAGCCCGTACCTATCGACGATCGACTGGGGCAAATAGGCGGCGGAATCGACCACGACTGCGGTCTTGCCGATCACGAAAGTCGCTCGGTGTACGAGCTAGCCCCGCCGGCACCCGCACCGATTGCCTGTTGTGCTTCCTCGAGGGTCATTACCATGTATTCTCCGCGCGAGGCGACGCACAGTTTGCCTGATGGTGATTTCAACTCCGCCCGAGCATTGAGAGAGCGCACCTCGAACGACTCGACCCAGGCTTCGACCGTGTACGTCCTGCCGATCATGACCGGCCGCACGAAATCGGTCTCGACGCGTCGCGAGAGCCCGAAGCGCTCCCTAGTGGCGATGATCGCCCACGCCATCGCATCGTCCAGGACGGCCATCGTCGCGCCGCCGTGCGCATAGTTCGGTGCCCCGGAGTGATCAGGCGTCGGTGTGAACTCAGCGACGACCCGCCCACGCTCGCGATCAAGGAAGAAGGGCTGCCGCATACCGCCCGTATTGTCCGGATCGCAGACGAAGCATCGGGAGTCGAACCCGAACGTGTTGGTGAGAGCTTCAAGCGACAACCGTCGCCTCCCGGTTCAGAATCGTCTTTTCCGCGACGGTCTCCACCGATATCGCCGTCGGCGCCGTTAGGAAGCGATACGCTATGATTCCGCTCGTCGAGAGGGCGTAAAGGGGCAGGCCGATCGTCGGCTTGGGCCCCCAGAGGTTCCCTCTGCGACGTAGCCACCAATAAAGCGCGGCCGCGACGAACACCGCCGAGGCGATGTAGGTCGCCGTCCCGGCTTGCCCACGGGAGAGCGCCAGTGTTGCCCCCGCCAGCGATATATCGACCGGCATGTACGCAGGGAAGCAGACCAGCGAGGTCCCGGCGCTCGTCGCCAAACCCTTTCCGCCGCGAAATCCGCTCCAGATTGGGGCGCAGTGGCCGATGACCGCACCACTTCCCGCAGCGTAAGTCCCGTTGTCGCCAGCGATCGCGCGCCCCGCCAGCGAAGCCAGTGCCCCCTTAACCAGATCACCGGCGAGCACGGTCGCGCCCCACTTCCACCCCAGTACCTTGGCCGCGTTCAGGGTCCCGGGATTCCCGCTGCCTGCGACCCGCAGGTCGGCTGCCTTTTCTCCGTTGCGTCGGGCGGCATACCGCGTGACGAGATCAGCGGTCGGAAACGAGCCCGCGAAGTAGCCGAGAGTCGCCGCGATCAATGTTCGCATGCGGCGCCTATCATATTGAGCATCGAACTTAGATGCCACGCCGATAATTCGGCGACGGGTCAATGGCGGATCATGTGCCATTCGCACGATGGAGGGCGTAAGATATGTGTTCGCGAGCCGTCGACCTGCAAGCTTCAGATGGAGGTGCCAAGATGCCTGACGTCATCTTTGAGAAGCGCGAAAACGGAGTCGCGCTTATCACGCTCAACCGCCCGGACAGCCTCAACGCCATGGGCGGCGATCTCATGCCGCTCCTGGCCCAGCATCTCGACGAGTCCCGCCGGGACAGCGCGGTCCATTGCATCGTCCTCACGGGCGCCGGGCGCGCCTTTTGCGCCGGCGGCGACGTAAAGAACATGGCCGCCCAGGGCGGGCGCGACTCGGATGGCAAGCGCTCCCCCGCCGCGGCCTTCGCTTACGGCGTCGATGAGCTGCGCGAATCGCAGCGCCGCACGAGTTACACCCTTCACACCATGCCGAAACCGACGATCGCAATGGTCAACGGTCATGCCGTCGGTGCCGGGCTGAGCCTGGCCCTCGCATGCGATATCCGCATCGCGTCAGATCGCGCGAAATTCGGCACGGTGTTCCGCAACGTCGGGTTCAGCGGCGATTTTGGCGCGTCGTATTTCTTGCAGCGCCTGGTCGGTAACGAGCGCGCCCGCCTTCTCTACTTTACCGGCCAGATCCTTGAGGCGGATCAGGCGCAGCGCATCGGAATGGTGAGCAAGGTGGTCCCCCATGACGACCTCGAGCAGGAGACCATGAACCTAGCCTCCATCATCGCGAGCGGTCCGTCTCTCGCATACGCCAGGATGAAGGAAAATCTGAACCGCGCCGAGACGTCGGACCTGCTTACGCTACTCGAACAGGAGGCGCTCAATATGCGGCTTTCGGGAACCACGCAGGACCACCGGGAGGCTGCGCGCGCTTTCGTCGAAAAGCGAACCCCCACGTTCAGCGGCCAGTAGGAGGACAATGGAGACCGGGAACTTCCGGGGCTTCGCGGTCGCGCTCCACGACCCCGGCATTGCACTCGTCACGTTCAACCAGCCGGAGCGACTCAACGGGATGACCCAGGGTATGAAGCGTGACCTCGTCGAGGTCTTCACCGAGGCCCAAATGGACGACGCCATTCGCGTAATCGTTATCACCGGCTCCGGCAAGGCGTTCTCGGCGGGCGACGATATCTCAGGCCGCCCGCTCGGCGGTGACGGCGCCCGATCGCTGGTCCCGGACATCGGACGAGGCCATGCCGACCCGATCGGCACCTACTCGGCCCTGCGCGCCATCTCGCAGCGGCTTAACTGGACCGTCCGCGAACTCGATAAGCTGACGATCGCGGCCATCAACGGCTTCGCGATCCAGACGGGAATGTCCCTGGCGCTTTCCTGTGACTTCCGCATCGCCTCCGAAGATGCCCGGATCGGGAGCGGCACCCTCCGCTTCGGGCTGATGCCGGACGAGGGCGGCCAGTACCTACTCGTCCAACTCCTAGGCGTCGCTAAGGCGATGGACTTTCTCATGCGTAACCGCATTGTGACCGGAAAGGAGGCCCTCGAACTGGGTCTCGTCCATGAGGTGGTGGCCCCGGACCAGCTGACCAAGCGAACGCTGGATCTGGCTCGTGAGCTCGCTGAAGGTCCGCAGGTCGCGATGCGCATGCTCAAGCGCTCGATCTACAACGCCGCCGAAATGTCGTTCGCGGGCGCTTTGGACGACATCGCCGCCAAGACCGCTGTGACCGACCACCACCCCGACGCT
>Ga0070706_100004055_pt1 | contig 14231 bp, 11 predicted proteins | sample KBSK5501metaG_FD_65476 | JGI IMG/M metagenome (GOLD analysis project Ga0070706, IMG submission 65476) | Corn, switchgrass and miscanthus rhizosphere microbial communities from Kellogg Biological Station, Michigan, USA - KBS K5-50-1 metaG | ecosystem: Host-associated > Plants > Roots >...
CCCAAGCTAGCTCTCTTCCAGGGTGAACCTATCGGACAGGAAAGCGGTTTCAGGCGCGTCGCTTTTGGAGTTTCGGGCGCCGATTTTCTCAGCTTCGTTGCCCATTTCAGATCATTAGTACGATCTAAGGAAGCCGCGAGGTTGTGCAGCCTTTCAGAAGTCATCGATCACGACGCTGCTTTTTCGGTCTATTTGATAGACCCGTACGGATATCGGTTCGAGGTCACGACTTATGAACACGAGTACGTCCGGAAGAACCTTACCCGGACCGAGTAGAGCTCGCGCCAGCGAAGTCGGAAAGCTTAGCCCACCGTCACTCCCGAGGCCTGTGTCTTTGTTACAGGGAATGGTTGCGGACCAAAGTCATTTACCAATGCCTCGAACTGTAGCAGCACGCGTTTGAGGTCTAATCCTCCACCATAGCCGACCAAACTGCCGTCTGCGCCGATGACACGGTGGCACGGCACAATAATCGGGATTGGATTCTGACCATTGGCCAAGCCAACCGCTCTCGGAACGCTCCCTACGCGCTCAGCCTGCGCCTTGTAGGAGATCGTCTCCCCAAACGGGATTTCGTTTAAGGCTTTCCATGCTCGTACCTGGAAGGTTGTTCCCCGCAGGTTGATCGGCAGCTCGAAAGTCTTCCGTTTTCCTTGAAAATATTCATCCAGCTGGCGCCTGGCTTCCGCGAATGGTTCCGCCGAAGGATCAAGAACCGCCTCGGAAACGTCTGAGTCAACTTGATGAAAGGTTGCGGCAATAAGCGCTTTCCCATCTGAGACCAGATGGAGAGCGCCGACCGGGCTATTGTAAGTGCAGTAGTATTTCATTTTCATTCTCCTTAATTCGTGTCGCTAGCTGCCAACTGGCGCCGCCCAGCGATCTGTCTTCCGCCCCGATTGGGCAGGAGCAGAGCTCGGGCGTAGTTTGGTTTCACGTTCGGAAGATTCCTACTTCGCCAAGGCTTCGCAGGACTTGTCCTACTTCGCCGAGGTTCCGTGGGACCAGTCGGCGCGACAGGTTTCTCCAGGGTCTTCCACAAATGGATCGCAGCGTAGGCTCGCCAAGGCCGCCAGCTCTCAGCTCGGGCAAGCGCTTCCCGAGGTTTTGTGGTATTGAGAGCTTTGAGAATGCCGAGATCGCTGTGAGGAAAGGCATCAGGCCATCCGAAGATCCGCATGGCAAAATAGTGGGCCGTCCAATCACCAATACCGGGCAAGGCTTTCAATTGGTTTAGCGCCGTCTCAATCGATACTGCGACGTCGAGTGAAATCGCGCCAGTCAGTACCGCTTGCGCCATCGATTGAACGGATTTTGCGCGCGCCCGAGTGATGCCTAACGAAAGAAATTCGTCCACGTCAGCTGTCGCAAGGGCCTTCGCCGTCGGGGCCAAATGAGTTAGGTCTGGAAACGGCGTTTGAATCGATTTTCCAAATTTTCTAGTGAGCCTGGCTGCAAATGTTGACGCAGCCGACACGCTGATCTGTTGACCGAGAATGGCTCGGATCGCCATTTCGAATCCATCGAATGCGCCGGGAACTCGAAGACCACTGTGCCCATTCACGAGATCACCCAGATGAGAAGCGATCGTTTCAGGGTCGGCATCCAGATCAAACAAACGGCGAACCCGGGCTCGAACATCCATAAGCACGGGCAGAAGCGTCACAGATACTTCCAGACGCAGCACGTGGTTTGCCGAGTCGTTCTCAACTGCAATCCAACCCTGATGCTTCCCTATTTGAACCGTCCGCCGGTATTGTCCGTTTTCGATCTCTTCGATTCCGGCAAACATTCGCCGCGAGAAAAAAGAGAGAAGGGATTCCCAATCGAAAGGCGTCCGATATGGTAACCGGCAACTGCATGAGGTGTCTTCCCGATTCTTCGATGGTTTTGCGCGTAGACGGCTTGGCGCAATCCGATACCTTTGGCGAAACAGAGCGTTAAATCTGCGCAGACTGGAAAATCCGCTGGCAAATGCGACGTCGATCATTGACAGATTCGTGTCGGTCAAAAGTTGTTTCGCTAAAAGCAGACGTTGGGTCTGAGCCAATTGAATTGGAGTGACGCCGAGGTTCGCTAACAGCACGCGCCTGAGGTGACGATCGCTAACACCCAGGCTCTGAGCGAGGTTCCCCACGTTTCCGTCCGTCAACGCGCCTGCTTCAATTTGCTTGACCGCTGCCAACGTCAATCGGTCTGCGGAATCAATCGGCGCCTGCCCGGGCGCAAGCTCCGGGCGACAACGCAGACATGGCCGGAACCCCGCCGCCTCCGCAGCAGCAGCAAGGCGAAAGAATTCGCAGTGCTTCAACAACGGACGTCTCGAGCGACAGATAGGCCGGCAATAGATGCCGGTAGATTTGACGCCAACGAAGAATCGGCCATCAAAACGGCGATCGCGTGTCACAATCGCTTGGTAGTATTGATGCAGTTCCACGGAAGCAAACTCGCTTAAGAGCTATACAATGTCTCGCCATTTTCGGACATGCAAATGCTAGCGATCGATCGTACAACTTGAACAGAATCCGCGTCGGTTGCGTCAAAACTTTAACCGGATCGCAGACCGGAACAAGGATTGTGGTCATCGGTTTTTGCGATCCGAAACGTTTTCAAGGCTGTCGTTTCTAATGGAGTACAACCCACGTTTCGATGCGTTGCGAGCGCTATGCGTTTTTGGCGTCATGGCGTTCCACTGGCAAGGGATCCTGCAATTTGGCTGGATCGGCGTGCAAACGTTTTTTGTTCTGTCGGGGTTTCTCATCACCGGCATTCTGGAACGAAGCAAAGAACGATACAGTACCCTCGACTATTTTTTCGTATTTGAATGGCGACGATTTCTGCGGATCTGTCCGGCCTATTTCGGATATCTTGGCGTGCTGGCTCTTCTTTTCTTTATAACGCGCCAGCCGGATTCATTGCCTCAGGCTGCACCATTTCTGTCGACATTCACCCTGAACATCGCGCGATTATTCCCGGGCTATCAAAATCATCAGGCCTACACACATCTCTGGAGTCTCGCAGTGGAATTCCAATTCTATCTGGTCTGGCCGCTCGTAGTATATTTCGCAAATCGGAAGCAGCTGTCGCAAAGCATTTATCTGTTCATCTTACTGGGACCACTGCTGCGACTACTCACTCAAGTGCCCGTGTCTCACATCTATGTCTCCCCGGAAGGAGTAGGAAACGCGGTATACAATTCGCCTCTCTCACATATTGACGCGTTCGCTACCGGGGCTGCGGTTGCGCTGGGTCTCCCAGGTTTTCGTTCACGATTTGCGCAAAAGTTTCTTCTGACTGCGGGCATCACGCTGTGCGCCGGCCTGGCAATTGTTTTCTGTAGCGCAACCAATGGCGAAGCGGTTCCACCGGACTCGCTCGGTTATCCGATCAATCTACCCTATTTCTACTCCTCGGTATGGGCTTATACGTTGATTAATCTTTCATCTGCCTTTCTTCTCGGAATCTTGGGAACAAGGAATCTTCCAATCTTTGGCAGTACTCTGATGCAGGGGTTAGGACGAATCTCATACGGTCTCTACCTATTTCATTTACCGGTCCAGTCGCTCCTCAAACCTTTCATCGCGGACAAGCCTTGGTTCGCACCAGAGAGCCTTTGTCTTTTCTTAATTTCAATTTTGGCGACCGTGTTCGTAGCATGGCTCTCCTATGAATTTTGGGAGGTCCATTGCCTAAAGTTGAAGAATCTGTATAAGCCGAAACCAGTGTGTTGCCGCGAAGTGGCAACAAATCTCAGCCAGTGATGAGTTTAGCGACGCCCGAACGAGCCTCTAACGATGCCGATGTCTTTGCGTCATTTTCCCCGACGTTCGATTGCCGACAGAGTCCACGCCAGAAAACGTCCCATACGTCTCATCAGTCCCATACGTCCCATCAGTCTCATACGTCTCATCCCTCCCATCCGTCGCCCCGGCTTGGCCAGGTATCCAAGCACAAATCGCCAAGCCAGGATCGATAGCCCTATTGCCAACAGCGTCGGAACCAATAACGGAAGGAACATGTCCTACCCTTGAAGCAACAATCGAGTTGGATCCTCGATACATTCCTTCACGCGAACGAGAAATGTGACGGCCTCTTTACCATCCACTACCCGATGATCGTAGCTGAGCGCGAGATACATCATCGGCCGCAGCTCAATCTGCTCCCCGACCGCCACCGGCCTGCTTTGGATCTTGTGCATGCCAAGAATTCCGCTCTGCGGCGGATTTAAAATCGGTGTGCTCAACAACGAGCCGTAGATGCCTCCGTTGGTAATCGTAAACACCCCTCCCATGAGGTCGTCCAACTGCAGCTTGCCATCGCGCGCTTTGGTTGCGTAGGTAGCGACATCTTTTTCTAATGTCGCAAAATCCTTCCGGTCAGCGTCGCGAACTACTGGAACGACAAGCCCGCGATCGGTGCCAACCGCCACACCGACGTCGTAGTAATGATTTTCAACAAGATCGTCCCCATCAATTCTCGCATTCATCGCCGGAACGGTTTTCAGGGCGTCCACCACCGCTTTAATGAAGAATGACATGAAGCCCAGTTTCACTCCGTGACGTTTCTGGAAACTCTCCTGGTATTGCGCACGGAGCTTCATAACGGCGGTCATATCGCACTCGTTGAAGGTCGTCAGCATCGCGGCATTTTGCTGAGCCATCACCAGTTGTGCCGCGATCTTTTTGCGCAATGGCGTCATCTTACGCCGACTAGTTCGTTCAGTGGTCACCGGTTTCTCCGGCGACACTGGAGGGCGACGCTCTGTGGTAGCGGGTGCAAGCGCGGCCGGCTCTGGTTCCGCGGTGGCCGGACTCTCCAGGTCTTTTTTCGGAACGGAACCGGCTGACCTGGATTCGAGATATTGAACAACGTCCGCCTTTGTTAGCTGTCCGTGTTTGCCCGTGCCTTTTACTTCAGAAACCGGAACGTACTCTTCCTCTACGATTCTCCGCACCGCAGGGGACAACGTCGTTCCCGCCTCAGCTTCGGCATCCTTGCCCGGTGCTTTCTGCGTCGCGGGGGGCGGCGGAGCGGTAGACGGTTCTGCTTTCGCTGCAGCCTTTTCGTCTAAGGTCCCTATCACTTGGCCGATTTGGACTTCTTGTCCCGCGTCGACCTGGATCTGAAGCCTCCCCGAGCCGGCGGCTGGAACATCCGTAGATATTTTGTCGGTCTCCAGCGCATACAATGGTTCGCCGTCCTGAACGAAATCGCCAGTTTGCTTGTGCCAGGCTGAAAGCACGCCCGACGTGATCGACTCGCCCACCGCTGGGACTTTAATCTCGATGCTCATGGAGAGAGAATTTCCGGGGAACGATCTCGTTTATAAGCTGTATGCCTGATGAACAAGATCCTTTTGGTGTTGATCGTGCAAGGCCTTTGCTCCGACCGCGGGACTGGCTGCAGCGGGTCGGCCGGCATAGTGCATTTCGCGCCCTAGTCCATTTTCTAGAAGCGGAGCGATGTAGGTCCAGGCACCCATGTTGCGAGGTTCTTCCTGGCACCAAACCAACTTAGTTGCCGAGCTGAATCCTTCGACCGCCTTCTGGATCGCTTCGAGGTTCAGCGGATAGAGCTGTTCAACACGCACTAATGCGGCTTCCTTGTCCTGATTCGTCTCCTGAAATTTCAAGAGATCATAGTAAACTTTTCCACAGCAAAAGATTACCCGTTTCACTTCATCGGGGCGGCTGACCAGCGTCGGACCTAGCACCGGTTCGAACTTCGAGCTCGTGAAATCAGCAATGTGCGAAACCGCGCGATCATTTCGCAAAAGCGACTTTGGTGTCATCAGCACCAGGGGCTTTCGGAAATCTCGCCGCACCTGGCGACGCAGAACGTGAAAATACTGGGCTGGAGTGCTGAGATTGCAGACTTGCATGTTGTCCTCAGCGCACAATTGAAGAAATCGCTCCAGACGAGCACTGGAATGCTCCGGTCCCTGCCCCTCATACCCATGCGGCAATAGCAGCACAATCCCGCTCGGGCGCTGCCACTTCGACTCAGAGCTGGCGATAAATTGATCAATCACGACCTGAGCACCGTTGGCGAAATCACCGAATTGCGCCTCCCACAAACAGAGCATTTCAGGAAAGTCGAGTGAATACCCGTAGTCGAATCCCAAAACTGCCACCTCAGAAAGCATGCTGTTATACACGCAGAATCGTGCCTGTCCTTCCTTCAGGTTACACAGAGGTATGTAACGTTCCCGGGTTTCGATGTCGTAAAGAACGGAGTGCCTCTGGCTAAAAGTGCCTCGCCGGCTGTCTTGACCAGAAAGCCGCACGGGAGTCCCTTCGATCAGTAACGAGCCAAAAGCCAACGCTTCCGCGTAGGCCCAGTCATAAGGGCCTCCCTCGGCATGAAGGTTGCGCCGGCGATCGAGTACCATTTTCTTTATCTGCGGTTGTACACGAAAGCCCTGGGGAACCTGGGTGATGCGTTCGACGATCAGGTCGATCTCTTCTTTCGGAACACGCGTCTCCGGTTCGCTATGACTGTATGGGGGCTGAAATACAGCCGCAGAATCTTCGAAGCTCCGGTGGAAATCTTTCTTCGATTTTATTTCCGACGTCTGTACTTCGCTTAAAGCGGTTTCAAGCCGCCTGCGAAACTCTTTCTCCAGCGCTTCCGCCTCAGCAGCCGTCAGGACGCCAGACTGCAGCATTCGCTCGCGAAAAATTTTAGTGACCGGCAAATGCTTTGAGATTCTTTTGTACAGCTTCGGCTGCGTGAAACTTGGCTCATCGGTCTCGTTGTGGCCGTAACGCCGGTAGCAATACATGTCGACAACGACGTCGCGCGAAAACTTCTGCCGAAGATCAAGAGCGATCTTAGTTACGAACTCGACGGCAATTGGATCGTCTCCATTTACGTGAAAGATCGGTGCCTCGATCATCTTCGCGACGTCCGTACAGTACATCGTCGAACGAGCATCAGCCGGTAACGTCGTAAAACCGATCTGATTGTTCACGATGACATGAACAGTACCGCCGGTTTCATAGCCTTTGAGTTGTGAAAGGTTCAAAACCTCAGCAACCACTCCCTGCCCGGCGAATGCTGCGTCCCCGTGGATAAGCAATGGTAGCACCTTTTTGCGGTGCTCCGTATCCTTCAAAATGCGCTGACGCGCTCGCGCCTTGCCCTCCGCGACCGGGTTAACAATTTCGAGGTGGCTCGGATTGGCCGCCAATCGGATTGCGATTTCCCCTCCATCGACAGTTCGGCGGACACTCTCGTAACCGAGGTGATACTTCACGTCACCATCTCCGGCCACGAGGTCGGGGATATAGTTCTCTGAAAATTCGTTAAAGATTGTTTTGTAAGACTTCTGCAGGAAATTGGCCAGAACGGTAAGGCGCCCGCGATGCGCCATACCCATGACAATCTCTTGAATTCCTGACCGCCGACAACCAGCGAGGATCGTTTCCAGGACCACCATCAGGCTTTCTCCACCTTGCAAAGAAAACCTCTTTTGCCCGATGAATTTGGTATGAACGAACTGCTCAAACGTTTCAGCCTCCATCAAGCATCGCAGCAGCTCGAGCTGCGCTTTTGCATCCGGAGCTGGAGCACCGAATCGTTGTTCAACTCTTCCACGCACCCATTCTCGAACCGTTTCATTCTGAATGTGCATGAACTCAACGCCGATCGGACCGCAATAAATCATCCGAAGCGCATCGACCAATTCTCCCAACGTCATTGGCCTTCCATCCTGGAAATAGCGTGACGAAACCTGTGTATTGAGCGGCACATCCCCAAGGCCGAGCTCCTTCAAACTCAATGCCGGTTGCTCCGGCTTTTCTTCGCTCAGAGGGTCGACCGCAGCCTGGCTGTGGCCAAGAATTCGATACTTGAATACCATGCTGTCGACGCGCGCTCTAAGCTCGTCTGCCTGATCCGTTCGCGGTGCGGGAACCGCGGCAGCGGCTTGACCATTTGTCGCGGGCGAAGAGCCTAACTCAAAACCTTCAAAAAATGCTGACCAGCTCGGGTCGACTAGTGTGGGATCCTGTTTCCAACGTTCGTAATACTCGTCGAGAAGATCGGCATTCCAATCGTTCAAATACGAAGTTTTCATGTAAGAGCCTGAAAAAGGCCGAGAACTCGCATTGTTGTTCATTCCGGCCCAAAGGCAAAATAGCATACATTGAGGAGTCATGAGCCAGAATTCAGGCCTGTCGCGCCATAGCTTTAGCGACTGCGGAAGCCGGGAGTGGTGCGCTATTGCATCACAAACATGTCTAGATCCCCCTTTGAAAGCGCGCCTTCTACTGCGGACGAGCCGATACGCTCTAAATCGCGGCTGTACCGAATAACGCCCTCCTGTATCCTGTGTCCTGACTCCTGATTCCTGTCTCCTGATGATCAAGGTTGAACAGCTTACGAAGAAATACCCCTCCACGACGGCGATTGAAGACCTGAATTTCGAGGTTGCTAAAGGAGAAGTCGTCGGTCTATTGGGCCCCAATGGTGCAGGAAAAACCACCACAATGCGGATACTGGCCGGATTCATCCCTGCTACCAGCGGGTCGGCTTTTGTGGCCGGGTACGATATTTTTCGAGAATCATTAAAGGCACGAATGCATCTTGGCTATTTGCCTGAGAGCGTTCCGATGTATGGAGAGATGCGTGTTCGAGAATACTTGCGCTATCGCGGATCACTGAAGGGTCTCTCTGGAAAAAAGCTCCGACAACGTATCGAGACCGTACAGGAACTCTGCAGCATAAAAGAAGTCGGCAAGAGACCGATCTCCACACTTTCGAAAGGATACAAACAGAGAGTGGGTTTGGCAGAAGCAATGATCCATCAGCCACCGCTTCTTATTCTAGATGAACCAACTCTCGGTCTTGATCCAAACCAGATTCGGCAAGTGCGTGAGTTGATCAGGTCGCTCGGAGAAAAACACACAATCTTGCTCTCGACCCACATCCTCTCTGAGGCCGAGATGACTTGTTCGCGCGTCATCATCGTGAACAAGGGACACATTCAGGCTTCGGACACCCCTGCGAATCTGATCGGTCAGATTCGCACATCTGGAAATGTCTGCTTGGAAGCAAGGACAGGGAACGATAATCCGATCGAGTGGCTCACCAGGATCCATGGAATCAAGGAAGTCAGCGCGCGGGTGGAAGACGGCTGGCAACTCTGTTCGATTCGCGTTGAAGCGAGTTCGGATCCGCGAGAGGAAATTTTCGCACTTGCAACCGAACGTCGCTGGATTCTGCGAGAGCTAACGCGGGAACGGGCGACATTGGAGGACGCATTTGTTGAAATAACCCACGATTGAGCTTTGGAAGGCCGCGCTCCAAGTCCCGAAAATCTCGCAAAGGCGCTACGTTTGTGAGATTTTCGGCCTCGTGCGACGCTTGATGATTTTACTGCGCAGAGAACTCTCCGTCCTTTTCTTATCCCCGATAGCGTATGTAACACTCTTCTTTTTTCTGATCCTCAATGGACTCTCTTTCTGGTTTGCAATTGTCTCACTGAATCACGCACCGGCTGAGAATACGGTTGGCCAGGTCTTCTTTAACGGGACCCTGTTCTGGATGGCGTACCTCCTGGTGTTTCCGCTAATCACCATGCGATTATTCGCCGAAGAATTTAAGCTCGGTACGATAGAAACATTGATGACTGCTCCTGTCCGAGAGATTGAAGTCGTCTTATCGAAATTCTTCGCCGCCTTTCTCTTTTATCTCTGCCTCTGGATACCGAGCTTGCTTTACTTCCTGGTATTTTCCTGGCTGGGAAACCGGGCGGCCATAGGGTCGGCGGGACAGCTCTGGGCACCGTACGTTCTGCTGTTTGTAACAGGGACATTCAACGTCGCGCTTGGATGCCTGGCATCGGCCGTTACATCAAATCAAATCGTTGCTGCAACGATTTCGTTCGTGTTGACGACCGGATTTTTCTTTCTAACCTTGGCTCACTATCTTGCCAGCCGAGCAGCGCCGCTCTGGCGGGAGATCGCTGAATCCGTATCGCAAGTTGACCATATGGAATCGTTCTCCAGCGGAATCGTCGATTCCAGGGCCCTGGTTTTTTACCCAAGCATGGCGCTACTGTTTATTTTTATTACGTTCCACTTCTTCCAATGGCGCCGTTGGAAAGCATGAACGCCCACCCTCCCTCCAAGCCTCGCCGCATCCGGCGCTTCTGGATCGGGGTGAACGTCGTGCGGCAGGTTCTTATCATGATCGCAATCGTCGCGATGATCAATTACCTGGGCTTCAACTGGTACCAGCGCTGGGATCTTTCCAGGAACCATAAATATACCCTGTCTTCGCTGACCCATAACGTATTGAACTCACTCACTAAAGATGTCGCAGTCTCTGTCTTCTTTTCGCCGGCTTCGCGTAACCTTAGTTCGCAACTTTATGATGATGTTCAGAATCTTCTCCGCGAGTACGAGCTAGCTGGCCACCGAAAGATTCATGTCGAGAGTATCGACCCGTATCGCGACCTTACCCGGGCTCGTGCCATGGAGGCGAAATATCACCTGGGATCGCAGGAAAACCTGGTGATCATCGATTATCAAGGGCATACAAAAATTCTCCACTTGGCTGATCTTGCCGATTACGATCAAACTGGAGTTTCCAGCAGTACTCCCCAGATCAGAGCGTTTCGCGGCGAACAAGCTATCACCAGCGCACTGACCGAGCTGATCGAAGGAACGCTGGTAAAAATCGGATTAATCGTAGGACACGGCGAACCTTCGGTAGCCGACCAAACCCCGCTAAGCCGGTTGCGGCAGTATGTGGAACGCCAGAACATGCGACTCGAGGCGTTACCGCTGGAAAAAATCTCCGCGGACTACGGCGCCTTACTTCTTATCGGTCCGAAATATGACCTGAACGAACGTGATCTGGCCTTGTTGCGCAGATTCTGGAATGAGCAGGGTCGTCTGCTCGTGCTTCTGGATCCAAAAACAAAGACACCGAAACTTAACGACTTTTTGGCAGAATTTGGCGTCAGACCTGACCCGGATCTGATCGTTACGAAAATCAGACCTGGTATCGAAGAGAGCTCGAACATTTTGGATGTGTATGCGCAGTTTCTTCCAGAGACGAGCTTCCTTAGGTCGCTAAGCCAGGCAAACGGCTATTTCCCGGGCGGCACATGCTCGCTCTCGATCGACGAATCGAAAATTGCTCAATCCGGAATTACGGCAAGCAGAGCGCTGACCCCCGTCCCGTCTGACTATTGGGGAAGCAAGACCGACGTTCTAAATCTTCCAAATGTCCCAACTTATCGCCAGGGCATCGATTTTCCGCCTCCTCTATTCTTTGGTATCGCTCTCGAAAAGGGTGCAATCAAAGATGCGCGTGTTCAGGTAAAATCATCTTCCCGAATGCTGGTGGTTGGAAACGCCGATTTTCTGCGTGATGACGCACTGACGCAGTCAGCTCCTAACCTCGATTTCGCTTTGTTGAGTCTAAATTGGCTAACCGATCGGGAAAGGTTCCTGGCGATTGCTCCGAAGACGCCGCGCTCATTTACTTTAAATCTTTCTAACGCGCAAATGAACCGCATTGTGTTAATCACAGTTGGTGGGCTGCCGCTCCTGGTCGGATTGCTGGGCGTAGCAGTCTGGACTATCCGCCGGCGTTAGCCAGCGGATCTGCGAGATCGAAAGTCAAAGCCGGAATGCGACAAATTTCGCCTGTATCTCTGAACTGCAAGACTGATGCCGACCTGGAAGGTCAATCCGCCAAGGGCGGGATCAAACCGGAGCTTTGGGCATTCACCCAATGAAGCTAAGAACAACATTCTTCCTTCTTGCGATTGCGTTGGGGCTGGCAGCTCTGATTTTCCTTCTGGGTCGGTGGGTCCAAACCCCTCGGGAACTCAACGAACGATCGGCCCGCCTCCTGGCGGTCGACCCAAATGAAGTCCGCGGATTTACAATCCACAACGGTGAACAACTCATTAAAGCCAGGAACGATGGTGACGATTGGAAGCTCGTCGCGCCGTGGGACGACGCTGCGGATATCAGCGTCGTTGATCAGCTATTGACCGCTGCTCAATTTCTGCGCCCTGATGCCGTCATTGATGATCTTGGCTCGGGAGACGCCAAGCGAGATAAACTGCGGGACTTCGGTCTCAACAAATCAAAACTTCGGCTGAAACTCGACGGGAAGGAGATGCCTGGCGAGATTCAATTCGGTCACGAAACGCCGGTCCAGGGAAAAAGCTATATCCGCATCGAAGATGAAGACGCTGTCTATGTGGTTAGTGATGAATTGAAGAACATTGTATCGAAAAATACCGACGATTTTCGTGATCATCGTCTGCTTCCGATCTCCACAACCTTGATCGATCGCATCATTATTCGCGCTCGGGGCGGCGAGATCGAGCTGGTAAAAGCCCAGGACAATTGGCAGATAACGCGGCCAATCAAAGCGCGTGCCAGTAATGACGCGGTTGGAACATTGCTGACCAAGATCAGTCAAACACCGATCGCGTCTTTCGTGCCGAACGACAAAGCAAATTCGGCCGGGTTCGATAACCCCTCTAAAGTGATTACCCTCTTTGCCGGCGAGGAGGAGAAGACCGAGATTGAAATCGGAAACGGTGTTCCATCGGACGCGCAGAAAGTGTTTGCCCGCCTGCCCGACCGAAACAGCGTGACCGAGGTCGACAAAAGCTTTGCGGAGCTCCTCGAGATTGCCCCGAACGATCTGCGTGATCGCAAGAACGCCCGCCTGAACCCGGACCTGATTGATCGCATAGCAATTGAAAAATCGGGCCAACCCAGGATTCTGCTGGGACGCACGGAAGATCACTGGGCCTTCATTCAACCTGATACCTCGCCGGCCAACGGAAACACCGTGAATCGGCTGATTGAATTGATTAATCAGAGCCCGGTGGCCAACTTCGTTTCCGATACCGCAACCGACCTCGCTCGATATGGTCTGGATCAGCCGAGTCTCAAGCTGGTCTTCAGCTCATACTCCTCGGAGAACACCGCTGAAGCCAACGCTGGCGAGACCGTTCTGTCCACTTTGGTTTTCGGGAAATCGGAGAACGGGGTGACCTATGCGCGTCTCGAGGAAGAGCCTTACATTTTTTCGGTGCCGAATGATGTCGTTGCTACCATCCCGGCTACAGATTTGCAGTTCAGAGGGAGATGATCATCGCTCACGATCCAGCTAGCTCTAAGGCTTCTTCCCCGTGTACACCGTTACAATCCCGCACGACAACGGGGTTGCCTGGCAGTCGATAAAGCCGCAGCGAGTCATCAGTTCGAGCATCGTTTCGCCTTTTGGGAACGCTTCGATGCTGTCTCCAAAATATTGATACGCCTCTGGAGTACCGGTAACCCAGCCCGCTAATTTGGGCAGGATGCGGTGCAGATAGAAACGATAGAATGGGAGCAGCGGTTGCTTTGGCAGAGAAAAATCCAGAATCAATACATGGCCGCTCTGTCGCAGCACTCGACCCATTTCTCCAAGAGCCGTTTCCCAGGAAGCCATGTTCCGCAACCCGAATGCAACGGTCACTGCGTCGAACTGGTTCTCACCGAATGGCAACGATAACCCGTCGGCCGCGACTAACTCTTTGAGTCCGCGTTGGCGAGCTATTACCAGCATTGGCAGGCAGAAATCAGCGCCGACAAGACGAGTACCCGGATTTTCTCGGAGGATCTCAAGAGCGAGGGCACCGCTGCCAGTTGCCAGATCCAGAACGTATGCAGGGTTCCACGCAGCCACCGCCCGCCCGACACGACGCCGCCAAAGCGCGTCCATTCCTAGACTCAGCAGTGTGTTCGCCAAATCATATCTCGGAGCGATCCGCGCAAACATCCGCTGGATGCTACTCGGTTCTTCCTGCGAAAATGCTGATTGCATTTTTTGACTGCTCACGAGAGGACTCGAACCTCCACGGGTTGCCCCATACGGTCCTGAGCCGTACGCGTCTGCCAGTTCCGCCACGTGAGCGCGGAGGATGGGAAACTATCGGAGAAGAACCGATTGTAAAGCCTCGATTTTACCGCAGATTGTCCGCTTCGGGAGATTCGCCTCTGTGGCCCTTTACAGGGCCAGCGCGTCGGGGGCGCTTTGCGACTTCCGGTAAGACCCCTTTGTTGGACCCGAGCGGTTGACCATTAAACATCAAACCGAAAACCGATAACAGCCGCCCTGAAAGGGCGGCTAATTCAGTCGCATCGGCATCAAGACATACAAAAACGGTCCCGCAATCTTGATGACACCCGGGCTCATTTCATCGA
>Ga0070706_100004058_pt1 | contig 14229 bp, 12 predicted proteins | sample KBSK5501metaG_FD_65476 | JGI IMG/M metagenome (GOLD analysis project Ga0070706, IMG submission 65476) | Corn, switchgrass and miscanthus rhizosphere microbial communities from Kellogg Biological Station, Michigan, USA - KBS K5-50-1 metaG | ecosystem: Host-associated > Plants > Roots >...
GCCCTCATCAGGCTCAGGTTGTTCGACCCGTGCGCGACGTGGCAGTTCAGGCAGTTCTCGCGGACGGGCGGGTGTTCCCAGAGCATCGGCGCGCGCCGCTCGGCGTGGCAGTTGTAGCATTCCGAGTTCGTCGAGACCCCCACGAGCAGTTTTTCCCGCTCCCCTCCGTGCGGGTTGTGGCAGGAGGCGCAACTGATCTTTTCGTTTTGCTGATCGGTCCGGAAGAGATGCGTCGAGCGCTGGTAGTACGCCTTGCGAATCTGAATGTGGCAGCTCGTGCAAAGCTCTCCCTCGGTCGCCTTGACGAGCTCCTTGACCGGCGATTGAGCGTGGTGTGTGCTGTGGCAGGAGATGCAGCTCATCCCCTTGCGATCGTGCTCGCTGGCCGCAAAGGACATCCGGGAGTGCTCCTTGGAGTGGCAGGTCAGACACATCTTGTTGACGTCCGCCGGCGCCATCTTCGGGGGACTGAGAATGTCCGCGGCGAGCGTGGTGTCGTTGTGCTTGGTGCCGTCCCCGTGACAGCTCTCGCACGTCGACATGTTGTAGCCGCTCGTCCCGAAGTGGGCGGCCTTGCCGTGCACCTCGTTGACGAAGGCCTCCACGACCGCACGGTGGCACTGGAGGCACTTGCCCCCCACGATCTGTTCGGCGGTGCGGGGCCTCTTCGTCGGTTCCGGCGCAGGCGCAGCCGGCTGCTGCGAGACGACCTCGACCCGCCGGCCTTCGGGGGAAGCCTGAGGCGGGCTGGCTGCGCAGAGGACGAACACCGCCAGGCACAGGAATGCAGGAAAGAGAAGCGACCTCGGAATACCGGTCCCGTTCTGCTTCTGGAGCATCGGAAGCCCCCCCACCTTGCTGCAAATCAGCCGCGAACGAGGAAGAACCGAAACCGGGGATGAAACTGATTCATGCATTTACATCAGGTTGCCGCGCGCGTCAAGGGAGGAGAAGGGCGGAGCCGCCCTTTTTCGACAAGCTCAGGGAACCGGTCCCGATTCGCGACCGGGTGTTGATTTTGGCGGCCTACGGGAGAAGAATCACTCAGTGAACAGCCTCGCCTTCCTCGCCGCGGTCAATGTCGTAATCTGGGTGGGTTTGTTTTTCTATCTCTGGCGGCTGGACCGCCGAATCGCCGAGAGAGAGCGAGAGAGATGAAAAAAGGATATTGGATCGCCGCCGCGCTCGCTCTGGGGTTCGTCGGCCTGGGAGTGACGGCTTTTCAGAAGACGCTGACTCCTTATGTGAGTTTCGAGGAGGCGCGTCATGCGCGTGGGGCGGTGCAGGTGATGGGCGCGCTCGACAAGCAGAGCGACCGCTACGACACGGGCCGTCAGGAGCTCTCCTTCGAGTTGCTGGATGAGAAGGGCGGACGGATCCCGGTCGTCTATCGAGGAGTCCGGCCCGGAAACTTCAAGGACGCCATCTCGATCGTCGCGATCGGACCGTATCGCAAGGGGAGGATCGACGCCGAGAAGCTTCTGGTCAAGTGCCCCTCGAAGTATCAGGGCGCCGAAGTGAAAAGCTACTCCTCCAAACCCGTGTCGTCGACCGGCAGTTGATGGGAACTTACTTCTGGCCCGGCGTTGCCGCCCTCTGGGGCGCGCTTGGGGCGGGGCTCACCTCTCTTTTTCTTTACGTCCGCGCGGATCGCGGCCGTACGGACCTGATCCCACTCGCGCGCAGCAGCTACAACGCCTTCGCAACATGCATCGTCGCCGCTGCCGGTGTGTTGATGGCTCTGCTCCTCCAGCATCGCTTCGACGTGTCCTACGTCAATGCCTACTCGAGCCGGGATCTACCGCTGCATTTCTTGATTTCGACCTTCTGGGCTGGGCAGGAGGGCTCGTTTCTGCTCTGGTGCTTCTGGGGTGGCTTGATCGGTCTCTGGGTCTACCGGCGCGCGCGGGAGCAGGAGGCGCCGGTGATGATCGTGTATCTGGCGACGTTTCTTTCGATCGTCGCGATTCTGTGCAAGCAGAGCCCGTTCAAGCTGCTTCCGCCTCCCGTGCCGGAGGACGGGGTGGGCTTGAACCCGCTGTTGCAGGACCCCTGGATGGTGATCCACCCGCCCGTGATGTTCTCGGGCTTTGCCTCCCTCTCTGTCCCCTTTGCCTTTGCGATCGGGGCGTTGTGGAAGAAGCGGTGGGACGGCTGGGTGGTACGTGTGGTCCCGTGGGCGCTCTTTACCTTCTTGACGCTCGGGACGGCGATTCTCATGGGAGGCTACTGGGCGTACAAGACGCTCGGCTGGGGGGGCTACTGGGGATGGGACCCCGTCGAGAACACGAGCCTGGTGCCGTGGCTCTGCACGGCGGCGCTCGTCCACGGCCTCTTCCTCCAGCGCTCGCAGAAGCGGCACCGGCGGGTCAACCTGATGCTGGCCTGTCTGGCCTTCGCGACGATACTGTACGGGACTTTTCTGACGCGCTCGGGGATTCTCGCGGACTTCTCGGTGCATTCCTTCGTGGATCTGGGGATTACGGGCTGGCTGGTGGCGATCCTGCTCGGGTTCGTCTTGCTGTCCCTGGCGCTCTTGGCCTGGCGGTGGCGATCGATTCCCACGACGGAATCGGAGGAGCCGGCGGTCTTGTCCCGCAGTGTGCTCTTCATTTTGGGGATCGCGGCGTTCTGCGCACTCTCCTTCGTGATTCTGCTGGGGACCTCGGCCCCGCTGGTCACGCGTGTGACCGGCAACCCTTCGCAGGTGCAGAACCGCTTCTATGGCCTCACGACGACGCCGGCGGCGCTCCTGCTCGTCCTGCTGGCCGGGCTGGTCCCCTTCGTCTCCTGGAAGGGCGTGTCCGGGTGGGAGCTTTTCAAGAGCTCGCGGAGATCCCTTCTGGTCGCCGCGGGCGGGATCGTCATCTCATTGCTCTTGGGCGGCCGGGAGCCGCTCGCGCTCGTCCTGCTCTTTGCGGCCCTGTTCGCGGCGGACATGAACCTGCGCGCCGTCGTGCGCAAGGCCAAGAACGGAAAGCTCGGAGGCGCCGGAGGCTACCTCGCCCATACCGGCGTGGGCATCATGCTGGCCGGCATCGTCGTCTCGGGCGTCTACGCAAAGTCGACCCGGGTCACGCTGCCGACCAACCGGCCAGTGAAAGTCGCCGGATCCACGCTGACGTTTCTCCGAGTCGTCCCGGGGACGGCCACGCAGAAGCAGGCGATGGAAGTGAGGGTCGAGACGGCGAAGGGAAAGACTTACTACGCGTACCCGAAGATGTACGTCAACAACCGCACCGGCCAGATGATGGCCAATCCGGCAATCCGCCATTCGGCCGCGCTGGACTTCTACGTCGCGCCGCAGGCCTACGATCCCGGGCAGCCCGAGCAGGTCGGCCGCGTCGCGCGCCTGACAAAGGGAACCACTCAATCAATCGAAGGAGTGGGGTTTACCTTTCGCGATTTCAACGCCGACCGGTCCGCGATGATGCGCGGCGAGAAGACGATCCTGGTCTTGACCGATTTAACCATCACCCCTCCCGACGGCTCGAAACACGACTTGACTCTGCGCTACGTCTTCCACATGGACGGCGGCCCGACTGAAGCGCAGGAGATGGAGGTGCCCGGCGTGCCGGGCTCGAGGATGCGAGTCGAAGCCGTCTCCCCCAACGACGGCGCCGTCGTGCTCTGGATGCGCGGGCTCTCAAAAGATCCGGCGGCGGAGTATCAGCCGGCCACGAAGGAATCCCTCTCGGTCGACGTCACGCAAAAGCCGCTCATTGCGCTCGTCTGGGCAGGCTTCTACGTGCTAATGGCGGGAGCTTTTCTGGCCTTCGTGAAGCGTACCCGGGAGGCGCACCGCGCGACCGTGGTCGAAGCTGGAGAGATCCTGATCGGCCGCGGGCACGGGACCTCCTCCGGCCACGCCGTTCCAGCGCACTCTCGGTCGCGGATATAGAGACGGCGTCTCCCGACCTCGTCCGCAAGCGGTCACTCTAAGCAGTCAGGGCTCACGGTCCGGCGACCGCCTCGGGCGACCCGTGAGAGAAACAATATATATATTGTAGCCCGCGGCGTCTGTACGGGGTGTTTCGCGACGGAGCGCGGCGTATCCCCCGAAATCCTTCAGGAATCTCTAACAAAGGACAGATTCGGTCGGCGCGAATCCTGCATTCCTAAAGGTTGGAGGTCAGGCCATGAAACGCTCAATCCTTACCGTCTGCTCGCTGCTCTTGGCCGCCGCGACCGCGCTGGCGGCCGTCACCGCTCCTTATCGCATCCAGCTTCGCGATGGCCGGCAAGTCCTGGCGAAGGACCGGCCGGTGAGGTCCGGTTCCGTTCTCCTCTTTCACCCCTACCCGCGTGGAGTCTTGACGGGCGTGCCGATCGAGCTAGTCGCCACGGTCAACGCCGCGCTTGCCGCGGGAGTGAGCCAAACCGCAACAGTCCAGGTCTTGAATCCCGGCGACGTGGTCATCCTCGGCCCCACCGGCGAAGGACAGATTTCGAGCGGGACCGAGACCGTCACCGCTCCGGCGCCCGGCAGCGCGACCATCCCAGGCGGCGTCTACGATCCGCGCATGCCGATCTACGGCGGCAACTACGGCCAGCCGGGCGGCGCCGCGCGCGGGAATCTCACTGGGCTTCCCTCCGGTGACCTCGCCCGCGCGCAGTCGGGCCCGCCACCCACGGCTCAGTCGCCGTTCGCGCCCAACGGATTCCCCGCCAACCCGGCCGCGCCGACCACGGTGATCGGGCCCAACGGCACGCCAGTCATGGCTCCTTCCGGGGCGCCCGGCTCCCAGCAGCCCGTCATAGGTCCGAACGGAACGCCGATCCTGGCCCCTCCGGGAGCACCCGGCTCGACGGCGCCGCCGGTGGGCCCCAACGGATATCCGGCTCGGACCAATCCGAGCGGCTCGAGCACGAGCCCGCGGGGATCGGGCTTGTGAAGATTCTCGAGGGCGCGATCAAACGCGTCCGGACGACCTGATTCTTCTTCGGGTCCTGGCCGCCGTCGTCTTCGCAGCGACGGCGGTCAGACCTCGATTCGCAGTCCGTCCTTCGCGGTGCTGACCTCACAATCCGGAGCCTTCGCCGCAGTCAGCTCCGCGAGCTTCTCCGCCAGCGCGCTCTCCCCCATCTCGATCGGTCCCTTGCCGAAGTGGGAAAAGATCGCGCGCGGGACGGACTCGCGTGCGAGCCAGCCCAGCTGCGCGCGCACGGTCGTGTGCCCGATCAGGGCACCGCTCGGGTGCCGGCGCACGAGAGAACCGGTCAACGTCGACCCGTCGCCGATGTAGAGCTGCGCGCCCGCCAGCGCCTCGGCCGGGCGCTCGAAGCTGACGATGTCGCCGGAGTAGACGAACACTCCTTCCGGAGTCTCGACCCGCGCCGCCACGCAGGGACATCGAACCGAGTGGACCGCGGGATGCGCAGTCAGGCGCCATGGCCCGACCTTTTCGCTCTTTCCCGGCTCGAGAACGATACGGCGCCGGACGGAAAAGTCTCTCGTCAGCTCGTGGGTGATCGCCGAGGCGTAGACCGGAAGCTCCGTCCCCTCTTCCAGACCCCAGGCGTGGTCAGGATGCGCGTGGGAAACGAAGACGGCGTCGGGCGCGATCTTCTCGAGCAATCCCTTGCGGTTCTGTCCGAAGTCGCAGAGGAGGCGAAAGCCACTCGACTCGATTACAAAGGCGGAATGGCCCCTGTGAGCGGGGGACTCCTCCTCGACATAACCCTTCGTGCCGTAAAAGTGGAGGAGCATCGGAACTCAGGCGACCGGACGTCTATCTCGCTTTGATCTCTTCCCTCATCTGACCCAGGCGTGACGAGCTTCCTCCACCGAGACTTCGTCCTCGCCGCACGCGTGCGCGAGACCTGCTCTTCACACCTCCCGCAGCGCCGTCACGATCTTCAGCCTCGCCGCCCTCCAGGCGGGAAAAAAGCCCCCGAAGAGTCCCATGCCGAGGGAGAAGATCATTCCCGCCGCCACCAGTGGCGGAGTGATGCGGAAGTTGAAGAGGACTTCCGAGAAGGTGCGGAAGTTCATCGTTCCCGTGGGCTTGGTGAGGAAAACGCTGAAGAAGGTGTAGGTGAGAAGAATTCCGACCAGACCGCCCACCAAGCAGAGCAGGAGCGCCTCCAGGATGAAGGAGGCCAGGACCGATTGCTTGGAGAAGCCGATGGCCCGTAGCGTCCCGATCTCTCGCGTTCGCGCCGCGACCTGCGCATACATCGTGTTCATGGCTCCAAACGCGGCGCCGATCGCCGTGAAGATCCCCACGATGAACGCGAGACCCTTGATCGGGGCGGCCGTGATCATCTGTTCCTCGTAGTATTTCTTCTCGGTCTTGCCCTCGAGCTTCAACCTCTGATCTCCCTTCACCGTTTCGATGTAACGGCTCGCGGCGTTCGGGTCGGAGGTTCGCACGAAGATGGAGGAGTAGATCTGTCTCTTCGTCTGTTGCTGCAGATCGGCTACGTCTGTCCAAACCTCGGATTCGTAGGCGCTGCCCGCGGCATCGAACAGGCCCACGATCGTCCAGCGATAGTTGCCCTGCTTGATCACATCGCCGAGACCCATCGTCGCAAAGCGCTTCTGGAGATTGCGCGAGACGATGGCCTCGGCGGCGCCCGGCCGAAACAGCCGTCCCTCCACGATCTTGACGGTGGGACGCATCTCGAGGCCGACCGGCGCGATCCCGCGAATCTGCACGTTGGTCATCTTGCCGTCCTGGCGGGGCAAATTGACCAGCGTGAGGAGCTCTGGCGAGACCATTGGCTCGCCCTTCGCATCGCGCTCGATGCCGGGAAGTGAGCGGATTTGGTCCGCCTGATCGCGCGTTATGACACTCTGCATTTCAGCCTGGGAGCCGACGCGCATCGTGAGGACGTTGCGTGTCGATGAAGTCACGGAGAGGGTTCTCGTGACTCCCTGAGCGAGGGCGAGCACCGACAGGAAGACGGCGACGACCAGGCTGATCACTACGACCGTCATCCCGGTCGATACTTTCCGCACCAGGAGGTTTCGAGAGTTGTATTTGAGGGGAATGGCCATGGTCGTTCCCAGTTTTCAGTTCTCAGTCTTCAGTTCTCAGTTTCGAGTTCTCGGTTTCATGTTCTCAACTGATAACTGATAACTGACGACTGATCACTCATCAAACAACCTGCCTCAGGCCGTCCACGATCCGAGTCTGAGAGGAGCGAATCGCCGGCACAAAGCCGGCCAGGATACCGACACCGACCGACACGATGAACGCCATCAGAAGTGTGGCGGAGCTCAGGCGGAAGTTGATCAAGAACCCCGAGAGAGACGTCTTCGAGCCAATCGCGACGATGAAAGGAATGAAGGCGAACTTGGCGAGCAGGACTCCGAACAGGCCACCCAATAGCGACATGAGGACTGCCTCCGACAGAATGAAGGAAAGGACGTGCGTCCGCCGGTAGCCGAGCGTGCGCATCACGGCGATCTCCGTCACCCTCTCGCGCGCGGACATGGCGACCGTGTTGGCGACGATCAGAGTGACGGAGAACAAGATGATCAAAGAGATGCCATGGATCAGGAACTTGACGTTGCCCATCATTTCGAGGAATTGGAGCTGGAACTGTTTCTCCGTGAGTGTCTTGGTCGGGGCGTCGCTGTTCTCGAACATCCGATCGATTGCAGCCGCCACTCGGGGCACGTCCTCAGCGGTGGCGACCTTCAGGTAGTAGAGCCCCGTGAACTTGTCCGCCCCAAACCACTTGGACTGGTTCAAGTAGCTGTTGTGGAAGAAGACGTTCGATTCATCTCCGGCTTTGTAGGGGCCGATGTAGACCAGGTCGAGTGTGAGCGGGATGTACGTCCCCTTGAGGATGATGTGGTCGCCCGGCTTCCACTTGAATCGGTCAACGAGGGACTGACCGGCCACGAAGCCGTTGCGGTTGGCCTTCCAATCGGCGTTGACCTTCGGATCGATCTTCGCATCGTCGAAGATTTTGTCGAAATAGTTATCCGGATCCGCCGACAACTGGCCGATCCAATTCTCGGGCCGCTCGTCCTTGTAGACGCCGCCGAACCAGATCTCGGGCGAGACCGCCACGACTCCCGGGATCTGTTCGATCCGCTGTCGCTGCGAGAGCGGCAGGAAATTGGCGAGACCGGTTGCGTGCTGGACGATGAGTCGGTTGGACCCTTTGCCGCCGGAAGGGTCCGCCTCCATCGCCTGGAGGAGCGAGACGAGCACGACGATCAACACGAGCACCAGGATGATCGAGCCCGTGGTCAGGACCGTCCGCAGCTTCTTGCGGAAAACGTTGCGCCAGATCAGATGGAAGAACTTCATGATGTCACACGGTTTGGAGCGTGCCGGTGCCGGTAAGTTCCTCGGCGTGGAGGACCCCCTTATCCAGATGGACCATGCGATGGGCGCGGCCGGCGGCCTTCGGATCGTGGGTCACCAAGACGATTGTCTTGTGGAACTCGCGGTTCAAGCGATTCAAGAGCTCCAGGATCTCATCGGCCGACTTCGCGTCGAGGTCTCCTGTCGGCTCGTCCGCTACGAGGATGGCCGGGTCCGATACGATCGCCCGCGCGATCGCGACGCGCTGCTCCTGTCCGCCGGAGAGCTGCCGCGGATAGTGATCCGTCCGGTCCGCGAGGCTCACGATCGACAGAGCCGTCTCGACGTGCTTGCGCCGCTCTTTCTTCGAAAGCTTCGTCAACAGCAGCGGCAGCTCCACGTTCTCGTAGGCCGTGAGCACGGGAAGGAGGTTGTAGAGCTGGAAGATGAATCCGATCGTGCGGGAGCGCCAGTGCGCCAGTTCCGTCTGGGAGATCTGCGAGATGTCGCGCCCCCCGATCACGATGCGGCCGCGGGTGGGTTGATCGATGCCGGCAATCAGGTTGAGCAGGGTCGTCTTTCCCGAGCCCGACGGCCCCATCAGCGCAAGATATTCCCCTGCCGGCACCTTCAAGTTGACATCGTTCAAGACAGGAATCTCGAGCGCGTCGCGGCGGTACACCTTGACGACGTGCTCGATCTGAATCAGCGGCTCGCCATTTGTCACGCGTTCTCTCCTTCGATGCGCACACGCTCGCCGTCCTGGATCTGCGTGCCGGGCGGAACCACGACCAGCTTCTCTCCTCCCTGGAGTCCCTTCGTGATCTCGATCTGTCCCTGTACCTCGCCTCCGGCCTGCACCGGAGTCCACTTCGCGTGGCCCTCAACCAGCAGAAAAACGCCCGACTGCCCGTCGCGCTGCGCCAGAACGGACTTGGGTACCAGCACCCGCGGGCGCGCGCCCTTTCCGTGGGTCGGCTCCGTCGTGAACGCGACGCGCGCCGACAGGTCCGGCAGGATCTTTTCATCGGCATCGGCGAAGGCGACCTTGACGCGAACGGTCCCCTTCTGGCGATCCGCAGACGGCACGATCTGCTTGAGCGAGCCGTGGTAGGTATGATCCGGCACCGCGTCGAGCGTGATCTCCGCCGGCTGATTCGGCGAGAGCTTGGCCAGGTTCGACTCGTTGACGTCGGCGCCGACATAGAGCGTCGAGAATTCAACGAGAGTGGCGATTGCGCCGCCCGATCCTCCACCCGAAGGGGAGGATCCGTAGGGGGAAACGGCCTCTCCGACAAAGGCGCGCTTGGCCGTAACGACACCCGTAAAGGGCGCGCGGATTTCCGTGTAGTCGAGCTGCGCCCGCACGAACCCCACCTTCGCTCGGTTGGAGGCTTCCGTCGCGGTTGCGGCGTCGAGCGCGGACTTGGGCGAGAGACCCTGCTCGTAAAGCGATTTTTGCCGATCCAGCTCCGCCTTCGCGTTTGTCCACGCCGCCCGGGCGTCGGCCAGCTGGGCATCGATGTCTGTGTGGTCCAGCCGCGCGATCACATCCCCCTTCTTCACCCGGGAACCTTCGGTCACGTTCATTTCCGTGATGCGCGAGGTGATTTTTGGCGAAAGGTCCGCCTTGCGCTCCGCCTCCACATAGCCCGTCGACGTCAGGATGGTGGTGGCTTGCCCCTCCGTGACGATCGATGCCGTTACGGTCTCAACCTTGCGAGAGGAGAAGCGCGGCGCGATCGATTTGCCCTGCCCGAGATAGAGGTATGCGGCGGCGCCGGCGGCGACGACCACGACCGCCGCCAGCAAAAGCCAGAGCCGGCCGCCACGAGACTTCTCCGGCTCGCGGTGGATCGTCAGTGCCGACAGGTCGGGCGAATTTTTTTCTGAGCTCATTGCAATCGTCGGCTGAGATGTCGAGCCTGCCATTTTAGCCCGCCTTTTCTTTGCAAACAGTTGTACGCAAGCCGCCCGTGCCGGTTTTGCAGCCTGGTGCGGTTGCGCGGCGAGAAGAATTGCAACCAGCGAATTGGCGTTATGATTCCTGACATGCTCCTCTTCGGAGCGATTCTGTTGACCGGTGCCGTCGCGACTTCGGCCGCTCCCGTGGCCGGAGCGGATTTGTATCGGCTGGAGCTCCAGGGGGGCGGATCTGTGTGGTCTCAAGACCCTCCGACGCAAACCGGGCCGCTCCTCCTTTTCCACCGCTATCCCGACGGAGTGCTGGTCTCGATCCGGCGGTCCGATCTCGTTCGAATCGCGCTCGCGAAACGCGGTCCGACCGGTGTGCGAGGACTCGCGGCCGGAGCGGTCGTGGATCTGGGACCGACCGGAGGCGGAGCGGCCTCTAGCGCCGCGCGTGAAGCTGGAGCGGGCGCGAAGCGCGCGCACAGTCCGGCCTTGGGCGAGACGAAGGATGGGAAGGCCCTCTTCAATCCCGACCGCGCCTACCGTCCCGATTGGGACTCCAAGCAGGTTCCTGGCTTGAACCTCGGCTATCCCGCCTCGCCCAACGACTACAGAGAGGGGCGGACGCTCGCATTCCCCTCCGCCTCGAGCGTCCAGACCGCGCCGGGAGATCTGCCGCGGGCGCGCGTCGAGACCGGCGAACCGCCGAAGGGGCCCAAGTAGGAGTCGTCAGTTCTCAGTTGTCAGCTATCAGTTTTCTGACTCTTATGTCAGATCTGAGATATCTCTCCTCGGAGAGCCCGAGACCTCAGAAGTGAGAACTGATAACTGATCACTGAAAACTAAATATGGATGGCGTGGCCGCCGACAGCTTCGGCGGCCTCGTGGACGGCTTCGGACAGCGTGGGATGCGCGTGAATCGTTCGCACCAGCTCTTCTGACGTCGCTTCGAGCTTGAGTGCCGCTCCGGCCTCCGCAATCAGCTCGGTCGCGTGCGGCCCAACGATGTGGACGCCGAGCACTTCGTCGTACTTCTTCTCTCCCACGATCTTGACGAAGCCCGCCGTGTCATTGATGACTCGTGCCTTGCCGATCGCCGAGAAGGGAAACTTGCCGATGACGACGTCGTAGCCGCGCTCCCGCGCCCTGGCCTCCGTCAAACCGATCGAGGCGACTTCCGGAGCGCAATAGGTGCAACCGGGGACCTGGTCATAGTTGAGGGGCCGCGTCTCCCGGCCGGCCATGTGCTCGACGGCAACCATGCCTTCCGCGGAGGCGACGTGCGCGAGCCATGGGGTCGCGACGACGTCGCCGATGGCGTAGATGCCCGAGACGTTGGTCCGCATCATCGGATCGATCGTGATGTAGCCCCTGTCGGTCGCCACGCTGACGGCCTCGAGGCCGATTTTTTCGGAGAGGGGTTTTCTTCCAACGGCCATCAGGATCTTCTCGGCCCGGAAGGTCTCCGTTTTGCCTCCCGAGTTTCGCGCGAGGACCTCGACTCCGGCGTCCGTCCTGGTCACTCGCTCGACGCGCGAATCCACATAGACGGCGATTCCCTGCCGTTTGAAGGATGCCGCCAATTCACGCGAGATCTCTTCGTCTTCCAGCGGCACGATGCGCGGGAGGATCTCAATCACTGTCACCTTCGATCCAAAGCGCGCGAACATCGAGGCGAACTCGACTCCGACGGCTCCCGATCCGATCACAATCAGCGACCGCGGCACCTCGGTGACTTCCAGAATCGAGTCGGAGGAGAGGATCGTCTTGTGATCGATCTCGATGCCAGGCAGTGACCGTGGCTCGGATCCGGTCGCGACGAGGATGTTTTTCGCGACATACGAGGTCTCTGTCCCATCGGACGCCGCGACGGAAGCTCTTCCGACGCCGGCGATCCGGCCAAAACCGTTGACGACGTCCACCCGGTTTTTCTTCATCAGATAGGCCACGCCATTGGAGCTCTGCCGAACGACCTTCTCCTTGTGCTTCATCGCTGCAGACAACTCGAGCTTGACCTCGCGCGTTGCGACTCCCACGTCCGCCCCGTGTCGAGCCTCCTCGAGAAGATCGGCTGTGTGGAGGAGCGCCTTGGTCGGGATGCAACCTCGCAGCGTGCAGACTCCGCCGAGACGGGAATCCTTCTCCACGATGAGCACCGAAAGTCCCAGCTGCGCGGCTCGGATGGCCGCCACGTAACCGCCCGGCCCCGAGCCGATGATGCAAACGTCGTAGGTCTTCTGTTGGTTCATATCCTCACTGCTTCACAGGGCGGGTTACCCTATCAGTTTTCACGCTGCGACCAGTCTTGAGTCGATCCTACGAATCCACTCCCTCCCCCGGCGTTGTTGGCTCGACCGCGAGCGCCTCGTTGATCCGGTTGAAATAATTGAAGAGCCCGACGACGGCGGCGATCTCGAGAACCTCTCCCTCCTCAAAGTATGTCGAGAGCTCCCGAAAGGTTTCTTCCGAGATCTCGTTGGCGTTGCGGGTCATCTCGAGCCCGAACCGCAGGGCCGCCTTCTCCTTTTCCTCGAAGGGACCGTTCTCGAAGTCGAGGAGCGCGGCGATTTGTTCCCGGGTAGCGCGCGTCCGTTCTGCCAGAACGGTGTGGGAGCGGATTCAATAGTCGCAAGCGTTAGCGAGAGATGTCTGAAGCGCCAACAACTCTTTCAACTGGAGGGGCACGGTCCCGGAGCCCATGACCGCCGAAAAGTGTGCGTCCATCGTCGTCAGCAGCCACGGGCGGTGAGCGAAGACGCGGTACATGTTCGGAATGTTCCCCCGCTCGGCGATCTTCCTCTCGAAGGCATCGCGGGCCGCCCCCGCGACCTGCGAGCGTCCGAGGCGAGATATGCGCGACATACTCGTCCTCCGAAGCCAAGAATCCTATCCGACGCGAGAGCGGCGACGGGAGAACGCAGGCCGTACCCCTCACCCGGTCCTCCCCCGCTGGGAGGACGAGAGAGGCGCAAGAGGCGGCTAGAATCTCTCCGTGCGTCGCCTGCTCGCCGCTATTGTCGTTCTCGTTGCGATCCCGGTGAACCTCTCCTGCGGCGGAGAGAAGGCGCCGCAGGCACAGGGAATCCAGATCGGCTTCTTCGGGGCCTTGACGGGTCCCCAGGCGACCTTCGCGATCTCCGGGCGCAACGGCGCCCGCATGGCCTTCGACGAGATCAATCGTGCCGGCGGGGTGCTCGGCAAACAGATTGATCTGCTCGTCGAGGATGACCGCAACGAGCCGGCGGAGGCGGCTTCGGTCGTTTCGAAGCTCATCACCCGCAACCACGTCGTCGCCTTGATCGGCGAGCAGGCCTCCTCGCGCAGCCTGGCCGCCGCGCCAATCGCGCAGAGCTATCAGGTGCCGATGGTCTCCCCGACCTCCACCAACGTCGAAGTGACGAAGAAGGGGGATTACATCTTTCGGGTTTGCTTTATCGACCCAAACCAGGGAAAGGCATTGGCCGTCTTCGCTCGGCGAAATCTCAACGCGCAAACGGCGGCGATCCTGGTCGATGCCCGGAGCGACTACAGCGTGGGACTCGCTCAGGCCTTCCGCGAGAGCTTCGAGAAGGAGGGAGGGCGCGTCATCGGAGACTCCAAATACACGGAGGGGGACAGCGACTTCTCGGCGCAGCTGACCGCGATCCGCTCGAGCCGTCCAGACGTGCTTTTCGTACCGGGCTACTACACCGACGCGGGCCTCATCGCGCGCCAGGCCAGGGGACTCGGCGTCTCCGCGACGTTACTCGGCGCGGACGGATGGGACTCGCCGAAGCTGGCGGAGATCGGCGGGGCGGCGGTCGAAGGCGCCTACTTCTCCAATCACTATTCCTCCGACAATCCTTCGCCGGAGGTTCAGGGATTCGTGGCCGCCTACCAGAAGACATACGGGTCCAAACCCGACTCCATCGCGGCCCTCTCCTACGACGCCGCTCGTTTGATCGGCGACGCCATTCGACGAGCTGGTTCGACGGAAAGCAAACGCCTGCGGGACGCGCTGGCCGGAACCCGGGGATTCGCCGGGGTCAGCGGCACCATCACGATGGACGCG
>Ga0070706_100004059_pt1 | contig 14228 bp, 12 predicted proteins | sample KBSK5501metaG_FD_65476 | JGI IMG/M metagenome (GOLD analysis project Ga0070706, IMG submission 65476) | Corn, switchgrass and miscanthus rhizosphere microbial communities from Kellogg Biological Station, Michigan, USA - KBS K5-50-1 metaG | ecosystem: Host-associated > Plants > Roots >...
GTGACGCTTGCGCTGCCGTCGGCGTAGATCTCGGCCAGATCGACCAGCCGGCGCCAGACGCGCCGGTCGACCGGCAGGTAGAGGGCCTCGACGAGCGCGTGGGCGAGTCGTCGCACCTCGCCGATCAGGGCCGACATCAGCAGCCGGTCGACACCCGGGTACGACGCCCGCAGCTCGTCGAGCTGCGGGTGGCTCAGCGAGAGTGTGTCGGCATCTTCGAGCGCGATGACGGTGCCGGCCCGGGGTGCGGGCTGGAGTGCCGCGAGCTCACCGAAGCAGTCGCCCGGCTGGAACACGCGCAGCATCGACGTGTCGCCGAGAGGTGTCGTGACCCGCACCGCGAAGTGCCCTTTAGCCACCAAGTGGAGCGTCTCACCCGGGTCGCCGTCGTGGAACACGACCTCGCCCCGCCTGAAGCGGCGACGACGGCAGAGCGCGAGCAGCGATCGCTGCGCGTCGTCCGGCATCCCCGCAAGCAGCTGATAGCTGACCACCCAGCACCACCCTTTGGCCCGAACGGCTAGATCTTCCCACGGTCGGGTGTCTGCGGCACGTGTCGCGGTGGACACCCGACACGTAGCGTCCGCCACAGATGTCCTGGCGTGCTTGCTGCAGGCTCCTCTCAGAGGCTTCCCACGTGAGAGGAGGGGACGATGGACTCGGCGACCGCCGGCAAGGTCCTCCCGACCCGCTCACCGTGGCCCCTGCCTCGTGGGCGGTACGTGACGCTCGGCAGCGGGGATGTGACCTTCATCCGTGACACTGGCGGACCACCCCACCTCCCGGTGCTGCTCCTCCTTCATGGGTGGACCGCCACGGCCGACCTGAACTTCTTCACCGCCTACTCGGCGCTCGCCCGCTCGTGGCGGGTCATCGCGCTCGATCACCGGGGCCACGGGCGAGGGCTGCGGACGTCGGCCCGCTTCACGCTCGAGGACTGCGCCGACGACGCGATCGCCGTGCTCGACGCCCTGGGTATCGGCACCGCGGTGGCGCTCGGTTACTCGATGGGTGGCCCGATCGCCTTGTTGGGGGCGCGCCGGCACCCCGACCGCATCAACGGTCTGGTGCTGTGCGCCACGAGCAGCTCGTTCGCCCTGACCCGGCGCGAGTCCCTGCTGTTCCAGCTCCTCGGCGGCGTGACCGCCGCGTGCCACCTCGCGAGAACGCAGGCTGTCCAGCGGTTCGCCGCCGCGGTGGTCACCACGCGGGGCGGGACTCGTCGGGTTCACGAATGGGTTGTCGACGAAATCTCGCGCCACGACTGGCCGACGGTGCTGGAGGCGGGCTGCGCCCTTGGTCAGTTCTGCGCCGATCCCTGGCTCGTCGACACCCGGGCGCCGACCGCGGTCGTGGCGATGCTCCAGGACCGAGTGGTGCCGACACGCCGGCAGCTCAAGTTGGCTCATGACATACCCGAAGCCACCCTTCACACGGTGCCTGCCGGGCACAGCGGCTGCATCGCGGCACCCGAGCGGTTCCTGGTTGCGCTGATCGACGCCTGCCAGTCGGTCCGCGCCCGGCTCGACCCGGCGGCCGCGCTCGCCGCGGCCTAGACCGCTCCGGGCGTCGTCTGGATCACCTCCGATGTGTCACCGAGCCGACGGACCGGTTGGGTCCATCGGCTCAGGATGGGCCCCCAGGCATTCAATACTTCGGAGGCAACCAGATGGACATGAGATCTCGGACACGGCATTGGCGGCTTCGCAAGAACCAGACCGCGCGCATTCTCGACGATGTCGAGCTGTTCTCGGAGTGCACCGTCAAGGAGCTCCGCCTTGTCGCCCAGCTCATGTGTCCGATCTCGCTGAAACCCGATCGGGTCATCGTGCACGCGGGGGACCCCTGTAACCAGCTCGTCGTCGTGCTGTCGGGGGAGGCCGGCACCAGTGGTCCCGACGGAGGCGGGAGCTGCCTCGGGCCTGGCTCGCTCTTCGGGGAGCAAGCCCTTCTGCCGGGGAGCGTCGAGATTGCCACCGTGACCGCCACGACCCCGATGGAGTTGCTGGTCTCCAGCCGGGCCGAGCTTTCCCGGATGGTCGGGGTGGCCCCTTCGATCGAACACAAGCTCCTGGGCCGCATCGCTCGCCAGTCTCCTGCCATGCCACCCGAGATCGTCGAGGCGAGGGTTCCCAGTCTTGCGCACGTCGTTCTCACGGCGTGACGCCGACGATTCAGAGGACCTCGGCGAGGAAGGCCTCGGTGAGCTCGGCGAACACCCGGGGCTGTTCCAGCGGCGGATAGTGGCCGCACTGCTCGACGATCGCGAGTCGAGCACATGCCAGGTCCACCTCGAGCCGCTGGGCCCACGCTCGAGGTGTCGCCCGGTCCTGTCGTCCCCAGATGAGGAGCGCGGGCGCACGAATTGCCGAGAGACCAGGTTCAACGGACCCGAAGTCGAGCTGATGGGCCTGCTGCCAGAGGCAGCGGCGCGACTCACGGTCGCCTACCGCGCGAACGACTGCGTCGACCTGCGCACGGTCGACTCGAGCCGGCTCGGCGAACTGCTCCACGTAGCGCCGCTCGACAGCACGCGTCGGAAGGACCGGAGCCAACAGGCGACCCGCCCAGGACGAGGCGAGGCGTGCATACCACGGCAGGCGGTAGGCGCGGTACGCGCTCGTGCCGGCGAGCACCAAGGCTGTGACCCGGTCGGGGACCTGCGCCGCAAGATAGAGCGCGATGATCCCGCCGTAGCTGTTCCCGACCGCGGTGAAACGATCGACACCGACCGCGTCGAGATAAGCCAACACGTGCGACGCCTGGGTCGGGATCGAGTAGTCGCCGCGCGGCTTCGCCGACTTGCCATGCCCTCGCAGATCGGGAGCGAGCACGTGATGGTGGTTCGCCAACATCGAGCCGGTGGCAGCGAACATCGACGAGTCGCCGGGTTGGGAGTGCAGGAGGACCACCGGTGAACCGGTCCCGCCCTCCAACGCGTGAATGACCAATCCTCCGACTTCGCGGAAGGTCGAGGGAATCTCCGTCATGGAATCAGCCTCTCGAGTCCGCGGCGGCGTCGGTCGGTGAGGGGGCGCACTCTGGCTGCGTCAGCGTCACGACATACGTCGCAGCCGTTGAATGAGACGCTCATCTTCGTGAACGAATACAAGCACGAATCGAAGATCAGGGCCGTCGTCACCGGGACGGGTCGTGACCTACCCGACCAGATCTGGACTTCGGAGATGGTGGAGGCGCGCGTCAATCGCGAGAGCCACGGCTGGACGATCCCGAACGACATCATCCGCATGGCGGCGGGTGTCGTCGAGCGTCGCTACGCGCCCGACGGGACGTCGTCCTCGCAGCTGGCGGCGCGAGCCGCGAGCCGGGCGCTCGACGAGAGCAGGCTCGACCCGCAGGCCATCGACCTCTTGATCTTTGCGTCCGCGTCGCACGACGTGGCCGAGCCCGCCACCGCCAACATGCTCCAGGCGTCGGTGGGCTGCGGGAACGCGGCGGTCATGGACGTGAAGAACGCGTGCAACAGCTTCCTCAACGGGCTCGAGGTCGCCCACGCCTTCATCGAGACCGGGCGCGCCAGCCGGGTGCTCGTGGCCGCAGGCGAGCGGCTGTCCCCGACGATCAAGTGGAACATCGCGGACAACAACGATCTCGCGGCTCGCCTGGCCGCGTTGACGCTCGGCGATGCCGGTGCCGCCTTTGTCCTCGAGGCCAGCGTCGAACGCGAGCGAGGTCTCTTCCCCGGTGCCTTCGAGTCCGACGGCCGACACTGGGAGCTCTCGACCGTGCTCGGCGGCGGGTCGTTGTACGGCGGTGAGCCGGACCGGATGTTCTTCGAGTGCCGCAGCGCCAAGCTGCAGCAGCTCGCGGTCGAGCGCGTGCCCCGGCTCGTCGAGCAGGTGTTGCTGAAGCTCGACTGGAGCCTCGACGACGTCGCCCTCGTGGTTCCCCACCAAGTGTCGCGCTCGGTCATCCATCGGGTGGCGAAGCTCCTCGGCTTCCCGCCGGACCGCTGCATGGTCACGCTCGACCGCTTCGGCAACACAGCCGCCGCGAGCATTCCCCTTGCGTTCGACGTGGCGCGGGACGAAGGCCGGATCGTGCCCGGCGACAAGGTCCTACTCGTCGGCGGTGCGGCCGGATTCAGCGCCGCAGTGATCCCGATCGTCCTCTAAAGGGAGAGAGACATGTCCATCCTGACGCTCGAACCACCCGAGCCCGTGACCCGCGAGACACCACGCGGTTCGGTGCTCGACCTGTTGGAGGACGCGGCGCGTGGTCACGGTACGGTCCGCTTTCTCGCCTCGGATGCTGAAGCGACCTCGATCGGAACGCTCTGGGCCCAATCGGGCGACGCCGCCCGCTGGATCACCAAGACGGTGGGTGCGGGCAGCACGATCGCCGCCGTGCTGAGCAACACCCGCCCGTGTGCAGCCTTCCTCATCGGCGCCTGGCGCGTCGGGTGCACCGTCGCGTCGCTTCCGCTACCGGGCCGCGGCATGTCGATCGAGTCCTACATGGAGCAGCTCGGAAGGTTCTGTGTGGCGGCCGGCGCCGACACGCTCATGGTCGACGCCGCCCACGCGGGGTTGATCGAGAGCCCACCCGTGCCGGTCCACACGTATGACGAGGTGCTCGGCGGTGGACCGAGGTGCCCGTTCGACGGTGGCGGCGCGCTCGTGCAGTTCACCTCCGGCAGCCTCGGCACCCCCAAAGGCATCTTCCTCTCCCTGGACGCGGTGGGCGCGAACATCGCAGCCATCATCTCCACGATCGAGCCTGACGTGGGCGACTCCTCGTGCTCCTGGCTGCCGCTGTCGCACGACATGGGGCTGATCGGGCTCTTCCTGACGCCGCTCGCCGCCGGCGCACCGCGCTTCGGCCACCACGACCTGGTGCTCATGACACCTGAGAAGTTCGTCGCCAACCCGAACAGCTGGCTGCGGACGTGCTCGGACTTCGGCTCCACCTTCACCGTCGTGCCCAACTTCGCTCTCGAGCTCGCGGTGCGTACGGCCAAGCGCGCGGGTCCGCTCGACCTGTCGAACGTACGAGTGTGCATCGTCGGATCCGAGTCGGTGCGGGCAGACACCCTGAACCGCTTCACCGACACCTTCGCACCCCATGGGTTCCAGCCGCGCGCCTTTTGTCCCGCGTACGGGATGGCCGAGGCGACCGTCGCGGTGACGGCCGTCCGTCCGCAGCAGCACTGGCGCGCCATCTCGTTCGACGGGCCGGGCTCTCAGACGCTCGTCTCCACCGGAGCTCCGATCGACGGGGTCGACGTGCGCGTGCCCGGAGCGGAGGGGGTCGTCGGTCAGATCGAGTTCCGCAGCCCGGCCCTCCTCGACCGGTACATCGGTGCCGAGCTGCGGCTCACCGACGATGGCTACTTCCGCACGAGCGATCTCGGCCTGATCGACGGCGGCGAGTTGTTCGTCGTGGGTCGCAGCGACGAGGTGATCATCGTTGCGGGGCGAAACCTCTATCCCGCCGATGTCGAGGCGGCGCTCCCTCAGGGACTCGCGCGACCCGGTTGCGTGGCCGCGGTCGAGGCTCCGGGCGGCGGGCTGGCGATCGTCGCCGAGACCCGGTCGACCGGTATGGATGCGACCGAGCTCGAGCGCGTATCCCGATCGATTCGCGCGTCGGTCGCGGTTGCGACCGGTGTCGGGTCGGCGACGGTTGCGTTCGTCCATCGCGGTGCGCTGCTGAAGACGCCCAGCGGAAAGTTGCGGCGGCTGGCCATTCGAGCCGCTCTTGTCGAAGGCGAGAGCTTGTTGTGGAGAAAGGACTTCGCATGACCATGACCGTGCTTTCCGAAGACGTGCTCTCCGAAGGCGTGCTCACAGACGTTGGCGTCCAGGTCCGGGCGGAGTTGGCGGCGAAGACCGGGGTTCCGGCGTCGGAGCTGACTGACGATGCGTCGCTCTCTGATGTCGGCCTCGATTCGCTGGCTCTGATCGAGGTTCTGATGTCGCTCCGCGAGCAGATCCTCGCGGATCGAGGGCTCGTGCTGGACGACGTCGACGATCCCGATGTCCTCCCATGGCTCGAGACGGTCGGCGAGCTCATCGCCTTCGCGGCCACGTTCGCCCCATGGGAAACGACGGCACCGGAGGGTTGAACATGGCCGTGTCGCACACCGACGTGTTGGGGGGCGGGACCGACCGCACCGTGAACCTCGGAGCCGCGACCGCCACAGTGTCGGTGCTCTTCACCGACCTGGTCGATTCGACGGTGATCTTGAACCACGACGGCGCCGATCGCAGCGAGGTCGTTCGGAGAAGTCACTTTGGCGCACTACGTCACGCGATCCGTCGATGCCGGGGCGAAGAGATCAAAACTACCGGCGACGGTCTCATGGTCGTCTTCCGAAGCGCGCTCGACGCGGTGGAGTGTGCCGTCGCGATGCAGCGGGCGGTCGCCCGACTGCGCCGCGAGGAGCCGTTCACTCCCGAGGTGCGCGTCGGGGTGAGCGCGGGGGAGGCGACCGTCGACAACGACGACTGGTACGGCCAGCCGGTCGTAGAGGCGTCCCGTCTCTGCTCGACGGCCGAGCGAGGTCAGATCCTGTTGACCGACGTGGTCGCCGCGCTGATACGCACGTGGACGAAGTACCGCATCGTCAGCGTCGGTGCGCGCAGTCTGAAGGGCTTCGACGAGCCCGTGGTCGTGCGTGAGGTCGAGTGGGCGGACGGCGACGTGGTCGCCCTGCCGTTGCCGCCGGCCGTGCCACCCGTGGCGCGAGAGGTCCTGGTGGACCGGGAAGCGGAGGCGGATCGGCTGGTCATGGCCTGGGAGCGGGCGAAGGCGGGAGAGCGGCGGGTCGTCCTCATCGGCGGCGAACCTGGCATCGGCAAGACGTGCCTGACCGCAGAGCTGGCCCGTAAGGTCCACGACGAGGGCGGCACGGTTCTCTGGGGACGTTCCGACGAGGACCTCGGGGTCGGATACCAGAGCTTCGTCGAGGCGCTCGAGCACTTCTTCGCACACTCCCAGTCCGAGGAGATCATCGGTCTCCTGGGTTGTCGCGCCGCGGACCTGGCCCGACTCGTGCCCGACATCGTCGGCGAACCGGCACCGCAGTCGCCGGTCGACCCCGACGGCGAGCGCCTGCGGCTGTTCGAGGCCGTGAGCATGGTGTTGACGGCTGCGTCACAAGCGGCTCCCGTGCTGCTCGTGCTCGACGATCTGCACTGGGCCCCACGAAGCGCGCTCAAGCTCTTGCGCCATCTTGCGCGAGACCCACGGGCTGCATCCCTCCTCGTCGTCGGCACGTATCGCGATACGGATCTCGTCGCAACGCATCCCCTCATCGAGTTGCTCGCCGATCTCCATCGCGAACGACACGTTGATCGCTTGGAGCTCAGCGGCCTGCAGCCCGCCGCGGTTGCGGCCATCCTCGAGGTCGCGAGCGGTGGGAAGCAGCTCAACAAATGCGGTCTGGAGTTCGCAAGGGTCCTGCACCGCGAGACTGCCGGCAACCCGTTCTTCGTTGGAGAGTTGCTGCGCCACCTCATCGAGATCGGAGCGGTGTCGCCGGGGGGCGGGAGGTGGAGGCCGGACCTGCCGATCGGCGACTACGGCATGCCCGACAGCCTGCGGGAGGTCATCGCCCGACGCCTGTCGAGGCTCAGCGAGGCCGCCAATCGGGCGCTCAAGGTCGCGGCCGTCATCGGCCACGAGTTCGATCTCGCCACGCTGGAGTTGGCACCCGCTGCGGCCGAAGATCCTTCGACGCTGCTCGACGTGCTGGAGGAGTCGTCTGCCGCCCGTCTGGTCGTCGAGCTGAAAGGATCGCCCGGGCGGTTCGGCTTCAACCACACGCTCGTGCGGCAAACCCTTCTCGACGCGCTGTCGGCCACGCGCCGCGCTCGACTGCACCGGCAGATAGGCGAGGCGATCGAGGCGCAGCCGGGCGCGGCAGACGTGGCGGGCAGGTTGGCGTACCACTACTGCGCGGGTGCGCCGGCCGGTTCCGCGAGTCGAGGTGTGCTGTTCGCGGAACAGGCGGCGTTGGAGGCCCTCGAGAAGCTGGCATGCGAGGCCGCGATCGTCCACCTGGAGCGGGGCCTCAAGGCGTTCGCGCTGACGGATCAGCCCGACCCGGCCACCCGCGCCCGACTCCTCGTCATGCTGGCCGAGGCGCTTCACCTGGCAGGTGACGTCACGCGCTCGAAGGTGGTTGCCGCGCAAGGTGCCGACGAGGCTCGCTTCGCGGGCTCCCCGAAGCTCCTGGCCAAGGCGGCGTGGTGGCGCGCCGCCCTGCCGCGCGCCGGCGTCGAGGATGCGCCTGCCGGCCAGCTCCTGGGAGAGGCACTCGATGCGGTTGGAGACTCAGACCCGCGCCTTCGAGCAGCACTGCTCGGACAGCTCGCGCTCTATCGCGCGGTGAACGAGGGGCAGGGCCCCGCGGCCGACTCGATCGCACAGCAGGCGGTGGACGCGGCTCGGGTCACCGGCGACGTGACTGCCCTCGGCCGCGCTCTGATGGACCGCTGTCTCGTGTTGCAGGGCTCGCCCGACCTGCGCAAGCAACAGCGGCACATCGGCGAGCTGACCGCCCTGCTCCCGCGCGTTCCGCTCCGGAGTCGAGCCGCGGCTGAGAAGGTGCTGTTGCGTCACACCGCAGTCGTGCATCTCCAGACCGGAGACATCGCACAGTTCGACGACGACGTTCAAGCGTTCTCCCGCCTTTGCAACGGAAGCGGGCTGAGCGGTGAGTGGCTCGACCTTGCCACGATTGCGATGTGGCGCTCGCTACGGGCCGCGCTGGACGGTCGCCTCGCCGATGCCGAGGCCTTCGCGGCGGAGATGCTGGGCAACGCACCCGACGAGATGAACTTCCGCAACACGTTCGCGGCACAGCTCTTCCTTCTTCGTCGGGATCAGGGCCGGTTGGCCGAGATCAAGGACATGCTGCGGAGCGCCGTGCAGGCCGCACCCCGGCTGGTGGGGTTCCGTGCCGGTCTCGCGCTGACTCACGCCGAGCTCGGTGCTATCGACGAGGCGCGCCAGGAGCTCGCGGCGCTGGCCATCGACGACTTCACCTCGGTCCCGTACGTGACGCGGGCGTCGATGCTCGCCCTGCTGGTCGAGACCACTGCCGAGCTCGGCGATGCCGACCGGAGCGCCAGCGCGTACGACCTCCTCCTCCCCCATGCGGGCCAGCTGCTCGTCGTGGGATGGGGCGCGGCGTGCCTCGGTGCCGCGGACCGCTTCCTTGGCGTCGCGGCCGCCAACACCGGACGATGGGTCGACGCCGAGCATCACTTCCAGGCGGCGCTGGCGCTCGAGAAAGCGGCCGGCTCAGCAGCCCTGGTGGCGCGGACCCAGCTCTCCTACGCGCGCGCGCTCGCCACTCGGGGTCGACCGCTCGATCGCCCTCGGACGTTGGCCCTGCTCGATGCTGCTGCCACCACCGCCGACTCGCTTGACCTCGGTGGGCTGCAACGGGGCCTGGGAACCATCCGAGATCGGCTGCGATGATGGTGCGCTCCGCGTTCCGCGATCTGCAGTGGCGGCGACGGCGCGTTTCGATCGCGATCCTTGGCACGTCGCTCGTGTTCGCCATCACGCTGTTGCTCACCGGGTTGTCAAACGGCTTCGAGGTCGAGGCCGACCGGCTCGTCGACCACCTCCACGTCGACATGTGGGCTGTCCGGAGCGGCGCGGCGGGCCCGTTCCTCGGCCAGCAGCCCTTCCCGGACGGTGCGGTCGACGACGTGCTTGCCGTGGCCGGTGTCAGCCAGGCCACGCCCATGGTCTTCGGCCGCAAGACCGTCGGGCGCCACTCCGTCGAAGAGGTGAACGTCTTCGGCTCAACCGGTCGTGGGCTCAGCACGCCAGAGGTCGACGAGGGCCGCCACGTCGCCGCGCGGGGAGAGATCGTGGTCAGCACGACGCTCGGCTACCGCCTCGGCGACGAGATCGTCCTGTCCGGGCAGCGGTTCAAGGTGGTCGGCCGGGTCCATGCCTGGACGGCCGTGGCCGGCGTGCCGAACGTCTTGGTCTCTCTCAAGGACGCGCAGGAGCTGGTCTTCGGGGGGATGCCCCTGGTGTCTGCGATCGCCGTGCACGGTCATCCGCAAGCGACACCGAATGGCATCGAGCTCATCGACAACGCCCGAGCGAAGAATGATCTACTGCGACCACTCGGAAACGGGAAGGCCGCGATCAGCCTGTTCGCATCTCTGCTCTGGATCGTCGCGGCTGCCATCGTCGGGTCGGTCATCTACGTGTCGACGCTCGAGCGGGCGCGTGACTTCGCCGTCTTCAAGGCCACCGGCACGTCGAGCCTCAGCATCGTCGGAGATCTCGCAGTCCAGGCGGTTGTGCTCTCGATTGCGGCGGCGGCAGTTGGGGCAGTCGTGGCGACGGTGCTCGCGCCGAAGTTCCCGCTTCCTGTCGTCGTCCCGCGGTCGGCCTACCTGCTGTTGCCCGTGACGGCGGTTCTCGTGGGTGTCGTCGCCAGTGGGTTCGGCTTGCGCCGAGCCGTCACGATCGATCCCGCGCTCGCGTTCGGTAGCGCCTGACGACACGGAAGGAACCGACCCACCATGCCCGAGCTCGAGATCCGCGAACTGACGGTCGAGTACACCGCCGCGGGCTACTCGGTGCGACCGCTCGACCGGGTGGATCTGACGGCGAGCGCCGGGTCACTCACGATCCTCCTGGGTCCGAGTGGCTGCGGCAAGACGTCGCTGCTGTCCTCGCTCGCAGGAATCCTCACCCCACAGCACGGTCAGATTCGCTTCGGCGACGTCGATGTCACAGGTCTTGGGGGAGGCGCGCTGATCGAGTATCGACGACGGACGGTCGGCATCGTCTTCCAGGCCTTCAACCTCGTTCCCAGCCTCAGCGCGCTCGAGAACGTGATGGTGCCGATGCGGGCTGCTCGGATGAGCCGCCGCGCAGCTCGGGTCCGCGCGCGGGCGCTCCTCGAACAGGTCGACCTCGCGGAGCGGGCACACCACCGTCCCGGTCAGCTCTCCGGCGGGCAGCAGCAACGAGTGGCGGTTGCGCGCGCCATCGCGCTCGACCCGCCGCTCCTGCTGGCCGACGAGCCCACCGCCCACCTCGACTACGCCCAGGTCGAGGAGATCCTCGGGTTGCTCCGCGAGCTGGCGTCGCAGGACCGGGTCGTCGTGGTGGCGACCCACGACCAGAGGCTGCTGCCGATGGCCGATCAGGTGGTCGAGCTCGGCGCGCATCCCGTCAACACGAACGGACCCGAGGAGCTGGTTTCCCTTGCGCCCGGGCAGGTGCTCTTCCGCCAGGGTTCGTGGGGCGACCTCATCTATGTGATCGCGGAAGGTGAGGTGGAGATCGTCGCCGAGATCGACGGCGGTGAGGAGCAGCTCCGGACGGTGCTCGGGCCCGGCGAGTACTTCGGGGAGATCGGCCCGCTGTTCGCCATGCCCCGCGCGGCCACGGCTCGAGCCCGCGCCACGTCGCTTGTGGCCGCTTACACCACCCGTGACTTCCGCGAACGGATCCGGCCTTCCGGATCGACGCGAGACGTGCGCGGTGCCCGGAAGCCCAGCCAACCGTGCGGGGTCGGGCTGGACCGGGGCCAGGAGTCGGGTATCGCCTGATGTTGCCGGACACCGGCTGGGAGTTCACGAACCCGAAACACGCACTGAACGGCTACGAAATTCTGCCGGCCTACCGTGCCGGGCCATGCGAAACAAACTCGGCAGGTTGCGACAGCCAGAGACTCGCCGTCTGATCGCCGTCCTCGTGACCGGCAAGATGCTCGGCATCGGCGCGGTCCTCGGGATGATGAAGGGGTTCGCCTTCTTCTTCGAGACCCCGGCCGGCGCCAGCCCGGTCGCGGCGGTAGCCCACACGGCGAACGACTTCGTCAGCCCGATCAACACCGTGTGGGTGCTCGTCACCGCCTTCCTCGTCTTCTTCATGCAGGCGGGGTTCATGGCGCTCGAGGCAGGCTTCGCGCGCTCTCGCGAGACGGTGAACATCCTGCTCGAGTGCGTGTTCGACACCTGCCTCTGCGGCGTTCTGTACTGGGCGATCGGCTTCGCCTTCCAGTTCGGGGAGGGCAACGGCCTTATCGGCCACCAGTTCTTCTTCCTACACGGGATGACCGCGGCCTACGGGTCGACCGGTGTGGCGTTCCTCGCCTTCTTCCTGTTCCAGTTCGCGTTCGCCGACACCGCATCCACCATCACCTCCGGTGCGATGGTCGGGCGCACGAGCTTCAAGGGCGACATCCTGTACAGCACCTGCGTCTCCGGGCTGATCTACCCGATCTTCGGACACTGGGTCTGGGGGCCCGGTGGCTGGCTCGGCAACACCATGGGCTGGTTCCACAGCTGGACCGGCGGCACCGTGTTCCGCGATTTCGCGGGCTCGACCGTCGTGCACACGGTCGGCGGGTTCATCGCGCTGGCGGGCGCCATCGCCCTGGGCCCCAGGCTCGGGCGCAAGTTCAAGCGCGACGGTGGCGGTCCCTTCCCGGCCCACGACCTGACGATCGGTGCCATCGGCGGTGTGATCCTCTGGTTCGGCTGGTACGGCTTCAACCCGGGCTCCACGTTGTCGGCCATGGACTGGACCGGGATCGGGCGGGTGGCGGCGAACACGACGCTGGCGGCATGCGCGGCGGGATTGTCGGCGGTGGTCTTCGTCTACCCCAGGTCGAAGAAGTGGGACCTCGGCATCTCCGTCAACGGGTTTCTCGGCGGCCTGGTCGCGATCACGTGCCCCTGCTACTGGGTCTCCCCGGCGGGGGCGCTCATCATCGGCGCGGTGGCCGGGGTCGTGGTTCCGCTCGCCATCGACCTGCTCGAGTGGTGGCGAATCGACGATCCGATCGGCGCCGTCGCCGTGCACGGCTTCGCGGGCATCTGGGGCACGCTCAGCCTCGGGCTGTTCGCCACCGGGCAGTTCGGCGTCCCAACCGCCGACGGTGCCGACACCTCGACGGTCGTGAAGGGACTGTTCTACGGGGGCGGCACCGCTCAACTCCGCGCTCAGCTCATCGGCAGCGCCACGTGTGTGATCGTCGTGCTCGGGGTCTCGCTGATGATCATGTACGCCATCAAGTCCATCCGCGGCTCGTGGAATCTGCGGGTCTCCCAGGATGGCGAGGTCGAGGGCCTCGACATCCACGAGCACGGCACACCCGCCTACCACATGGAGTTCGGCCAGGGCATGACCTACACCTCGCCGGTCACGCTGCCCAGATCCGCGAGGCCACCGGCCGCCTCCGTCGAGTCGACCGTCGACTCGAATGTGTGAGTGCGACTCGGGTCCGGACCCCTGGGACCCAGGTATGAGTCGGGCCCAGGGCTCCCCGCTCGAGCGTCGCGACCCAGAACTGCCTAGCAAGGAGGAGTGATCGAACCATGGCCCATCTCGTCACGGCCATCATCAAGCCGTTCAAGCTCGACGAAGTGAAGGAGGCGCTGCGAGGCGCAGGCATGCTCGGGCTGACGGTGAGCGAGGTCCAGGGCTACGGACGTCAAGGGGGCAAGACCGAGACGTTCCGCGGCTCGGAGTACACGATCGACTTCGTGCCCAAAGTCCGCCTCGAGGTGATCGTCGAGTCGACCGACGCCGACAAGGTGTTCGAGCTCATCGCCACCGCGGCGCGCACGGGAAAGATCGGTGACGGCAAGATCTGGGCCGTCGACCTCGATCGGGTGATGCGCATCCGGACGGGCGAGCAGGGCGACACCGCGATTTGACGATCGCCGGGCGACGAGACAGCCGCGCCGGGGCTGACATCGAGACCGGCGCCGACGTCGACATCGGCACCGACGTGGAGACACCTCTCGGCGCGCTGCTCGCTCACCGAACGACCGTTCTCGGGGACGCGTCGCTCGGCGGGCGCGCCGCGTGTCGTGCCCTCGCCGACGCGACCGACGCTTGGTTGGCGGCCGTGCTGGACGATGCCACCGATGGCCGTGCCGACGGGCTGGCGCTGGTTGCGGCCGGCGGCTACGGCAGGGGTGAGCTCGCGCCCGGGAGCGACCTCGACGTCTGGCTCCTCCACGGCGGCCGGCCCGACGTGGCCGATGTGGCGCGCCGCATCTGGTATCCCATCTGGGACGCCGGCCTCAAGCTCGGGCACGCGGTGTTCACGCCGAAGGAAGCGCTGTCGTTGGCGGCCCGCGATCTCGATACCGCGACGGCGGCACTCTCGGTCCGTCATGTCGCGGGAGACCCGATCGTCAGCGCCGGGTTCGCGGTGCGGGCGGGAGCACAGTGGCGAAAGCGGGCGGCGGGCTGGGTGGCCG
>Ga0070706_100004063_pt1 | contig 14226 bp, 16 predicted proteins | sample KBSK5501metaG_FD_65476 | JGI IMG/M metagenome (GOLD analysis project Ga0070706, IMG submission 65476) | Corn, switchgrass and miscanthus rhizosphere microbial communities from Kellogg Biological Station, Michigan, USA - KBS K5-50-1 metaG | ecosystem: Host-associated > Plants > Roots >...
CGCCACCAGCGTGACCACCAGCGGCGGCGGCTGACCTGTGCCATGAAATGGTGCACCGCACCATCCCACTCCCGCGTCTCCAACTCCAGTGTGGTGCAAGCGCCAGGCTGCACCGTCATGGCCACATGGCCACCCCCACCCTGGAACACCAGGCTCAGCGGAGTCTGCGCGAGGAGCTGTAACCCGGCTCCGCCGGGTCCGAAGTAGGTGATGGCGTGGTCCAGCGCTTCCCGTGGTGTGAGTCCTGTCGTGACCTCGTACCGCATGCTCCTTCCTCTCTCCATAAGAGTCGTCATGGTGTGGCACCAGCAGACCTAACGGCGCTGCACGGCTTCTGGTGCGGAGGACGGACCGTCCAACAGCCGGAACATCGCCGCATTGCCCGGCAAGACCAGCACGGTGTCCGGGGTGAGAAGGCGGCGGCGCCCCTCGCGGTGGCGGCAGGGGACGCGCGCGCGGGACGACGGGCGACACTGTGGGCCCGACGACCCGCGAGGCGGCGCGCTGACGTCGCTGAACCCAGGCTGGGAGGAAGACGTTGAGGAGCCATCCGACCAAGACCAGGGCAAGGAGCAGGAGCGATGCACGCATTGTTGACCCCTCTATGGCTGCGGGCGTGCAAGCGGCTCGGTCTTGCCGCCGGCAATGGCTTTGCGCATGACCGTGTCCGCTTGCACGTTCTGCATCCGGTCATAGTCCATGATCCCAAAGTGGCCCTGGCGGAACGCGTCGGCCATGGCACGCGGCACCTCGGCTTCTGCCTCGACCACGCGGTCCCTGGCGACCTCGACGTCGACCAGCTCGACCGTGTCCTTCTCCGCACGTGCGGCGCTCCAGACCCTCGCTACCGTGTGGTGGTAGCACGGGGGGCCAGCGTCGGGAGGCGTGGCTCGCCTTCTGGCAGCGCCTGCTTCAGATACCGGTAGAAGTCGCTGTCCGTGGTGAGGATCAGCACGGAATTCTTATTCGCCTTCTCGCCGTACACTTCCAGGGTGCGCGAGAAGGCGTAGAACTCGGGATCGCGCCCAAAGACCTCGCCGTAGATCCGCGTCGCCGCCGCGTCGGCCTTGCCGTGGATCTCCTGCACCTGCCGGTAGGCGGTGGAGCGGAGCTGGCGCAGCTCTTTCCCCATCGTCCCGAGGATCTCCGCACTCCGCCCTTCGCCCTCCGACCGGAACTGGGCCGCGATGCGTTTGCGCTCGGAGATCATCCGGGCATACACCTTCTCGCGCACGCTCTCCACGTAGTCGAGGCGTTTGATGCGCACGTCCACCAGCTCGATCCCATACTGGGGGATGATCTTCCGGGCCTCAGCCAGGATGGTGCGGGTGATCTCCTCCCGTCCGCGGGTGATCTGCTTCTTGAGCTCCGCCTCCCGCTCCGCCGGGACCTCCTCCAGGGCGTCTTCCTTGGGGACTTCCCACGAGGCGCTGCGGACGAGCTCGACGAGTTCGCTGCTCGACACCTGGTCCCGGACCACCGAGTCGATGATGTCGTTCAGACGCGACTGCGCCCCCGTTTCCGAGGCGACGTTCTCCAAGAATTTCTTCGCATCAGCGATGCGCCAGCGCGCCGTGGCGTCCACCCAGATGAACTCCCGCCCTTTGGTGGGAATCTGGTTCGGGTCCCCATCCCAGATGAGGAGGCGCTTCTCGAACCGGCGCACCTCGTGCACCAAGGGCAGCTTGAGGTGCAGTCCCGCCTCGGTCACCGGCTCCCCCACGGGCCGGCCAAACTGCACAATGATCGCTTGCTGGCCCTCCTCCAACGTGTAGAACGTGCCAAAAAACGCGAGGAGGCTCGCCACCACAAGGGCGATGATCGCTACGTGCCGCACATTGCGCATGGCTATTTCCCTTCCGCCAGTGGCTTCGCCCCAGACTCCAGGGAGAGCCAGGGGACCAGGGCCTTCTGGTCGCTGTCCACAATATAGAGCCCCTTCATCTCCGCCAGAAAGCTCCCCAGTGCTTCCAGGTACAGGCGCCGACGCGTGACCTCCGGCGCCTGGTGATACTCGTCCAGGATGGCCTGAAAACGGGTCGCCTCTCCACTGGCCCGGTTGACCCGTTCGAGGGCGTAGCCTTCGGCCTCGCTAATGCTCTGCGCGGCCACCCCGCGGGCTTTGGGAATTTCCCGGTAGGCCTGCTCCTGGGCCTGATTGATCGTCCGTTCCCGGTCCTGCCGTGACTCGTTCACCTCGTTGAACGCCGGCTTCACGGTATCCGGGGGGGTCACGTCCTGGAGTTCCACGGTTACCAACCGCACCCCGGTCTCATAGGCCGTCAAGATCTTCTGGATCTCGTCTTTCGCCTCGCTGGAGACCGCCACCCGGCCGACGGTGAGCACATCGCTACCGAGCCGGTTCCCGACCACCTGGCGCATGACCGCCTCGGTAATGTCGCGCACCGTCTTGGGCGTGTCCCGCACCGCAAAGAGGTAGCGGCTCGGGTCTTCGATGCGGTACTGGATGATCCACTGGACATCCAGGACGTTGAGGTCCCCCGTGAGCATAAGGGACTCGTTCTTATAGGTCTGGTTCGCCGTATATTGCGTGCGCTGGCCGGGGGCAGATGCCAGCGTCCGGAACCCGAATTCCTCTTTGAGGACGCGGGCGGTGGGCACCAGACGGACGGTTTCGACCCCGTACGGCCACTTGAAGTGCAAGCCCGGGCCGGCGCGGCGCACCACCTTGCCAAAGCGCTGCACGATCCCCGTCTCTTCCGGCTGGACCGTGAACCAGCTGGACCAGAGGAAGATCAGCGCTACCACGAGGGCGACGAGGCCGACGATCGGGCCGCCCCGAAACCCCCGCCATGGCTGCCGACCCTGCGCGAAGATTCCCTCCAACTTCGAAGATAGCTGCGGTCCCTCAGGGCGATCATCTCGTTTTGCCATAGATACCTCCTGCCGCGACGACAGACGTCGCGGCGCGGTTGACGCATGTGCTCGCTGACATGACGCACTCCTGTGCGTTGGGTGTGCGCGTCCAGCGTACGACGATGCGGTTGCCGTCCACGCGGATGACTCCGATCGGTTCTCCAGCCTCGATGAACTCCCCCTCAGACACCACGCGCTCGGCCACGCTGCCGAGCCGCCAGCGCTGTTGCTGCCACTCGCCGAGCGCCGCGACGACGAGCAGTCGCGCTTCCACGCTGCCGGCGAGCGCGACGAGCCGTTCGTCCGCGACCCCGGGCTCGGAGCTCCTCGGCCTGCGTGCGGAGTCGAGCCCGCCGCGGGTCGTCGACCGCGTCGTGCAGCTCGCCACCACAGCGCGCCGCCTCGCGCTCGTCCATGACGTGCACGAGCTTGAGGGAGACAGCGAGCCGCATGGCGATGGCACCCGCGGCGCGCGCCGCGAGCACGGCGTTGTCTGAGAAGTCGGTTCCACACACAATGGCCATCAGGCCTGCTCCTTCTTTGCCGTGTTCAGCCGCCGCAGCGCTTGGTTGGCGCCAGCGCGGAGCCGCTGGAGCAGTCGCCGTGCCCACAGGAACTCCGTGCCAAGGATCGCCAGGCCGAGGGGGACGACGACGACGGCAGGGCCGGGGAGCACGATGAGGGCCACGCCGAGCGCCAGGACGGTCGTGCCGAGCACCGCGACGACGACTTTGCGCGCCACGCGCCACGGGGCAACCGCAGCGGCAGGACGTTCCTGGGGCGTCATGGCGTGCCCCCCGCCGGCTGGGCGCTCCCCGCTGGGCCCTGCGGGGGGGCGACGGGCAGCCGCGGCGTGGTCGGTGGGCGCAGCAGCGACGCCACGACGGCACCGGCAAGCAGGGCCACGATGACCCCGAGAGAGACCAGGATCGGGATCTTGTAGACGCCGATCAGGAGCATCTTCACGCCGACGAAAGCCAGGACGAGCGACAACCCGACCTTCAGGTAGTGGAACTGCCCCATCATGCCGGCGAGCGCGAAGTAAAGTGCCCGCAGACCGAGGATGGCGAAGATGTTCGACGTGTAGACGATGAAGGGGTCCATGGTGACGGCGAAGATGGCCGGGATGGAGTCGACGGCGAAGACCAGGTCCGTCGCTTCGATGCCCACCAGGACCAGGAGCAGCGGGGTCGCGTACCGCTTGCCGCCCTCCACCACGATGAAATGTGCCCCGCGGTAGTCCTGCACCGATGGGACGCAGCGCCGGAACAGCCGGAAGAGCGGGTTCCGCTCCGGGTGCGCCGCGCCGTCTCGCTGCACCAGCAGCTTGATGCCCGTGAAGACCAGGAAGGCCCCAAAAATGTAGATAACCCAATGAAACCTCTGGAGGAGTGCCGCGCCCAACACGATGAATATGGCACGCATGATGAGCGCACCGAGGATCCCCCAGAAGAGCACGCGGTGCTGCAGCGCGGCCGGGACCGCGAAGACCGCGAAGACGACGAGGAAGACGAAGATGTTGTCGACGGAGAGCGCCTTCTCAATGACGTAGCCCGTGAGGAACTCGAGCGCGCGCTCCGCCCCGAACCAGACGTACACCCCGAGGTTAAAGAGGATGGCGAGGGCGATCCAGACGGCCGTCCACACGAGGGCCTCTCGGACACGCACTTCATGTGCCTTGCGGTGGAAGACGCCGAGGTCGAGGGCCAGCATGGCCAGCACGAACAGGGTGAAGCCGATCCACAAGAGCGGCGTGCCGATACTGTCGAGAGGCATGGTCAACTCCTCATGCCTGACCCGTTCACGAGGCGCACGCGGTCAGGAGGTGGTGTGCGTGACCACGGTGCCCTGTGGCGCTCCCATCTCCTGTCATGCTCTGCCAACATGGCGCAGGCTTTTCAGGCACTGCGCACGACCTGCTGGGACGCCAGCGCTTCCAGCCGGGCAATGCGCGCCTCGGTCGGCGGGTGCGTGCTGAACAGGCGCAGCAGACCGCCGCCGGAGAAGGTATTGATAATGAACAGGTGCGCCATGGCTGGCGAGCCTGCCGTCAGGGGGATCTGCTGACTCCACGCCGCGATCTTGCGCAGGGCCGTGGCCAGAGCCAGGGGCTCTCCTGTCAGGCGTGCGCCGGCCTCATCCGCGAGAAACTCGCGCGAGCGCGAGATCGCCATCTGAATCAGCATGGCCGCAAAGGGTGCGACGATAACGCCCACGAGTCCGCCCAGGGGACTGCTACTGCCGTCGGCCTCGTCAGTCTCCTGACGCCCGCCCCCTAACAGCGAGCTGAACATGGCCATGTGCGCCAGCATGCTCAACGCCCCTGCCAACGCGGCGGCCACGGTCATGATGAGGGTGTCGCGATGCTGAATGTGCCCGAGTTCGTGCGCCAGCACCCCCGCCAGCTCGTCACGACTGAGGAGGCGCATGAGCCCGTCGGTCACGGCCACGGCGGCGTGCTGCGGACTGCGCCCGGTCGCGAAGGCATTGGGAGCCTCCTCGGGTATGCGATAGACTTTCGGCATGGGTATGGCCCCACACTGCGCCAGATGCCGGACGTGGCGATACAGCTCTGGCGCCTCGGCTTCGGACACCTCCTGGGCCCCATACAGGCGTAGGACGATCGTGTCCGACCACCAGTAGGCCCCGAAATTCATGAGCCCAGCAACGAGCAGCGCCATGAGCACCCCCCCCTGGCCCGCCAGGGCCTGGCCCGCCCAGAGGAGCAACGCGGTGAGCGTCGCTAACAACACCATCGTCTTGAGGCGATTCATCGTGACTCCCTTGGGCAAGGTCGCTTGCCTTCTCCTGACTCCCACAGCCATTTCAGACTGCCAAAGAATCCCTGTGCGGGCTCGCCGGTCAGCACCTGTTCGAGTTCCCCACGGTCCAGCCAGATGCCCTGGCAGTGTGAGCACTGCTCGATCTCGACGCCGCGGTGGTGGAGCATCACCAGTAGGGCGCCACACTTCGGACAGTGGTGCCGCGCCACGGCGAGTAGGCGTTGGCGTTCCTCCTCGGCGGCCTGACTCTCCTGGGCTGCCAGAGCCTGCTTGCGACGTTCGACTTCCAGCCTGGCAAAGTATTCTGCTTCTTGTGCAGTTGGCTTCACGGGTATGATGGTTCCCCTCCTTCCCCCGCGACACTATCTTCCTCAGACGCATCAGGGACCCTCCTCATCCTGTGGTGGAGGCGTGCGACTGGTGCCGTAGAGCGACCGTGCGCGTCTCCGGGACCCTGCCCCCCACGACCGTAATGCCCCCATCGGACACCGTACACTGCGCGCCATCCGCGGCCTGGTCAAAGCCGATGCGCACCCCGGGCGGCACCACCGTCCCGCAGTCGAGAATAGCGCGTCGCACCCGGGATCCCCGTCCAATGTGCACCCCATCGCACAGGATCGACTCCTGCACCTCCGCCTCCGCCTCAATCCAGACGCCCGGCGAGAGAATGGCGCGATCGACACGTCCGCCCAGTAACCTGCCCCCCGGGGCGATGATGCTGTGCGTCACCCCCGCCGCCTGGCCGGTGCCGCAATCGCCAGGCGCCACGACGGTGATGGGGGGCGCGTGCACTGGGGTAGTGCGCAGTGGCCAGTGAGGCGGAGACACTTGGAAGCGGGCCCGTGGGCCCACCAGATCCATATGGGCCTTCCAATAGGCGTCGATGGTGCCCACATCGCGCCAGTAGGCCGGCGCTTTGTCGATCCCCTCGACGAACGGAAACGCCGCAACCCGGTACCGCCCGAGCATGCCTGGCAGAATCTCGTGGCCAAAGTCGTGGGTCGAGCGCCGCTGGGCGTCCTCCCGCAGCACCTCCCGCAGGACCGCGAAGCGGAACAGATAGATCCCCATCGAGGCCAGCACCGAGGACGCCTGGATTGGCAGAGCGCTCACCTCCCGTGGCTTTTCCAGAAACGACGTCACCTCCCCAAGTGGGTTGGCGGTTACAATGCCAAACTGGGACGCTTGGTGCCGGGGGACCGGGACGGTGGCCACCGTCACATCCGCACCGCGCGCCTGGTGGAACTGCAGCAGGTGACGATAGTCCATGTGATAGACATGATCGCCGCCCAAGATCAAGACCTGTGCCGGGGCAATGCGCTCCAGAAGGGAGAGGTTTTGGTACACCGCATCCGCCGTGCCCCGATACCCCATGTGCCCCTCTCGCAGCGGCGGCGGGATGGAGAGGACGTAGGCGTCGGGCTCCTGGTTGCGGCACGACCAGCCCTGTCGCAGGTGGTCCTCCAGCGACCCTGCCTTGTACTGCGGCACGACGAGAGTCTTCCGGACGTCGGAGTTGACGCAGTTGCTAAGGGTCAGGTCAATCAGGCGATAGCTGCCCCCAAAGCGCACAGCGGGTTTGGCGCGGTGGACGGTGAGGGGAAAGAGGCGCGTCCCCTCCCCGCCAGCCAGTAGACAGGCAACGATATTGCACTGCATGAACGACTCCTCCTGACGCACACGTTCGCTGCCAGGCGCGCCGGTCGTCCCTGGCTGCTGGCCGTGCCGTCTTACGTAAAGATCCGCTTCAGGGCACTGAGAAACCCGTGCTCCTCCGCCAGCACCCGTTCCAGCTCCCCACAGTCGAGCCAGAGGCCCTGACAGCGGGAGCACGTGTCCATCTCGATGGCCTTGTAATGCATCTCGACCAACGACGCCCCACACTTGGGGCAGTGCAACTGGATGACGGCCACCTGTTGCTGATCGGCTTGCGCGCCAGCCGGTGGTTGCCGCTCTGCGAGTGCTTGCTGGCGCCGTTCGCACTCCAGTCTGGCGAAATATTCTTCTTCTTCCTGCTCGCTGGGTTTCACGGGCATGACACCTCCTCCTCTCAGGGGTCAAAGCACGCGTTGCTAGGGTCAGACGTGGAGGCAACCTGCCAGCCGGTGGACCCCGTCGGCCCACGACTGCGCCACCCCGCCGGCAATCGCCATAACGGCCGCACCCGATGTACGCGGCGGGGCTGGGCCCCATGGCGCGGGCACGCGCCAGTCGGCTTTTCCTTCAGCCGGGCGTGGAGGTCCTGGAGGTTCGCCTCCAAGTCCTGCCCATACGGCTCCTTCGTGACCCCATCCACCCCTACCGCACCCATACGTGGCTCGACATCCACATGCGCTCCGCTCATGCCTACCCTGATCGGTGATTGGCAGCTTCCCGCCTGGTCTGGCGCGTTTCTGCGCTGGCCTTTGTCCCTCTCCTACCCCAAAGGGTCCTGAGAACGTGCTGTCTGCCTCTTGCCTGCCTCTCGAGAGCTGCTGTCGGATCCTGCCCGAGGCAAGACCTCGCCACGCCTCTCCAGCAGCCCCGCGCGGATGAAGAAGTACGGCAGCAGCAAGGCTGTGGTGAGTAGCGCGACCACGTGGGTCACCGCCGCGGCATGCAGCACCCGCTGCACCACGGGGTCTTCCGCCGCCGTGACCATGTCAGAGTGCACCAGTATGCGCCGTGCGCGGTTGCTGGCATCGAACTCGACCGGCAGGGTGCTGAGCTGGAACAATACCGTCAACGAGAAGGCACCGATCCCCAGCAGGAGCACCGGTGCGCCCCAGATCGACTGCACGGCCATGAGCGTGCAGCCAGCCATGAGGAGGAGCCAGAACAACAGGCCCCCGATGCTGGCCATCCGCACCAACCCGTTGCGGAGCCCCAGGAGCGGGTAGCGCGTGACGTCCTGGAGGGCATGGCCCGCTGCGTGGGCAGCGACGCCGAGCGCGGCGAGCGATTGGCCATAGTAGACGTTGGGACGCAAGCGCAGCACTTTGTCGTGCGGAGCGTAGTGGTCCGTCAGGACGCCCTCGACTGGCTCAATCCCCACGCCCGTCACTCCCGCCATTTGCAGGACTTCCGCCGCCGCCTGGGCGCCGGTTATGCCGCGCGCCGCTGCGACCGCCTTGCCCTGGCGGAAGGCCCGCGGCGGGCGCCACTGGGCCCACAGCGCCAGCACGAGACCTGGCGCAAGCCACACAAGGGCCAGCGGGTCAAAGCCAAACTTCATTGTGACTTCCTCCCTGCGCAGGGCTCGCTGGAACAGCAGCCAGAGCCCTGCGCCTGCCCGATCCTCTCTTCCAGGTCTCTGGAACAGAGGGGAGGCAAGCGCTGCGGCTGTCGTCCCACTCTACAACGTACGCTCGGCCGTCCCGGCCTGGTGACGGCTACTGCGCACGCTCCTGCTTGTGAATGGACGTTGCCTGCTTTCCTGACATCGCCACTTCCACAGCGTCGCCAGCCTGCAGGCCGCCCAGCAGCGCCGCGGACGCTTGCAGTTCCACGGTCTTCCCATCCTTTCTCTTGAGGGTGATGGTGCCGCTTTGCGCATCCAGGTCCTGGATCGTCGCGGACAGGCGCTCACCTGGCCGTGTCCCCGCTACGCCGGAGCTGCCCTGTGCCGCGCTGGTGGCTGACGACGGCATAGACGGCTCGGCCGACCCACGAGGCGTAGCCATCAACAGAGGGTCAGGCCGTTGCGGCCAGTTTTCCTTGTCAAAGCCCACCGCGTTTTCCAGCGTCTCTCTGGCGATGCTGAGCCTGAAGGTCTTCCCGTCAGGCAGCAGCGTCAGCGCCTCCCAAGGCACGGCCAAGAGCTTGCTCCCAAACCCGAAGATGCCCCCAGAGGACAGGGCGGCATACCTGATCCGACCTTCCACTGGATCAAGCACCACATCGTCGATTGTCCCCAGGCTTTCCCCTTGCGGGTTCTCCACCCTGCTGCCCATGAAGGTGCTGGCCTTGTGCACCTGCGATCCTACTTCCCGGATGCCTTTTGCAGCCCTCCCTTCGGGTTGCGCCGCAAAAGACGCCGCAGCGAAAAGCAAGCTGAGCATAGAAAGCACCGCCATGAAAGCGCTCGTCCGTTTCATAGATGGTCTCCTTTCTTCCTTGACCTTTCGATATTTTGTTGGGCCTACGGTCGGTGACAGCAGTAACCTGTCAGCGGTGACCTGAAACTGCTGTCAACCGAGCAGATTGAACATGTAGGGCAGCCCCTTTCCGGCCATCTCTCTATCGAAAACGGTGCTCCACATGCCTCTGCAATTGCTGTATCTTTGTTGGGATCTCTCCAAGATACAGGGTGGTACCCTGGCGCTACCGGGGCACCACCAGCGTGAGCTTCTGGCCAACCTGCAGGTTGGCGAGGGTCTCGGGAGGCATCGTGAGCACCAGCGTTTGGTCCTCGTGCGTCTGGACCTTCACCCGGTTGGTCTCCTGGGTGATCGACACCACCGTCGCCGACACCGTCGGCGTGGTCTGCCCCGCTGTGCCGCTCACCCCCGCTGGGGTTATCCTGCTGGTCCGGATGTCTGCCAACGACCCAGAGGCGACTTCCACCTCGACCAACCGACCATCCATGTCCCGTACCTGGAGAGGGACGCCAGTCTTGGAACGCATAGTCTCTCCTCACTTTTCTTCTCGAGTGCCATTGTGGGGGTGCCGCCGGGGGTCGCAACGCCGAACGGTGTCGCCGCTGGCCGCAGTGGCGTATCAGCACCTCCGTAGAAACCGCACAGACACTAGTGCAAGTGTGATGCCACGGACGCCTGTAGACGCCTGACAGGCCCCTGCTTTGCGCCCAACATGCAGGGGCAAGTATCTGCGAAGTTGCTCTGTCTGAAGGCGTTAGGTCATAAGGAGGGTGGTCTAGCCAGGCCCTGTCGGGGAGGAAGAGTCGCGGCGGCGGGCTGGTCATCTACGAAGCAGGCTGGTCATCGGCTGTGCACACCGCTCGCGCAATGGTGAGGCCGAGCGCCCGCAGCTTGTGGCGCAAGCTGTTGCGCGTTATGCCCAGGATCTGGGCCGCCTGCAGTTGGTTGCCCCTGGTGTGACGGAGCACGTGGGTGAGCACCTGCCGCTCCATCACGTCCAACGCCTCGGCGTAGAGTTCCGTCGATCCGGCGTGCAGACGGTCGGTGAGGAAGCGTTCCCAGTCCGGCAAGGGCACGTCCGGGGCTGGAGCCGGGATGTCCTGAGGCGTACGCAGCGCCGCCGGTAAGAAGTCGGGCAGTAGCACGGGTCCCGTGGCCTGCAGCAGGGCCTGCTTGAGGAGACTTTGCAGTTCGCGCACATTGCCGGGCCACGGATACTGCCGGAGGACGTCCAGGGTCTCGAGAGCGACCTCCTGCACCTCTTTCCCCAATTCCGGACTGAGTCGCTTCAGCAAGTGGTCCACCAACAGGGGCAGATCGTCACCCCGCTCCCGCAGCGGGGGCAAGGTGAGGGGAAAGACGCTGAGGCGGTAGTACAGATCGCTGCGAAACTGGCCAGTGGCAACGAGTTGGTCCAAATCGCAATTGGTGGCGGCGATGACGCGCACGTTCGTCTGGATGGTCTCGTTACCGCCCACCCGTTCAAACTGCTGTGCTTGCAGCACCCGCAGGAGTTTCGTCTGGGTCAGCGGTGTCATGTCGCCGATCTCATCGAGGAAGAGCGTGCCGCCGGAACATTGCTCGAACTTGCCGATGCGTTTGCGCTCCGCGCCCGTGAACGCCCCTTTCTCGTGGCCGAACAACTCGCTCTCCAGCAGCGTTTCGGGGATGGCGGCACAGTTGATAGCCAGAAAGGGGCCGGCGGCCCGCCGGCTGTGCTGGTAAATCGCCCGCGCCACCAGCTCTTTGCCGGTGCCGGTCTCGCCGAGGATCAGCACGGTGACCTCCTGCGGCGCGACGCGGCCGATCGCCTTGTACACTTCCTGCATCGCCGGGCAACGCCCCACCAGAACATCCGCCGGTTCCTGGGTCGGTTCGTCCTCCGTCACCGCCGGAACTCGCATGAGGCGGCTGATCTCGAAAGCACGCGTCACCAGTTCCCGCAGTTGCGCCAGCTCCAGCGGTTTGAGGAGGTAGTCGAAGGCGCCGAGCTTCATGGCTTCAATGGCCGTCTCGGTCGTCCCGTGGCCGGTAATGAAAATGACCGGAATCCGAGCATCACGCTGCTGGATACGGCGCAAGACGTCCAGACCAGACTGATCAGGCAGGGCGAGGTCCAGGAGCACCACCTCGGGGTGGTGTTGGGCAAGCATCGCCAAGCCCTCGGCGGCCGAGGTGGCCGTCAGCACCTGGACGTCCGGCTGCCGGAAGCTGCGCCGGAAGGCGTGGAGGATGGCAGGTTCATCGTCAATGACTAGCAGGCTCGGCATCATGGCTCTCCGCAAAACGTCCGTCTGCTCACGCGTGGACGCGGGCGGTGGGCGCCGCTACGGGTAAGCGGAGGACAAAGCAGGCGCCGCCGTGCGGCGGATTGGTGACCCAGAGATTGCCGCCGTGGCTCTCGGCAATGCGCCGGGAGACGGCCAAGCCCAAGCCGAGACCGGTCTCTTTACTGCTGACAAAGGGCTCAAACACCCGCGGCAAGAGCTCGGGGGCAATGCCCGGCCCGGTATCACGCACCCGCAGTTCGACCTGGCCATGCACCGGAGCGCCAAGGTGGACCTCCACCCTGCCACCCCCTGGCATGGCGTCCAAGGCGTTCAACATCAAGTTGACCAGCACCTGCTGGATCTGATCGGCATCGGCCTCGATGCTGACCGGAGTCGCTGGCTGGAGGCAGTGCAACGTGACGTGCTGCTGGCGGGCGCGGCCCTCAAGGAGGGCAAACGTCTGGTCCACCACCGTGGCCAGGGGCAGGGGACGACGCTCCAGTGTGGGGGGCCGGGCGAAATCGAGGAACGTTTGCAGGCGCCGTTCCAGGCGGCGAATTTCCTGCTCGATGACCTGCAGGTCGTCGGCCGGCAGCCCGCGTGCCTCGGCCTCTTCGCGGTTCGTCTGCACCAGCATTTTGATGGCGGTCAGCGGATTGCGCAGTTCGTGCGCCACGCCCGCGGCCAACTGGCCAACCGCCGCCATCTGTTTGGCCCGCACCACCTCGCGCTCGCGCTGCTGCAACGTGTCAACGATCCGCGCGATCTCCTGTGCCACTCCCTGCATCCGTTCGTTCACGTGGTGCAAATCGCCCTCCTCGGCGAGGATCACGGCGGGCACGTCCTGGCCCAGTTGGCCTGCGGCATCCCGGACGTGTATGCTCAGTTGATGGATCGAACGCCGCAGGCGGCGCGCCACCCCATACCCCAGCAAGACGCCCGCAAGCGCACCGATACTCCCGACGCCCGCCAGCCCCCAGGCCATCCAGGGCACGGTTTGGCGATGCGCGGCGGCGGCGTGCTCGATCTGCAGGGAATGGTAGTCCCGCAGCTGGCGACACAGCGGCAGGGTCTCGGTTTCCAAGATTCTCACCGCGGCCTGCACGGCGGCTGGGTCAGCAACTTCGACGGGTGCGAAGCGTGTTTCCCAGTACTGAAGGTATTGCGCAAAGCTGTGCTCCAGTTGACGCACCAGTCGGCGTTCTTCCTCCGTGTCCGCCACCGCCTGGGCGTGTGCCAGCAGCGCTTGGATCCGCTCATGGATGGCCTCCACCTGGCCCCGGCCCTCCCGCTGCACCATGACCAGCTCATCCACGACCGTTTCGAGTGCGTGGTCGAGCTGGCGGCTGACGACGTTGCGAGCCAGCATCTCGGCCATCGTGGCTTGCTGACGGTAGAGGTAGACCGCAGCGACGGTGCAGAACCCCAACAGGAGCACGCTCACGAAAATCGTCGGGCTTGCAACCCGCAGGGAAAGGTTCCGCTGCCACATCGCCGGTGATCTCCTCCACACGTGTAGAGACGGCACAGCACGAGGCCTCTGTCAGGGTATTATACCCTCTTGGCCCCCGGTGCGAGCGGTTACAATGCCTCCATCCTCTCCGCGACGCGCCATGGCAGTAAAACACCAACAGTTCATAGTGGGCGGACATGCTCCTTGTCCACACGCCAGACCTGGCGCTGGCGCGAACTCTACCCGTAGAGTTTTTTGGGGCGCCCCCTGCGGTCCGCTCCTGTCCTGCCTTGTCAGGCCTCTGCGGCGAGCCGCTCCTGCAGGCGCCGCACCAGTTCCCGCAGCTCCGCCGCGTCCATCTGCACGAGGCGCTCTGCCACCGCTGCCGCGGGCGCAGGTGGCGTACGAGCGCCAGCAGCTCCCCGGCCTCCATGGCGGTGATCTGCGCCGCCACCGTCTTCAGCGGGAGCACGTTAAGGCGCCGGCGCGCCGTCTCCTCCAGCAGGGCGCAGAGCCCGTCCAGCGGGCGGAACGCGCGCAGGTACGGCGTGGCTGCCGCGATAAAGGCGGCGCGGATGACGTCTGGGGCGAAGGCATCCGCTTCCAGGCCGTAGGGCTCGCCGAAGATGTTTCAAACCTGTGGATCTGCTACCCTCTCGGAGTCAGAGAGAACCATCAACGCGAGTGAGGGAAGCGATGATTACCCAAGTGTTGCACTGCCCCTATTGCGAAGGGATCGATATTGTCAAGCATGGGATGTCGCC
>Ga0070706_100004066_pt1 | contig 14221 bp, 9 predicted proteins | sample KBSK5501metaG_FD_65476 | JGI IMG/M metagenome (GOLD analysis project Ga0070706, IMG submission 65476) | Corn, switchgrass and miscanthus rhizosphere microbial communities from Kellogg Biological Station, Michigan, USA - KBS K5-50-1 metaG | ecosystem: Host-associated > Plants > Roots >...
AGCTCCCAGGCGCGGCGCCGCCGTCCTTCGCGCCAGTCGAGCTGAGCTGTCTTCGTCTTCATGGCGCCAGCATAGCATCGTTTTACGCCTCTACGCAAACGTCAGTAAAACTATTTATCGGCCCGACGGCGCCACGCCGGCAAGGAGACGGGCAATGAACGCGTGCGTACTCTGTGAGGGCAGGTCAGGATGAGCAAGAGCAGCGACAGAGGGCGTGGGAGGTGGCAGCGAAGGGGTGCGCATAAGCGTGCCTCCAGGCAGCCAGGCCAGACCAACAGCCGCCCGCAGTACGGTCTGCAGTTCACTGAGAAGGGGCGCGACACGCTGGCGGAGATCTTCGACCAGTACCGGAATAAGCCCCTGTACTACGTGCTCGATGAGCAAGGCGAGGCGGTGCCGCTGGGGCAGAATCACCTGCTGACGACTGAGGAGCGAGTGAAGTGGCAGGCTTGCTATGACGACCCAAGAGCGCGGACGTTGGCGGAGACGGTCATTCCCAATCCGGATGCTCCGGCGTACCCTGTGGTCGTGCATACCGCCTTCGAGGCACGGGACATCTCCTTCGCCTTTCTGCTCCCCAACGGAGCGCCCGTGCTCTGGCGGACTGGGCTCCTGGACGAGCCTATGGACGTGAGGGAAGCAGCGGCCGCCGCAGAGGCAGAGGCAGAGGACGACGGATCCTGGCTGATGGAGCCACCGCCGAAAACACCGCCAGAAGTCGATGCGCTGGCGCGCAAGCTCGGCCTGAGCGACGGCGACGCGTTCGATGAGTGGAGTCGGGTCTACAGCACGCGTGAGGAGGCCATGCGCGGGCACGAAGAGACGGTGCGGTGGGTACGCCGCGCGCTCGGCGTGTTCTGAAGCGCCGCCGCGAACGAGAGAGCCCCTAGCCATCGGCATCCGGCTAGGGGCTTCTGCCATCATCCGCCACCGCCACCAAAGATCACAAGCGGCGCTCGATCAAACGCGCTTGGCGCTCCGCGAGCACGCTGCGATCAGCATCTGGCCATTGAAAGACCGTCAAGATCCGTGTTATCCAGTCGAGCGCCAGCTCGCGCCAGGCACTCACAAGCTCCGTCCGCGTCCAAACATGCATCTGCACGACATCGCGCATACTCGACGTGCCCACACCCCACAAGGGGAGGCTTGGATCGAATGAGCCAAGCTGTCGGCCATCAATGTTGCGCAAGGCAATGCACACCCACAGCGCCTCGCAACCCAAACCCTCGGCATAGCTTGTGGCAAAGCGGAAAAACTCGGTCATACCGTACACGATATCGTGGTACGAGACTACCCGTTCTGGCGCGGGTAGATGGGGGAACACCGCATCCTGAGGCACCATATCGCCGTGCACCACGTGAGCCGAGGCAAACGCACCGCTATAACTCGCCTGCCAACGCTCGCTGAAACGGTCGGCGTCATAGGCAAATCGCAGGTAGTCCTGCAAATAAACAAGCTCCTCGTCGTGCACCCCAGAGGTCGGGTAATACCACCCGCGCCAACGCACGGCCGATGTCTTGATCAATTCGAGCAACGGCTTTGCCCCAAGCGGGCGCACTAACGGCGGGATGGGCAGGAGGTTGACCTCCCACCAGGCGCAGTGCGGTCGTTGCCCCCCCCATGCATCCAGCGCTGCTGGCCAATCTGGCAAGGCCGCCACAAAGAGCTCTTCGGGTGGCGTCGCAGGCGGCGTCGGCGCAACTCCTGTCATGATGGCCCGCATCTCCGTGAGCAACAGTTCGCTGCGCCTCCTCAAGGCCCGCGAGAGCAACTCGCGCATCTCGTGGGCTGAGTTGATGCGGCGACACTCGCGTGTCTCCGAGCGGATCAGGATGTCGCCCTCGTTGGCGTACACCTTCGTTTTGGAGGCAATCTGTTTCGTCACGAGAATGGGGACGTCCTCAAACTCCGGCACCTGGATGAGCAGCACGTTCCCGCCCGAATGGGCCACCGGCGCAACCGTCAGCCGCGGCAGGGGAGCGAAGCGCCCTTTGAGGTAGTGCATGATCTTGGTGGGGTCAAAGGAGGCGATCTGCGAGACCGAGAGCCCCTGCACCGTCCAGGTGGTGTTCTCAGCGCCGATGGCGATCGTGCCCCCGCCAGGCGTGTTGGCCATGCAGCCAATGGTGGCCGCGAGATGAGCTTGCATATCATCCTGGAACCCACACGGCCCCTTGATCTCGACGTTGCGCGTCTCGCCCTGGCTCAACATCGCGTCGAGTGCGTTCGAATCCATGCTTTCCCTCTTATCCGTCGCAGACAGACGTTCTCTGATTGGCGCATGCAGTGTATGCCAACAGGGAATCACTAGGCAAACGGCGATCGCTCCAGTTGGCGATCGCCATTCTGTGTCTCCTGGCCAGGTCACTTCCTCCGGCATGTCGTCGAGTGGGTGCACCGCGTTCGCCGTCAGGCAACAGTGTGCCCCACAGGCGCGGCAGCCGGCGCCTCATCGCACACGTTTTGCGCCAATCGCGTGAGCGCCTCCAGGTCCATCTCCAGCGCCGGCGCTATGTGTGATGTTGTTGGCGGGAACGGTAAGCACCTCCTCCAGCGTCTTGTACTGCCGTGGCCAGTTCTGCCTGTCCTCCTGCGGCAGGCCGCTGTGCTGCATCACGCACTCGATATTAAGCAGCGATGCAGCCCATTCCCTCTATCACATCCCGCACGAGATCAATCTTGAGGGGCGGTAGGCCCTCGATGCAGCTCTCGCTCTTCAGCCACTTTATGGTGCTTGAGGAACAGTCTCGGCATACTCTATAGCGCTTTCATGCTCCATGATGCTATTCCGCTTGCCGCATATGAAAGCTGAATAAGTAGCTAGAAGATGTGTGAAGATGCTATACTCTTAGGAGGGCCAACAAGTTGGCAGCAGAAAGCGAGCAAACGATGCCACGACATTTGGAGCAGGAGCGGCTTCTGACGGTTGAAGAGATTGCCGAGCAGATGAGCGTCACGCATGAAACGGTGCGGCGATGGCTCCGCTCGGGTGACTTGAGGGGCGTACGCCTCGCACGTAAGGCTGGCTGGCGGGTCCGGGAGAACGACCTTCAAGCGTACTTAGAGCGGCATAGTCCGCTAGCGTCGGGGGCGGAGCACGATTAAGTTGCATGAGAGGGTACACAATGGGCAAGCGCGGTAATGGCGAAGGTGGGATCACTCACCTCAGCGATGGTCAATGGCAGGCGCGGATCACGCTGGAGGGCGGCAGGCGCAAGGCGTTCTATGGCGCAACACGTGCGGAGGCCGCTGCAAAGTTAACTGCGGCATTGCGTGATCGTGACAAGGGGCTTCCCATTGTAGCTGAAAAACAGACTATCGAGAACTACCTGGTGAACTGGCTGGTATCAGTGAAGCCTGCTATTCGTCCACGTACTTGGCAACGCTACGGCGAGCTGCTGACTTTGCATGTCGTACCCACGCTCGGCAAGACGACCCTTGTTAGGCTTACCGCCCAGCAGGTGCAAGCGCTTTACGGCTATAAGTTAGGGGAGGGATTGAGCAGAACAACAGCACATCATCTGCACGCAGTGCTGCATAGAGCATTGGCGCAAGCCGAGCGACTCGGCCTCGTGGCGCGCAATGTCTGCGATCTCGTGGAGGCGCCACGTATGGCGGAGCGCGAGATGCAGGTGCTTGCGCGGGGGCAAGTGCGTCATTTGCTGGACATGGCCAACAACGATCGCCTCGCCGCGCTTTACGTGTTGGCCGTCAGCACTGGAATGCGGCAAGGTGAATTACTCGCGCTTCGCTGGCGTGATGTGGACTTCGCTACAGGCAGCGTCCAGGTGCGAGCAACCGTGCAGCGCACGCGGGAGTACGGGCTGACCCTCGCACCGCCAAAAACGAAGCAGTCGCGACGTCGTATAAAACTCGGCACAGTGGCCTTGGAAGCCCTTCGGACTCACCGGACACGGCAGGTAGAGGAAAGGTTACAGAGCGGACCAGCATGGGATGGCAGGCTCGATCTCGTCTTCGCCAATGAAATCGGACGACCAATTGAGGCGCAGAACTTGGTCAGGCGTTCTTTCTATCCTCTGCTGCAGCGAGCAGCCCTCCCCCGCATCCGCTTTCACGATTTGCGTCACACGGCTGCGACTTTACTACTTAGCAGCGGCATCAATCCCAAAATCGTAAGCGAGATGCTCGGGCATGCATCAATCACCATCACACTAGGCATATACTCACACGTCTTGCCGGAAATGCAGGCGCAGGCAGCGGCGGCGATGGACGCTGCGCTCGGAATGTAGGCGTGCGGGTTGGCATCACAAGTGGCATCAGGTACCCGTGCTCGCACACGTGGGGGCTTCGGCTACCATGACCGACGTAGCATTATTTCTTGAATCGTGGTGGTGGGGCTGACAGGATTCGAACCTGCGACACACGGTTTAGGAAACCGATGCTCTATCCCCTGAGCTACAGCCCCGTGGCTCACGCCGCCCCAAGTATACCCGACCCGCGCGCCGCCCCGCAACTCGCGGGCGCATGCTCCCTCGTGTGCTATACTGCTCCCAATGCGCCGGCCCCACACACGCGAGGACGCGGGCACGTGCGGCAGACCATCTTCCCCGGGAGCCAGACCCAGCTATGAAATGCCCGTATTGCGGTTTTGTCGAGTCGCGCGTGACGGACTCACGCGATCAAGGCGGCACCATCCACCGGCGCCGCCGCTGCGAGCGCTGCTTGCAGCGCTTCAGCACTGTCGAGCGTGTCGTTCTCCCCGAGCTGATGGTCGTCAAGTCCGATGGCAGGCGCGAGCCATTCAACCGCGAGAAGCTCTACAAGGGTATCCGCCTGGCCAGCCAGAAGCGCCCGATCCCCGTCGGCGAGCTCGAGGCGCTGGTCGAAGATGTCGAGAACGAGGTCTTCAAGCTCGGCCGCGCCGAGGTCGAGACCCGGGTGATCGGCGAGCTGGTGATGGACCGCCTGCGCCAGCTGGACCCCATCGCCTACATCCGCTTCGCCAGCGTCTATCGCTCCTACCCAGACATCCTCGCCATGCGCGACGAGATGGAGCACATCCTGCAGACCATGCACGCCAACGGCGACGCGGGCGAGCCCGCTTCCCGCGCCACATCCACCACAGCGGCCGCCGAGGAGCCAGGCAAGCGCACGAAGTGATGCAGTGCGCGGCTTCCTTGGGCTGAAGACCCAGGGCGAATCCTGAACGAGCTAGCGCGTCGAGGACATCCCTTGCCGCGGCCGCTAAATTAGCCGCCCACAATAACGTCGCAATGAGGATTAGCCCCGCCGCTTCAGGGCAGGGAGCCGCATGCCTGCAAGTGCGACACGAGGAGTCGCGCTGGCTCCTCTCGCGCTCGTGGGGTGGAGGACAGTCCCTGGCCTGAAGGCCAGGGCTAATCCTCGGCGGGGCAATCCGTGCCGGGCAGACGGTGCGTCGCGTCCGCAACCCTCGCCCTCCCCAGCGGTGCCGCGCGCAGGATGAGCCCTGCCGCTTCAGGGCAGGGCGCCGCGCCACAGCTACAGTGCGCTCCGGCTCCCCTCTCCCTTTGGGAGTGGGGGCCTACTCCGCCCGGCGCACTGTCACCGTCACGGCGTGGCCGCCCAGCTTGGCCGCCGGGATCGTCTCCGTGTATTCTCCAGCACCAGGCGTGCCCTCCGGCGCGCCGTCCGTCACGAGGACGGTGAGGCCGCGCGCCAGCGTCTCCTCTTTGATGTAGCCGGCGTAGCGCTCGACGATCGCCCCCAGGTCCGCGTCGGTGGCAAGCTGGAGCTCGATGGTGTCTTCGATGGCGAAGCCGGCGTGCTTGCGCGTCTCCTGCACCAGATGCGTCAGATCGCGCACCAGCCCCTCTTCCCACAGCTCCGGCGTCAGCGTCGTCTCCAACACGACCACATAGCCGCGATCCTCGGCCGCGACGTAGCCACCGTGCGCGCTGGCCTCCACCTCCACCTCGTGCGGCCCCAGCTCCACCGTCTCGCCGTCCACGGTGAGCCGCAGCGTGCCGGAATCCCGCAGCGCCTGCGCCACCGCGCCTGGATCCAGCTCGCGCAGCGCTGCCAGCACCTTGGGCAGGCGCTTGCCCAGCTGCGGCCCCAGCGCCGCCAGCTGTGGCCGCAGCGAGTAGACCAGCATATCGCTGTCCTCAGGCAGGAACTCTAGCCGCTTGACGTTCAGCTCTTCGAGCACCTGGCTGCCCAGCCGCTTAAGACTCGCGCGCTCCGCCGCCGTCCTCACGCGCACGTAGAGCGCCGGCAGCGGCTGGCGCACGCGCACCTGCGCCTTCTCGCGCGCCGCCCTCCCCAGATTGACGAGCTGCATCACCAGCGCCGTCTCGTCGTGTAGCTCCCGCGAGATCAGCTCCGTGCGTGGCGCGGGCCAGTCGCGCAGGTGCACGCTCTGTGCCGCACCGGCCGCCACCGAGCGCACCAGATTCTGGTACAGCGACTCGGCCAGGAAGGGCGTCAGCGGCGCGAGCAGCTCCGTCACCATCACCAGACACTCGTACAGCGTCAGATACGCGGCGACCTTGTCGCTGTCCTCTTCGCTCTTCCAGAAGCGGCGCCGGCTGCGCCGTACGTACCAGTTCGAGAGGTTTTCGACGAAAGCGGCGATGCTCAGCGCCGCGTGCTGCGCGTCGTAGGCCGCCAGCGCCTCCGTCGCTACGTCTGCCGTTTCATGTAGCTCGGAGAGCACCCAGCGGTCCAGATCGCTGCGCTCGGCCACCGGCAGCGCGTGCGCGGTCGGATCGAAGCCGTCGATGTTGGCGTAGGTTACGAAGAACGAGTAGACGTTCCAGAGCTTGTCCAGTGGCGCACGTGCCTGCATCCACATGTCGGAGAGGCGCGGCGGCTGCCCCAGCGCGCGCAGCTCTGCCGCCGCGGATTCCGTTGGGATGCGCGGGAAGCGCGCGTTCTGCTCCGGCGTCTGGTTGACGAAGAGCCAGCGCATCGAGTCGGCGCCGACGATGGCCGCCGCGTCGTCGAAGGGGATGCTGTTGCCCTTGGACTTGTGCATCTCCTCGCCGTTCTGGTCGAGCAGCGTGGCGTAGCCCAGAATCGTCCTGGCCGGCGCGGTGTCCTCCAGCGCCGCCGCCATCACAAGCAGCGAGTAGAACCAATTGCGGAACTGCCCCGGGAACGACTCGGTGATGAAGTCCGCCGGAAACCACTCGCTCCAGTAGGCGCGGTCGCTGCGGTAGTGCAGCGTGGAGAACGACACGATACCGGCGTCCAGCCAGGGGTTGCCGACATCCGCGATGCGGCTCACTACATCGCCGCACTGCGGGCAGGCGATTTTCACGGCGTCCACCCAGGGGCGATGCGGCGTGTGGCCCTCGAATGCCTCCCACCCCGCGACGGCGCGCTCGCGCAGCTCGTGCTCGTCGCCGATCACCTCGAAGGTGCCGCACGACGGGCACGGGTAGATCGGCAGCGCCAGGCCCCAGTAGCGCTTCTTGGAGATCATCCAGTCTTCCATGTTGCGCAGCCAGTCCAGCTCGCGCTCGCGGCCAAAGCGTGGGATCCAGATGATGCCGGGGTCTTCGACGATCCGAATCAGGCGCTTGCGCAGATTATCCCCCGCGTCCTCCAGGCTGCCCATGGCGATGAACCACTCGTCCACCAGCCGGAAGACCAGCTCGGTTCCGCAGCGCCAGCAGTGCGGATAGGTATGCTTGAACGACTCCGTCTGGTAGAAGAGGCCCTTCTCTTTGAGGCTTTCGAAGATCGGCCGCGCCACCTCGGCGACCGGCATGCCGGTGAGCCAACCGTAGCCGTCCACATAGTTGCCGCTCTCGTCCAGTGGCGCGAGCACCACCAGGTCGTTCTCCTTGGCGAGCGCGAAGTCTTCGCGGCCGCAGCCCGGCGCGATGTGCACGATGCCGGTGCCTTCGTCCGCCATCACCTCACTCCAGGCGATGATCCGGTGCTCCCCATGCGCGTTCTGCCAGGCGGACAGCTCGTCGAAGGGACCGCTGTAGCGCCAGCCGAGCAGGTCACGCCCCGGCAGCGTGTCCACGACCCGCCACTCGCCGTGCTCGTGGCCGCGCAGCTTGTCGAGATTCGGCTCCTTGGTGTGCTTCGGCCGCTGCGTCATCTCGGCGGCGACGTAGTACACGTCACCATCCTGCTCGACCCTGGCATACTCGAGGTTGGGATTGACGGCGCAGGCGACGTTCGCGGGCAGCGTCCACGGTGTCGTCGTCCACACGAGCAGGTACTCGCGCGGCCGGTCGACCAGCGGGAAGCGCACGTAGACGCTGGTGTGCTGTACCTCGTAGCGGCCTTCGTTGATCTCCATATCCGAGATGCCGGTGGCGCAGCGCGGGCACCAGGGCATCACGTCGTGGCCACGATACACCCACCCACGCTCCCAGCATGTCTTGAGGAAGCCCCAGATGGTGTAGTTGTTTTCGTCCGACATCGTGATGTAGGAATGGTCCCAATCCATCCACTCCCCGAGCCGGATGGATTGCTGGGTGATGCGGTCGACGTAGCGCAGCACGCGCTCCTTGCACTGGTTCACGAACGCACCGATGCCATAGTCTTCGATGTCGCGCTTGGACTTGAAGCCGAGCTCGCGCTCGACCTCGACCTCGACCCAGAGCCCCTGGGCGTCGAAGCCGTTCTGGTAGCGCTGGCGGAAGCCGCGCATGGTGTTGAAGCGCTGCCACACATCCTTATAGGTGCGGCCCCAGGCGTGATGCACGCCCATCGCGTTGTTGGCCGTTATCGGGCCGTCCATGAACGACCAGCGCCGCGCCGAGTGGTCGTTGCGATGCAGGTATTTCTCCAGGATGTCGTGGTCGTTCCAGAAGCGCTGCACCGCGTCTTCGAGCTGCGGATAGTCCACCCGCGTGGGCGCGGGCACCGGCGCGAAGAGCTGCCGCGGCGCCGGTGCGGCCGCGCGCGGCGCCGCCTCACTTACGCGCGTGCGCTCGCGTGCGCGCCCATTGCTCGCGGGCGTGCGTCGCCGTGTCGTCACTTTTTTCTCTGCCATGGTCTATTTCGCTCCCTGCCAGCGGCCCGCGCGCTTGCTCACCCTGCGTCCTCGTCCACCAAGGCAATCTCCATACGCTTGTTCAGCCGGCCCTTGTTCTCGGTCTTCAGCACCTTCACGCCGCGCACCTCGCGCGTGCTGTGGACGTGCGTGCCGCCGTCCGCCTGCGTGTCCAGCCCCGCGATCTCGACGATGCGAATGGTCGCGATCTCCGGCGGCAAGAGGTTGATCTTGGTGCGAATCAGGTCTGGGATCTCGAACGCTTGCGCGCGCGGCAAAAACTGCACCTTGACGGGCAGGTCCGCCGCCACCGCCTCATTGACACGCACCTCGATGTCGCGCACGACCTCGGGCGTGAAGGCCTCCATAGTGAAATCCATGCGCGCCTTGTCGGGATACATCTGGCCGCCCGTCACCTGCGCGCCGAAGTCGCGAAAGATGATGCCACAGAGCATGTGCAGCGCCGTGTGCGTGCGCATCATGCGATAGCGGAAGTCCCAGTCCACCTCGCCGCTGACCTCGTCGCCCACCGCCGGCAAGTGCCCCTCCGCATCCGCCAGCCGATGCCAGACCACATCGCCGCGTTTCTCGATGGACGCCAGCGGAAGCCGCTGCCCATGCCACACCAGCACGCCACGATCGGCCATCTGCCCGCCGCCGCCAGGGAAGAATGCCGTGGAAGCCAGCGCGATCGCCTGCCCATCCACCGCCTGCACTTCGGCATTGAATGTGCTAAGGTAGCTATCGGTATGGTAGAGAAGCTGGGTCGGTGCCACCTGCTCGGTGCTCTCCATGGTGAATTCTCTCCTTGCCTGACTGGTGTCGCTCGCGACGCGCCGCACCCAAACAACGTGACACACTCTGGGGCCACAGCGCGGCCCATAAAAAAACTCCCGCCCGCATAGGGGCGAGAGTAACTCCCGTGGTACCACCCTGATTGACCGTCGCCGCCGCTCACTCGTCCCAAGGAAGAGCGCAGCGCACGGTCCGCTTGCGGGACACGTGTTCATGTCCCCCCGTGTGGTAACGGTCGGGTGCCGGCCACGCCTACGCTCGCCTGGCGAGTTCGGGTAGCAGCTCGGGATCGATCTTCGGCCGCCGCGCGCTGTCCGGTCGCACCAGCCCCGGACTCTCTGGGAACGCGCACTGCGCGCCTACTGGTTCCGTCGGCGCTGTTCGCATGTTGCTCGCCCGCTCGTGCCTGGGCACGGACCGGGAGAGATGGATCTGTTTTCCGCTCTACGCACTATGACATAGAACAAAAGAGGGTGTCAAGCCGAGTCGTTGGCTAAACCACAATGTGAATCGTCTGATGAGGAGACTAGTGGAGGGGCGAATGGGCGAAGTAAAGTATGGCAAAGGGCACACCGGGGCCACCGGCGCGCCGCTGACGCGCCGCCAGCAAAAGCGCGCGCGCCGGCGCCAGGCGATGGCACAACGCCAAGCGAACGCCCAGCAGCAGGCGCTGGCACAGCAACCGCCGCGCCCAGCCGCGCCGCCTCCCCCGCCAACACCGCCGGCGACAGCGCTTGCCCCGCGCGCGCCGCGATCCGCCGCGCCCCGCGACGTTGCCGCGACACAGCCCGAGCTGAGCGCGCCGGCGAAGCCACCGAAGGCCAAGCGTACCCGCACCGAGCCGGAGGCGGCAACGCCGACCAGCGGTGAGGAGCGCCCGCCTCGTCGTGCCGTCGCCGCTCGCGCTACGCATCCAGCCGGCGCCAAAGCCGCCGGCAAGAAAGAACGGAAGGCGTCCACGCCGGTGGGTGAGGCGCCGGCGCCGGCCAGCGCTCCCGCGCGCAAATATCCGACCCTCGCGCGTATGGCTGGCCTGCGCATGCGCCCGCCCAAGTCGGAGCCACTGCCGCCGCTCGCCAAACAGCGCGCGGCCCCGCAGCAGACGCACGTCGAGCCGCCACTGCCCGTGCGCGCGCCCGACACGCTACACGATCTCCTAGCCGAGGCCGCCGACAGCGCTCCGCTTGCCGCCGACAGCACGCCGCCCGCTGACATGGCGCGGCGCCCATCCGTGCTGACGCGCCGCCTCGCGCCTTCCCAGCGCGTTGCCGCGACCGCCGCGGAGCGCAGTGGGCAGCACACGCCTTTCCCGACGCCCGAGCCAGCAAACGCCGCTTCGTTTGCGGAGTGGCGCTGGGGGCAGCCAGAAACGGCCGTGATCGCGCCGCTCGCCGCCGTACACGCGGCGCTGGCCGTACTGTCGTCGCTGGCGGGCATGGCGCTGCTCCTGCAAAGCATGCCAGGCGCCGTCTGGCTCCTCTCGCTGGCCGGCATCTGCGGCGCGGGCGGGTGGCTCGCATTCGCGCTGGCGCAGCAAGACGAGCGCCACGCGCTCGCGGGCGCTGCCCTGCTGCTCTCGCAGCTCGGCGTGCTGGTGTGGCTGCTGGCGCTCTTTGGCCCACGCGCCGCTATCCTGGCGTTGGTGCCGGCGCTGACGCTGCTGGCTCTGCGCACGACCTGGCGCAATCTGGCGATGGCAGGCATCGTCGTCGCGCTGGCACTCTATGTGGCGGACTCCGCGCTGACGCTGGTCGGGTGGCTGCAGCCGGGCCTGAGCGCGGACGCCGGGCTGCAGGCGCTGGTGGATGGCGGTTTTCTCACGCTGGGGCTGGGCCTCACGCTTTTCACCCTGCTGGCCCTCCACACGCGGCAGGCACGGGCTGAGGCGCTGCTGCGCTCGCGGCTGTACGAGGCGCGACAGACACGGACGCGCGCCCGCCAGCTGCGCCAACAGATCGAAGACGACGCCGACCTGCTCGAACACTCCCTCGTGCGCGCCTTGCGGGGCCGCGGCATCGACCCCATTCGCGTCGGCAGTGCGCTCGGCCCGCTCGCCGAGCATATCGAGGTCGTCGCCGAGCGGCTCGCCACCTTGCAGCAGGATCGCGAGGACCGCATCCGGCTCGATGGCGCGATGCGTGAGCTGACACGCGCCCTGGAGCGCGCATGGCTTGGCCTGCCGTGGGTGTGGCCGCAAGCCTCCGGCACCGCGCTGGACGCACTCATCGCCCTGCTGCGCGCGCCGCGCCCCGCCGAGCCACCGGCCGCCTCATGGCCAGAGGAGACGCCGACGCTCGTGCCCGTGCCCGTGCCCGTGCCGACGGTGGACTCCAGCCCGTGGGATATCGTCACACCGCGGCCAGGCTCACCTGCCGGCGGGTCGGGCGGCTCCTGGCCGATTCCCCTGCCCGATGCGGCACCGGACGATAAGCGTCCGCGCGTGTTCGCCGCGTCGCCCAATACCACGTTGCCGTGGGATGAGTGGGATGCGTGGCGTAGCTGGAGGAGCGACGACGAGCGCTAGCGCCTGCGCCGCTACGTGAGCGTGCGGCCCTTTCGTGCTCGCACCAGCGCCAGCACGAGCCGGCGATTCCGTCTATACTCAATAGAGCCGGCAACGGACCGACTGGCACGCGCCATGCGCATCAGTCATGTGCATGTGTCGCATGATTCGTCCCGGGAGCAATGCGCATGCCCGCCCGCCAACAACAACCAGCGCCACTGGATGAGGTTTCCTCCCTCGTCGGCGGGCGCAAGATCATCGTGGCCAGCAATCGCGGTCCCGTCGAGTTCCACCGTGACGCGCACGGCAAGCTCACGACCAGGCGCGGCTCGGGCGGCGTAGTGACGGCGCTGGCCGCGCTGGCGGCCAGCCTTCCGTTGACCTGGATAGCCGCGGCGATGTCTAAGGCCGACCGTGAGGCGTTTCCAGATCGCGACACGCCAGCGCTGGAGGTGCGGCTGGGGCGCGCGGCCCTCCGGGTGCGCTACGTTAATGTCCCCCCCGCCGTCTACGCGCGCCACTACGACGAGATAAGCAACGAGCTGTTGTGGTTCCTGCAGCACTACCTCTGGGATGTGGCCAGCGCACCCAATATCACGGAGCGCCAGTACCTGGCGTGGGATCAGGGGTACCGCACCGTCAACCATGCCCTCGCGGACGCCGTGGCGGACGAGGCGCAGGCGTCCGCCGCTGCCGCCGGCAAGGGACGCCGGCCGGCCGGCGGATCAGACGTGCTCGTGATGCTGCAGGATTACCATCTCTATCTCGCGGCGGCGCGCGTGCGCGAGCGATTGCCGCACGCGATCCTCCAACAGTTCATTCACATCCCCTGGCCCGCCGCCCGCTACTGGCAATTCCTCCCGGAGCGCTTCCTGCATGAGATTTTCGAAAGCCTTACCGCCAACGATGTGCTGGGCTTTCAGACCGAGGGCGACGCGCGCAACTTCCTCGAATGCGCGCGCTGGTTCTTGCCCAACTGCCGGATGGACCTGGATGACGGGCGGCTGATCTGTCGCCGGCACCGGCTCCTTGCCCGCGTCTATCCGGTCACCGCGGATGGCGAAGAGATCCGCCAGTCACTCAATAGCGCCGCCGGCAGGAAAGGGGCGCAGGAGCTGGGCCCGCTGCTGGCGGACGATCGACAGGTGATCGTACGTGTGGACCGGCTGGAGCCGACCAAGAACATCGTGCGTGGTTTCCTGGCCTACGAGCGCCTGCTCGCCCAGCATCCGGAGCTGGCGTCCACCGTGCGCTTTCTGGCGTTCCTGGTGCCCTCGCGTCAGGGCCTACCGCTGTATCGCCGCTACGAGCGTGCGGTGCGCAAAATCGTGCAGCGCATCAACAGCACATCGGGCACGCCGGATCAGCAGCCGATCACCATCTTCGTCGACAACAACCGGCCACGGGCGCTGGCGGCCATGCGGCGCTATGACGTGCTGCTGGTCAATCCCATCATCGACGGCATGAACCTGGTCGCCAAGGAGGGTCCCTTGGCGAACGCCCGCGACGGCGTGGTCATTCTCTCGCGCACGGCGGGCGCGTACGAACAGCTGCGCGAGGCCGTGCTGCCCGTCACGCCGACGGATATCGAGGAGACGGCGGACCAGCTCTACGAGGCGCTGGTGATGCCGGCGCGCAAGCGCCGGCAGCGCGCCGAGCTTGCCAGAGGCATCGTGCAGCGTGAAACGCCGGCCGACTGGATGCGGAGTCAGCTCAGCGATGCCGCTGAGGTACGCCGTGCCGCAGCCGCCGCGGCCCAGTACGCCGGACGAAAAACCCTCGCCCGCGCGCTGTGAGGCGGCCGGTCGGCAGGACGCGGCGGCGGAGGCTCCGTTTGGGAGTCAGTAGCGGAGCTCCGTTGGGAGTCAATAATGGAAGGACATCCGCTATGAACGACACTGCGACGCAGCCGCGGCGCACGCGCCAGTGGCGTGCGGCTCCGCGCGACACCCATGCCGGCG
>Ga0070706_100004071_pt1 | contig 14213 bp, 11 predicted proteins | sample KBSK5501metaG_FD_65476 | JGI IMG/M metagenome (GOLD analysis project Ga0070706, IMG submission 65476) | Corn, switchgrass and miscanthus rhizosphere microbial communities from Kellogg Biological Station, Michigan, USA - KBS K5-50-1 metaG | ecosystem: Host-associated > Plants > Roots >...
GTGACGGTGTCGTCCACCGCCAGCGACATGGCGACGAATGAGGTGGAGAGCATTAGCCCAAAGATGATCAGCGCGGTACGCAGCCTGCGGCGCCCCACGTTGCGCAGACCGATGCGTGCCAGGTACGGCGTACGCCAGGCCAACAGCGCAAGGATGGCGACGGCGGCAACCGCGTCGACCACGAGGGGCCAGGCAATGTTCTGGCCGGAAGTCGTAAACACGAGGGCTACAGCATTCCTTTGCTACTTGGCCGGCGTCTGGCGAATTGCGGCCGCGAAGATCGCGGCGAGCCGTTGGGCGCCGACCGTGGAGGGATGAAAGCCGTCGGCGCTGACGTACTCCGGGTGCGCGGCCAGCTCACTCCAGTCGGTAAACAGATCAACTAAATGGGCGCCGTATGCTCTACAGACCCCAGCAATGGCCTGGTTCCAGCGTGCGATCTCCGCGCCAAGCTCCGTCGGACTCACGCCAGAGAGTCGCGGCAGCAGCGCCAGATCAGGCACGTTGCCGACGAAAACGCGCGCCCCCGTGTGGTCCCGCAGCGTGGCCACCGCCGAGTCAAGCTCCTGGGTGTATGTGGCCAGCGGGACGCCGGCGAGAAGGTCATTGACGGCCAGCCACACCGTCACGACGTCGGGATGGGCGTCTACCGCCACGGGAAGCTGCGCGGTGAGCGCCTGACTCAACATGGTGCCAGGCACGCCAAGATTCACCAGATGGGTGTCCGCACCCAGTTGCAGCGCCAGCACCGTCGGCCAGTTATCGGTCTGTGGGTCGTTTGTGCCGATGCCGTACGAGTCGGACGCGCCGAGCGCCACGTAGGTGAAAGGATGCGGCGTGGCAGTCGCGCCAACACGGGCCGCGCCGCCCGCAGCAGGCACCGTCGAGTTCGCACCCGGCCCACTACCCGGCCCACTACACGCCCACATGGCGAGGCACGCCGACAGGCAGACAGCCAATCCAAGTGAGCGCGGCAGCGCACGCGCGCGAGGCAGGCGGGAGAGCAGTCGGCTGATCATGAATTAGTCTTGCAGCTAGCGCACGCTCGCGGCGCGCGGGACCTTGCACTGGGACGTGTGGAAGGCGCGAGCACCATTGTATCACGTAGCATCTTCGTCAGCCCTAGCTTGTTCTACGCGCTCGTGTTACTCCAGGCCTGCCAACCCTGCGTCGCAAACATTGCCAGCGTCTGCTGGTCGCCCGGCACGTACGTCACGATGGAGTAGTCGGACGCGCCGCTGAAGACGGTGACGGTCGTGCGCAGCGAGAGTGGCCCCAGCCGTGAATGGCGCATCTGAAAGATGAAGCTGGGCGCGGGCCCGGTGGCGCTGGCGTCCGACGAGTCCGCGATGCGGCGGAAGTCTGGCAGGGTGCGCAGCGAGCGCCAGAGGTCGCGATACTCCGGCAGATAGGTAACGCTACGGGTGTTGTGCTTGAAGTCCGCCAGCAGCCGGCGTGCCAGCGTTTCCCAGGGGCGGAAGCGCGCGCGGTACGCGGTGTCGAAGACGACGGCAAGCAGATTGCGATGATGGGTTCCGAGCGCTTCAGGGTCGAGCTCGAACAGGCGCATCGCTGGATCATTCCAGGCCGACACGTTCCAGAGCCGATCCAGGCTGTGGGCGGGAAATGCCATATTGTGGACGAGCAGAGACGCCAGCTCGCGCTGGTCGAGCAGATCGAGCTCCTCGGCTTCGTCCTCCAGCGGCAGGCCGGTGAGCTGTGCGAACGCGCCCGCCAGGCGTCGCCGGTCGTCCCCGTGTACCTCCAGCGCGCGCAAGATCGAGCGCGCCACCCGCGCGGAGGGTGCCTGACGCTGCCCCGTTTCGAGATGGTAGATATACGTGCGCGACAGCCGAGCTGCGTGCGCCAGTTGACCCTGCGAGAGGCCACGCCGCTGGCGATAGAACGCAATGAGCCCGCCGAACTCGTCCTGCCGCCGTGGCACTGATACATCTCTCGCGCCTGCTCCGTACCCAATGCCTCCGCGTGTCATGGCAGCCTCCATCCCGTCCCACCCCTGTGCCAGCGGCCGCACAATGTTAGCTAGTGTCATGAATATCGCACATGTAACGTTAGCTGGCAACACCGCAAAGCGGCGGGACGCAACGTATAATGCAGCCAACGAGACTGCCGACATCCCGCGAGTTGAGGAGCACACCATGGATGATCGCCTCTCAAACGCTCCGGACGGCTCCATTGGGGGCCCCGTCGCTGGAGCCGTGCACATGAACCGGCCGTGGCTTGCCCACTATTCGCACGGGGTGCCGGCCGAGGTAAGCGACTTCGACCACGCGCTCCCCTGGATCCTCGATGAAGCGGTGCGCCACTATGGCGCCAACGTCGCGATCAACTACTTTGGTGCGACCATCTCGTACGTCGAATTGTCGTCTCTTGTGGACCGCTTCGCGCGCGAACTCGTGCGCCTGGGCCTGAAGCGAGGCGACCGCGTGTCGCTCTGCCTGCCCAACGTCCCTCAATTTGTCATTGCGTTTTACGGTGTGCTCAAGGCGGGCGGCGTCGCCGTGCCGACCAATCCTCTTTACACCGCGCCTGAGCTCCAGCATCAGTTGACCGATGCCGGCGTGCGCATTGCCGTTGTGCTCGACCTCATGTATCCGACGCTAGCGTCGGTGCGTGCCAACACGCCGGTAGAGCAGGTGATTCTCGCCAGCGCCGCCGAGTATATGCCGCGCCCGCTGGCGGTTGCCTATCGCATGAAGACCCGCCTGGAGTCGCGCGGCAAGCCCCACACCGCTGTGCCGTCTGCTGGCGATGGCACCTTGCACCACTTCAAGCAGCTGCTTGGCCGGGCGCACGACCGGCGCGGCTTCGAGGTCTTCGCCTTGCCCGCGCCGGCGGCTCCCGCCGACGTCGCGGTGCTGCAGTACACCGGCGGCACTACCGGCGTTGCCAAGGGCGCCATGCTGACCCACCGCAACCTTGTCGCCAACGCCAAGCAGGCGTGGGCGTGGAACGAGCAGCCGGCTGGCTCCAAACATACGTCGCTGTGTGTCACGCCGTTCTTTCACGTCTATGGGCTGACCGTCGGCATGAACATGACCATCCTGAACGGCTCGACAATGGTCATGTTGCCCCGCTTCACCATCAAAGACACGCTCAAGGCGATCCAGCGCTACAAGCCGGACCTGTTCCCTGGCGTGCCGACGATGTACCTGGCGCTGGCGCGCGAGGCGGAGCACCACAAGTACGATCTGAGCTCGATCAAGGTGTGCATCAGCGGTTCGGCCCCACTGCCGCTGGAGGTGCAGCGCCGCTTCGAGGAGGTTTCCGGTGGCAAGGTGGTGGAGGGCTACGGGCTGACCGAAGCCTCTCCGGTCACCCACTGCAATCCCGTCTTCGGTGCGCGGCGCATCGGGACGATCGGCCTGCCGATGTCCAGCACCGATGGGGCGGTCATCGATCCGGAGACCTGGGAGTTCCTGCCGGCGGGCGCGGAGGGCGAGATCGCGGTGCGCGGGCCGCAGGTCATGGCCGGCTACTGGAACCGCATGGTTGAGACAGCCATGGTGCTGCGCGACGGCTGGCTGCGCACCGGCGACATCGGCAGCATGAGCGCGGATGGCTATTTCACCATCGTGGACCGCGCCAAGGACATCATCATCGCAGGTGGGTTCAAGATCTTCCCACGCGAGGTGGACGAGGTGCTGTACCAGCACCCCAAGGTGCTGGAGGCGGCGGCGGTCGGCGTGCCAGACGCCTATCGGGGCGAGACGGTGCGCGCCTTCATCGTGCTCAAGCCGGGCGAGCAGGCAACGGCGGCGGAGCTGGAAGCGTTTTGCAAAGAGCGGCTCGCCCCCTACAAGGTGCCCAAGCAGTTCGAGTTCCGCACGTCATTGCCCAAGACACTCATCGGCAAAGTTTTGCGCCGCACGCTGCGCGATGAATACATCGCCCACGCGACTGCCGGCGCGGCGAGTTAGCTGAACGGCGCATCAGAGCAGGCATCTCGCGGCAGTTGGGGAGGCGCAGCGGCAGCGCCGTGGACGCATGTACGGGCGAAATACCGACGTTTGACAGTGCTGGCGGTCAGCAGGTGGCAGCGCAGCACGAAGAGGAGGCAATGATGACGACCGGCGCGAAGGTAGCGACTGGCGCGAGCTACCTGATCACCCCCGTGACCGCACAGCAATTCCTAACGCCTGAGAAATTCGACGACGAGCAGCGCGCGATCCAGCAGGCGGCGGCGACCTTCGCCCAGCGCGAGGTGCTGCCGAAGACCGAGCAGATTGAACACCAGGAGCCTGGCCTCATGCCCTCGCTGCTGAAGCTGGCCGGCGAGCAAGGACTGCTGATGATCGACGTGCCGGAAGAGTACGGCGGCGCCGATCTCGGCATGGTGGTGAGCGCACTCGTGGCCTATAGCATGCGCGAAGCGTCGTTCGCCGTCGCCTTTGGCGCGCACACGACCATCGGCACGCTGCCGATCGTCTTCTATGGCACCCCAGAGCAGAAGCGGCAGTATCTGCCGTCGCTGGCGACCGGTGAGCTGATCGGCGCCTATGCGCTCACCGAGCCAGGCGTCGGCTCGGATGCCATGTCGATTCGCACGCGCGCGGTGCTCTCCGAGGATGGCAAGCACTACCTGTTGAGCGGCGCGAAGCAGTGGATCTCGAATGCCGGATTTGCGGACGTCATGGTGGTCTTCGCCAAGGTGGACGACACGAAGCATACCGCGTTCATCGTCGAAACGGCCTGGCCCGGCGTCTCCACCGGCGCGGAGGAGCGCAAGGTCGGCATCAAGGGCTCGTCCACCCGCACGGTGTACTTCGACAACGTGCAGGTGCCGGTAGAGAACGTGCTGGGCGAGATCGGCAAGGGCTACAAGATCGCCTTCAACATCCTGAATATTGGCCGGCTCAAGCTGGGCGCCGGCACCTCCGGTGGGGCACGCGCGGCGCTGGACCAGGCCGCGAAATACGCCAACGAGCGTAAAGCGTTCGGCCGGCCGCTCCACGGCTTCGGCATGATCAAGAAGAAGCTAGCGCACATGGCCGCGGATGTCTACGCTGCCGAGACGCTAGCGTTTCGCGCCATCGGCATGGTGGAAGACGCGCGCCGCGCCGCGGGCGAGGACCGGCAAGCGCAGCTTGCCGCCATCGAGGAGTTCGCGATCGAATGCTCGATTGCCAAGATTTTCGGCTCCGAGGCGCTGAGTCGCTGTGTGGATGAGGCGGTGCAAATCTTCGGCGGCTACGGCTTCATGGAAGAATATCCAATCGCCCATGCCTATCGCGACAACCGCATCAATCGCATCTTCGAGGGCACGAATGAGGTCAACCGGCTCGTCGCGGCGGGGACGCTCTTCCAGCGTGCGATGGATGGCAAGCTCGATCTCTTCTCGACCTTTAGCGACATCGACGCGCAGGTCGCTGACGGCGCAGCGTCCGATTTCGCCGGCGCCGAGACACCCGCCGAGCTACGTGAGAGTGTGAACCTGGTGGAGCGGGCCAAACGCGCCGCGATCTATGCCGTCATGAAGGGCGCCATGAAGTTCATGGCGACGATGCGCGAGGAGCAAGAGTTTCTGGACTACGCGGCCAACCAGCTCATCACCCTCTATGCGATGGATAGCGCCGTTGCCCGCGCACTCGAGGCTGGGCGCGCGCACTCGGGTGAGGCGCACACACACGCGCTGCTGGCGCAGATGGCCGTGCTGACGCTGCTGCCGCAGACACGTGAAGCGATCGAAGGCAGCCTCACGATGGCGTTCGAGGGCGACGAGCGGCGCGAAGAGCTTGCCCGCGTGCGCCGCTACCTGGGCGATCCGGAGGCGAACATCGTGCCGCTGCAGCGCGAGCTGGCGGACCTCGTCGCCGAGCGCGGCAGCTATCCGCTGCAGTAGCGCGCTGCATAGGTCGCTCGGCCGCGTCGGAGTCGGCTGGGACTTGACTCATGAGGGGAGGTTGAAGCAATGCCGCTCCGAGAAAAGCTGAGGGCGCTCGCCATCAACTTCGTGCCCGCATACCGGGGCACCGGCGCGCCTCCAGCCTGAGTTGTTGATCGTTCGAGCAGCGCATGCGAAGCAGGAGATACCAGAATGCCAGAAGCAGTTGTCGTTAGCGCCGTGCGCACGCCCATTGGCCGTGCCGGCAAGGGCGCGCTCAGGAACGTGCGCGCCGATGATCTCGCCGCAGTCGCCGTGCGCGCTGCCGTCGAGCGCGCCAAGAATCTCGATCTCGCCTCGATCGAAGACGTCATCGTCGGGTGCGCCTTCCCAGAGGGCGAGCAGGGCATGAATGTCGCCCGCATCGTCACAGCGCTGGCGGGCCTGCCGGTCACCGCCGGTGCGATGACGGTCAATCGCTTCTGCGCGAGCAGCCTCTCGGCCTTCAACCTCGCCGCCCAGAGCATCCTCCTCGGCCAAGGGGAAGCCATCGTCGTCGGCGGCGTCGAGAGCATGTCACGTGTGCCGATGGGCGGCTTCAATCCGAGCTTCAACCCGAAGCTGGCGGGCAGCACCGAAGGGATCGAAGTCTGTGGGCTGCCGGGAAAGCGCACCACCGAGTTTCTGCAGGCCTATATCCCTATGGGCAACACGGCCGAGAATCTGGCGAAACGCTATGACATCAGCCGCGCCGACCAGGATGCTTTCGCGCTGCGTAGCCACCAGCGCGCGATTGCTGCCACCGATTCGGGCATTTTCGCGCGTGAGATCGTTCCGGTCCCCTTGCCCGACGGCACGACGCTGAGCACCGATGAAGGCCCGCGGCGCGATACGTCGCTGGAAAAGCTGGCCGCGCTGGAGCCCGCGTTCGTCGCCGGCGGCACCGTCACCGCCGGCAACAGCAGCCCACTCAACGACGGCGCGTCGGGCGCTGTGCTGATGTCTGCTGAAAAGGCGCGCGAGATGGGCGTGCAGCCGCGGGCACGCGTGCTGGCCATGGCGGTGACGGGCGTCGCGCCGGAGATCATGGGCATTGGACCGGTCGAAGCGGTGCGCCGGGCGCTCGCGCGCGCCAACCTGCAGCTCGCCGACATTGATGTGATCGAGCTCAACGAGGCTTTCGCGGCGCAGTCGCTGGCTGTGGTGCGCGAGCTGGGCATCGACGAGAATAAGCTGAACCCGCACGGCGGCGCCATCGCGCTGGGCCATCCGCTCGGCTCCTCGGGCTGCCGCCTCATCGCGACACTGTTGAACGATCTCGAGACCAGCGGCGGGCGGCTCGGCATGGCGACCCTCTGCGTGGGCGGTGGCCAGGGCGTTGCTACCATCCTCGAGCGGCTGTAAGGGGGCACGTATGGGCTTGAACATACAGCGCGCCGCCGTGATCGGCGCCGGCATCATGGGCGCCGGCATTGCCGCGAACATTGCCAACGCCGGCATCCCGGTGCTACTACTCGACGTCGTGCCGCCTGACGCCCAGGACAGCCGCGACCGTGCCGCGCGCAATCGCATCGCGCAGAGTGGGCTGGACAAGGCGCTGAAGGCCAGGCCGGCGCCCGCCTTCTTCTCGCCGCGTGACGCCCGGCTCGTTACGGTGGGCAACACCGAGGACGACTTCGACACGCTGGGCGAGGTGGATTGGATCGTCGAGGCGGTGGTCGAGCGGCTGGACATCAAGCACGATGTGTACGCCCGCATCGAGCGCGTGCGCCGGCCGGATGCCGTCGTCAGCTCGAATACCTCCGGGTTACCGGCCGCGATGCTGGTCGAGGGACGTGGCGACGACTTCCAGCGCCACTTCCTCATCACGCACTACTACAACCCCGTCCGTTTCATGAAGCTGCTGGAGCTGATACCCAGCCCGCGCACCGATCCCGCCATCATGCGCGACATGGGCACGTTCTGCAGCGAGCGGCTCGGCAAGGGCGTCGTGTATTGTAAAGATACGCCCAACTTCATCGGCAACCGCATCGGCACCTTCGGCTTCATGGCCACCGTCCACCGTATGCTGGACGAAGGCTACAAGGTCGAGGAGGTGGACGCCATCACCGGGCCGGCGATGGGCCACGCGCGCTCCGCCACTTTCCGCACGGCCGACCTGGCCGGCATTGATACGCTGGTGCACGTTGCCGACAACCTGTACGAGAACTTGCCTGGAGATCCCCATCGCCAGCTCTTTACGATGCCGCCATTCGTGCGCGAGATGGTGGCTCGGGGCTGGCTGGGCGACAAAACGGGCCAGGGCTTCTACAAGAAGATGCGGAACGCCGGCGGCACCAGCGAGGTGCTGGCGCTCGACCCGGCCTCGCTCGAGTATCGGCCGCAAGACTCCGTCCACTTCTCCTCGCTCGACACGGTCAAAGGCATTGCTGATTCTGGCGAGCGGGTGCGGACGCTATTGAGCGCGGATGACCGGGCGGCCAGGCTGGCCTGGGAGCTCACGGCGGACACGCTCTCGTACACGGCCGAGATCGCCGACCAAATCAGCGACGACGTCGTGAACATCGACAACGCGCTTCGCTGGGGCTTCAACTGGGACCTCGGGCCGTTCGAGACGCTCGACCTGATCGGCGTGGAGGCGTTCGCGCGGCGCCTCGAAGCTGAAGGGCGCCCCGTTCCGCCGCTGATCGAGCGCGTGCGCCGCAATGGCACGGGCGCGTTTTATACCGACGACGCGGAGCGCCGCTTCTTCGACTGGCAGAGCGACAGCTATCAACCCGTGCCTGAAGGCGCGCCGCGCCTCAGCCTCACGTCGCTCAAGCGCGCGGGCAAGACCGTCAAGGAGAACCGCAGCGCGTCCCTCATCGATCTGGGTGACGGTGTGCTCGGCGTCGAGTTCCACGCGAAGATGAACGCCATCGACGACGAGATCGTGGCCATGCTGCGTGTCGCCGTCGAAGAGGCGCAGCGCAACTGGCGGGCGATCGTCGTGGGCAACGAGGCGCCGGACTTCTGCGTCGGCGCGAATCTGGCGCAGGTCTTGATGGGCGCCCGCATGCGCATGTGGCCGGCGCTCGAGAAGGCGACGGCGGCGTTCCAGCAGGCGAATCTGGCGCTCAAGTACAGTGCCGTCCCGGTGGTGGTTGCCCCGGCCGGACGCACGCTCGGCGGCGGCGCTGAGATCGTCATGCATGGGCACGCGGTGCGCGCGGCGGCCGAGACGTATCTCGGGCTGGTCGAGGTTGGCGCGGGGCTGGTTCCAGCGGGCGGCGGCTGCAAGGAGCTGCTCGCGCGCTGGCAGACGATGACGCCGGAGCACGGGCCGTTTCCCGCTGCGCGCCATGCCTTCGAGGTGATTGCCGTGGCGACGGTGTCTACCAGCGCGCCAGACGCGCGCAGCTACGGCTTCCTCAAGAAGTCCGACGCGATCTCGCTCGATCGCGAGCGCTTGCTCGCCGACGCCAAGGCCGACGCGCTGGCGCTGGCGGATGCCAAAGACCAGGGGCGCTGGGCGCCGCCGACGCCGCCGACCTTCCGGCTGCCTGGCGCGGGCGGGCGGCTCGTGCTGGAGCAGGTGGTCGAGGGGTTGCGCGAGACCGGCAAGGCCAGCGAGCACGACGCGGTCGTCTCGGGCAAGCTCGCCTACGTGCTGACGGGCGGCGATTGCTCGCCATTGGATGAGATCACCGAGCAGCACATCCTGGACCTGGAGCGCGAGGCGTTCGTGAGTCTGGCAGGCATGCCCAAGACCCAGGACCGTATGGATGCTCTATTGAAGACGGGGAAGCCGCTACGCAACTAGACGGCGAACGAGCAAAGGGCGCGTCGTCCGCGGTGCGTGGGCGCTACGCGCCCTCGCCCACCGGCGCGCTGCACCTCGGCAACCTGCGTACCGCGCTGCTGGCCTGGCTCTTCGCGCGCCATGCCGGTGGCGCATTCGTGCTGCGTGTGGAAGACCTCGACCTGCCCCGTATGCGCCCCGGCGCGGCCCCGCGCATGCTGGCGGATCTGCGCTGGCTGGGCCTCGACTGGGATGAAGGGCCAGATGCCGGCGGGGCACTCGGCCCCTACATCCAGAGCGCGCGCACGATGCTCTACGCCGATGCCCTGGCGTGCCTGCGCACCGCCGGCCGGCTGTATCCCTGTTACTGCACGCGCGCCGAGCTGAGCCGGCTGGCCAGCGCGCCGCAGGGTGGAGACGACGAGCGCCGCTATCCTGGTACGTGCCGGTCGCTGAGCGCGCGCGAGCGCGCACGGCACGAGCGCGCGGGTCGGCGCCCAAGCTGGCGTTTTCGCGTCCCCGAACAGCCGATCAGGTTCTACGACGAGCTAGCCGGGGAGGTCGTCGAACAGGTCGCGGCGACCAGTGGCGACATCGTCGTGCGGCGCAGCGACGGCATCGTGGCGTATCAGCTGGCGGTTGTTGTGGACGACGCGCTGATGGGCATCACACAAGTAGTACGCGGCGCAGACCTGCTCAGCTCGACTGCGCGCCAGCTCGCGCTCTTCGATGCCCTCGGCTACCGCCGCCCTGCCACGTTCGCGCATGTGCCACTGGCCACCGACTGCGCTGGCGCGCGCCTTGCAAAGCGCGACAAGTCCGTCGGCGTTGCCGGGCTACGCGAGCGTGGCGTCTGTGCCGCGACCGTGCTGGGCGCGCTGGCAGCCAGTTGCGGCTTGTGGCTGACCAACGTGCCGGTGTCACTCGCCGAGCTGTTGGCTGCCTTCGCTCCCGAACGCATTCAGTCGGTGCCGTCTGCCGTGATGGTATAACTGTGGTTCATCCGCAGGCGCCTACGGCAAGCATCCGTTCGTTGCATGGCTTGACGCGTGTGCGGGCCAGGCGTATAGTGCGGTGCGCGGCGGACGCGGGTCTTTCTGCCCTTTGGGGAGTGACGAGGATGTCATGACCGATCCAGAGAAACAGGCGGCCTATTCGGGTGGGGCTTCCTCCGGCGCGACGGACGAGTTCCTCGATCTCGCGGGCCATGAGCTTCGCAGCCCCATCACCGCTCTCAAAGGGCATGTGCAGCTGCTCCAGCGGCGTCTACGCCGCCAATCAGGTCGCGAAAACGACCTGACTGATCTCGACAAGGTCATGTTCCAGGTCGAGCGGCTGACCCACGAGCTGGATGTCTACCTCGAAGCCGTACACATCGCGCATGGGCAGTTCGAGCTGATGCCGACCAGCTGCGACCTCGTAGCTATTACCGAGCGTCTGGTGGAGCTCTATGCGCGCGGCGTGGTCAGCCATAGCGTTCACCTGGAAACCGCTGAGCGGGAGCTGGCGGGACAATGGGACCGCCAGCGCCTGCAGACGACCGTCGCGAGTCTGCTGTCAAACGCCGTCAAGTTCAGTCGCGGGGGCGAAGTGGTCTTGCGGCTGACACACGAAGGCCCCTATGCGCGACTCGAGATAGCGGACCGGGGCATCGGCGTGCCACCGGCCGATCGGCAGCGCATCTTCGCGGCTTACACGCGCGGGAGCAACGCGGAGAACGCGGGCGCCGGGCTGGGCTTGTATGTGTCGCGCGAGATCGTGCGGCGCAGCAAGGGACGCATCGGCGTGCGCGGCCACCACGGCGGCGGCAGCGTCTTCTGGTTCACGCTGCCGCTAGACGCCACCAGTTACAGGTCCTCCAGCGCCTCGGAGGGCTCACGGCGCCGGCCAAGGAATATTGGCACGTCCTGCTGAGTGTAGCGACGCACCTCGGTTGCCCGGAGCGATTCCATCATACGGCACAGCTCGCTCGGGTCATCCGACTCGTTGGCCAGGATGAACTCGTAATCCCCTAGCCCAAACGCGTCGACCGTATTGGCGAGCACGCCGCCCCCTTCGGCGACGACGGTGGGCGCCTGCGCCAGCGCGGTACCGCCCTTGCCAGCGCTCGACTGAGGGACGGCATCGGGGACGAGCTGCTCGCGCGGCACAGCGTAGCGCCGGCCGATCAGGCCATGCTCGGCCATCAGCTCGCGACGCCGCTCGTACGGCAGCAGGTACCACTCGGTTGTCTTGACGAACGGATACACGCTGATGAACTTCCTCGGCGTGGCGCCGAGCATGAACGACGGCAGGTGGCCGGGATCATAGCGGGCGGTAGCTACGACACCGATGTACGTTTGGCGGGTCTCGAGGTAGCCGCCGAGGCCGCTGTGACGCAGCGCCACCGCCAGCCGCTGGATCGCATCGAGGTCGGTCCCATGGACCCACAGCAGCAAGTCCGCGTCTTCGCGCAGGCCAACGAGCGAATACACGCCGCGCAAGGCGACGGCAGCGTCTCTGCCTTCGAGAGCGGCGAGGAACTCGGCTTTCGCCTGGCCGCGCTCGGTCTCGCCGAGCCGGGCGAACGCGCGATCCAGCTTGAACAGCCAGTAGGCGGCGTAGGTCGTCGAGGCGCTCGTGGTGTCCATATGTGATCTCCCGTCGTAGTGAGGTTGATTGCCGCCGCGCGTAGGCGCTGGTCGCGCCGGCCGTGCACACGCTCTTCAGCACATTGTAGCAGCGATCACTTGCGCGGTTCTAGCGCGCCACTCCGCCCTGTTGCGCGTGCAGCGAGGGGCGTCTACAATGGCGTACGATGAACCTGACTCAAGTGCGCGCCCACCGAAGATGGCTGCTGCGCCTCCTGAGTGTGCTGCTGGTGGCGAGCGCGTTTCTGCCGGTGCTCGCCGGTTGCGGTCTGCATTCAGGCGGCGATGCGCTAGCGTTTCTGCGCGACGGCCAGCTCTGGACGGTACACTCCGACGGCTCGCAACCGTTGCAGCTCACGGGCAGCCACGTCGTGGGCTTCGCCTGGTCGCCGGACCACCACGAGCTCGTGTTGCGCATCGCCGCCGTGCCAGCACCCACGCCGCCAACGGGGACCCACGCCGCGCCCGCCGCGCCAGGAGACATTGCCGCGGTCAGCATCAACGGCGGCGCCGCGTTGCAGCTCACGCCCACCTCTGCTGGCCTCAGCCGCGGCGATGCCTGGTGGAATCCGAACGGCAACCGGATACTTTATACCGAGCGTGCGGCGCCACCACCGCAGCCCGCGACATTCGTCGTCTCGCAGGTAGATCAGCCAGTCGGCATCGCGCGGCATCCGCTGCTGAACGTGGCGGGATTGCCGGTGCTCTCGCCTGACGGCATGCGTGTCGCCGCCGTCTCCCCAGACGGCGCGCTGTTGCTGGGTCCGCCGGGGCAGGCCGGGCGTTCGATTGCTTCCGATGTCTTGCGGGCGCTGCCCGGTACGTCGCGTCCGGCGCGCGTCCTCTGGCAGCCGGGCCACGATGCGCTGCTCTACGCCCTCGCCGCGCCCACAGGCGTGATGCTGGACCTGCGCAGCCTGAGTGGCGGCGTACGCGAGGTTGTCACGCTGCCGGCGGTGCTCGATTACGCCTTCGCGCCCGACGGCTCGCTGCTGCTGGTCCGCGAACCCACGCGGTTTTCGCTCTGGAGTGTGAGTCAGTCGGGCCAGCCCCTCTGGACCTGGCCGGAAACCGACCCGCTGGTGCTGCCCTCGTGGTCGCCGGATGGGCACCAGGTGCTCGTACAGAACGGCGCGGGCCTCCAACTTGCGGATCTGCGCACGAAGACCGTGTATGCGCTGCTGACGTACGAACAATCGCAGATTCAGGCGCCGCCCGACGCACACACGGACTGGCATCCAGCCACCGGCAGTCCGTGGGCCACCGACGGGCACGCGCTCGTCTTCGCGGCCGCCACGGGGGCCAGCTGGCAGGGGCGGCCACTCCCACAGCCTCACAACGCCGCCAGTGGGCTGTATGTGGTATCAATCACCTCGGGGACGGTGGGACGGCCGGTGCTGGTGGATAGCGGCGACGACCGCGCGCCGAGCTGGAGCTTCCTCGACCCATCAACGGCGTTCCTAATGGCGTCGTGAGCTGGTCCAGCCATTGCCGGACGGAGAAGGAGAGGGTCGCGCCATGCCACACTCAAATGGCCCGCGGGCCGACGACGCGGACGAGCTCGATCTCAGCGAGATCGATCCGCAAGAATACGACATGCTGATGCGGCTCGAACGGCTGGAGAGCCTTGAAGAAGAGATGATGGAGATGGGGATCGCCTCGCTCGACGAGGTGCGCCAGCGCATCGCGGATCTGCACCGCCAGCTGGACGAGGAAGAGTAGGCCGCGCGCCTTCGTGACTGCGCTCACTCGCCAGGTAACCGCTCGCTCGCATGGATCACCTCAGGACCCGGCAGCGGCGCTTGGCAGTCGCTCGACCACGGGCAGCACACCACCTGTGGCTCAGCGTCCGGCGCATCGCACGCGGGCGGCAATGGCTCCCCGCGCAGGAATGTCGCGACGATGCAGAGCGGCAGCCCGATCACGCCCAGATGGCAGCCGGCGATGCGCGCGACCG
>Ga0070706_100004073_pt1 | contig 14211 bp, 11 predicted proteins | sample KBSK5501metaG_FD_65476 | JGI IMG/M metagenome (GOLD analysis project Ga0070706, IMG submission 65476) | Corn, switchgrass and miscanthus rhizosphere microbial communities from Kellogg Biological Station, Michigan, USA - KBS K5-50-1 metaG | ecosystem: Host-associated > Plants > Roots >...
GCCGCGCTCCCGCCGGGCTCGCAGGTGATCGCCTCCGACGACAACGTCCTCTTCGTCCTGATGTACCTCAATCTCGCGGAGGGAGTCCGGCCCGACGTGCGTCTCATCCTCGAGGGGGTCGGGGGCGCCCTGCCGGCGCGCTTCGCGTTCAACCCGGACACGGACCCGGTCTTCCTGACGCACCACCCGAGCTGGAGCGCTCCCGGGCTCGACGCCCTGCCCGTCGGTCTGGTCTTCCGCGCGTGGCGAGCGGGGCGGCCCTGGCCTCCGCCGTTCCCCGTTCCGGGCCGGCTCGACGGCGAGGCGGATCCGCACGTGCCGAAGGACTACCTCACCCGAAACCTGATCGGCAACTTCCACTACATGCTCGGCGTCACCTTCGAGCGGCGCGAGTGGCCGAGCGCGCGGCGCGAGTTCGCCGAGGCGGCCGCCGCGGCGCCGGAGAACGACGTCCTCTTCTACAACCTCGGCCTGATCTACCGGCGGGACGGGCTGTTGGAAGAGGCGCTCGCGGCGTTCCGCCGATCGGCGGAGATCAATCCTCGGGAGATCGCCAGCCTCTCGAAGCCGCGGGCGTCCGACAAGGTCGCGGAGGTCGAGGCGGAAATCCGCGAGCGGGATAAGGTCGAGGCCACGGTCGCGCGCAACCCGGGCCTGGAGGACCTGGCACCCGGCTCGCCGGCCTGGCATGCCGAGATGGCTCGTCGCCTTCTCGAGCGCGGGGCGCAGACGTGGGCCCGCCGGCACGCACTCGCCGCGCAGGAACCGGAGGTGGAGGGGCGCCGCTGAAAACGGTTGGCGGGCGGCATGGGGAGATATATAGTCCCGCGACGCTGGGAGGCTCTCCCATGCTACGCACAATCTATGCCGCGTGCGCCGGGTTCCTTCTCGCGCTGGTCGTCTGCGCCCAATCGCCCACCATGAGCGTCGAGCTCCCGATCAACACGTTCACGACGAGCAACCAGAGGAAACCCTCCGTCGCGATCGATTCCGCCGGCAACTCGACCGTCGTCTGGCAGAGCTTCAGCAACGACGGCAACGGCCTCGGTGTCTTCGGGCAACGCTTCAACGTCGTCGCCAATCCTCTCGGCGGCGAATTCCAGGTCAACACGTACACGACCGGGGATCAAAATTCCCCTGTCGTGGCGGTCGACGGCGCGGGCAACTTCGTCGTCGTCTGGGCGAGCAGCACGCACACCGGCGAGGACGTGGACGGCATCTTCGGGCAGCGCTACGACAGCTCGGGGAATCCGGCCGGCGGCGAGTTCCACGTCAACACCTACACGACCAACTCGCAGTACGACCCGAGCGTCGCCATGAACGCGTCGGGCAGCTTCGTCGTCGTCTGGACGAGTATCGGCCAGGATGGCGACGCTTACGGCGTCTTCGGGCAGCGCTACGACGCCTCCGGCACGGCGCAGGGAAGCGAGTTCCGGGTCAACACGACCACGACCGGAGGGCAGTACTCGCCCGCGGTGGCCATGGAGAACTCCGGCGCTTTCGTCGTCGTCTGGTCGGGGGGGACGACCGGGACGCCGAACTACAACGTATTCGGCCAGCGCTACGACTCCTCGGGGACGCCCATCGCCGGCGAGTTCATGGTCAACGCGCAGACGAACATGAGCGCAGGGCGCCCCGCGGTCGCGATGGACAACGACGGCGACTTCGCCGTGGCGTGGCAGCAGTACGACGTCAGCGGAGTCGGCGTGTTCGGCCAGCGGTTCGACGGAACGGGAACTCCGGAGGGCGGCCAGTTCCAGGTCAACACGTTCACCACGGCAGGTCAGGTGAATCCTTCGGTGGCCTTCGACGCCAGCCACGAGTTCGTCGTCTGCTGGCAAAGCTTCGGTCAGGACGATCCCGCCGACCCGGCCGGTGCGGGCGTTTTCGCCCAGCGCTTCGGCGACCCGAACGTTCCCGTCGGGTCGGAGTTTCAAGTCAACGTCTTCACTCCAGGTTCGCAGATCCAGCCTGCGGTGGCGATGAACGGATCGGGGAACTTCACCGTCGCATGGAGCTCGCAGGGGCAGGACGGGAGCGGATACGGCATCTTCGCGCGCCGGGCCGAGCTCCACTTCGCGCAGCCGATGGCGGTCGACGCGCACGCGCCCGGCAGCGGCAGCCAGAACCTGAACGGCGTCCTTGAGCCCGGGGAGACCGTCCAGGTCGAGCCCGCCTATCTCGATACTCTCGGCGTCGACCTCGGCCACATAACCGGGTCCGCCTCCAACTTCACCGGGCCCCCGGGGCCGGTGTACACGGTGGTCGACGGGCACGCCGACTACGGAAACGTGACCGCCGGAAACACCAACGACTGTTTCACCGCGAGCGGCGATTGCTACGCCATGTCCGTCTCGGGCGGGCGCCCGACGCCGCATTGGGACGCGACCTTCACGGAGACAATCTCTCCAGGCAACGCGACGAAGGTCTGGACGCTGCACGTCGGTGAGAGCTTCCCCGACGTTCCCACGTCTCAACAGTTCTACAAGTTCATCGAGAATCTCTTCCATCATGGGGTGACCGGCGGCTGCGGCGGAGGCAATTACTGCCCCGACAGCTCGGTCACGCGGGCGCAGATGGCCGTCTTCCTGCTGAAGGCGAAGCACGGGTCGACCTTCGTGCCCCCGGCGTGCACGGGAGTCTTCCCGGACGTGCCGTGCCCGTCGCAGTTCGCCGACTGGATCGAGCAGCTCTCCGCCGAAGGCATCACCGGCGGCTGCGGAGGCGGCAACTATTGCCCCGGGAACCCGGTCACGCGTCAGCAGATGGCCGTCTTCCTGCTGAAAGCCAAGTACGGCTCATCGTACGTGCCGCCGGCGTGCGTGGGGATCTTTCCCGACGTCCCGTGCCCGTCTCAGTTCGCGGACTGGATCGAGGACCTCTTCAACCAGGGCATCACGGGCGGCTGCGGCGGTGGCAACTACTGCCCGACGAATCCCAACACCCGCGGCCAGATGGCCGTGTTCCTCGTCAAGACCTTCGGGCTGCTGTTGTACGGGCCCTAGCGGCGGGAAAACCCGACTCGAACTAGCCCGCGATGGGAGAGTGGCGCCGGGAGGCAGCCGTGTTGGGCGTGTCGTCTCGGATCTTGCCGTCGAGCAGGCGAACGATGCGCCGGGCGTGAGCGGCGATGTCTTCTTCGTGCGTCACCACAACGATGGTGTTCCCCTTCGAGTTGAGCTCGTCGAAGAGCGCCATGATCTCGGCCCCCGTCGCGGAGTCCAGGTTGCCCGTGGGCTCGTCCGCCAACAGAATGCTCGGGTCGTTGATGAGAGCGCGGGCGATCGCGACGCGCTGACGCTGTCCGCCGGACATCTCGTTCGGCTGGTGATTCATGCGGTCGCCCAGGCCGACCGACTTCAACGCCTTGATCGCGCGCTCCCGCCGGTCCCGCCGCGACAGACCTCCATAGACCAGCGGCAGCTCGACCTGCTGCAGCGCCGAGGTGCGCGGCAGGAGGTTGAACGTCTGGAAGACGAAGCCGATCTCCTGGTTTCGGACCGCAGCGAGCTCGTCGTCGCTCATCCGGGCGACCTCCTTGCCGTTCAAGACGTAGGAGCCCGAGGTGGGCGTGTCGAGGCAGCCGATGAGGTTCATGAGCGTCGATTTCCCCGACCCCGAGGGCCCCATGATCGCGACGTACTCTGCCCGATCGACTGCGAGCGAGACTCCGGAGAGGGCGTGGACCTTCTCCTCGCCCATCTCGTAGACCTTCGTGATGTCCCGGATGTCGATCAGCATCGTGCTATCCCTTCTTTCGTCCCGAGTCGACCACGCGGGCCCCGTCCGACAGCCTGCCGAGCGCGGCGGAGGGACCGACGGCGATCGTCTCGCCTTCCCGCAATCCCGCCACGATCTCAGCGCTCGCGCCATCCGTCAAACCGACGCGAACCGGGCAGGCCTTCGCCCGACCCCTGTCGATGCGGTATACGATTTTTCGAGCGTCCTGTTTCGAGGACGAGCCCGGTTTTTCGACGTTCGCGAGTTCGTCGAGCACCGCCTGCGCCGGTACGACCAGGACGCCTTTCAGGCTTTCCGCCTCGATTCGAGCGCGCACGGGTGTGCCCGGCTTCAGTCCCGGCGGAGGATCGACCAGGCGAAGCCGGACGGACGCCCCCGCAGGATCACTTCGTCCGGCGACCTCGACGACCTCGGCCCGAATCTCGGTTGCCGGCAGAGCATCGACTCGAACCCCGGCGCTCTGACCGGGGCGGATGCGTGGCGCGTCGGCTGCCCCGATCCCGACCTTCGCCTCGACCCGTGTCGCATCCAAGAGCGTCAGAATCACCGAGCCCGGCATCTTCATCGACCCGCTGACGACGGTCTCGCCCTCCTCGGCGACGACCCGTACGACGCGCCCGTCGATCGGGGACTCGATCGTCGTCCGGGCGAGCGCAACGTCTCCCGTTTCGACCGCCGCGGCGGCCTCGCGAGCGCGTTGACGGGCGGCGGCGAGCGCCGCCGCGGCGGCCGCGTGTTCGCGTTCGGCCGAAGCCAGAAACTCGCCGGAGGCGATCTTCCGCGAGGCGAGATCTCGGGCGCGGTCTCGCTTGCTTCGCGCGCTCTCCAGCGCCGCCTCGGCGCGCGCGACCTCCGCCTCGGCGACCCGCGAGGCCTCCGCGGCGCGAGCGCGCTGCAGCTCGTAGGGACCGCGGTCGAGGTCGACCAGCCGGTCGCCTCTTCGGACGAGATCTCCCTCCTTGACGTGGAGCTTCTCGATGCGCGCGATGACCTGCGGCGACACGTCGACTCTGGCATGCGGCTCGATCTCGCCGGCCGCCAGGACGGGGGCCCGAACCTCGCCTCGGTTCACCCTAACCGTCTCGACCGGAATCGGCTGGCGCCGGGACGCGAGAAACACCGTCACGGCCACGGCTGCCGCCGCCGCGACGAGGAGGGCCGGAATCCAGCGCTTCATTTCATTTTGAGGCGCGCTCGACGCGCGCAAGGGAGCGAAGAAGAGCTCGTCGCTTCATCCGAGGGTCTGGCCCGACCCGCTCAGGCCTTTCTTGGCATCGTACTAGCCGACGAGCGCGGCGAACCCCGCCTTGCCGAGGACGAACAGGATCCAGAACGTCACGACGAACGCCGCGGCCTTCCCCCGACTGATCCGAGCCGCAGCCGCGAGCCCGATAATCAGGAGCGCCATCGTCCAGAAGGAAAACAGGTCGATCGACTGCAAGAGCGAGTGAAGCGCGGGCACGGACTTCTGGTCCACGAGAAAACCGAGGTTCGAGACGAGCAGATCGCCCGCCCGTTTCGGATCGATTCGGTCCATTCGCCACATCACCGGAATGACGAACGCCGAGGCGAGGATCGTCGGCAGGAAGGCGTGCGCCGTGACGCCGAGAGACTGCGCAAACCGTGCGTCCCAACCGAACGCCTTCAGCGCAGCCCAGAAGACGCCCGCCGTCACCAGCGCGATCACGAACGGCGCCGTCACGGCGATTAGGTAGTACGTCCACGAAAACCCCTTGATCGTTCGGACCCGATCCTCGAGCTGCGCATCCGTCAGGGTCTGGCCGCTCTTCTCCATCTGCGCCCGCAGGATACCGCTCCAGTCGGTTCGCGGGATGAGAACGGCCGTCGCCGCGACGGAGAGGAAAACCCAGAGAGCCATCGGGAGAATCCAGCTCGGCCGCCGCGCGATGCTCTCGAGGGTCCGAACCGGCGACACGAAAACCCCGACGAGCCGCCCGACGGCGGACGTGGGCCCGGCAGGAGATTCCTCCGCCGGAACCGCCGACTCCTCCATCAGGGAGCGCCGGTCGAGTCCGACGCGAGTGCGCTGCGGAGCAAGTCCGCGCGCGTCTCGATGGGCGGCGGAGCCATCTCCGGCATTCCTTCGATCTTCACGCCCTTCCAGTCGAGACTGTCCGCGATCGCCTGGTGGTACGCAGCGATCGCTTTGCGATAGATCACGAGCGCGTTGAGCTCGCGCGAGCGCGCGTCGGAGAGCTGGTTGGTGATCTGAGAAACCTCGAACGAGGTCGACATTCCGTTCTCGAACTTCTTGCGCGCGGCGTCCAGATTCCGCTCCGCCAGCTCCCGGCCCTTCGCCGCGGCCCCGATCTGCCGTTGCGCGATGTTGATGGCGCGATGCGCGTTGCGGACCCCCACGATGACGTCGAGCTCGAGGACGGTCAGGCGCGCCTTGTCGGTCTCCAGGTTGTACTGCGCGACGCCCTTCTGTCCGCGGGCGACGCGATTGAAGAGCGGATAGGAGAAAACGAACCCGACCTTCCAGCTCTTGAAGTTCTCGTTGAAGATCTGGCTGGCGGCATCGAAGAAGTTGTTGTTCGAAATGACGTTGCCGTTCTGGTCGAAGGTGCGCCCCTCCAGGCCGTTGCGCCCGTAGGCGGCGACCAAGTCCAGCCGCGGCAGCGTCTGGTCGCTCCAGTAGGCGTAGCGCGTCTCGTCGGCCGAAACGGTGTAGTACTGGGCCAGGATCTCGGGCCGTCTCTCCAGGGCCGTCCGCATCCCCTGCTCCAGGTCGAAGGGCGGCTGCTCCACTCGGACCGGATCCGTCGGAATGATCGGCGCGTTACCCCAGTTCTTCGGGTCCACGTTCAGGAGCCGCTTGAGCTGATCCTGAGCGGTGCCTATCGCGCCCTCGGCGCTGATGATGTCCTGCTCGGCCGTGGCGATGTCCGCCTCGGTCTGGACGATGTCGATCGGGGCGAGCGATCCGACGTCGATCTTGATGCGCGTGATCCGGTTCTGCTCCACCCTGAGGTCCTTCGTCTCCTGTTTGACCTTGAGGTTCTCGTAGGCGTACGCGAGGTCCCAGTACGCCTGCTCGACGGTATTGACCGTCGCCTGGACGCTCTGCACGAAGCCCTGATACGCGGCATCCCGCGCGTCTCGCGCGGTGTAGATCTGCCACTCCGTCGCAAGCTTGCCGAAGTTGCGCAGCAGAGGCTGCGTGGCCTGGAGCGAGAGATTTGCGGTGTACGAGGGGTTCACGAAGAAGAAGGCGGAGTTGGTCGCCGTGCGGTTTCCGCTGAAGCCCAGCGTGAACGTGCCGCCCCAGGGCGTCAGCTGGGTCACGCCCAGGCTGGCGTCCACCGTGTCGCTCGTCTGAACCACGGCGCCCGTGCCGGCCTGGAGCGTCGAGGCCGTTGGCGTGTCCGAATGCGCGCGGGTGGCGGAGGCCTGCAGCAGCGGATCGAAGATTCCCTGGTTCTCGAAGAGAAAGAATCGAGAGGCCTCCGCCGCGGCGACGGTGACGTTCAAGTCCTGGTTGTTCGCGAGCGCGAGACCGATCGCCTGACTGAGGGAGAGATGAACACCATCCGCCTGCGCCGCCGGCAGGGGCATCGGCGTCCGCTGCCCCGGCTGGGCGGAGACGACCGCTCCCGCCGCGGTGGGCGTCGGGGGCTCCTGTCCGAGGCCCGCCCCGCAAATCCCGAGCGAGAGAAGAATCCCCGCCATCCAGCGCTCTCCCCGCGTTTCCCGGAACCTCTTCATTCCACGACTCCTTTTGTCACCCAATCTACGCACGCAAGGGACGAATGTTTCCATATCACCGCATTTCACCGGGATAAAAGCAAGCCACGAAACGTCCGGCGTCGACGGCTTCGAGCCGCGGCCGCTCCTCCCGGCAACGGCTCCTCGCGATGGGACAGCGCGGGTGAAAAGGACAGCCGGATGGAGGCTCCGCCGCCGACGGCGGGTCTCCCTCGAGCAGGATGCGCCGGCGCGGCGCGTCGGGATCGGGCTCCGGCGTGGCGGAGAGGAGCGCGGCCGTGTAGGGGTGCAGCGGCTCGCCGACGATCTCGGCCACGCGCCCCTGCTCGACGATGCGGCCGAGGTACAGCACCGCGATCCGGTCGGCGATACGCGACACCGCGGGAAGATCGTGCGAGATGAAGAGGTACGAGAGGTTCTCGCGCTCGCGCAGATCTAGGAGTAGATTGACGATCTGCGCCGCGACGGAGACGTCCAGAGCGGACAGGGGCTCGTCGCAGACGATGAACTTCGGCCGCGTCGCAAGCGCCCGCGCGATCGCCACCCGCTGGCGCTGTCCCCCGGAGAGCTCGGCCGGGAACCGCGAGGCCGTCTCGGGCGACAGACCGACCTCGGCGAGCGTTCGGCTCACGTTCTCGCGCAGGGCCGCGCCGCGGGCTCGCTTCTGGATCCGCATCGGCTCGGCGATCTGATCCCCGACCGACAGGCGCGGGTTGAGCGAGGTCTGCGGATCCTGGAAAACCACCTGAAGCGCCCCCCTCCGGCGCCGGAGCGCCGCGCCTGAAAGAGCGAGCCAGTCCTCGCCGTCGAACCGGACGCGTCCCGCCTCGGGGGTCTCGAGCCTGGCCACGATCCGTCCCACGGTCGTCTTTCCGCTGCCCGACTCCCCCACGAGCCCCAGCGTTTCACCCGGCGCCACGTCGAACGAGACGCCCCGCAGGGCCGGAAGGTAGCCGTGGGGCCGGGCGAAGAGCCCGCGACGGATCGAAAATCGCTTCTCGAGCTCATCGACGGAGAGCAGCGGTTCGGCCGGACCGCGCTCTCGTGGTAGCGCCGCGCTCACCGAGTCTGCCCGAGGGAGTCCGGCGCGTGGAGGAAGCACCGGACCCGACCGGCTTCGTTCGCGTAGAGAGGCGGCTCGCTGCGGTCGCACGGTTCGAAGCGCTCCGGGCACCTCGGCGCGAAGGCACAGCGCGACGTCGCGCGCGCGGCCAGGTCGGGCAGAGCTCCGGAAATCGCCTGATACCGGGCTCCCCTCCGCCGGCTCGATCTCGCGAGGCGAGGGACCGAGCCCAAGAGACCCCGCGTGTAGGGGTGGCGCGGCGAGCGAAACAGAGTTCGGGTCTCGGCCTCCTCCACGACCCGGCCCGCGTAGAGCACGAGCACACGGGAACAGTGCTCCGCGACGAGGCCGAGGTCGTGCGTGATGAGAAGAACGGTCAACCCGCGGTCGATCCGAAGAGCGTCGAGCTGGTCCAGCACCTGGGCCGCCACCGTGGCGTCCAGCGAAGCCGTCGGCTCGTCGGCGAGCAGCAGCCGGGGACCGGCGGCGAGCGTCATCGCCAGGAACGCACGCTGGCGCATTCCGCCGGAGAGCCGATGCGGATACTCCTCGAGCGCCCGGCGCGGATCGGGAAACGCGACCTCGCGCAGGGCCTCTTGCGCGATCGAGCGGGCTCGCGCGGCGGAAACGTCGCGATGCAGCCGGACGGACTCGACGATCTGCCGCCCGATCGTCTGGACGGGGTCGAACGCCGCCCCGGGCTCCTGGAAGACGAGACCGATCTCACCGCCGCGGATGGAGCGCCAACCGCGCTCCGACAGATCGAGCAGATTCCGTCCGGCGTACCGGATCCTTCCGCTCGTTCGGCTGCCGTCCGGCGAGAGTCCCAGGATGGCTCGAGCGAGCTGCGTCTTGCCGCTGCCGCTCTCGCCGACGATGGCGACCGATTCGCCGGCGAGAACCTCGAACGAGACGCCGTCGACCGCCGGGCAGAGCATGCCGGACACCGGCAGCTCGACGCGCAGGTCCTCGACCTTCAGAAGCGGGGCATCGACTTTGGATCTTGGCTTTTGGGTCTTGGAGTCGACGAAATCGGGTCGCGGAGTGCGATCGACGCTCGTCACGCGGAGCTCACGAGTGCTTCCGGACCGCCTCGAGGTCGCGTACGCGCTGCGCGACGTCCCTGTAGTTCGTGTTCAAGCCGTAGACCTCGAGAAAGGTCTTGTATGCGAGATCCATGTCGCCGGTGTCCTGGTAGACCTGAGCCAGGTCGTAGAGCATGCCCGTCGTCTCGCCCTCCTTGATCGCGGGGGTCTCGAGCCCTTTGCGGAACCATTTGATCGCGAGCTGCGGCATTCCCTTCTCGAGAAAGCAGTGGCCGAGCATGCTGCAGCACTCGATCGCGCGGGCCGGGTCCTTGCTCGCGAGCTGGAACTCGCCGATCGCCTCGTCGACCAAACCCATCTCTTTGTAGGCAATGCCGAGGTTGTAGTGCGTCTCGTAGTCCTCCGCCGAAAGCTGCTGCTCGACGCCCTTCTTGAACTCGCGAAAGATGTCTTCGAGCGACACCTCTCCCTGAGGCGTCGAGATCTCGGCGCTCTCCTCGACGAGTGCCTCCTCGGACAACTCCTTCTCGAGCTCCTCGGCGAGGTTGAAGAACTTCTGCTCGTCGGCGAAGAGGTTCGCCTCGTCCACGACCGGAACCTCGGGCGCAGAGCCGCCCGGGACCTCACCCGCCCGTTGCATCTCGTCTTCCAGCAGGTTGCCGAGCTGCTCGTACGAAACGAACTCCGTTCCCACCGGCGTCTCCGGCTCGGGCGTGCTGAGGCGCTGGAAGGCCGGCGGCGGGCCGCCGCTGTCCGTGAACTCGATCGCATCTTCGGGCAGCGGCGTCCGCGAACCGGTGGCCTCCGCCGGCGCGCCGGCCGGCTGACCCAGATCGAATTCCTCGAATACGACCTCGGCCGGCTCGCCGGACCTTTCGCGCGGTGCTTCGTCGGCGGCGGGGGCGAGACCCGGCTGGCCGAGCACCCGGCGCGCGTCGTCCGTTCGACCGGCGTCCGTGTACGCGTCCGCGAGCGCCTGCGCTTCCCGCGCCAACGCGGGGTTTTCCGATTCGGCCAGAAGGTCGACCAGCCGCTCGCGCGCCTTCAGAAGATCGGGCCGCCGCCGCACGAGGGCGAACAGCCTGTCGATCGCCTTATCGGTCAGGCCGTACTTCGCGAAGACCTCCGCCTCGACGATCAGGGTCTCGAGCTGCTGGTCGTCGGGTGGGGCCGTCTCGACGCCTCCCGGCGCCGGCTCCGCGGCGGGTGCAGGCGATAAGGTGGGCGGCGCCGGAGCGCTCGCCGGTTCGGGCTCTCCCTCGAAGTCGAGCGCCGGCACCATCGGTTGTGGCGCGTACACGGCGCCCGCGTCTTCGAGATCGATCACGAGCTCTTGAAAGTCGGGCGTCTGCTCGACCGGAGCCGGGGCCGCCGCGGCGGGCTCCGTCCGCGTCTCCGAGCGGGGTCCGATCTCCCTGAGGCGCGCGGCGGCTTCCGCCTGACCGGGATCGGCATGGACCGCCCTGCGGTAGTGGTCCGCCGCGGCGGAAAGATCGTTTCGCCGCTCGGCCTGCTCGCCGAGCGTCGCGTGCACCCGGCCATACCCGGCGCGGTTCCCCTCGGCCTCGTAGACCGCGCCCATCTTCTCGAGGGCGAGGGCGTTCCTCGGGTCGGCGGAGAGGACCGGCTCCAGATATTCGGCGGCACGCGCAAAGTCGTTCCGCGCCACGGCGGCATCGACGGCAGGGAGAATGACGCTCAAGGCGGCGTCCACCGCCTGCTCGGCAGCGCGGAGGCGACAGAGGAAGACCCTCGGCTCCTCGGCGTCGGCCTCCAGCGCCAGTGCCTGCTCGGCGGCGTGCACCGCCTCGGCCCGCTGTCCCATCTCCAGCTGGGCCTCCGCGATCAAGGTCAGGCTGTCCGCCGTCCGGGGTGCGGCCTTGAGCACTGCCATCGCCGCGACGCCGTTCTTCTGCGCGAGAAGCGAGCGGACAAGGTTCCTCTGCGTTTCGGCGTCGTCGGGCGACAGCTCCAGCGCTTTCTGGAAGACCTGAGCGGCTTCGTCGTTCGCGCCGCGCTTCAACAGCATCGAGCCGATGAGGCCGTACTGCATCACCGCCTGGTCCTTCTGGGAGTTGGCGCGGTAGAGATCGGCCAGCCGGACCTGGATCCTCAGGTCGCTCGGGTCGATCGCGGCCATCTTCTTGTAGACCGCGATGGCGTCGGCGAGGCGGTTGTTCTTCTGATAATGGTCGGCGAGAACCTGAAACTGGCTGCGGGCGTCCTGTACGAGCCCCTGCTTGTGGTAGAGGTCCGCTAGCTTGTCGTAGACCTCGAGCTGCGCCGGATCGATCTTGTTGATCTTCTTGAAGATCGCGATCGCCTTCAGGAAGAAGCCGTCCCTCGAGTAGAAGTCCGCGATGCGCGTGAAGAAGGGGATCGAATCGCCGGGACGGTTCATCCGGACGTACAGGTCTCCGACTTTGTTCAGCGTTGAGATGTCTTTGGGGTTCTCCTCGAGAACGCGGAGGTACTCCTTGAGCGCCTGATCGAGCTTGCCCCGGGACAGAAGCTTCTCAGCGGACTGGAGAACTTGTTCGCGGTTGACCGCCATCTGGAACGATTTTAACCGCGACGGCGCACCGGCCGGGCGACGATCGGCTCGACGCCGGCCTGCGGGACGACGCCGTGGTACGTCAGCCGATGCTCCCGACAGGGCCCGCAGAGACGCAGCGCCTCCCAGTGCTCCGGGGTCCCGTACCCCTTGTGCTGCTCGAACCCGTAGGCGGGATACAACCGCGCGAGCGCGTCGAGGAGCCCGTCCCGGTACACCTTCGCGAGGATCGAGGCGGCCGCGATCGACCCCGACAGCGCGTCGCCGTGCACCACCGCCACCTGCGGGACGCGCACTCCGGGCACGCAGACCGCATCGACCAGCAGCGCCTCGGCCGCGGGTCTCAACGAGGTGACGGCCCGCCGCATCGCCTCGAGACTCGCGCGCAGGATGTCGCGCGAGTCGATGTCGGTCGCAGGGACGACGCCGATCTCGAACGTGATGGCGCATCGGCGGATCTCCCGGTCCAGTTTCGCTCGCGCTTCCGCGTCCAGCCGCTTCGAATCGTCCAGCCCGGGAAGCACGCAGTCGGCGGGGAGGATGACCGCGGCCGCGACGACGGGGCCCGCGAGAGAGCCTCGGCCCGCTTCATCCACGCCCGCGATCCGGTCGAATCCGCGCGACCGCATCGCCCCCTCCAGGATCGCGAGGTCGCGCAGCCGCCCCAGCTCCGCGAACAGAGCGGCGATGGGATGGAAATTCACGTCGAGCGGGAAACGGAAGGGTTATTCGGCCTGCTTCTCGTCGATCCGCGCGGCCTTCCCCTTGCGCGAACGAAGGTAGTAAAGCTTGGCGCGGCGGACGGCTCCCTTCCGCTCGACCTCGATGCGATCGATGATCGGCGAGTGGAGCGGGAAGATCCGCTCGACGCCGATACCGCCCGAGATCTTCCGAACGGTGAACGTTTCGCGCGCGCCGCCGCCACGCCGCGCGATGACGACGCCGGCGAACATCTGGATCCGCTCCTTCTCGCCTTCGCGAACCTTGACGTGGACGCGAACGCTGTCTCCAGGCGCGAAGGCCGGGACGTCGCTCTTCAACGAGGGTTTCTCGAGCTCGAGCAGGATGTCACTCATCGCAAACCTCTCCCTGGGTGCGGGCGCGGCCCGCAGACGGACCGAAGTAAACGGGGAATTCTAAGTGAAGAATCGCGAGCCTGCAAGCCGGGCCGCGCCAGAGTTTCTACTCTAGCTCGTCGGGTTCGGGCGGCCTCTTCTCCAGCAAGTCCGGCCGCCGTCCTCTCGTCCTTTCGAGCGCCCGGGCGCGACGCCAGCGCAGGATCTTGCGGTGGTCTCCGGACAGCAGGACGTCCGGCACCGCGAGCCCTCGAAAGTCCCTCGGACGAGTGTAGTGGGGATAGTCGAGACGCTCTCCGAGGAACGACTCGTTCTGAAGCGACTCGGCATCGCCGACCACGCCGGGAATCAGCCGCGAGACCGCCTCCGTCAGCACGAGGGCGGCCGCCTCGCCGCCGGGCAGGACGAAGTCGCCGATCGAGATCTCCTGGTCGTAGAGACCCAGGGCCCGCACGCGCTCGTCGATGCCTTCGTAACGACCGCAGACGATCACGATCCGTTCGCGAGAGGCGAGCGCCGCCGCGAGTGCCTGGTCGAGCCGCGCACCCTCGGGGGCCATGAGCACCGTCCAACCGCGGGGCAGCCCGGGCGCGTCGCGGCGCGATTCGATCGCCGCGGCGACGACGGGCGCCATCAGGACCATCCCCGCGCCTCCCCCGTACGGCTCGTCGTCGACCTTTCGATGACGTCCCTCCGCGAAGGCTCTGAGGTCCGTGACGTCGACGCGAACGGTTCCCGAGGCGATGGCCTTGCCCAGCAGGCTCTCGCGTAGCGGCGAATCGAAGTAGCCCGGAAAGAGGGTCAGGATCTCGATGTGCACAGCGGCTCTCCGGGGGGCCGTGGGGAGCGGCGCGAGGTCACAGCTCGAGCAGGCCTTCGGGCGGGTCCAGCACGATCCGGCGCCCGTCCCGCTCGACGCGGACGACGATGCCGTGGACGAAGGGAACGAGGGCCTCTTTTCCGGTCTCCGTTTGGAGCGTCAGCAGGGGTCCCGCCGGCGAG
>Ga0070706_100004074_pt1 | contig 14211 bp, 14 predicted proteins | sample KBSK5501metaG_FD_65476 | JGI IMG/M metagenome (GOLD analysis project Ga0070706, IMG submission 65476) | Corn, switchgrass and miscanthus rhizosphere microbial communities from Kellogg Biological Station, Michigan, USA - KBS K5-50-1 metaG | ecosystem: Host-associated > Plants > Roots >...
TCCCTTCCGTCGACCAGCACCCAGGACCTGGAGGACGTTCCGACCTGGGTCTTCGTGCTCTCGCTCGTGCTGATCACCTCGCTCGGGCTCATCCTCCGAGGTCCCGCACGAGGAGCCGATACGAACAGGATCTAGGTCAATGTGTGCCACGTCTTCGAAGCGAGGGAGTTCCGCGAGGAGCTCCCTCGTTCCCTTTGCCGGGTGCTCTCTCAGCCGACCGCCCGCGAGCAGCTGACCCCGCAGACCTCGACCGGGCCGAACCCCGGCGATCCGCGCTTCGTTGTGCTGGCGTTCCCCAGCGCCGAATGACCGTCCGTCAGCGTCCTTGCGCCTCGCAGGGCACGCTACCGAGGAATGTCGCTGTCCGTGCCGGTGTCATCCTCAGCAGCCACGAAGATCGCGCGCATCCGCCGGACGAGGTCCTCGAGGCGCCGTTCCTGGACCGCCTCGGTGAGCGCGCAGGCCGGATCTTTGGCTGAGATACCGACCTGGACGCGCGTGCCCCCACCGGTCGCCGTCAAGGAGACGGGAAACAGCTGTCCGTAGCTTCCCGCCTGGACGCTGTCAGCGAGGACGGTGATCCCGGGCTGCGCGTCGGGGTCGACCGAGTAGCCCAACCGCTGGCTGACCGTCATGAGCGCGAGCGCGGCTTGGATCGCCGTCAGCGGACTGGTCCACGAACGCGAGCGCGTCCCCACGCCCACGGGTCGCGACCGGCTTCTGGCTTCGAACAGCCTGAGCGAGAGAGCGCTCAGGGCGAGACACAGGAGAAGGGCGCTGACCGCGGTGTCCACCGCTACGTGCGGGCGACGACGTTTCTGCCGCGCAGAGCGCGGACCACAAAGATGAGGGCCACGGCGCCGATCGTCGCCACGATGATGGATCCGAGGAAGCCGCTCGGTTCCGCGGCCGGTGCGACCAGGCCGAAGAGCCATCCTCCGACGATCGCGCCCACGAGGCCCAGAACAAGGTCTCCGATCAGACCGTAGCCGCTGCCCTTCATGATCTGTCCGGCGAGCCAGCCGGCGATCAACCCGACGATGATCCAGACGACGATACCCATGCGATGTCCTCCACACGCGTTCTGGCGTGTCCGCTCCAGCGCCGAACGGGCCAGGGGACTCGCCAGCAGGGAAGCGTTATCCGCGGCTGACGCCAGCGCATGACGGCGCGGTCATGCCATCCGCCAGCCACCGCGTACGATCGCTATGGCTCGAAAGGCGGACGATCATGGTGGTCCTCGGTATGTGGCTCCTTACAGGGGTCGCCTTCGGGATGATCCTGATGGCGTTCCTCGCGATCGGAACGTACCAGCGTGGCTACGACGATGGCTTCTTCCTGCGCAAGCCGTGGCGGGCCGAGCTCGCCGCACGCCATCACGCGCAGATCGTTGCTCACAAGCGCCAGATGACTACCCCCGCCCGCACGCGCGTGAGTGCCGCAGTAGCTGCAGCCGCCCGACCCTACGTCGAGGCCGCGTCGCCCGTCGCAGCCTCGGCGGGTTAAGGCACATGGACATCGTCATGTGGGTCGTGGTCGGTCTCATCGGAGGCTGGCTCGCCGGCTCGACCATGAGGGGGAACGGCTACGGGCTCGCCGGTGACCTGGCGGTCGCGGTCGTCGGAGCCGTCGTCGGGGTCTGGCTCGTCGTGTTCCTCGTCGCGGAGGCGGACCGCGGGGGCTACGGTGGTCCGATCGTCGCCGGCCTCGCCGGCGCCGGCGCGTTCGCCGGTCTCGCGCGACTGCTCACCCGGCGGGTGGCGCCCGCCTGACCCCACCGTCGCGCCGCGCTTGAGCCTCGAGCCACGGCACCAGGGCACTCGCCGGCATCGGTCGCGCAATGTGATAACCCTGGGCCAGGTCGGCGCCGAGGACGCGAAGCCGATCGAAGAGGTTCTGGCTCTCGACGCCTTCCGCAACGACCTTGAAGCCGAGCGCGTGCGCGAGTCCGACGGTCGCTCCCACGATAGCGAGCGAGCTCTGGTCGACGAGCATCGATCCCACGAACGCTCGGTCGATCTTCACCAGGCTGATCGGAAGGCGCCCGAGGTAGGCGAGCGACGAGTAACCGGTGCCAAAGTCGTCGATGGCGATCTCGATCCCGGCCGCTCGCAGCTGCCGCATCGTCCTCAGCGACCGCGCCGCATCGGCCATCACGACGCTCTCGGTGATCTCGACCGTCAGGTGGTCCGGTGGGACCGAAGCGGTCCGGAGGAACGCCGCGATCCGCGCAGCGAGAGCATCGTCGGTCAGATTGCGGACCGACAGATTGACCGCGACCGGCACGTGCTGACCAACATCGAGCCATCGCCGGCAGTCGCCGACGGCCCGCTCGAGGACCCAGTCCGTGAGCGGTGTCATCATCTCGCTCGCCTCCGCCAGTGGAATGAACTCGGTCGCCTCGAGCCGGCCGCGCGTGGGATGGTCCCATCGGAGCAAAGCCTCGGCCATGACGAGTTGACCGCCGGGCACGGCGACGACAGGCTGGAAGTACAGATCCATCGCTCCGCGCTGGAGCGCCTCCCGTAGCTCCGTCATCAGGGTCATCTGGCCCGCGCTGTGCTCATCCAGGTCGGTCCGATACGCCTCATAGCCCGTGCGGGACCGCTTCGCCTCATACATCGCGATCTCTGCTTTGCGCAGCAGGGTCTGGGGATCGTCGCCGTCATCCGGATGGACCGAGCTCCCGATGCTCACGCTGACATCGAGGCGCTGCTCCGCCACGATGAACGGCTCGGTGAGAGCCCGCCGCAGCTTTGCGGCGAGGGTCGCATTGCCGCCGACCGCGGGGTCTACGAGAACGATCGCGAACTGGTCCCCACCGAACCGAGCCAGCATGTCCGCAGTGCGGATCAGCCTTCGGAGTCGCGTCGCGACCTCGCGCAGCAGAACGTCGCCGACCGAATGGCCAGACGTGTCGTTGACGGCCTTGAAGCTGTCCAGGCCCAGGACCAGCGCGCCCACGCGGCCATGGATCCGGCGGGCCCCGCGAAGGGCCTGATCCATGCGATCCTGCAGGAAGAGCCGGTTCGGCAGCTCGGTCAGCGGGTCCTGGAGCGCCGCGCGCTCCAGGCGTTCTTCCGCCCGGACGCGACCACTGACGTTCACCAACACCGCCGTCGCCCCGACGATCGCGCCGGTGCCGTCGTGCCGTGGTCGTACGTGAACGCCGTAGATGAAGCCATACCGTTCGACCCGTTCGCTGACCTCCTCCCCGGCCAGCGCGCGATCGAGACGTGCGAGCAGCTCTGGGTGGTCGGAGTAGAAGACCGCTGCCCGCTGTCCGCGCATGAGCGCGGGGACGAATTTCGGATGCTCGCCGAATCCGGTTCCGAGCGCGTCCACGATGACGCCATCCATATCGAAGGACATCAGCAGCACGGGCGCGTCCTGGACCAGCCCGAGCAACCGCCGGTCACTCGCCTCGAGCGCCGCGCTCGAGTCCGCGAGCGAACGGGCCAGAGTCTCCGCTCGTACGGTGACATCGTGGAGCCTGCCGAGGGCCGCGCCGATGGCGGTCGCGATCAGGGTGCGCGACACACCTGGCACTCCGGGCGCGGAGATGCCGACCAAAGAGGGCAGAACGGTGTTCGCGCCTAGGGCGAACGCAGCGGCGACCAGACCCCCGCGCACGCCGTATGCGGCTCCTGCGGCCGCGACCACCAGGATCACGAGATCCATGGCCTGGATGCCGAACAAGCCCACGAGGGGGCCGAACGCCGCGATATACGCGAGCGCGAGCCCCCCGACGATCCCCGCGCGTATCCATCGGTCTCGACCGGCCGGGCGCGGCGCGATCGCGATCACCCTCCGGACGATAGCCATGTACAGGCGGGCTGTGCGGGCATTCATACGTGCTATTCGCGATCGAGACGCTCCTTAGACGCACCGGGCCCGCGTCCGGCGGACCGCACCGGTCTTGCCCAGCTCAGCTAACTAGGGCCGCCACCTCCGCGCCGATGCGCTCAGCCGCAGCGGACTGCAGCCGGAGCGCCTCGCGCGTGCGGTCCACGATCTCGACCGCGTCCGGCGGGCATGCTTTCGCGAGGAACGCGTCGGCCTCGCGCGCGAGGTCGGGCGGCGTGAGCTCCGCGACCGCCATCAGGATCCCGTTGCGGACCAGACCCTCGAGGTGCGCGAACCGCGTCTCGTAGCGCTCCTGGTACGCGCGCCAGTAGGTGCGCCGCTGTGCCGGATTCCGGAAGCCGAGGCGGAAGACCTGCCGCAGGTCCTGGTCGCGGATCGTGTGCTCGTCTATGGCCGCGATGGTCCCGGCCGTGGCGTCGTCGCCGCGGAAGAGCGCCAATGCCGCGCGGAAGCGCTCGATCTCCTGCGGATCGCCGCGACGGATCCGCTCGAGATACCGAGCGTGGAGCGGCGCGTCTCCGCCGGTCGCCGCCACGACCGCCAGGGCCGCGACGATGTTCGGGTCCTGCGGGTGGCCGCCGAGATGCACGTCGATGCGCGCGCCGGCTTCTCGCACGACGGCGGGCGCCGCCGCGACCTCGCCCATCGCGCGGACCGCGATGTCGCGGAGCTCCCGCTCGTCGTCATCATCGGTCGAACGCGGCTCGAACCCGAGATCAGCGAGCACCGGCGCGAACAGGTCGCTCACGACGGTCCCGAAGGCGGCCGCCTCGCCCGGACCCACCGCGTGGTCCGACATCCAGCGGAGACGGTCGAGAGCGGTCCAGAGGACGACGCGGTCGCGCTCTCCCCGGAGCGTTCGCACCAGGGCGAGATAGCGCGAGGCGTCGATCCGGCCCGCCTGCAGGAGCGCCCAGTCGTTGCCCAGTAGGAACACGCGCTCCTCCGGCGAGAGGGCCGCGAGGTTCTCGAGGAGCGCGGACCGGAGATCGTCGTCGAGCGTGAACCGGTAGAAGCCCGCGGCACGCGCGTTCGGGAACAGCCAGCGTCCGGCGGGCCGCCCGATCGAGCCTTCGCTCTCGTCGAACGTCGCTCGCGTCTCCCCGCCCTCGGTGCGTACGACGAGCGGCACCGGCCAGCGCTCACCGCCCGACGCGGCAGGGTCTTCGAAGAACCGCTCCTGCCGCAGCCGCAGGCGGTCGCCCTCACCGCGGATCTCGAGCAAGGGGTGACCGGGCTGCGTGATCCATGCCTCGGCGATGCGGCTCACATCCTGACCCGAGGCCTCGTCGAGCGCGCGCCAGAAGTCCGCGGCGGTCGCGACCGTACCCGCGAAACGCTCGAGGTAGATCCGGACGCCTTTCTGGAACACGTCCTCGCCGAGATACGTCTCGAGCATTCGAAGCACGGCGGCACCCTTCTGATAGGTGATCGCATCGACCCGCTGCAGCGCTGCCGCGGCGCTCTCGGCATCGGCGTGGATCGCGTGGGTCGTCACCAGCGAGTCGAGTCCGAAGCCGCTTGCGGCCGCGCTCACGAAGTCGCGCCATATCCCCCACTCGGGATGCAGCTGGTCCTCGATCTTGTTCCCGATGAACGTGGCGAACGACTCGCTGAGCCAGAGGTCGTCCCACCACGCGAGCGTCGCGAGGTTCCCCCACCACATGTGCGTCAGCTCGTGGGCCGCGACCCCGACCGTCGACTTGAGCGCCCGCGCGCTCGCCTTTGCCGGGTCGGTGGTCACGAGCTCGAGGCGGTACGTCACGGCGCCCGGGTTCTCCATCGCCCCCGCCGGGAAGTCGGTGACGCCGACACCCTCGACCTTGTCGTACGGGTACGGGATGCCGGTGTAGTCCTCGAGCCGGTCGATGCAGTCGCGCTGGGCGTCGCGCGCGTAGACGCCGTCACCCGCGAGCCCGCGCGGGACCCAGATGCGCACCGGCTTCCCAGACCTCGTGCGGACGATGTTGGTGCCCTCGAAGGGGCCCACGGCGAACGCGAGCAGGTACGGCGAGAGGGGCGGCGTCTGAGCGAAGCGCCACACTCGGCGCTCACCCTCGTCTCGACGCTCGACGACCTCCGAGTTCGCGATCGCGACGAGATCCTTCGCCACCACGAGCTCGAGGTCGAAGCGCGCCTTGAACGGCGGCTCATCGAAGCACGCATAGAGCCGGCGTGATCCCGCCGGCCAGAGCGTGGTGATCGCGTAGCGCTCGTCCCCCCGGGTCGAGCGGTAGAGGGCCTTCAGGTCGTCGCGGATCGGCCCGGCCACATCCAGATCGAGCGTCCACGCCCCCGCGGCGAGCTCGTCGTCGAAGATGAAGGCCACGGTCTCGTCCGGGGGCCGTGGCTCGACCCGCGGCATGAGGACACGATCGCCGGAGCGCGCGACGGGTCCCGAGATCTCGAGGTCGAGCGCATGGAGCACGAGCTCGCGCCGCGGCCGGTCGAGCACGAGGTCGCAGCTCTCGTGGCCGCGGAAGCGCCAGGCGTCGAGGTCGAGGTCGAAGCGGAGCCCGTAGCGCGTCGGGTGCGCGTCCGCCGACAGGCGGAAGGCCGTCACGCGACCGCCACGGGTGCCTTCCGCGCGAGATAGAGCACATCGGTGTAGGGCCGGCGCCGCATGGAGATCGCGTCCACTCGGAAGCCCACTCGCTGGAACATGTCGAACGCCTCCTCGCGCGACGGGAAGTGGAATCCTCCGCGGACCCCGCGCGTGAACCCGAGGCTGACGGAGATGACCTCCTGCGCGTACGTGAGCGCGTAACGCGGATCGATGCGCGCCTCCTGGGACTTGACCAGGAGCGGCGCGCCTTCCGTCAGCGCCGCGGCGCAGTTCCGGAGCACACGCTCCTGGTCCTCGGGCGGCATGAGGTAGAGAACGTCGACGATCGTGATCGCGTCGCAGCGCGGTGGCGGGACCGCGACGATGTCGGCGACCTCGAACCGGAGGCCCTCGCGCCCCGCGACCGTGGCGCGCGCCACCGCGATCTTGCGGTCGTCGCTGTCGAGACCGAGCACCCGGCGCCGGTCGCTCGACTCCACGAGGAGGTTGGCGAAGAGGCCGTGGCCGCAGCCGAGGTCCACGACGAAGCCATGGCGCGGCACGTACTCCTCGACGCGCGCCAGGTCCGCGAGGAAAGCGCGTCCGTGCACGAACCAGCGCGCCATGAGGGGCGCCGCGCGATAGCGGTGGACCGCGCGCTCGAGCGCCGCGGTGGTACGCGATCCCGGCATCAGGCGGGCACGCGCCAGCGCACGGCGTCGCCGCCGAGGGCCGTCCGGAGGAGCGGGTCCGTGAGGAGGGCGAGGTCGAGCGGCCGCCGCGCCGCCAGCGGGTCGCGTCCGTCGTCGCCTGGCGCGCCCGGATGCGCGCTCAGCTCGCCGAGCCCGGGGAGCGCCGCGAGGAGCGCCACGTCCGACGGAGCCGGCGGCGGTCGCCGCGACGTGAGGTCGACGTACCAGTCGCTGCCGGGGATGCCCCGGAGGAAGGGCCGGCTGCCCGCGGTCGCGGCGCCGAGCAGGCCGGCTTTCCACGCGAGCGGCCAGCCCGGCGGCGTCGCGCGCCGGACCCAGCGCGCGCCCTCTTCCTTCGCGACCGCCGCGACCACGCGCGCGACGAGAGGGAAGAGATGTACGTGCCGGTGCGAGTCCCACGCCAGGGCGGGCGTCCCGAGCGCGCGGGCGCGCGCCACCTGCGCCCGTACCTCCGCGGCAAGCTCGCTCGCGCGCACGCGCCCGGTCGCGAGGCGCAGCCCGAGGTCGACAAGTCCGACGAAACGGCCGTCCGCTCCGACCAGGCTGCCGACGGCGGCGGGGTCGGTCACCGGCGTGCCCTCGACGATGTCGAGGTGGAGTCCGACCTCGAGGCGATGCTCCACGCGTGCCAGCTCCGCGGCGTCCGCCGCGCGCGGGAAGGTGACCAGCAGCGACGTGGACCGCACGATGCCCTCGCGGTGCGCCTGGATGATCGCGCCATCGACGGCCTCGCTGTAGCCGAGGTCGTCGGCGGTGACGACGAGCATCAGCGGTACAGGCCGCGCGCCGCGCGCCAGCGGATCAGAAGGAGGTCGCGCACCATGCGCGGCGCGTCGCGGAGCAGATGGGTCGAGCTGCCCCGCGGCTGCACGAGCGCGAATGGGACCTCGCTCACGCGATAGCCGAGCCGCTTTGCGAGGAAGAGGATCTCCGCGTCGAACGCGAAGCCGGGCAGCGTCTGCCGGGGGAAGAGGGCTCGCGCCGCCTCCGCGGTGTACGCCTTGCCGCCGCACTGGGTGTCCTGCAGCCCGGTCGGGACGATGGTGCGCACGAACCAGCGGTAGACGGTGCTCATGGCCCGCCGCAGCGGCGGCCGCTTCACCGTCGCTCCCGGGACGTAGCGCGATGCGACCGCGATGTCGGCGCCACCGAGGAGCCGCGCGAGGAGCGCGTCGAGCACGTCGACGGGGATGCTGAGATCCGCGTCGAGGAACGCGACCGGATCGCCGCGTGCGTGGAGGATCCCCGCCTTCACCGCGGCGCCCTTTCCCCGGTGCGGGAGCGGCAGGTAGTGGATCTCGAGGCGCCCCGACGCCAGCTCCTGCGCGGCCTCCCCGACGACGCGTCGCGTGTCATCGGTCGAGCCATCGTCCGCGACGATGATCTCGGCTGGAAGGCCGCGCGCGTGGACCATCTCCGAGACACGGGCGAGGCTCGCCGGCAACCGGCGAGCCTCGTTATACGCGGGCAGGACGATGGAGAGGATCTGGTCGCTGGCCGGTCAGTCCCGGCGCGGGCCGCGCGGTGGGCCGCCCGGTCCTCGGCGGAACGGCGGTCCGCGCCGCTCACCGTCCCCGCCTTCGCGGTCGCGATAGCGCTCGCGCTCGGCGCGCTGGCGCTGCTCGTAGGCACCGGTCCCCTCTTCGCCGATGCTGCGCATCGAGAGGTTCACGCGGCCCTGGCGGTCGACCTCGGCCACCTTGACCTTGACCGCGTCGCCGACCTTGACGACGTCTTCGACGCGGTTCACCCGCTCGGGCCCGAGCTCCGAGACCCGGACCAGGCCCTCCTTGCCGGGGAGGTACTCGACGAAGGCGCCGATCGACATGATCCGCGTGACCTTGCCGTCGTAGACCTCGCCGACCTCGGGCTCCTTGGTCAGGCCCATGATCATCTGGCGCGCCTTCTCGCGGCCGTCGGCCTTGGCGCCCGTGATCCGGACCGTGCCGTCGTCCTCGACCTCGATGGTCGTGGCGCTCTCCGACTGGATCGCGCGGATCATCTTGCCCCCGGGGCCGATGACCTCGCGGATCTTGTCGGGGTGGATCTTGATGGTCTCGATACGCGGCGCCCAGTGCGACAGCTCCGCGCGCGGACGGTCGATGACCTTCTTCATGGCCTCGAGGATCACGAGCCGCGCGTCGCGCGCCTGCAACAGCGAGTCGCGGACGATCTGCGGCGAGAGGCCGTGGATCTTGATGTCGAGCTGGATGGCGGTGATGCCGCGGTCCGAGCCGGTGACCTTGAAGTCCATGTCGCCGTAGTTGTCTTCCATCCCCTGGATGTCGGTGAGCAGGCGGTACCCGCCGCCTTCGTCCGTGACGAGGCCGACCGAGATCCCACTGATCATCGCCTTGATCGGGACGCCGGCGTCCATGAGCGCGAGCGTCGAGCCACACGTCGAGCCCATCGACGTCGACCCGTTCGACGAGAACGTCTCGCTCACGACGCGGATCGTGTACGGGAACTCCTCCTTGGTCGGGATGACCGGCAGGAGCGCGCGCTCGGCGAGCGCGCCGTGGCCGATCTCGCGGCGGCCCGCGCCGCGCAGCGGCCGCACCTCTCCGACGGAGAAGGGCGGGAAGTTGTAGTGGTGCATGTACCGCTTGCTGTCGACCGGGGACAGCGTGTCGATGATCTGCTCGTCGGCGGTGGGGCCGAGGGTCGTGATCGAGAGGATCTGGGTCTGCCCGCGCTTGAAGAGCCCCGAGCCGTGCGTACGCGGGAGGACGCCCGCCTCGATGCTCAGCTCGCGGATGTCCTTGAGCCCGCGCCCGTCGGGGCGAAGGCCCTCTTCGAGCACCGCGCGCCGGAACTCCTTCTTCACCACGGCGTCGAAGGTCATCTCGACGTCGGATCCAGTGATGTCGCCCTCGGGCGTCACCAACGCGGCGATCGCCTCGTTCTTGACCTCGCTCAGTCCGGCCTCCCGCTGCGCCTTGTCGGGGTGCCGGACCTTCGCGCGGACGCGGTCGGTCAGGAATTGCGTGATGCGGAGGCCCTTCTCGGCCTCGACCTTCTCAGGGGTCCACTGGATCTTCGGCTTGGCGGCCTGACGCACGAGCTCGTCCTGCGCCTCGATCGACGCGCGGATCCCCGTGCGAGCAAGCTCGATCGCTTCGAGCATCCTCTCCTCGGGGACCTGCTTCGCGCCGGCCTCGATCATCATCACCGCGTCGCGGGTCCCGGCGACGATGAGGTCCATCTCGCTCTGCTCCATCTGCGGGATCGTCGGGTTGAGGGTGAGCGTGCCGTTGACCGTCCCGACGCGCACGCACCCCACGGGTCCGTCGAAGGGCGCGGGCGAGAGGGACAGTGCCGCGGACGCGGCGTTCACGGCGAGGACGTCGTAGTCGTTCTCCTGGTCGGCGGAGAGGGTGTAGATGATGACCTGGGTATCGTTACGGAACCCCTTGGGGAAGAGCGGGCGGATCGGCCGGTCCGCGAGGCGCGCGGTGAGGATCGCCTCCTCGGAGGGACGACCCTCGCGGCGCGGGAACGAGCCGGGGATCTTGCCCGCGGCGTAGAGGCGCTCTTCGAGGTCGACCGTGAGCGGGAAGAAGTCGATCCCCGGGCGGACGGTCGCCGATACGGTGGCGGCGGCGAAGACGATCGTGTCGCCGTAGCGCAGGGTGACCGCGCCGCCGGCCTGCTCGGCCAGCTTCCCGGTCTCGAAGGTCATGGGCTTTCCGTTGATCGTGGTACGCGATGTGGTGATCGGCATGTATCTGTGACGGGGTCCGCTCGATGCGAAAAGGCCCAGGCGATGTGCCTGGGTCCGTCGCGCTGCTCGCTACATCACCGGCGCAGTTCGAGCCGGCCGATGACCTCCTGGTATCGCTCCGGACTCTTCCTGTGGAGGTATGCGAGCAGGCGCCGTCGCTGACCGACCATCTGGAGAAGCCCTCGCCGGCTCGCCGTATCGTGCTTCGCCTGGCGGAGGTGCTCGGTCAAATGCGCGATTCGTTCGGTGAGGATCGCGATCTGCACTTCCGGCGATCCGGTGTCCTTGTCGTGCTGCCGGAACTGCTCGATCACTTGGCCTTTAGGTCGGAGCGGCACCCGTCGTTCCTTTCTGACGTTTCTTCATCCGTCAGTGTATCGGACCCATCGGCCCGGCGTCGGGCCCCTCAGGCGTCCCTCGCGAGCGCTCGGCGGGTCGCCTCGACATCCTTCGCGATCTGCGCGCTGAGCGCTTCGCCGGACTCGAACCGGAGCTCGTCGCGCAGCCGCTCCACGAACGCGACGCGCACGTCCTGGCCGTAGAGGTCGCTTTCCGCATCGAGGAGGTAGCACTCGAGGACGCGCTCGGTCCCCCCGAACGTGGGGCGCACCCCGAGGCTGGTCGCCGCGGCATAGGTGCGATCGCCGATCGTCGCGCGCGCGGCGTAGATCCCGTCACGCGGGAGCAGGCGTTCGCGCGGCGTCGCGACGTTGAGGGTCGGGAACCCGAGCGCGCGACCGCGCTTGTCGCCGTGAACGACGCGCCCGCGCACCCCGTACGGCCTTCCCAGGAGATCGGCGGCGGCGCGCAGGTCCCCCGCGACAAGCAGGTTCCGGATCCGCGTCGATGACACGATCGCGCCGCCCCTCTCGACCGGCGGGACGACGTCCACCCTCCATCCCCGAGACCGGCCGAGCGACTCCAGGAGCGCGACGTCGCCCTGCCGATCGTGGCCGAACCGGAAATCGGGACCGACGACGACGAGCCGGACCTCGCCCGCGCGCGCGACGCGATCTGCGAACTGCTCGGCCGTGAGCGCGAAGAAGGACGGATCCGAGCGGAACAGTACGACCGCCATCGCTCCCGCGCGCTCGAGCAGCTCCGCGCGCTCGCTCGCGTCGGACAGGGCGGACGGCGGCGCGCCCGGCGCGAGCACCTCGATGGGCAAGGGATCGAACGTTGCCACCACCGGCAGCGCGCCCGCGGACTCCGCCGCCTTCCGCAGCTCGGCGATGAGGAACTGATGCCCGACGTGAACGCCGTCGAACACGCCGATCGCGAGATGGAGCGGACCGTGCGGCCAGCCATCGAAGTCGCGCACCACCGGCATCGCCGGGAAGCGTAGTTACTCGGCGGGCGACTCTCCGACGTCGGACGTGAGTGCGACGGGCACGATCACGGAGGGGCCGCTGACGGGACGCAGCGTCGTCGCCGGAGCGACGCGACCGTGTACGCGCGCCACGGCCGCCGCGACGAGGTCCGGTCGCAGGAACGGAACGGGCGCTGCGACGGCGACGATGTACCCGAGGTAGTTGCCCTGGAAGTAGCGGCCGAAGAAGAGGAACGCGAGGAGTGTCGCCGCATACGACGCGAGGAGCGTGGCCACGCTGGGGTCCGAGCGCAGCCGACGCAGCGAGACCCCGGCGATCAGCGTGCCGGCCGCGATCTGGAACGCCCAGAACGGGAAGTCCTGCTGCGGGTACGAGATGACGCCGACGCCGCGGAGGATCGCCGAGAACCCCATCCCCGAGATGGGATAGGACCACGCCGCGCCGCCCGCGTTGTACGCGACGACGTCGTCGAGGAAGCCGCCGAGGTCCCAAGCCAGGAACGGGACGAACACGAGCGCGATGAGCGCCGCACCGGGCCACGACGCGCGCGTCATGGCTGCGACGGCGCGCCGGGCCGAGCCCGGACCGGCCCGCCAAATCAGGTACGCGGCGAGGAACGGCAGGAGCAGCGCGGCATGCAGCTTGGCCGAGGCCGCGATCGCGATCATCAGCACGCCGAGCGTCGGCCGCTCGCGCTGGAGGAGCGCGATCCCGGCGAAGAGGAAGGCCAGGAGGAAGAAGTCGTTGCGCCCCTCCGCGACGAACGGGAAGAGCTGAGGATCGAGGGCGACGATCGCCACCAGCGAGAGCCGGTAGGAGGTCTTCCCTCCAGGGATCAGGAGCGGGGCCATCGCGCAGGCGGCGACATACGCGGGGAGGTACAGATATCGCTCATCGAAGAAGAGGCCGAGGCGATCGAAGACCGCGACGAACGGGGCGGTGACGAGGAAGAGTCCGGGGAAGTAGGTGAAGTGGTAGAGAGCCGGGTTGTTGATCATCGGCCAGTAGAAGAGCGGCGTGCTGAGGTAGTCGATCGAGTACGGATCGCGGCCGGCGAGCAGGGCGCGCGCGGCCTCCTCGACCATGATCGCGCCGTCGTGGATGTACGTGTAGGGCTTCCCCGTCGCGCGGAGGACGATCTCCGCGATCGTCGGCACGACCACGAAGACGACGACGATCACGGCGAGATGGATCGCGCGGTCGCGGCCGGTGAACCGGGGCCCCCAGCGCTGATCGCGGAGCGGATACGCGAGCGCGAGGAGGCCGCACGCGACCATCCAGACGGCGCCCCAGCCTCCGGGGAACAGCTGCCAGAGCGGTGCGTCGCGGCTGACCTGGAGGACGGTGTGGTTCGCGACGAGCAGGAGCCAGTTGCCGAGCGCCAGCGCGCCCACGACCTTGGCGTCGAGCGAGATCTTCCTTAGCTCTGCCACGTGCCGAGCAGCTCCTCCACGGGTGCGGTCCGATATCGGTCGTCGAGCGTGAGCAGGCGGTCATCGGCGGGGCGCATGCGTTCCGCGATGGTGGCTCCCGCTGCACGGATGTCTCCCGGATCGACCGCGTCGTCCACGGTGAGCGACCCGACCGCGAGACGCCGGAGGGCACCGAGATGGGCCGCGGAGCCACAGGCGCGGCCGATGTCCCGCGCGAGCGAACGGATGTAGGTGCCGGAGCCGCACACGATGAGCAGCCGTAATGCGGGCCGCCGCCACGACGCGAACTCGAGCCGCTCGATCCGTACCGGGCGCGCCTTGAGCACGAGGTCCTCCCCCGCCCGCGCCGCGCGGTAGGCCCGGCGCCCTGCCACCTTCACCGCCGAAAAGGCCGGAGGCGACTGGAGGATCTCTCCGCGGAAACCAGCGAGCACGGCATCGAGCGCGTCGCCATCGAGGTCGGGCACGGTCGCCTCGCGGCGTATCTCACCTTCTTCGTCGTCGGTGGCGGTCTCCGTCCCGAAGAGGACGAGCGCTGCGTAGACCTTGGCCGCCTGATGGAACCGGTCCGCGAACCGCGTCGCTGGCCCGATAAGGA
>Ga0070706_100004075_pt1 | contig 14209 bp, 11 predicted proteins | sample KBSK5501metaG_FD_65476 | JGI IMG/M metagenome (GOLD analysis project Ga0070706, IMG submission 65476) | Corn, switchgrass and miscanthus rhizosphere microbial communities from Kellogg Biological Station, Michigan, USA - KBS K5-50-1 metaG | ecosystem: Host-associated > Plants > Roots >...
CTGCCTGTGTGGCGGGGAATTTTTTTGTACGCGGGCTGCCAGAAGCTGTTGGCACCGAGAACGCGATAGAAGACAACCAGATTCCGGATCCTGAATACTGTCTTATGCTTCACCACGGTATCGGCTTGCGCTCGTAAAAGAACCCGCCTGTCGGACCGTCAGCCGGCAGTGTTGCGAGCCATACCGCCGTGTCGGCGCCCTGCGCGACAGTGCGCGGCGCGTTCGGACCGCCCATGCGGGTCTTTACCCAACCTGGAGACATCGAGTTGACGAGAATACCGAAGGCGCGCGCTTCGTCCGCGACGATGCGTGTCAGCGCGTTCAATGCGGTCTTGGATATGCGGTAGGACGGAGTGCCGCTCTTCATTTCGGAGAGTTGGCCGAGGGTGCTCGACAGATTGACAATGCGGCCGTAGCTGCGCGCCTTCATCAGTGGCAGCAAAGCTTGAATCAGCATTAGTGGCCCAAGCGTATTGGTTTCGAGCGTTGTGCGCAAAATTTTCGGCTCCAGCTCGACCAGGCGCGCACCGTGCGGATCGATCATGATGCCGGCATTGTTGACCAGGATGTCGAGGCGGCCAAAACGTTTGGCGACGAAAGCGGCGAGCGCCCTAACGCTGCGTGCGCTGGTCACTTCAAGCCTGCAGAACGTGATCGGCAGCTCTTCACCGCGCAACGATTGACAGGCAGCCTTGCCCTTTGCCGCGTCGCGGCTTGTCAGAACGACATGTATTTCGAGCTGCCCAAGCTTGCGGCAGATCTCGTAGCCGATTCCGCGGTTGGCGCCGGTGACTACGGCCACACGCCGCCGCTCGATCTCCATCGGTCGCGCCTCGCCGCCGTTTACACCATGTCTTCAGGTTTCACCCACGCGTCGAACTGCTGGGCCGTCACGTAGCCAAGCGCGAGTGCCGACTCTTTGAGTGTGAGGCCCTTCTTATGCGCATTCTTCGCGATCTGCGCCGCCTTGTCATAACCGATGTGCGGATTAAGCGCGGTCACCAGCATCAGCGACTCGCGCAGGAGCTTGTCGATGCGCTCCTTGTTGGCTTCGATTCCGGCTGCACATTGATCGTTGAAATTGGTACAGCCATTCGCCAGCAGCCCTGCGCTGTGCAAAAAGTTGCGTATCACCAGCGGCCGGAACACATTGAGTTCGAAATTCCCGGAAGCTCCGCCGATATTGATCGCAACGTCATTGCCGAATACCTGGCAGCACACCATCGTCAGCGATTCCGACTGCGTCGGGTTCACCTTGCCGGGCATGATCGAGCTGCCGGGCTCGTTTTCGGGAATGTTAAGCTCGCCGATGCCGCAGCGCGGGCCGCTCGCGAGCCAGCGCACGTCATTGGCGATTTTCATCAGCGATGCGGCGAGCGTTTTCAGCGCGCCATGCGCATGCACGACTCCGTCGCATGAAGCCAGGGCCTCGAACTTGTTCGGCGCGGTGACAAACGGCAGGCCGGTGAATTTCGCCAGCTCAGATGCAACCATCACCGCGAACTTGGGATGCGCGTTGAGCCCGGTGCCGACCGCGGTGCCGCCGAGCGCAAGCTCGCACAGATGCGGCAGCGCTGCCGCAATATGCTTCACGCCATGGTCGAGTTGCGCAACGTAGCCGGAAAATTCCTGCCCCAGCGTGAGCGGTGTCGCGTCCTGCAGGTGAGTGCGGCCGATCTTGACGATCTTGGCGAATTGCTTCGATTTCTTGTTGAGAGTGTCGCGCAGCCTGCGCACCGCCGGCTGCAATTGCCGCTCGAGCGCGATGACGGCCGCGACGTTCATCGCGGTCGGGAACGTGTCGTTCGACGACTGGCCGAGATTGACGTCGTCGTTGGGATGCACCATCCGTTTTTCGCCGCGCTCGCCGCCCAAAATTTCCGAGGCGCGGTTAGCGAGCACCTCGTTGACATTCATGTTGGTTTGCGTTCCCGATCCGGTCTGCCATACCACCAGAGGAAATTCCGGATCGTGCTTGCCGGCCAACACCTCGTCGGCCGCCTTGACGATGGCATTTCCTTTTTTTCTGTCGAGGAGGCGAAGCGCCATATTCACGCGTGCTGACGCGCGCTTGACCATGATCTGCGCGCGCACCACCTCGACCGGCATGGTCTCGCCCGGAAACCTGAAGTTGATCAGGCTGCGCTGGGTTTGTGCGCCCCACAGCCGGTCGGCCGGCACCTCGATGTTGCCGAACGTATCACGCTCGATTCTGACTCGCGCCATTGACTATTCCTCGATCATCACAATGAAAAAACGAAATCCGGTCACCGCTCTATTTGCGGTGCATTAGAACAGCATGAGATTGCCGCGCGTGGCGCCGGCGTCGACTGCCGTCAAGGCTGTCATGTTGACCAGACGGCGCACCGTCGCGGTGGAAGTGACGATGTGCACGGCTTTCGCCGCGCCGAGCAGGATTGGCCCGATCGTGATGCCGTCGCCGGCCGCGGTCTTCAAAAGATTAAACGCAATATTGGCGGCGTCGAGCGTCGGCATGATCAACAGGTTGGCATCGCCGTTCAGGCGTGAATGGGGAAAAGCCTGGCGCCTGACTTCCTCGGACAGCGCGGCATCGCCGTGCATTTCGCCTTCGATTTCGAGCTCCGGTGCGGCTTTGTTCAGGAGCGCGAGGGCAGCACGCATTTTCTTCGCAGTCGGCGTGTCGGCGGTGCCAAAGCTCGAATGCGAGAGCAGCGCGGTTTTGGGCGTTATGCCAAAACACCGAATGACTTCTGCGGCGAGTACCGTCATTTCGGCGATCTGCTCTGCGCTCGGGTCGAAGTTGACGTAGGTATCGCAGATGAAGACCGTGCGCTTTGGCAGCATCAGCGCATTCATCGCGTAATAGTGGCTGACGCCGGGCCGCCGGCCTATCACCTGATCGATGTAATGCAGGTGCAGATCGAGGTTGCCGAAGGTGCCGCATATCATGCCATCGGCATCATTGCGGTGCATCATCATCGCGCCGATCAGCGTATTGCGCCGCCGCATCTCGGTCTGCGCGTCGGTTTGCGATACGCCGTTGCGCTCGGTCAGGCGGTAGTATTCCTCCCAGTAATCGCGGTAGCGCGGATCAGATTCAAGATTGATGAGTTCGCAATCCGCGCCGGGTGTGAGCCGCAGCCCATAGCGCTCGATGCGCCGCTCGATCACCGCGGGGCGACCGATCAGGATGGGAAACGCGAGCTTTTCGTCGCTCACGACCTGGGCTGCGCGCAACACGCGCTCATCCTCGCCTTCGGCGTAGACGATACGGCGCCGCGAAGCTTCTTTCGCCGCCGAGAACAGCGGTTTCATGATCAGGCCGGAGTGGTAAACGAACTGCTGCAGTGAATCACGATAGGCGTCGAAATCGGCGATCGGCCGCGTCGCGACGCCGCTATCCATCGCCGCCTTCGCCACTGCCGGCGCGACTTTTACGATCAGCCGTGGATCGAACGGACTCGGAATCAGATACTCGGCGCCGAAACTTGGCTGCGGTTTGCCATAGGCAAGGGCCACAATGTCGGATTGCTCGGCCTGTGCAAGCTCGGCAATCGCCCTGACTGCCGCGAGCTCCATTTCGGTATTGATGACGGTGGCGCCGACGTCGAGCGCGCCGCGGAATACGAACGGGAAGCACAACACATTGTTAACCTGGTTCGGATAATCGGAACGGCCCGTCGCCATGACCACGTCAGGATTCGCCTGTTTTGCAAGCTCAGGCAGAATTTCGGGCTCGGGATTGGCGAGCGCCAAAATCAGCGGCCGCGCAGCCATTTGCTTGACCATTTCAGGCTTCAGCACGCCGCCCGCCGAAAGCCCGAGGAATACGTCAGCCCCGCCAATGACCTCGGCCAGCGTGCGCGCCTGGGTGTCGATTGCATATTGCGCTTTGTCCGGATCCATCTCCTCCTTACGGCCCTGGTAGACGACGCCTTTGATATCGGTGACGATGATATGGTCCTTGGGCAGGCCCAGCTTCATCAGCAGGTCCAGGCACGCAAGCGCTGCCGCGCCCGCGCCCGAAACCACCAGCTTGACGTGGGCAATATCCTTGCCGACCACCTTGAGCCCGTTGAGCAACGCGGCCGAGACCGTAATCGCAGTGCCATGCTGATCGTCATGAAACACTGGGATGCGGCAGCGCTCGCGCAGCTTGCGCTCGACGACAAAACATTCGGGTGCCTTGATGTCCTCGAGATTGATGCCGCCGAACGTAGGCTCGAGACTTGCGATAACGTCGACCAGCTTCTGCGGATCGCGCTCGTTGATTTCGATGTCGAATACGTCGATCCCGGCGAATTTCTTGAACAGCACCGCCTTGCCTTCCATGACCGGCTTGGCGGCAAGGGGACCGATGTTGCCCAGGCCGAGCACCGCCGTGCCGTTGGTGATCACCGCCACCAGGTTGGCGCGCGCGGTCATGTTGCGCGCTTGCGCGGGGTCGGCGACGATCAATTCGCACGCAGCCGCGACCCCCGGTGTATAGGCAAGCGAGAGATCGTGCTGGTTGATCAACTCCTTGGTCGGAACGACGGAGATCTTGCCGGGTGTGGGCAAACGATGATAATCGAGCGCACTTCTGCGCAGTGGGTCATCCATCGCGAACTCTGCTGCTTATGGGGCGAACATTATAACCCGGCGACTTTGGCGCATCCGCGCGATGAACTTTCAAGCGCCGGCGGACTCGAGCGGTCCCTCATGCGGCAACTTGCATTCGGCTCCCGCACACTCGCCTGCTGATCGTGAGCTTCGAATTCGGCGTTCTTCAATAGCGCGGTTTCGCGCTCAGTGCACTTGTGCTATTTTCACGGCTCCGGACCAGCCTCCTCTACGCGCAATCATGGATATTTCTCCCGCCACACGCACCGAGCTCTACCCGCCGCTTGAGCCTTACAGCGCGGGCATGCTCGCGCTCGATTCCATCCACTCGATGTACTGGGAGCAGTCGGGTAATCCGAACGGCGTCCCGGTGGTGTTCCTGCACGGCGGCCCCGGCGCCGGCAGCGCACCCAACCACCGCCGATTCTTCGATCCTGTGCATTACCGCATCATCGTTTTCGACCAGCGTGGTGCCGGGCGCTCGACGCCGCTGGGCGAACTGCGCGAGAACACGACACTGCTGCTGATCAATGATATCGAGCGCTTGCGCCGGCATCTCGGCATCGAACGATGGCTGGTGTTCGGCGGCTCGTGGGGCTCCACGCTAGCGCTCGCTTACGGCGAAGCGCATCCCGAGCGCTGCCTCGGCTTCGTGCTGCGCGGCGTGTTTCTGTGCCGGCGCAGCGAGATCGATTGGTTCCTGTATGGTCTGAAGAACATCTTTCCAGAAGCGTGGCGTGCCTTCGCGAGCGTCATTCCGGAAAGCGAGCGCGACGACCTGCTCGCGGCTTACTACCGCCGCCTCACGCATTCGGATCGCGCGGTGCACGTGCCGGCGGCGCGCGCGTGGGGCATCTATGAGGGCTCGTGCTCGACATTGCTGCCAAGCCCCGACACTGTCGCTTATTTTGCGAGCGACGGCGTCGCACTCGGACTCGCGCGCATGGAAGCACATTATTTCAGCCATGACATCTTCCTGCCGGTCGATTCTTTGCTCGACAACGTCGGCAAGTTGAGAAAGATTCCGGCAATTATCGTGCAGGGGCGTTACGACGCGGTGTGTCCGATCGTCAGCGCTGATGACCTGCATCGCGCGTGGCCCGAGGCGGAATATCTTATCGTGCCCGACGCCGGGCATTCGGCGTGGGAACCGGGAATCAGTGCCGAGCTCGTGCGTGCGACTGAGCGCTTCAAAAGCCTTGCGATAATCCGATAGTTGGAAGATTACAGTGGGATAGCCAATCGCATTACGATAAACTTTCAGGCAGGAGAAAACCATGGATTTACCGGGCAATCCCGGCATGACCGTCGTTCCGACCGGCGCGAGCTTGGGCGCCGATGTTATAGGTGTCGATCTGTCCAGGCGCATAGACAGCTTGACCTTTAAGGCCATCGAAGATGCCTGGCACCAACATTTGGTGTTGCGTTTCCGCGGCCAGCAACTCGACGATCCAGGACTGCTGCGTTTCGCCCGGCTGTTCGGAGAGCTCGACAAAGCTCCGGTCCACGCCGGGCACGAGGTCGAGGATCCATTTCCCGAAATCACAGTCATGTCGAATATCAAGGTCAATGGCCGATCGATCGGGAACCTCGGTCATTACGAGGCAGAATGGCACACCGACATGTCGTACAACGAACGCACGCCGATCGGCAGTCTTCTGTATTCGATCGAAGTGCCTGCCGTGGGCGGCGACACCGGCTTCGCCAATATGTATGCAGCGTATGACACGCTTCCTGTCGAGCTCAAGCGCGCAATTGTCGGTATGCAGTGCAGGCACGATTCGAGCCGCAACAGCGCGGGCGAGCTGCGCAAGGGCCAAAAGGAAGTCGCCGATCCACGCGACACGCCAGGCGCGGTGCATCCAATCATCCGCACTCATCCGGCAACGCGCCGCAACGCGCTGTTCCTCGGCCGCCGCCGCAATGCTTACATCATCGGCCTGGGGCTTGCCGAAAGTGAAGACCTGCTCGACAAGTTATGGACGCACGCGACGCAGCGGCGTTTCGCCTGGTATCAACAGTGGAAAGTCGGGGATTTGATTCTGTGGGACAACCGGTGCGCGATGCATCGAAGGGATGCGTTTGACCCGGAATCGAGGCGGCTGATGCATCGAACCCAAGTACGCGGCGATAAGCCGTTCTTCGACCCCGCAACGCTCACCGCCTGAAGATTTTTATGGCCGGCGGCTTAAGAGCCTTCCTTGGGCTTGGCCGCCTCGCCCGCCGCGCGCAGGCTTTCGAGAGCCGCTTTCTGCATTTGCAGCGTCTTGATGGTCATTTGCACGAAACCGGTATTCATCGTGAGCCAGGTTTCGACCGATTTGAGCTCGCCGATTTTCTTGTCGATCTCCTCGATATTGACAGTCGGTGTAATCATGCCGGGCAGCGGATACGACATCGGATTCCACATTTTCTGCATGAAATCGAACCAATCCTTCGGGATATCCTGTTCGGCCATGGCGATCTCCTGTCACGAATGTGTAACCCCACTCTATCACAGGGACCTCTCACTCACGGCGACCACCCTCATCGGCATCACCAGCCACGGACGATTCCCGATTGAAGAGATACGGTGAAATCGACGCGACAAGCTATCGCGGTCGGGTCGAGCGTTATTTTGTATTCAAGCGCCTGATGACCGACGCCGCAAACCAGGGCCGAGCGGCCTGTCAGGAGTCCAACATTCCGTAGGTGCCGGCTTCAATCAGCCTCCAGAGCCAGGCGACTTAGCCAGTGTCTGCGGCCGGGCGGTCCGGGTCTGGTTCAGATACTGCCGCACCACATGTTGCAGCCGGTCGCGCTCTGCGATCACCTTGGCTGAGTAACCGTTTTCGCCGTCTTCCGATGGAGCGCCCACGTACATCTGCAACCCGTCGGTGAGATCGCCGGTGCGTCGAATATAATCCTTGAGAACTTTTGCGCCGACTATGATGTTGGCTGCCGGGTCGAACGCGACCTTCTCGCCGCCTAACGGGTTGAACTTGTCGCTGTGGAAGCGCGGTATGACCTGCATCAGTCCTTTGGCGCCCGTCACGCTCTCGGCTATCGGGTTGAAACGCGACTCGACTCCAATCACCGCCAGTATCAGCATCGGATCGAGGCTGAGATCGGAAGCGGCGGCGTAGGCTTTGGCGACGATATGGGTCGTCATTTCCGCTGATACGCGGTAACGACGTGCCAAAAATTCGCCGAGCGAGCGGTACTTGCCCTCATTTGGATCAATCACGTCCGGTACGGATTCCGGCACTTGCGCGGGCACGGCCGGTGTGACGTCTATCGCCTCCAGCGCACGCACGAAGGCGTTGACGAGACGCACGCCGTATTGGTTGTGCAGAATAATACTCAGGGAAACCAAACAGGCCAGCAACGTAAAACTAGCTACGGTGTTGCGCGCCATCTGTGCAAAGCCTGCAGCGCTGCGATCGTCGATCCGTGCGGGGTGTGATTCTGCCATGACGCAAAACCTCCTTTCGTAAGATACAGGCGGGAAATTTCTACTGGAAAGTCAGCGGATAGTTGCTCGCGTAAAATCCTTGGAAGGGTCAAAAAAACCACTATATCTTGTGGTTTGCCAGACGAACTTCGGCAATTCTAGTGGTTTACGTTAGCCGCGGCAACAAAATTGTGTAGCTGATGCTGCAATGCAATAAGGATTATAGGGATATCCGCACACTTGTCAAATTGATTTCATGTGCGTTTCCGGTCTCCGACGAATTCGACATCAGCCATCCGCGGTGGTTCTGACATCGATGGGGATTATGATTTACACGATCATATTCATCTACTTAGATTCTTTTGTCGGTCTCTGATCCTGCGCAAAACGCGTTTGCTGACGGCGCTCCCACTCAGCCAGCGCCTGCTCGTAGCGCTCCATAGCATCCCAATAACGGTCATACACACAGGGATCGCAGCCGCTTTCGCAGCACTCCCCCGCTTGCGGCTTGAGCGGCGCGACCGGACGTGGGTCGTTGCGATCATCGCGAGTTGAGGTCACGGGTTGGCCCAATCCTTGAGCGACGCCGGCAGTGGATGCTCGGGATAGCGTTTCCTGAACGCGGTGAAACTCGCTTTTGCCTCTTCGATTCTGCCTTGTTTGCGCAGATCCGCAATGCGTTCGAGCCATTTTTCAGGGGGTAAATCGACATAACCCTGCATCGCGTCTGCTGCTGGCGATGCCGGCTTGGCAGGCGTCCCCGATACGGACGGCGCGGCAGCCGCGGCCGCGGCTGGTTTTGATTCAGGCGCCGCCGCGACACGTGCGCGCGACGTGCTGTCTGCGCTGTCGGCCTCCAGCTCGCGCTGACGTTGCGTTTTCGTCTCGGCAGAAACGCTTGGCGTCGCTTTGGCCTGACTTTGGTTCCTTTCGGAGCGCGTCTTGGGCTCGCCGACGGCGTCATCATCGCGCCGCATCTCTTCTTTCAGACTCGGCTGTTCGTCCGAAGCGGAGGCCTTGTCACGAGCCGCGCCTGGCGCCGGAAATGCTTCAGCCGGACTACGCTTCGCCAAAAGCGACGGCGCAGGCCGTAATTGACCCATTGCCCTTGCATCCTTTTGCGGTTGCGTCGCCGACGGTGGCGCGGCATTGTCTCGTATCCCGGCATCAGGACGCAGTGCCTGTTGCGGGGCATTGAGGCGAATGCCGTTTGATTGTTTCGGCTTGGGCGGCGGACTCGCCTCCGGAACGCTGCTCGCGCGATCGCTCGCAACGGGTTCCTGCCTGCGCTCAGCACTCATCGCAGGCGCATCGGCGCGTGGCGGCTTGACCATCTCGGGCGCTTCATCGCGTATCACGACTACCAAGCTTACGGAAAGCACGATCACCGCCGCGATCGACACCGGCACGCCCCACGAGCGGCTAAAGGGCGAAACCGCCGACCGCGGCTTCGACGATACGGCACGCTCCGCGGCTCGAATGGCATCATCGAGCGCGTGCGGCGGCTCATCCCGCGTTGCGGCGTGGTAGAGCGCCTCCAGTCTGGCGTCGCGCTCCATGTCGTTGACTAATTTTTCGCTCATGATTTTTAGACAGCGCCCATGCCCAGTCGCAGCTTATTAATCGCATAGCGCAACCGGCTTTTGGCGGTTTCTCGACTCACCCCGGTCGCCTTTGCAATTTCTTCGACGCTCATGTCAGACTCCTGCTGGAGCAGAAACGCTTCACGCTGCGCTTCCGGCAGTTCGCCGATTAGTTGCAGCAGCCGCGCCGCCTGCTGCCGATTGTCCGCGCCGATGGCGGGATCGCTGTTCCGACCCGCTTCGATATTGTCGAGCACTGGGCCGTCTGCGGCATCAAACGATGCCGGCATGCCGCCCGCCTGCGATCGGTAATGATCGATCAGCCGGTTGTGCGCAAGACGATACAGGTACGTCGTAAATTTAGCCTGCACGGTGTACGCGGCGCGCGCGCGTATCAGATTCATCCATACATCCTGGAACAGTTCTTCGGCTACACCGCGGTTGCCGCATTGGCGCAGCATATAGCGGAACAACCCGCCCTTGTGACGGCCGTAGAGCACGTCGAAAGCACCGGATTCGCCATCACGGAAGCGCTCCATCAAAACTTCGTCGCCGCTGGTAATGTCCTCTCGCATATCGGGTTGCCAGTATGAGCATCGGCACTCATACCGGCAACCCCAGCAGGTTCTGCATCAGCCTGCTAGCGTGGATCAGCGACAAACTGGCCCGGGAAAGGGCTCGGCCTTGCGATGCGCGGCGCATCCACGAGTACGCCTTGCGCCACCAGATTACGGTAGCTGTCGTAGTAAATCGTAATCACTTCGTCGGGCGTCGGCGCGGCGCGCTCGAAGTCGGTATAGCGCACGCTCGATGCCACGCTTTGACCGTGGCCGGTACCGAGGCTTTTTTCGGCCTGCTGCGGCACTATCGAAGCAGCGGGTGCCGCCGCATCCGTGGCCGCGCCGCGCGCCGATTCCCTGGCCGCATTTTCGGACTCGCTGCCTGGGGCGCCCGATGCCGGCGCCTCGCGCCGCTGCCGGTAGTCGCGCAGCAGGCCGACTGCGGGTTCAGGCTTCCTGCGGAATACGGCTACCCCGATGACCCCGACGTGATCGGGGCGGCCGGTGCGCGCCGCGTAGGAGTTCTCGAGTTCGGTAAAGTAAAACGCGGCGACGCGCTGCATGCTTTTGCGCCAGCCTTTGATGGCGAACGACGTATGCGGGCTCAGCACATAACCGGTCTGGCTCCAGTGCGCGGTTTCGCCCGAGACCGCATTGATGCCGTCGACCGAAATAACGGTCATGACATCGCCCGGCTGGCTATTGCGGATATTGATCTGATACTCGTTGCCGGGCTTACCCACCACGTAATAACGGCCTTGGTGGTAATACACGGGCAATGTGCGGTTTTCCGCGCGGTCATATATCATCACGTCAGCGACGCCGCCAACGGCCCATCCCTGGCCTGCGGTCCCGAACAGCAATGCAGCCGCAATCAGCGCTTTTTTCACGGTTTCTTCTCCTTGAGGTTTAACATCAAACCGATGTCAACGCTGTAAACGGTGCCCGGCTTGAAACGGGGTTAAAGCCGGCTTGAACCGGCCCGACCGGCTCTCTATACTCAATCGAAATCCGCCTGGAAGCGCGAGGAGATTTGCCATGCAGAAATACGCCACGGATGCAATACGCACGATCGCGCTGGTCGGCCATGGGGCTGCCGGCAAGACGACGCTGGTCGAGGCGCTGCTGCATCAAGCGGGTGCCATACCCGCGCCCGGCAACGTCGAGAGGGGCACCACGGTATGCGACTTCGACCCGCTTGAGAAAGAGTTCGAGCACTCGCTCGCGAGCGCGCTTGTCAATTTCGTACATCGTGATACGCGCGTTCACATGATCGACACGCCCGGCTACCCGGATTTCCTCGGCCAGTCGTTGAACGCATTGGCCGCGGTCGAGACCGCCGCGGTCGTCATCAACGCCCAGAACGGAATCGAGATGGTCGGCAAACGCATGATGCAGTGGGCACGCGAGCGCGAACTGTGCCGCATGATCATCATCAACAAGATCGACGCAGAGAATGTCGATCTGCCGGGACTGCTCGCCAGTATTCAGAGCACCTTTGGCAAAGAATGTCTGCCGATCAACCTGCCCGCCGATGGCGGCAGGAAAGTCGTCGACTGCTTTTTCAATCCCGCGGGCGAAGCGGATTTCTCATCGGTCGCAGACGCGCACCGCGCGCTAGTCGAACAGGTGGTTGAAGTCGACGAAAAATTGATGGAGCTCTACCTCGAACAGGGCGAGATAAGCCCCGAGCAACTGCACGCGCCGTTCGAGCAGGCATTGCGCGACGGACATCTGGTTCCGGTGTGCTTTGTATCCGCAAGGAACGGAGCTGGCGTGAAGGAATTGCTCGACGTATTCGCCCAACTGATGCCGAACCCGGCCGAAGGCAATCCGCCCCCATTCTACAAGGGAGAACGCGCGACTGCGGCCGAGATCCGCGCCGAACCCGACCCCAAAAAACACGTGCTCGCGCACGTATTCAAAATCGTAATCGACCCATTTGTCGGCAAACTTGCAGCGTTCCGCGTATTCCAGGGCACCATCCGGCGTGATTCTCAGCTCTTTATAGGCGATGGCCGCAAGCCATTCAAAGTCGGGCATCTCTTTTTGCTGCAGGGCAAGGAGCATATCGAAGTCAATGAATGCGTGCCGGGTGACATCGCCGCGGTGACCAAGGTCGACGAGATCGAGCTCGACGCCGTGCTCCACGACTCGCACGACGAAGATAATATTCACTTGAAGCCGGTGCGCTATCCGGTACCGATGTACGCGCTCGCGCTCGAACTGAAGCGCCGCGGCGACGAGCAGCGCTTATCGGAGGTGCTGCATAAGCTCGCTGCCGAGGATCCGTGTTTCCGTGTCGATCACAGCGGGAACGAAACCGTGGTGCGCGGACTCGGTGATCTGCATATGCGCTACATCCTCGACAAGATGCAGAAGCAATACCGGGTGGAAGTCAGCACCAAGCCGCCGCGGATTCCGTACCGCGAGACCGTCACCGCCAAGGCCGAAGGCCACCATCGCCATAAGAAGCAGACCGGCGGCGCAGGCCAGTTCGGCGAAGTCTATCTGCGTATCGAGCCGCTTGCGCGCGGCAAGGGCTTCGAGTTCATCGACCAGGTCAAAGGCGGAACGATACCGTCGCAGTACATCCCGGCGGTCGAAAAAGGGGTGCGGGAAGTGCTCGCCACCGGACCGCTCGCGGGTTACCAGATGCAGGACGTGCGCGTGATCGTTTACGACGGCAAGCATCACCCGGTCGACTCCAAGGAAGTCGCATTCGTCTCAGCAGGAAGAAAGGCCTTTCTCGACGCGATTATGAAAGCGCGGCCGATCGTGCTCGAGCCGATCGTCAACATCGAAATCAGCGCACCCGAAAACAACATGGGAGACATCGCCGGCGACATTGCTTCCAAGCGCGGTCAGATCAGCGGCACGCAAAGCGCAACGGCGGGAATGGTGACAATCTCCGGCCGCGTGCCGCTGTCAGAGCTCAATAACTACCAGGCGCGGCTCAAGTCGGTCACCGCGGGTCAAGGCTCATACGTGATGGAGTTGAGCCACCACGAGCCGGTGCCACCCAACGTGCAGGCGCAACTCGCATCGCAATATAAACAGGTAGATAGCGGGCAATAGCCTTTCAGACAAAAATTCCTGAGTCGGCTCGCGCGCTCGAGCTCTGACTACGCAATCATTTGCTTCCGAGTGCTTCGGGATTGAGCACGTTGACCGGCTTGCCGGACGCAAATCCCAGAATGCTGTCGATCACGGTGCCGTAGTAGTTTTCATACGTGCCTTGTTCGACGTAGCCCAGGTGCGGCGTACAAATCACGTTCGCCATCTTGAGCAGCGGATGATTGCCGCCGACGACCGGCTCATTCTCGTAGACATCGACTGCGGCAAAGCCCGGCCGTCCTTGCTTGAGCGCTGCGAGCAGCGCACCTTCCTGAATCAGCGGCGCGCGGCTGGTATTGACCAGCAGCGCAGTCGGTTTCATATGCGCGAGATCGGCGGCGGTGACGATACCGCGTGTCTCCTTGCTGAGCGGAATATGCAGACTGATGACGTCCGCGCCTGCGAAAAACGCTTCGCGGCTCGCCGGCACTTCGTAACCTGCTTCGCGCGCCTTGGCCTGCGACGCTTCGCGCCCCCAGCACGTCACATTCATGCCGAAAGCTTTGCCGACCTGCGCCACGCTGCCGCCGATTTTTCCGAGTGCGTAGACGCCGAGCGACTTGCCGCGCAGCCCGGTGCCGACCGTGGTCTGCCAAACGCCCTGTTTCAACTTCTCAACTTCGTGCGGGATGTGGCGCAGGCTCGCGATGATGAGTCCCCACGCGAGCTCGGCCGTTGAATACGAAGTCCCGCCGCCGGCGGCCGCAACCGCGATGCCTTTCTCCGTGCACGCGGCAACATCGATGTGGCCGGTATTGCGGCCCGTCTGCGCGAGCAGTTTCACGCCCGTGAGCTTTTCGACCACCGCGCGCGGAATTGGGGAACGCTGCTGCGTAAGTATCACGACATCCGCGCCGTTGACACGCGCCGCGAGCTTGGCGGGATCTTTTTCGGTGTCCTGAAAGACCAGGACCTCGTGGCCTTTGAGGCGC
>Ga0070706_100004076_pt1 | contig 14209 bp, 13 predicted proteins | sample KBSK5501metaG_FD_65476 | JGI IMG/M metagenome (GOLD analysis project Ga0070706, IMG submission 65476) | Corn, switchgrass and miscanthus rhizosphere microbial communities from Kellogg Biological Station, Michigan, USA - KBS K5-50-1 metaG | ecosystem: Host-associated > Plants > Roots >...
AGGCGCCGCCTTCCCTCGTCGCTCGTGCTCTGCTTCCCGCTCGCCTCCGGGGCGCCTTTGAGGCGCCGCCTTCCCTCGTCGCTCGTTCCTCGCTCCTCAGTCCAGGCGGCACCGCGCCCCGGCGGCTCGCTCACCTGCTCCTCAGTCCAGGCGGCGCCGCGCCCCTCCGGCTCGCTCACGGTGTCTCCCGCTCGCTCATCACGGCTTCTCACCACGCGGCACATCGGAGTCTTGTCGCCCTGCCTTCGGTGGATCGGCCGCCGGCGGCGCATCCGGCGTGTCCGTCTGGCGGCCGCGTTGCCATCCGCTCTGCAAGGAAGCCGCGAGGTCACGCGCGTGTTCTGGCGTGTAAGTATCGGACGGCGGCGGTATGGCGTCGGCGGCCGGCGAGTGGGAGGCAGTGGCCAGGCTGTCCCGGAGATGCGGCGACAAGTTCGCCTGGCGGGTGCGGCGGGGAAGACCGCGGTAGGTATCAGTAGTCTTCTGGCCGGCCCGGGAGAAGCTGTCCGGGGCGGTCCCCGGCTGGCTGGCCCGGGAGAAGCTGTCCGGGGCCGTCCCTGGCTGACTGGCCGACGAAAGCGCTGGCTGCGGCGAGCGCTGCCCGGTGAGGGCCAGCGCCGCTTGCGCCGCCCGCAGATCCAACCCGGCAGGTCGGCTGGTAGCCAGGCGAGCGTCTGGCCTCGAGCCGGCGCCCGCCTGGGCGATCGGCACGACGATGCTGCTGGGCATCAGGACGATGGCCGTGATGCCGCCATAGGGAGATGGGCGCAGCGAGACCTTGACACCATGGCGGGCCGCGAGCTTGCCTCCGACGAAAAGGCCAAGCCGGTCGGCGTTGGCCAGGTCGAAGTCAGGTGGCGTGGTGAGTTGCTGGTTAATTTCGTTCAGCTGATCGAACTCTATGCCTAGGCCCCGGTCGTCAATCTCGATGGCGAAGCCGTTGGCCACCCGCTCAGCCCTGATCTCCACTCGCGTATCCGACGGGGAGAACAGGGTCGCGTTCTCTATCAGCTCCGCTAGCAGGTGGATCATGTCCGCGACCGCCGAGCCAACCACCGCATCCTCGGCTCGGGTCAGGACTGTCACCCGCTTGTAGTCCTCGACCTCCGCGGTCGCCCCGCGAATCACGTCGATGACGGGTACCGGTTCGCTCCAGGAACGCCCGGGTGCCGCACCAGACAGGATGGTCAGGCTCTCGGCATGGCGGCGCATCCGGGTGGTGAGGTGGTCCAGCGAAAACAGCTCCGCCAGTGCGGCGGGATCGGAGGCCTTCTGCTCGAGCGCATCGATCAGGCGCAACTGCCTTTGCAGCAGCGACTGGTTCCGTCGCGCCAGGCTGACGAAGACCTGTCGGAGGCCGTTGCGCAGCTTGGCCTCACCGGCTGCCGCCGCGACAGCGGTGTGCTGCAGGCTGGCAATGGCCGCTGCGGCCTCGGCGATCTCGGTGGTCTCGGTGGTCTTGATGTGCGGCCGCTGGCTGTCCTCATCCGCCTCGGCGGCCTGCTCTCCGTCGCGAAGCCGCTCCACGAACTGCGGCAACTGCTGGTCTGCCAGGCGCTGGGCCGTCACCGCCAGGCCGGAGACATCCTTCGAGAGCCGGCGCGCGAACAATCCCATCAGGATGATCGCGGCGGCGGCGACGATCAGGCCTCCGCCGGCCAGCAGGGTTAATTTGGCCAGTTCCCGATGATTCAGCGAGGAGAGGCCGTGCCCCGCCAGCGTGGCGCTCACGGCCAGTCCCCAGAGCAGCACCAGGCCGCCTGTCGGCACAGCCACCCGGGCCGCGAAGCTGAACCGGATCGAGCGACGCGCGGCGTCCAGCCGTTCCGGGCCTGCCGAGCTGGAAACGCCCACGTAGTCACTCCTGGATCGATCCCGTGCCCGGAACCACGTCACTGTTGCCGAAACGGACGCTACCGCCAGTGCACCATCCTGCGTCATTGGGCACCAATTGTCATGGTGCTTCATGAAATCGCCCTACCCCGGGGGTAAAGCGGTGGCCCGGTCGTCAGACGTTTGCGTGGACCCCGCTGACCGTGACACCCTTTGACCGGGTTGCCGCCACCGAGCAAAGAGAGCCACACATGAGTGCCCCGGCCACGACGGCCGCCAGCCCGGCGGGGGAGGCTGCCTTCACCCACCGGCAGATCTTGGTGATCATGTCCGGGCTGATGCTGGGCATGTTCCTGGCCGCACTCGACCAGACAATCGTGTCAGCACCGCGCTGTCGTTGGACACCTGCGCCGACCTCATCGCGACCGCGTACACGGCTCTCATTACCCAGCTCTGAGAAGATGACTTGGCAGCCATGCTGCTCGCCGAGGTAGTAGCCCTGGGCGTGGCGGCGCGGGGGGCGTGATGAAGGTGGGGTGAGCGCGGCATGACTACCACCGCGGATGTAGGGACCGCGCCGGGCGGGCCGCCGCAGGCCATCGAGCGGCGGCGGGTGCTGCTGATCATCGGCGCCCTGCTGCTGGGGATGCTCCTGGCCGCGCTCGACCAGACGATCGTCGCGACGGCATTGCCGACAATCGCCGGCGACCTGCATGGGCTGTCGCATCTGTCCTGGGTCGTCACGTCCTACCTGCTTGCCTCCACGGTCTCAACGCCGCTGTGGGGGAAGCTCGGCGACATGTACGGCCGGAAGAGGTTCTTCCAGGCCGCGATCGTCATCTTCCTGATCGGCTCGGCGCTGTCCGGCTTCGCGAACTCCATGATCGAGCTGATCGCATTCCGTGCCGTCCAGGGGCTCGGCGGCGGCGGCCTGATAGTCGGCGCGCAGACCATTGTCGGAGATGTCGTCCCGCCCCGGGAGCGCGGTCGCTACCAGGGATTCTTCGGCGCCACGTTCGGGGTCGCCAGCGTGCTCGGGCCGCTGATTGGCGGCTTCTTCGTGGACAACCTGTCCTGGCGGTGGGTCTTCTACATCAACCTCCCGATCGGCGTCGTCGCCCTCGCGGTAACCGCCGCCGTGCTGCCCAGCCGGCTGAGCACGGCCCGCCACGTCATCGATTACGCGGGCACCGCGCTCGTCGGCGCGGCCGCGACCTGCCTGGTGCTCCTGACCTCGCTCGGCGGCACCACCTACGCCTGGGGTTCCTTCCCGATCATCGTGCTGGGGGTGCTGGCCGTCGTCTGCGTGGCGGGCTTCGTGGCTGTGGAACGGCGAGCAGCCGAGCCCGTCATCCCGCTGCACCTGTTCGCCAACCGGGTCTTCAGCTCCACCAGCGTGATCGGCTTCGCCGTTGGCTTCGCCATGTTCGGCGCGCTCGCCTACCTGCCGCAGTACATGCAGGTCGTCAGGGGGATCTCGCCGACGCTATCCGGGCTGAGGCTGCTGCCGATGATGGTAGGGCTGCTGCTCACCTCCATCGGCACCGGCCAGCTCGTCAGCCGGTGGGGCCGGTACAAGATCTTCCCGGTGATGGGCACGGCGGTCATGACCGTCGGGTTGTTCCTGCTGTCGCGGATGGGCACGGAGACGAGCTTTGGGCTGGTGTCGCTGTACCTCTTCGTCCTGGGCGTGGGCATCGGCGCGTCGATGCAGGTGCTGGTCATCGCGGTGCAGAACGCCGTCGACTACTCCGATCTCGGCGCCGCCACGTCGGGCGCCACGTTTTTCCGGTCCATTGGCGGCTCGTTCGGCACCGCGGTCTTCGGTGCCATCTTCTCCAATGTGCTCGTCGGCGACCTCATCCGCGCGCTGCACGGGGCGTCGCTGCCCCACGGGATCAGCGCGTCCAGCGGAGCCAGCCCGGCCGTGCTCCACCAGCTGCCCGCGGCGATCCGCTCGGGCTACATCAACGGGTACGCCGAGGCACTGCACTCGGTGTTCCTGTTCGCCGTGCCGGTCGGCGCGCTGGCCTTCTGCTTGACCTTCCTGCTGAAGGAGCTGCCGCTGCGGGAAACCACGCGGGCGGTGGACCGGGCGGACAGCACTGCTCCCACGGCCGTGCCCGCCACCCGCGATTCCGCCCAGGAGATGGAGCGCGCGCTGCTGACGCTGTTCGGCCGCGAGCATCGGGCGGAGGTCTACCGGGGCCTCGCCGAGGCGGCTGACGTGCAGATAAGTCCCCGCGGCTGCTGGCTGCTCTACCGCATCGCCGACAACGGCCCGATCAGCGAGGCGGCGCTGGCCCGCCTGCTCGGCATCTCCGGCGCCGCTCTCGAGGACCGCATGACGGAGCCCCTGGCGGCCGGCTACGTCACTGTCAACGGCGCCCCCAGCAAGGTCGGCGGGAACGACGGTCAGGGCGGCGGGAACGGCGCCCCGGCCGGCCGCACCGTGGCGCTCACCCCCGCGGGGGAGCAGGCCGCCGGCCGCCTGGATAAGGCGCGGGAAGCCGGGATCGGCCGCCTGATGACAGGGTGGGAGCCCGACCGGCACCCGGAATTGCGTCAGCTGCTCGGGCGGATCACCAGGAAACTCGTGGCCACAGACGGCCCGCCGGAGCGGGAGGCGGTCCCGGCGGCCCCGGAGAGCTGATCGCAGCCGCGGCGTGGCGTCGGAGACGGGATCCCGCTTTCCCCTCCGGGAGCCCGGCCGGTGCCGCTCCGGCTGCTGCGAGCGGATCGGACCTTTCCGGACGGCGCGGCCCAACTCGTCTATACGACGAAACCGTGAGGCACAACGAGATGCCCGCCGATGTCCCATGCCCGGCCACGCCCAGATGGGCATGGCCGGGATCCTCATCGTCCAGTGACCGACTAGGTTGGCCAGCGTGGCCCACTACAGCAGACTGCTCAAGATCGTCATCGACGTCCCGGCCGCGGATCACGACCGAGAGCTAGCGTTCTGGCGTGCAGCCACCGGCGAGTCGCTGACCCAGTTCGACCGGCATCCCGAATACCACGGGGCCGCCTTGCCCGGTCAAGAGTTCTGGCTGCTCATCCAGCGCCTCGACGACGGACCGGGCCGCGTGCACATCGACATCCACACCGACGACCTGGCCGCCGAGGTGGCCCGGCTGGAGCGACTCGGCGCGCAGCGGGTACAGCAGGTGCATTCGTGGCAGGTGATGAAAGATCCGGCAGGCTTGCTGTTCTGCGTGATAGCAGATCCGTCCGGCACGCTTAACGACAACAATGCGCAACTGTGGACCTAGGGTGTGTCTCGTGGATCTTGGCCGTCGCGAGCGGCCGTCCGGAGGGATGGATCGCAAGGCGGAGGAGGAGCCAATAGCGGAGCTATTGGCGACGACGACAACGCCGCGAGGCGCCCTCCGGCGGACGCGCAGCAGGCTGAAGATCCGCGGGGCACGCCCTAACACGCGAGGCGGGCTGGCGCGGCGCGCGAGCGGGGTGGCTGGCGAGCGGCGGGACGGGTGTTCTCAGGGCTGGGCCGGCCGGGCTGCCTGCCGCGTCCGGTAGGCGGCGACATTGGTGCGGTTCGCGCACGAGGTGCTGCAGAACCGCCGGGACCGGTTCTTGGACAGGTCGATGTGCACGTTGCTGCAGTCGTCCGCGGCGCACAGCCGCAGCCGCTCCAGCTGCCGGGAGCGGATGATGTCGGCGAACGCCATCGCCGCCTCGACCGCCATCCGCTCGGCGAGCGGCGCGTCAGGCGGCGTGGCGTGCAGGTGGTAGTCCCAGCCGTCGTGCTTCACCAGCTGCGGCAGGGCGCTCGCCTCCCGCAGCAGCGTATTGACGAGGTCGGCGGCGTCGTCCTCACTCATCTCCCACAGTCGCCCTAGCCGCGGACGCAACCGCCGGACAGCGTCGAGTTCGGCCCGGTCGTGCGTACGCTCCCCGGTCCACCCCCAGGCCGCGACGAAGTGGTCGAGGGCGGCCGCGTCGGGCAGCTGCTCCGTGCCGCGGCCGGTGTTGACCAGGGCAGCGGCGGCCGTCAGTGCTACCTCGGTGTCATGGGCAAAAAACACCTTGACTCCTTTCGCGCTCCCCGGCTAGTGTAACTAGCGTAATCCACTTTTACCACTTACACACGCATCGATTCCAGGAGCGCCGCAGTGACTACCGCAGGGATCCGCGGCAACCGCTCCGCCCTGGGCGGCACTGGCCTGACTCTCGCCGTGCTGTCGGCCGCCACCTTCGGGACATCGGGAACATTCGCCTCGTCGCTGATTCACGCGGGATGGAGCCCGGCCGCCGCCGTGATCATCAGGATCGCCTTGGCCGCGCTCGTGCTCACTGTCCCGGCTCTGCTGCAGCTGCGCGGCCGGTGGGCATTGCTGCGCCGGGGAGCGGGGAGGATGACCGCCTACGGCCTGGTCCCGGTGGCGGGCTGCCAGCTCTTCTACTTCAACGCCATCGCGCGGATACCGGTTGGCGTTGCGCTGCTGCTGGAGTACCTGGGCGCGGTGCTGGTGGTCGGCTGGCTCTGGCTGCGCCACGGTCAGCGGCCTCGGCGGCATACTGTCGCCGGAGCGGTGACGGCCATCGCCGGGCTGGCGATGGTGCTCAACCTGGCCGGATCGGCCCGGCTCGACCCGATCGGGGTTATGTGGGGGCTCCTGGGCGCTGTGGGCCTGGCGATCTATTTCCTGCTCTCAGCAGCCTCCGATGAGGAGCCGCTGCCGCCTGTCGTTATGGCGTGGGGTGGGATGTGTGTGGGTGCGGCGGTCCTGGCCGCGCTTGGATGGCTCGGCGTGCTGTCCATGACCGCCACGGCCGGCCATGTCAATTTCCTCGGCCACCAGGTCAGCTGGGTCGTGCCGGTGCTGGGGCTGGCACTCCTCGCGGCGGTAATCGCCTATGTCGCGGGCATCGGCGCCGCCCGCCGGCTCGGGGCCAAACTCGCCTCGTTCATCGGCATGGCCGAGGTGCTGTTCGCGGTGCTGTTCGCCTGGCTGCTGCTCGGTCAGCTGCCGTCCGCCGTGCAGTTCGTGGGTGGCGCATTCATCCTCGCGGGGGTCACGCTGGTGCGCCTCGACGAGCTGCACGGCACCCGGACAGACCCGGCTGACAGAACCGAAGCCCAGGTTTCCGCAGCTCAGCTGGTCGACGCTGGCGCCGCGAAACTTTGACCAGCCGCGCGGTTACGGTGCCGGGCCGGCCGGAGCCTGGGGCTCCGTCCTTGGTCAGGGTCCGGGTAGCGGCGTGCAAGCGCCGTCCGGGGCCGCTTTGTCCTGTCACCGGCAGGCTACCTCTACTGATCATATGGGTCCATAAGGATCCAGCTGGATACCCATGATTCTGCAGGTAGGATGCAGTTTCCTACAGTGATCATGTGGGCATTGATCATGATGCGGCGACGCCGCTCTACCTGCAGCTAGCCGGCATCCTGCGCGACCAGATCGGGCGCGGTGAGCTGACCAGCCGGGTGCCGTCGCTGAAGACGCTCTCGCAGGAGCATGGGGTCTCGCACGTCACGGCGGAAAAGGCGCTGGCGGTGCTGAAGGCCGAGGGGATCATCCGCTCCGTGATCGGCCGCGGTACGTACGTCGTGCCGAAGGACCAGCGGCCCGGGTGAATGATGGCGATGCTGGTCGTGGACGAGTGGTTGCGCGAGCGCGCGCCGGCCGGCCAGGTCGCTGACACGCTGCGCTGTGCGTGGCGAGGTGATCTCGGCGCCATGGGGACCCCCCTGCCTGACGAGTGTTTTGACCTCGTCTGGGTCGACGACGGCTCGATGTGGTTGTCCGGCCCCGAGACCACGTCGTGGCCGCGGGGCTACCCGCCAGGTAGCTACGCGGTGGGTGTCCGCTTCAGGCCAGGAACTGGTCCGGCACTCCTCGGCATCGCCGCGTCGGAGGTGCGCGATACGCGGGTCAGTCTCGATGACCTCTGGCCGGCCCGCGATGCTCGTGAAGTCTCCGATCGCGTGGCCGGCCAAGCCGGTGACATCGCGCGGATGAGGGAGCTGGAGCGCGTGGTGGGCCGGCTGGCCGCGAACGCACGGCCCGTGGATCGCCTTGCCCTCGCGGTCGCAGACGAGGTGGGGCGCGTCCATCCATCGCCGGTGCACGGTGTCGCCCGCTCTACGGGTGTCAGCGAACGCCAGATCCGCCGCCGCTGCCGGGAAGCGTTCGGGTATGGACCGGCCGTGCTGGCGCGGATGCTTCGCCTGCAGCGCACGCTGCACCTGGCTCGTTCACGTCAGCGACCATCACGCCTCGCGGACCTGGCCGTCGCGGCCGGCTACTTCGACCAGCAGCACCTCGCCCACGACGTCCGGGCGATCGCCGGGACGACGCCGAGCGCGCTTCTCGCGGTCGCGGCGTCCGATCCATACAAGACACGCCACGCCGCGGCACAGATGATGGCTGGATGAGGAGGCGTTATGAGTAGTCTTCCGCCTGTCGTGTCGCGCGCCGATTGGCTGGCTGCACGGAAGTCCCTCCTGAAGGAGGAGAAGGCGCTCACGCGAGCCCGGGACGCAGTCAACACCAAGCGGCGCCTCCTGCCGATGGTCGAGCTTGACCAGGAGTACGTCTTCGGCGGCCCGCGCGGCGAGCTCCGGATGACCGATGTCTTCGAAGGGCGCCGGCAACTGATCGTCTACCACGCCATGTGGCTCGAGGACCGTGGCATTGGCTGCCCGAGTTGCTCGGCGTTCCTGGACCAGATCGGTCACCTCGCCCACCTGCATGCGCGTGACACGACGTTCGCCGCGGTGTCACGCGGGCCGATCGACCAGATCGAGGCGTTCAAGGCCCGGATGGGCTGGACGTTCCCCTGGTACTCGTCGCACGGCAGCGACTTCAACTACGACTTCCACGTCAGTTTCGACGAGTCTCGGGCTGCGGTTGAGTACAACTTTCGCGGCCAGGCCGAGCTCGAGACGGCCGGCCTGCCGATCGGCGAGTGGGACCAGCCGTTCGATCTGCACGGCGTGAGCGTCTTCCTCCGCGACGGCGACCGCGTCTTCCACACGTACTCCGCGTATGCCCGGGGCACAGACAACCTCGGCTTCATCAGCGACTTCCTTGACCTCACTCCACTCGGCCGGCAAGAGGCGTGGGAGGAGCCGAAGGGACGCGCGTCCGCGTCCGGGGCGGGGGCCGGTGATGCCGGTGTCCGCTACCACGACGAGTACGACAGCTAGCCCCGAACGCCGGGCCGGAACCCGCGTCGCGGTGCGCCGCGGCCTCGACGCGGTCTGGCAGGTCTCCGGTATCTGGGCGGTCAGGGCCTGAGAACGATCTTGCCGCGGGTGTGTCCCTGGGCTAGGTCCTGGAACGCGGCCTGGACTTCTGTCAGCGCGTAGACCTTCGCGATCGGGATTTCCAGCTGTCCCTTGTCGATCATCGCGGCCAGTTCGGCCAGCACTCCGGCATTTGCTGCGGCGCTGGTGCCTTCTGTCCTGACGCCATACTTGGCGGAGGCGGCGAAGTCGGCGATGGTGTCGATCCGGTCAGGCCGGACCCCCAGTTCGAGCGCAAGTTCCACGTAGCCGGTGCCGACGGTGTCGATGAACGCGTCCACCCGGCCCGCGAAGACGGCGCGGATCCGGTCGGCGACTCCCTCGCCGTAGGTGACCGGGGTAACGCCGTGGTCGGCCAGCCACTGGTGATTCGGCTCACTGGCCAGCCCGATGACCGTGGCTCCGGCGTTGACCGCTAGCTGGACGGCGATGGAGCCCACGCCACCCGCGGCGCCGGCGACGACGAGCGTGTCACCCGGGCCTGCCGCCACCGCCCGTACCGCCGCATAGGCGGTCGTGCCCGCCACGAACAGGCCGCCTGCCGCCTCCCATGGGACATGTGCTGGACGGGCTACCAGGTTGCCCGCCTCGACGAGAACGAACTCGGCGTGGCTGGCCCGGTTCTCGGTGAACCCGATCACCTCATCGCCCACCCTGAATTGCCCGGCATCCTCGCCGATTTCCGCCACCACCCCGGCCAGATCGCTGCCCTCGCCGGAGGGAAATGTCGCGGGCCAGCGCCCGGCGGCGGCCCCGCTGCGGATCTTCGCCTCGCCCGGGTTAATCCCGGCCGCCTTCACCTCGACCAGGACCTGTCCGGGGCCGGGAACAGGCCGGCTGACCTCCACAACCTGCAGCACGTCGGTCCCGCCGTACTGGCCGAATCTAACCGCCTGGGGCATCGCAGAACCTCCGTTGCACTCCTGTGCGAGGGCACAACCACGTGCCGCGCCGGTCTATGCCCGGCCTTCGCCCGGAAGATCGTCCTGAACGTTTTCTCGTCCGTGCTCTTCCCTCTTCGCCGGGGCCCGCTGGCCGGTTCGGCGGCGGCAGGTCGCCCGCTGGTCATGTGAGAGGTCACGGCCATCGGCATCTTCTTCGACCCGACCTACCTGGGCCGCTCCCGTCCTGGTGGAGTTCTTTGCCTCGTGACGCCGGGCAGGCTCGCGCCCCAGCGCCGGGCAGGGTTAAATCGCAAGCGGGATGCCCGTCCGCGCCGAGGGAGCCGTCGTGACGACCGTGACCGACCTGGATCTGCCCGCCTTCGATTACATGGCCGCCGACCTGACCGGGGACGTTTACCACCAGCGGCTCGCCGACGTGCGCAAGCATGGCTGGCTGGCTCAGTCGCCGCTCTCGCTCGTGGTACTGGACCGCGAGTCTGGTGAGTTCTTCCTGCGCTCGAAGGCGACCGCCTTCCCCGGCCGGGAGATCGCCGACATTTTTGGCGTTACCGGCGGGAGGCTGCGCGAGCAGATCGACGCGAACATCCTGAACCTCACCGGCGCGCACCACCGGCGGTTGCGTGCCCTGGTCGGGCCGTCGTTCAGCCCGCGGGCCGCTGACCAATGGCGCCCGGTGATGCGGGAATTCCTGGCCCGGCTGTGGTCGGACATCGAGTCGGCGGCAAGCTGCGAGTTCGTCGCCACGGTCGCCAAGCCCTACCCCTCGTTGACCATAACCGCGGTCCTCGGTGCGCCCCGCGAGGACGCGGCGCGGCTGCACGAGTGGTCGAGCTGGGTGCAGCGGCAGTTCGACATCCGCGCCCTGGCCAGCGAGCTCGCCCAGATCGAGCGCGCGACCGCGGAGGCGTACGACTACGTCGAGGCGCTGCTGGAACAAAAGCAGGCCGAGTCGGCGGACGACCTGATCAGCGGCCTGCTTGCGGCCGAGGCCCAGGGGGACCGGCTGTCGCACCGCGAGTGCGTGAACCTCGTGATGAACGTGCTCGCGGGGGGCATCGACACGACACAGAGCCAACTAGCGCACGCGCTGCGGCTGTTCGCGGAGCATCCGGACCAGTGGGCGCTCCTCGCGCAGCGGCCGGAAATGACCGCGCAGGCCGTCAGCGAGGTGCTCCGGTTCGAGCCGATCACGCCGTTCACCGCCCGGCTCTGCCTTGAGCAGGTGGAATACCGCGGCGTCGTCTTCCCGGCCGGGACGATCGTGGCGATCTGCGCCGAGCGGGCCAACCGTGAGCAGGCCGACGGTGAGCATTTCGACATCACGGTCGGCCGGGAGGACCGGCTGCTGACCTTCGGCGCCGGGCCACACTACTGCCTCGGTGCCAACCTCGCCCGCGCGGAACTGGAGGAGGCGCTCGCGTTCCTCGCACCGCGCATGCCGGGCCTCGCCGCCAGCGGGCCACCGGAACTGGGCGGGGTGGAGGGTATTTACGGAATCGACGCCCTCCCGTTGCGCTGGACCGAGGCCGGCCAGCCGGCCGGCGCTGCCCCATGACCTGAGGGACGACTGGTTATGCCTTGGTCGCGACGCCCTCGAAGGTGTACCCGAATGCGTGCGGGCCCTTCATGTAGTAGGTATCCATCCGGGTCAGCTCGAGCCCGGCGCCGGCCACCAGCAGGTCGATGGGACGGTTGAGGTGGCAGCCACCGGCGACGCGACGCTGGAGCGGGGTGAGCCGCCGCTGGAGGCGGGCCACCTTCGCCTCAGGAGCAAGGCCGTGCTCGATGAAGTGCAGCGCGCCGCCGGGACGCAGCACCCGGCGGACCTCGGCCAGCGCCCGGCTCACGTCGGGGATCGTGCACAACGTCCAGGTGCTGAGCACGTTGTCGACGCTCGCGTCTTCGACCGGCAGCGCCTGGGCGTCGACGCCGGTGAATTCGATCGGCACCGTGCTGGCGGCGGCTCTCTTCGCCGCCAGCTTGCGGCCGGTGATAGCGGGATCGACGGCCCGGACCCGCTTCACCCCAGGCGGATAGTAAGGAATGTTCAGGCCCGACCCGAACCCGATTTCGAGCACCTCGCCCTCCAGCCCGGTCAGCACCCGGGCCCGCAAGCGCGCGATTTCACTGCCACGCAGGGTGAGGTCTACGACGCGAGGAAGGATCTGATCTCCATAAAAGCCCATTTCCCGAGTCTGCCACGGGGAAAAGAAGGTGAAAATGGCGGTACGCCGGTGGCAGCATGGACGCGGAGCGGGAGGGGGAGGGCGGCGATGGTGACCGTGCACGACGTGCGTGCCTGGGCGATGTCCCTGCCACGCACCGAGGAGCACCTGATTCATGATCATGTCAAGTTCCGGGTCGGGAAGATCGTCTACGCTTCGGTTTCCCCGGATGAGACGGTCCTGGGCTTTGGTTTCCCGCGGGAAGAACGCGACGCGCTCATCGCCGCCGAGCCGGCCAAGTTCTGCCTGCCCCGGCTCAGCGACCAGCGCTTCCACTGGGTGCACGCGCGCATGGCCGCCGTCGGCCCCGCCGAGATGCGCGAACTGATCACCGAAGCGTGGCGCATGGTCGTGCCCAAACGCCTCGCCGCCGCTCACCTGGGCCCGCTGTCACCTGGACTGGACCTCAAGCACGGTTGAGGTTTTAGGCTCGGGGGAGCAACGCGGCAGAACGGAGGGACGGGCTGATGCCCGATGGCCGGGTGCCGGGGCTGTGGGCCCCGCAGACACGGGCGCTGACCGCCGGGCTCGTCCTGACGATTACCTTCGTAGCGTCGGAGGCGCTGGCGGTCGTGACCGTCATGCCCGTTGTCGCCCATGATCTCGGCGGGCTCCGCCTGTACGGCTGGGTGTTCAGCGCGTTCATGCTGGGCAGTGTGGTCGGCATTGTGGCGGCTGGCCGTGAGGCCGACCGGCGCGGGCCCGCGATACCGTTCGTTGCCGGGCTGGTGCTGTTCGGATCCGGCTTGGCCGTCGCCGGCCTGGCCCCCTCCATGGAGGTGCTGGTCGCGGGCCGCGCATTGCAGGGCCTGGGCGCTGGCGCGATGCCTGCCATAGCGTACGCCTCGATCGGCCGCAGCTTCGCCGGCCCGCTTCGGGCCCGGATGATGGCGGTGCTGTCCACCGCCTGGGTCGCACCGGGAGTGGCCGGGCCGGCCCTCAGCGCCGAGGTGGCGCACGTGTTCGGCTGGCGTTGGGTGTTCCTGGGACTGCTGCCGGTGGTCGCCGTCACCGGGTCGATTGCCGTGCCGGCTCTGATCCGCCTCGGCCCGCCAGGCTCCCCGCGTGCGGAGGAGCACCGGCTGACCGACGGCCTCCTCACGGCGGCCGGCGCCGCGATGATCCTGGCCGGCCTCACTCTCGCGGCCAGTTCGGGCACGGTCCTGGCCGGCGGCGGCCTGATCGCGGCGGGCGGGTTCGCCGGGCTGCCCGCGCTGCGCCGGCTGGTTCCGCCCGGCACCCTGACCGGGCGCCGCGGGCTGCCGGCCACGATCCTCAGCCGGGGCATGCTGACCTTCGCGTTCTTCGGCGCGGACGCCTATGTGACCCTGTCGATCACCGCGGTGCGTCACCGCAGCCCGGTGGTGGCCGGGATCGCCGTCACCGGCTCCACGCTGGCCTGGACGGCCGGTGCCTGGGCGCAGGCCCGGCTGAGCGAGACGTGGGACGGGCGCCGCCTGGTGCGCGCCGGGCTGGCGATCATCCTGGCCGGCATCGCCGGGATGGTCTTGGTGCTCCAGCCGGGCGTGCCGGTGGCGGCGGGCCTGGCCGCCTGGACCGTCGCGGGCCTGGGCATGGGGCTGGCGTATTCGCCGATCTCGCTGATGATGCTGCGGGAGGCGCCGCCCGGCCGGGAAGGATGGGCGTCAGCGTCACTGAACCTGGCCGACGTGCTCGGCACCGCGGTCGGCGTCGGCGTCGGCGGCGCGGCGGTGGCCGCGGGCGCGGCCGGGAGCCTGCAACTGGGCATCACGGCCGCATTCGCCGTCGCGGCGGCGGTGGCGCTCGGTGCGATGGTGCTCACCCGCCGACTGCCGGCCGGCCCCACCGGCGCATCCCCGCCAGCCGTTGCGGAACGCGCCTCTGTGTGAGCGAGCCGAAGGGGCGTGGTGTCGCCTGGACTGAGGAGCGAGGAGCGAGGAACGAGCGAAGGAGCGACGAGGGAAGGCGGCGCCTCTAGCGCCCCGGAGGCGAGC